>Ga0265797_10002832_pt1 | contig 28622 bp, 28 predicted proteins | sample P2T30metagenome_FD_192433 | JGI IMG/M metagenome (GOLD analysis project Ga0265797, IMG submission 192433) | Plant litter microbial communities from East Loma Ridge, Irvine, California - P2 T30 | ecosystem: Environmental > Terrestrial > Plant litter > Unclassified | place: USA: California...
TTGGAATTTTTTTTGACGCGTGATCAGGTTGGCACCGCTGCTGGTATACATAAGCTTGAGGTGCAATGGTGAGTATTTTCCTGGTAATACATGGACACTAGTATTCATAGAAGCCCTTGCCCGACTTCTTGCCCAACCAGCCTGCATCGACCATTTGCCTGAGCCTGACTGCAGGCCTGTACTTCGAATCTCCAAGACCTGTGTGCAGGACCTCCATAATGCTCAAACAAGTATCCAAGCCAATGAAATCTGCCAACTGCAGCGGGCCCATAGGCACACCAGTTCCGTTCTTCATGATCGCATCGATGCTCTCTTTGTCACCGACACCAGTCTCTAGCGCGATGATTGCTTCGTTGATGTAGGGCATGAGAATGCGGTTGGCGAGGAAGCCAGGAGAGTCGGCGGACAGCGAAGGGATCTTGCCCATGCGCTTGCAGAACTCGAGAGCTGTTGCGAGCGTTTGAGGAGATGTCTGCAGGCCTGTGATGATCTCCACGCCCTTTTGCACGGGTACTGGGTTCATGAAGTGTGTGCTGATCACTCTGCTGCTGGCTGAGAGGTCTGTGGGGTCGCTCGTGGTGGCAGCGGCGATGCGGGTGATGCTAATGGAGGACGTGTTGGTGGAGAGGATAGCATGAGGGGGACAGATCTTAGCGAGGTTGGCAAAGATACTGAGCTTGAGGTCGAGGATCTCGGGGACGGCTTCGATAACCATGTCGACATCGTGGAAGTCGTCCATGTTGGAGGTGGTTGTCAGACGTTCTCGGGTCGCATCGGCGTCGACCTGGCTGAGCTTTTGCTTGGAGACATCTTTTGCGAGAAGCTTGTCTACAATTGTGTCAGCTAATTTCTAGAGAGGTCTTGTACCAGTATCCTCCAACATACCTGCGAATGCAAGACCCTTGTCTAATGACTTCTGGCTGTTGTCCAGGACAGTGACAGGCACGCCGGCTGCTCTGGCTGCAACGAGTGCGATGCCCAGACCCTTTGCGTCTTATCAACCCTCATATTCCTTGACTGCACGTTGTACAATTCCTCTTACCATCTGTCCAGCGCCAATAACACCCAACTTCTTGATCTCGGCGGCTTGCGCCTCAGCCAACCTTTGGCTACTTGAGCTGAATTGGCGGCATGCTGGGCGGAGTGCGTGCCTCGGGAGGCTTCGTGTAATGGCTCGGGAGATCATCTTGGTGGTATGAGTGATTGTGTAAAAGTATTGCGGTCGGCCAAAAGTGCAAGACATATTCAATGCCGAATATCTCCTGCGGCTTAAGGTTGTCCTTCGGGTCGCTCTGTTTCGCAGCGCGCGTGAGCCGAGGTCTGCTCCTGCCTGACGCAATGCGACCGGAGGCTTGAGCCGGGGGACAGAAGGAACCTGGAAGCAAGCTGGAACCTGGAAGGCACGTGCAATCACATGAAAGTGGTCTGTAAACTACGCCTACCGCGTTTCGTCCAGTCCGCCGCGTCTCGTCGCGTCCCCTGCCAAATTGGCGTTTACCCAATGTCCCACTATCCGAAGAGAGAAGGATAGACAACAATATCTGGATCACTGGCAAACATGGAGCTCTGGGAGAAGAGCGAGACAATCCCGCCAGATGTCAGGGCGCACATCGAGAGCCTTGTCACCGCGCTTGGTGGCCGCTCGACATACGATGATTCCTACTGTAAGCGCACCACAGAGTACATTCGCGGAAGACTGGCTGACCAAGCATAGCAATTGGTGACGAGGCGACCGCGGTCCTAAACGACTTGATACGATGGTACCGGCATTACGACGTCAAGCTGAGACGATACGACGTGCAAAGATGCCTCGCCCACGCCAACATAGTGAAGGGCGATCTGCTCGAGATCCTGGCACAATTCCCGGAGGACGGCACTGAGAGCAAATGGAAGTTCAAAAGAGCGCATGCATGCATACGGTTGCTCGCCATTCTGACGGGTCCGCTCGACGAGGACCACAAAGGAGTCATCATAGAGGACCACATGACGAACAATTTCCACCGACACATACCATACCTGCAATTGGCGCAAGTCGGATACAAGCGCGCGTTATTACATTTTGAGAACACCGACATCCTACGCACTATCGTTCGTGTGAGCTTGCCGTCTATGGCAAAGCCACGATCTGAGCGATCATTAACCGAGAAGAACGCCATTTCGGTAGTGCTCGACTTGATCAGAAATATTGCCATGATCACACAGCCCCAGCACCTACCCAGCCAAGGCGACGAGAATGAAATCACACGCTCAACTACGATCGACACTCTGGCCAAACAGGGCATCTTCGACTTCCTGCTCACTCTCGGCTCCGGATCAGGTGATGAGTTCCAGGACGACATTGTTCCACAGCTGGAGGTTCTATTCCACCTCTTGAAGGGTATCGATCCTAAGAAGTTGTTCATGGAGAAGCAACAGGTGGAAAAGAACAACACAAAAGAGTTCAAGGATCTCCTATCAAAAGAGAAGGCGATGTTGGATGGCTACAAGAAGCATGCACCAACAAGACACAACCGCTTTGGAACGATGGTATGGTTGAAGAGAGACGACACTTCATACTCTACCGTCACAGGCCAACACAGCATCACCAACGACGAGCAGACGCTATACCACATGGATCAAAGCAAGAAGTGGGACAAGCCGAAGTACCGCGGGAAGAATACCCCAAAACCGGATGATATCCGAGATATTGGTGGTCGTTGCGAAATCGATGAGTCGGCCACCAACACGTTGCGATCTTTCATCGAAGACTTCCTGGACTCGTCCTTCAACCCGCTCTTTCTGGCTCTCCGCAAGCTGATCGAACGCGATACCATGGACGAGAGGCATACTTCAGAGAACCTCAAACAGTACTTCTACCTCATCTCATGGTTCTTGAACGCAGCGACCGCGAGGTACGATGCTGTTGCAAAAGAGAACACCAAAAATGCGAGTCTTGCAGCAAATGCTATCATCCAAAACAACAACTATTCATATATTGCTGCTGTGCTCGATCAGGAGACTTTTGTTCTGCTCAACCGTTCCATGCAGATATTTATGGATGAGAAGAACTGGCAAGTTGTAATGAGCACTATGCTGGCTTTCACTCAGATCTTGCTCACCGTGCAATCCATGGCTGAAAGCAAAGACGAAGAAGACCAGGAGATTGCAGAGAACATCCAAAATCGCATCTTCTACGAAGAGGCGACACACGACAGGATCCTGCAGTTGCTACGAGGCTATGCCCACCAAGGGCTCGCATACCTGGATGCAGTCACTGCGTGTACACACGTCTTTGTTCGCATGCTAGAAAGATACAGCAAAGTCAACGTCGACCTACAAATCAGATCCAAAAGGAGAGCGCGGCGGAAGCAAAAGCCGAAACCAACTGGCACCGAAGAAGGCGACGCGGCAGCAACAGAAGCAGCGCCACAACCAGAAGACAACGATGAGGAAGCCGAGCAAGAGGAACAGGAGATCTACCTAGCAGCGTCTGAGCGCAAATTCGACTTTGCCAAATTCAGCGCCAAATTCATGAACCAAAAATGCGTGGACACATTCCTCGCGCTCACGCACTTTTACAAAGATCTTACACCAGAGCAACTCAAACGATGCCATCGATACTTCTATCGTCTGGCGTTCAAAAACGAGCTGGTTGTACTGCTTTTCAGAGTCGACATCCTACTCCTGTTCCACCGCTTGATCAAGGGACCCGAAGGGCTCGATCCCGCCATCGAGGGTTTCAAGGATTGGGAGCTTCTGGTCAAGCAAATCTTCCGGCACTGCGTCAAATGGGTATCGAAGGAGACAGAAGGTGAGGGTTGGAAGGAGATGTGCATGATTGAGATGCTCTTCAGCAAGATTGGCAACACAGTCTTCTACATGCAAAACGGATACGACAGAGTTGTGGAGAAAGCTATCCCCCGGCCTCCTGCCGAGTTGGACTTCAAAGCCAGCATCAAGGATGAGCAGAAGGTCGGCGTGGCTGTGGGTGCAATGCTCGAGAACAACAAAGCAGACGCCGTCAGCTGGGTGAGAGACGAGGTGAAACGAGCAGCTGAAGAACGAGAAGCCTGGGAGCAGAGCGAAGAGGCTCGCCGTCAGCAACAAGGGGAGACTGAGGGTGAAGACGCTGCTCCTCCGTCAACAGCTCTAGGCATCTTCCTCCAACCTGGCGACTCTGAAGAACGCAAGCTTGCCCTGTTCAAGGACAAGCATCTCCGTCTCCTCCTCACAGCTCTTGGCTACCAACGCCTCGGAGTCGCAGAAGACATGGAAGCCTCATGGCTCCTCCCCACCGATCTAACCTCCGCCAAACTCCACGAACTCCACGCCCAGATCCAACAAGCAGAATTCGACCCTCCAACCTTCGACGGCCAATCAGCCACAGACATGACCAAACCCAAAGGCTCTTACGTCCGCCGTGAAACCACAGGTCCCTTTGGCGACGCTTCGGACGATGAAGAAGGTGCTAGCGACGCAGGCGAGATCATGTTCCCTCCCAACTTGCCAGAAAAGCGCAAGCAAAGAGACGGAGACGAAGAAGCACCCAAGAAGAAACGCCGCCTGCAACGCAAGAACGCAGAAGACCCCACAGAATCCGAAGTCGAACGCCGAGCCCAGCGCCGGAAGGAGAAAGAGCGTGAGCGCAATGCTAAATACAGGAGTAAATTGTTCGTCACTGCCAGTGATGACGAGAGCGACGAGGAGCGCGACGCGGAGTTCTTCAGGTTGGAGGAGCAGAGGCGGCAGAAGCAGAAGGGCGTTATTCGCAATCAGCTGTTGCAGGAGATGCATGAGACGGGTACTACTGGTAAAGGAAAGAAGGCCAAGAAGTCGGATGTCAAGGCGAAGGCGAAGAAGGTTGCGAAGGCGTTAGGCGAGGACGAGGATGATCTGATCGATGAAGTGGTCTCTGATCTGGACGAGGATGTCATGGACGAAGACGCCAATGGCGTGACTTCGCCTGCAAGGACGGCGGCTTCGGCGATGGATACTGATGTGCCTGACGAGCCCGTTGCGGTCGCAGACGACGAGGATGAAGATGATGCACCTGTTAGCAAGCGACCGCCTGCTAGAAGGTTACGAGCGGGTTTCGTTTTGGATGATAGCGACTCGGATGAGTAGGGATTGTGTATTACTTGGTTACAGGAATTGTACACATAATGTTCACGACATGTTCTGCAGTCCGAAGTTTCCGCAGTCGTCAATTTCAATTATATTCCGGAAAGCTAATTTGAGACTGCTACTTACAAAGTGCAAGCCACCGAATCGACAGAAGCTCTCGTTCGAGATCGCTTTGAAGCCCCAAGCAAAGCCCGAACACTGCACCAAATGGACCAACTCTCTTCATCGCTTGCCATCAACCTTTGCGTGGCCTGAACATTCCGTTGACGGATAACCACCTTGCCCATGCTCAATTTTGTGCTTGAAAAAGCTCGGGCGGGTGCTCCAACTTACTCAGTCAACATGCAGATCGTTGTCTGTTGTCATGCTGAAATGTGGACTTTTCTGCCTAGAATCGGAAGTTGCCATTGCGCCGTCCCTCGTGTCGTAGTAATCGTCACTCCAGTCATCGCCACCGAGGTCATCAGAGCTGTCGGTATCGGAGGATATGACTTCCAGTGGCAAGTTTGCAGGCCGACAGACGACACCAGCAGCAACACCACACCTGCTGCTGAAGCGCTTCGTCACAATACTATCATCATTCTCATCTACGTGACTGACAACTGAGCGCCAGCCGTTGGGGTAGAGCTTATCGTCCAGGATTCCTGAGTGGATGAAGTCGTACAGCTCCCCGAGGGTCACGCCAGCGCTCCGTTGGAATTCGATCTCGTCGACACGACCCATGGTACGGATGTTCACGGTGACCGTCTTGCAAGGAGGCTGAGCGACGAACATGTTTCGCCAGTTGCCGTTGGGGTGGTCGAACTTGGGGAAAGGTCTCAAGCATAAACTCACTCCCTCCACCTGGACTGGACCGCAGATACCGCGGATGCGAGGGTGGAACTTGCAGATGACGAGACAGTCTTCGATTGCGATTGGATCTTCGAGGCGGTTGATGAGGTGGTTTTCACACAGAACTTCGCGACTCTCGGCAGGCTTGAGGAATAGAGATTCCTGGATGTTGTGGTCGGCCGTCAGCACGCTGCGCCAGGACTTGCAGGTGCTGGTCGCAGACATGATGTCTTCGAAAGGAAGGCGTCCGACGATGTCACAGAGCAGCTCGTTGATGAATAAGACTGCGTGGGCGGCTTGGTGGGATGTCGGTGGAAGCATCTTGTCGGTGGCGTTAATGGGCTCGCGGCCGAGGGATGGGTGAGGTGAGGACACGGGAATGTGAGTAGCGGGGCCGAATTCGCAATCGAGGAGTGAAGACATGCTGTTTATCATTAGTGACGTGATTATTGATAGAATCCGGACGTAAAAACATTGTATCTGGTGGGCTTACATATGCTAGGTGGGTCCGAGTGTAGTGGTTTGTTGTCGCGTGGCCCAAGACAACTCCAGTGAGATCAATTTTGCCGCAAGGTGGAATAAGTGTCTAGGAATTGACTACTGAGAGGAAGGTTGCTCTCGTGACCAATGGATTAGGCCTGAGGCGCTCTGCCAAGGAGGCGCAGGACATTAGATCAGTGTATCTGTGTTCACGTCTAAACATCATTCTGGCTCTATCGTCGACAGCTTTGAAGACACTTTCCAAACACTGAGCACAATAGGACTAATATGTAATCTTGGCTAGCTAGTCACGGCCTGGTATCGCTTTCTTGTATTCTTCATGATCTGATGAGGTCTTTTGCACAAGATCTTTTGTCTCACCTGCACTCGGATTTTCATACTTGTCCAATCCATCCTCACTCCATCGTGTTCAATGTTCTCACATAGCGAGTGCAGTCCACTTTGTTCCGATGAAGATCTCACCTTCTGTATGCACTCCCAACCACACAAAGGCCAGGCTGTAAGAAGCCCGATCGGTCTTTGAGTGGAAGGCGTTGCATTCATCTGCATCTTCGACCCTTGCGGCAGCAATCCTTCACCAACGAAAGTATTGATCTGCTTCGTCAGCCTGCTCGGCAGCGAACTCGTCTGGGTCCTCATCATCGTCTGAGTATCCTTCTTCGCTGTCGCTCTCGTAGTCTCCGTAGTTTATGACTCCTTGAGATACGCCGTCGCCGTCGTTGGGCTCATGGTCCTGAGTGTAATCAGAGCCTTGGGGAGAGTGTAGCTTCGGCAATTGTGGTGGACGGCAGGCTTCGCCATGACGAACCTGGCATCTGGTAGTGGGGATATGGAATCGCGGGTCACATGCATATTCCTTAGTGTCGAAGTTCTTGAGGTAGACCGTAGTTCCGCGGCATTCGGGTCGGTGGCGCGTCTCTTCCGCAATGAAGTCGTAAAGCTCTCCCATCTTGATGCCCGCTTCACGTTCGAAGTCGATTCTTTGGAAGTAGTAAATCGAGAGAGGCAACTGTATTAACACGACGGCAGCCTTGCACGGAGGCTGAGTTATGAACATTTCTCGCTACAGACCACCACAGGACAGAAAATCAAAGTTGACAAACGTATGCACAGAGGCGCATTCATAGACGCAGCCGCAGATATCAGAGATCCACGGATTCAGATCACCGATGATTGCGCATTCTTGGAAAGGAATCGGACGCTCGAGATCGAGGATGTAAAAGTCTTCGGCGATGACTTCGCGGACCTCCCTCGGCTTGAGGAACAGGGCTTGTTGAATACTTAGGTCGGCTGCTATGGCGTTCCGCCAAGTGTGACAGACGCCTGTAGCGATGATGATCTCCTTGAGCGATAAGCGAGCGGCGATGTCGCATAGCAGCTCAGGAATGGCTAAAACCCGATGAGCGGCTGAAGAAGGCGTCGGGGAGGCTGCTTTGGTGACGGTGTCGACCTCAGAGCCGTGTGATTGGTTGGGCGGAGGCATGATGTATGTCTTTACCAGTTGTGCGGTCCTCGAGTTGGCAATTGCACGTACTTTGTGGCTGTGTAGATCCTTAATGAAGGTGTTTGTGGTGGTTGAAACTGATATTGGACTGGCAGTACAATTTGTAGTTGATCAGTCGTAAGTGAGTAGAGAACGGCTGCTGTAACTTTTAGTGGTGTGCGACTGCTTATAAAAATGACTACTTATACAAACGACTACGGCTGGACCGTGACTGCTCCTGGGGTGCCGCATGAACGTCTGATTTGGTCCGTCAGATGAGTCAGTGCGAGCGGTGTCCATCTACGAGAAGCATCGAGCTAAGCTATGAAAGGAAAAGGGTAAACCAAGCATTACAGCTCTCGTTGTTCACTCACTCTCGACCTCAATCGCACCCCTCGTCGCTTCACTCGGCACCATCGCGTTGCAAAGCACAAAGGTAGTACTCTGGCCAATGACAGCCGTGAGCTTCTCCTCTTCCTCCAATCTCTTCACAAGCTCAGAGATCTTGACATTCTCCACCCAGTGACAAGAGAGCTCACGGCCATCCTTCCACTCACCTCGACGCCACAAGCGTACCTTGTGAGAGCTCTCCCAGCACGCCTTGAGCGCACTCCTCGGGGTTAAAGCGTCTTGTCCCGACAGATTTTGACGGATGACGAACTCGGCTTGGATAGTTTCAACGTGATTCACGAGAGCGATGTGAAGACGGACGTCAGTCTTTTCGCAAGTAGGCTGGGAGATGTATGTGTCCATGAAGCTGATGTGAGTGGCTGAACCATCCACTTGTAGCAGATGAGCCACTTTTGAAGGCACACCCCGCTCAGTCAGAGAATGGATCTTGGGCAGGTTGATCTTGACGTTGTAGTTGCTGCTTGTGTTGATGGTCCTCGCACATGGGTTAATCACCACAGGCGTTACTAGGCACTCAGATTCGGGGTTGCATTCGTTGTGATCTTTTACCTTCAGGTAGCGTCGTTTCCTGATTGCGAAGTACCAAGAGAATTGTGGGCCCATCACTTGCCAGACTTCTTTCGGCGGACCTGATGGGCGGAAGAAAAGCTTCTCTTGGATCGCAGGCGAAGTTGCAACGCAATTTTTGAACGCACGCGAGACCCGAGTGACGCCGAAGATGTTCTTCTCCGGCAGAAAGACGAGAATGTTTTCAAGAAGCTCTGGAGTTGCGAGGACAGCTTTGCATGCTTGTCCGGGCGCATCCTGGAAGACAGAAGGGGTGTACTCAACTTTGGTCTATGGTCCTGTCAGCTATTGCTTCTATGTCGCTCGATGATGCTGCCACCTACCACTTGTGAAGCAGAAACAGTCTCATGGACAGCCAAGATGGGCACGATTCGATCGAGGCGCTTTTTCGACATTATGACGTCGAAGAATGTGTCCTGGCGGATGAGGGGCTTGGAGACCCGTTTAGTAGGAACAGCGATCGCAGTGTTCATATCTGCCATGTTGAGCAGAAACGGCAAAGATGCAAGAAGTCAGGGATTATGGAAGAATTTATCTCGTTGTTCGGTTGAGAAAGAGTGTAAAAAGACTAACTGAAGTGAGCAGTGGCAAATTAATGCGACGGATTCAGTTTGCAAATGAAACATTGAGTGGCCAATCATTCGAAAATAGAAGCACTAGCACGTGCCATTGCTCACCTGCAGCTGTAGCTGAGTGAAGCGTGAAATACTTGCTCAACATTGAGTAGCTAAGCAGCAAGATCCGGCTTTGTGGACCTTTTGAAAAGCGGATACCAGCATGAGTGATGCAGGAAAGATCGGAAGCAGTTCTTCCTCCACTTGCTGTCAAACCGATCTGCCTACCAACGGCATGATGCCCTTGCCTTCAATGACGATGTCGATCTTGGGGCGTCCCTCGTATGTCAAGGGTGGTTACTAAGAGCGATTGTCTTCACACAACCACATACTACTTGACATCGAGAGAAGAACGGAATGAAGACACAGGCAGTTCCAGAATATAGACATGTCATTGCTTCGTGGTTAGAAGTTGAACTCTTGAACCTGTAGAGGACTGAGAGGACGTTACATATGCGGAGGTGTCTCGGGAGATGTCTACATGTAGCTAAACTGTTCATGCATCATATTCGACGTCCAATCAACGTTCAGAGATTTTGCACAGGGTTAGAGGTGAACGTGAACATCGCCACGTCAGACCTTGGAAGTCATTGCATAAACGCTCTGCTCTATTTGAGATTGCTAGCTGCATCGAGCCAGTAATCTACTCGTTGCTACAACCATAACCCTGTTCGCTTTTGTATCACGCCAGACCATTTTGGACGTTCAGTGGTTCGTGAACGTCTACCAAAAACCACAACTTCCACAAGGTCAAGGGTGCAACTCCTCCTTAGGGGGGAAACCAAACCCCTGGAGACCTTGAACAATTCCCTTGTCACCATGAACAGCACTGTGGATTACTCCTTGGCTTGCTTCATCCTCGCATAATCAGTATCTACCTCTGTCCGCTGCTGCTCGTTCGGAATGAAACCGTTCTCCAAAATCATCATCGAAGACTCACAGAGTGTTGCGGTGCATTTGTACTCGCGTTGAAGTTTGTTGATGATCTGTGTCACCGTAACATTTCGATACTTCTTGGTTTTGATGCTCTTGTCGCCATAGTTTTCTTTGTACAATTCGGCATCTGTGCGGACAGACATGGCTTTGTCCAGAGCATCGCCGACTTTGAGAGCTTTTCCGGTCTGAAATTGAAGGGCGGAAACAATCAGACGACCGTATTTCGGAATTGCCGGCTCAAACTTGATATCGAAACCGAACGCAAACCTGTAGCAGGGCGGATTGCAGAAGTATGTGTCAAGAATGCTGCTGTGCTGTCCGATTGGGATGTCGTGCGGCAGGTCAAAGGTGACATTGTCTTGCAGAATTGGTTCATCCTTGTAGGTGGCGATAATCAAGTGCGGACTCACGTTGACTGGTGTCACCAAACGCCATGGCAGGGACGGTGGCCTGTCAGCAAACCTACGCAACTCCCAGCACCTGCTCTGATCCGGATTCCAATAGTCGGCTTTGAACCCCCAGGCCTGGGGTGGTAGCTCGTCGACGCGCAAGAACATCTTCCTTTGCAGCTCAGAGGAGGCGACAATGACATCGCGCCACTGTTTGCAGACGCGCTGATCGGCAAACAGCTGTTTTGGTGGAAGAAATGTGAGAATGCCCTCGAGGAGCTCGTTGGTGTTCAAAACAACCTGGCGACTAGCATCAGTTTTCATCGTGAGAACACGGGTTCCTTCTTCGCGGGCGAGACGAGCACGTTTAGTCGGACGGTCAGAGGTCTTGTCCAAATCGTTGTCGAGAGCTTGCGATGTTACGAGGGTGGGTTTGGCGGGTCTGGCTTTTGTTGCCTGCGTCGTTATCAGTATTTCCGAATAGAAAGCCTCAGCTTGAAGACAAGCTCAGTTTACCTCGCGAGCCGGAGCGCGTGTGGAGTGTGCTTGGGGTGCCATGGTTATCGGCAGTGATCTTGCAGCAGGTAAATGGGCCGACTGTCTTAGGGCGCAAACACGATCAATAGGCTACACAGCTGTAGGGCCGGTTTCTGGCGATGTTGTTACTGGTGTTGTGTGACGAACTCTGGTGATGAAAGTACAGGTCGGAGGTGGGAGGTTTGGGCTTCATGAGCAAGCGGCACGCGAAGTGAAAGCGGAAGAAAAGTGGGGCCGACTCAGGAACATAACTTCACTTCCACGACTTGTGCATGATCCAATGTAGTGAAACGACCGGTGGTCTTCCGGGGGAATGCGACCTACTTTTGTGAATTTGACTGCTCCTACAATTCTGTTTTGAATGCTCGTAGAAGGTCAAACAGTGATCTTCCACCCAAGGGCTGATTGGTCCACCTCAAGTAGCATCGATGCATCGTCCCCTCGACGTACAATTTGGCAACTCATTCCTCCAATCAGGTCTAGGTAAACTTTCCCTGCTTATTCCAATCATTTGAATGCCACCGCGGACAATAGTTTGTCAAGAGTTGGAGCTCTCGATTCTCGAATTCGTCGAGTTGACAGCCCTTCAATTGTTCGCCTCGTTCAACCTGGCAACAGCAGCTCTCTCCTCGTCCGTGGGTGCCACAGCATAGAAAATGAAAAAAGAGACGTCCGAGAGTCTGAAGAACACATCGAGACCAGTCTGCTGTTTCAACTCGTCAAGCAGTTCCTGTGGCACTCTGTGTACCAACGGCCTAGGGTGAGATACATGACCGTCACCGCGCCAGTGAACGCGGATGGTTGCTCGTTGGTTTAGTGCTTTGGTGATGATTCCTTCAATTGTCAAAGGCTCGCTACTGCTGACCAGCGAGGACACGTCGATCCGCGTTGGGAGTCGGACGCCAAGTGTGAAAGAGAGGTCGACCTGAACTTTGGCGCAATGCGGGTCAGAAAGAAATCCTTTGGTGACGCTGAGCTGTTCCATCTCCTGTTTTGTGAAGCGACGGCGACGAGTAAGCTTCGAAATGTCGTTTTTATCCATGTACAACGAAACATGGCCGCCTTGGTTACTGCCATGGTCGATAGAAGGATTAATGTCGATGGGCGCAAGGAGCGGGCGTTTTGTTCCCGTCTCGTCCAGGTCGGAACCGGACACTTGCTCGAACTCCGGTTCGGGCAATCCATACTGGCGAGCAGCCCATGGATCCTGGGCCTTGTTTCTGATGCGCAGAAACATTTTGTGCTGAATGCGCGTGGAGCCGAGAATGGTTGCCTGGAAAGCCTTGCTCACTCTTTGTTCATTTGGAGTCAGCATGTCCCATAACGCTGTCAGGTGTTAGCGTAGGCGTCTCACCTTCTTCGCGCGATCCAGCTTGTGCGCAGAGCGTTTCTTGCCGGCCATGATATGCAGAGACGTGATGGATGGAAGGTCGTTGTAGACCTGTTAGTAGGATAAAAAAGCGCGAAAATGAGGTTGAAGTTGAGCTTGAGCTTGCACGAGGCAACAGCGCTTGCAGCATGCAAAGCTGGAAGGAGCGCCCGAGGATCACAACCGAATGTGCTGAGCTCGAAAAGCCGTACCTTTGTTTCCTTCGGAGTGCTGGTGGCTGCATGCATCATTACAAATACACATATCGTACCACTACTTACTGTCTGTCTAGCGTCTCTCAAGAACTCCTTCGCTGAAACACATCGCTTCTTCTTTTATTGCCTCACAACGCCACCTCATGGATCCCCGACGGCCCCTGATCGTTATAAGTCGTCCGGCTCATGTACCCATTGTTCGCACTATCCGTAACATAAAGCACCTTCGCCGCAACCTGCGCACCCAAGAAAGCAGCCTCGTCGTAGCCCACCTCCTTCCACTCGGGGAAGTACTCGGGGAACTTGACGAACTTGATGCTCGTGGGTGTCTGGCCATGGCCGGAGTGTGAGTGGCTGCTCTGGTGGCCGAAAGCAGACTGTGCAGGATTGAAGTGAGGGTTTTGGGCTGTCGTAGCGGCGACGAGGAGAGGGTTGACACTCGATGAGGGATGAGGCTGGCCGGGCATTTGGGGCATGGGGGTGTTTGCGCCAGTCGCGATAGGTGTTGAGAGGTTGGAGGGGAGTTCGGAGGTGAAGATTGTGGCGGAGGAGGGCGAGATGATGTACTTTTCGCTTAGGCGGGCGAGGAGAGCATCTTTGAAACCGCGCACTTTTGAGCCGTTTCCGAGGATGATCATGTTGTCCCACAGGTCGCTACGCCTATTAATGTCGTTGCAAGACTGGACGGTACGATATACGGCATCGGCTAGGCGGTCGAGAATGCCGCCTGATGCTGCTTGGAAGCGTTCAGGTCCGACTTCAATCTCACGACGGAAGATCGATCCGGGTGAGTTTTCCTGTGCGGCTTCAAGACCGCCATCTGCAGGGGCTTCTGACACTGCCGATCCAGGTTCGGGAGTCTTTTGGCGCTTGTTGGGTCCTTCTCCAAGCGCAGAGTGCATATCAGACATGTTCTTGCCAGACATGCCTGCCTTCTTCATGGCGTTGTGCAAGTTGATGTCCTCGTACATGAAAGTGTTGCGCAGTCGTTTTGAGTTGGGCTGTTGTCTCACAGGTTTGGGTGCTGTTGTTGATTGAGCTTCGGTGCCCTTCTTTTGTTTCGCAGCCGCCTTCTCTGCCTTCTCACGCTCCTTCTGTGCGAGATATTCTTGCATGTTGCCACCTGTGACGATACTGGCAATGTCTAGTACGCCATCCTCGTCTTCGAGCTTCTGTTCGCCAACCTCCGTTCCAGGTCCAGGGCCTCTCGGTACATCGCCTGCTGCGCCAGATCCAGCAGGTTTGTTGCTGCCATCAATTCCAGTTGAAGCCGCAGCCGCAGGGTTTGCAGAGGCGTCCTCAACGCCAGCACCAGGTTTCAGCATTTCCGCATCGCTGGGTAAGATCTCGCAAATGCCACTCCTCTTGAGCTGGTCACAAACCTCCCTCCCAAAGCCCTTCCTTCCCTTCATTACCTCCACCAGGCGATCTGTCAAAGCTTCACCGCCACAATCAGACACAGCCAGACTACGGCCAATGTGCTGCAGCACAAAGTCAGAAACGCAAGTGATGTTCGCCTTCTCCAAGCCCACATCGACCACAGTCGCAGTGGGCACTCCGTACGCATACGCCGCCGCCATAGCCGCATCCATAACCGCGAAGGCAGGCACCTTAAACCTCTCGAAGAAGAACTGCGTGACCTTCTCCAAATCCTTCGGGGTCCAGACGGGCTCGCTGATGAGCAGCACTGGTGTGTGGAAAGGCGGGTTGACACTGTTGAAGACGTGGGTCATGAGCGCGTAGAAAGCAGGCCAGTCGACAATGCGGCCTTGCTTCATAGGCCAGACGGCGCCTTCCTCGCTAATGTGATCCTCCTCCCAGCCGTCGTTCTCCTCTGCTTCGCCATTTGCGCCGTTGCCATTTTGTTGCGCCGGAGCGTTCTCGTCCCGTCGTCGGATTTTCACAGGTTCGAATTCGCCCTCCTTTTCAGCATTGAACATGCGCGAGCGCAGTCGAAAGCGCGCCGGGGTGTAAGATTCGGGGAGACCGAGTTGAGCGAGGGTGGTTTGCGACCCGGGCGCGATAATCTGGAGGGTGTGTTGTTAGCATTTGAAGTGTCGCGTGGGCCATTAGAAGCAGGGTGAGGCAAGCTTACAAGGATCTGGTCGTCACGGAAGGGCGGCATGGCTGTGGTGGATTGTCAAGCTTGTGATAATTGCAATGCGCCTCGCGTCGGCGTCAACTGAGAGGTGAAGTGAGGGCGCGTGTTGGCTTCGCGATATGGTGTGGCGGTGCACTCCAGCCACACGAAGAAGTTGAAGCCGGGGAGAAGCTGGCGTGGAGAGACTCGAGACATCGAGCCGGGACACATACTGATTCTTTTGCCCCTGATCAACACCCTCGATAATCATTATTAACCCTATTGATGTACGACAATACTTGGTATGTCTCGAGAAATAAGTGGCGGTAGACTACAGGTAAGCTAGATTTACAGGCGAGAAGAAAAGAGCTTTACCGTAGAGTATGCAACCCTTCAGTCCGATGCACGAATGCCCGCTCACAAGGCACCTTCGAGAAAATCGCACACCTCCTACTCTAAGATATCTACATTTATACGATCAAGACCATCTAGTTGCCCTGCTGAACAAGCTGGAACTCTCCATCCAAATAATACCACTCATCATACTGCGTCGGCTTAGCAGCAGCAGGCTGCACATCATCCTCAGCAGGAATTCCAAACTCCTTCTCCGTCTCGCTGGGCGCAACATAGCTCTCAAACTCCTCGAAACTCGTCTGATTGATCGCAAGGCCGTCCGATTCAATCTTCCCAGCAACGAGATCGACCCACCACTCATACCCCTGCGGGAGGACATGTTGTGTGATGTAGCTCGCATTCTGATAACCATTCCCAACAATAGGAATAACGTCGTCGCCGCGCGCGACTTTGTAGTACTGGAACCAGTCGTAGAATGCCGCTGTCACGCCAGGGCGGTACTTCTCGACATCTTCGACGGTGTTGACAAATGGAGCGATCGGGTCGTTGATGTCAATTACCAGGATCTTCCAATCAGTTTCCCCCCCGTCGTTGGGAGCGATGCCGCCCAGGACTTTCGACTGTCTGATCTGGCCGAAGTAGCCGGGGTCCTGGCCGATGTCGAAGAAGTCGATGGGATCGTTGTCGCCTGGCTCGTTCACGAAGGTGTGGTTGACGTTGGGGTTCTCCCATGTTTGGGGGATCTGTGGAATGTCAGCACATGTAGATATTTCGGTATGGACAAAGTCTCCTAGACGACCATACCGAGCCATAGACAAAAGGATAACTCCTATGAGGCCACACCGACTCCACAAATCTCGGCGCGCCCTTGCGATCGTCGTGAAAAATCGGAGTCAGAGGCTCTTCGCTCTCGATTTCGATCTTGCCGTCCGTCCACCGAGGGATCTCTACGACGGCGTTGATGATAGTGGTATCGTTCTCGTATGGGTAGAGAGGGACCTGCGTATGCCGTGAGCAAAAGCGAAATGCCATGAATGAAACACCATCCCAACCAGTGTTTATCTAGACAAAGCTTACGTCATGCCAGAATGAAATCGGCTTGCACTTGTGCAGCAACCAAATCCTCCAGTCCAGAGTGTTGCGAGCTCCGACTTCTCTTAAGCTGACAGCACTGTAGTCGAATTTGCCATCGTCTGTTCCGTTGTACGTGCAAGCGGGAGCCTCGTCTCTATCACCGCCAGGAGTCTTAGGAGGTGTTGGTGGAGTCGGAGGCTTGGGAATACCAGGCGCCTTTGGCAAACCCGGCAGTTTAGGCAACCCTGAACCTGGCGGCGCTGCGTTCGCCCCAGCAGCCAAAGCGGCTATGAAGAGAGTTTGAGAGGCGTGCATTTTGGTGCCGATATGTCAGAATATCAATCTAGAAGCAAGAAATATCATTTCAAGTCAACAGACTCGACCAGTATTTTATAACCACAACTCTCCCGTCCCAATTCCAAAAAGCAAGCCCTCGCCATCTACACAAGCAGTCCCACCTTCCAATACTAGCCTCAATCCTAAGCCCGCGGGTCTCTCACCTGCAGAAGCGTGATCTGCAGCAATAGACGCAAGCACGTGTGCCTCCCTCTGCAACCAAACAGTCCGCCAAGTCGCATCTGTATATCCGGATAGGTTTTGTTCGCCATTGACGATGATCGTCAGGGTCAAAGTCTGCCAGCTTGTGAAATGCCAGAGCGAGTCTGGTTTTGAAGAACAAGCACGTGTTGCTCCGACTGTGGAGAAAGACATTTGAGCCAAGACGAATGCCAAGATGGAGCGGCTGAGCAAGATGATTGAGATGACGAGCGCAGGCTCATCGATGTTTGTTGTTGTTGGGGAACCACATGATAAGTTGCCACCGAAGGACGGAAAGTGCAAGATACATCAGGTACTACTGACACGCCTTCGAGGAATATTTCTAGCAAGCACGTTGATTATTCGGGACTTCCGAGGATGAAATAATGGACTAGAAGGTATCGGTAACGTATCAATGTCATCGATATATCTAGACTATGTATGCACTTTCCGCCATTAATCCTCGTGGCCATCCAAAGAGATCCCTATTGCTGCACTAGCAGGGCGGCCATCGACAACGAAACAAACCACCCAGAACGCATTCGCTATGCAAAAAAAAGCTGACCCCAGCAACTCCAGAACAGAACTATACACCGCCGCTCGTACAGGAAACTCATTCGTGCATGCGTGCCTCGCCAAATCAAAAGTAATCGTTTCTTGCGTCAATTTACCGCTTCTTTATTTTATTTTATTTTTCTTTTCTCTCTGTTTCACAATATCATCAGCCTTCTGTGGTTTCATTCCAGCTGACGACGTTGTACGTTGCTTCACGTTTAGAAGTCTTGTCTGTGGCAGTTTCATCGTTGGCCGACATGACATCCGGAGAAGCAGCGGCATCGGCGGTCGATGCGTCAGAAAGAGCTGCAGTGCCGGGAGCCTCCTGGCGAAGAGGTTGGGCGAGGATCAGAGGAGCACCCAATCCTTCGGTTACGCTATCAGCAGCGACGGCAGGGTCTGTCGAAGTTGGAGCAACCGGATCGATTTCACGGCGAGCGTGATGGGTGGCATTTCCAGCCTGCGATGTAGCATTGGTAGCGGTGTTCGGGTTGGCCTGGGCCGGCTTGTCATCGACCGGCTTGGATGGCTTGCCGAACTTTGGTGCAGCGTCATCATCTTTCGTTGCAGGGATGACAGGCTCGGGTGAAGCAGCAGGCTTGATGGCGTAGCGAGTGTGCCACATTCCATCGTCGTAGTAAGAGGTAGGCGCAGCGGCAGGAGTAATAGTGGTGGTGGAAAGCAGGACGACCGTGGAGAGCTGCGCAGACACCTGGGTGGCGGTGACGGTCTCTTCAGCATCAGTCACTTCGGCTGTGACCGTGACGCTGGAAGTCTCGCATTCTTCGCTGCTGCTGGAGGGAGAGAATTTGGAGGAAGGGGAAGCCGAAGGAGACTGAGTAATGGCCGGCTTTCCGGATGGTGTCGACACAATGCTTGTGTGGCGTGTCAAGAAAGTGGACTTGGCCGACTCGAAGGCGGATGAGGCGTCGGTAGGTGTGGCAGCCGGACTTGAAGCGGAAGACGATGCCTGAGCAGACGCTGGCGAAGAGGAAGCACTGCTGGAAAGCGAAGACGAGGATGACGACGCACTGGTCGACGTTGCGCTTGCTTGTTGAGTCTCGAAAATGGTGACGGAAACGGACAAGGTGGTAGGTTCTGGCTCTTCCACATCTTGTGACTTGGTAACTGTGTGGTAGACTGTTGCAGGCTGGTCGTTTGATCCGGGTGCGCCATTTGCAGAAGCTCCACCATCAACATCAACGACCGAGTAGGTCACTGGGAGTGCTTGCACGCTGATGGCAAGGCATGAAGCCAACAGGGCAGATCGAGCGGGGAAGTACATGTTTGCTGCCGTGACGCTTGCAGGTCAGACTGCGAAACGAGGCTGTTCTTCCGTCTCGTGTCCGCTGTTGAGGACGGGTATGGATGTGTGTGTTTGTCTTTGTGTTTGTGTTGATCAAGGTGGGTCTGGTCCTGGAGGTGTTGGAAGAGATGCAAGCGTGAGTCGGGACAAGTGTTTGTTTGTGTATGAGAAGCCGATGCAGAGCCCCGAAGGAATTGTGGACGTATAGATTAATTGCGGCGAGTGGCGGCATCTTTTCGTTTTTGGGTGGCTGGCAGACTGGCAGGCCTCGTTGACAGAAGATGTGGCGTATGTTGGCTGAGGATGGGAAACAGCGGGCGTGATTGGCTGGCTGGGCTAATACAAGAGGCTGGCGATGTGGCTGGTGCACGGTTGCGGCGGAAATCCATCAAACTCCCAGCCTCCCCGTTCCACATCCCACTCTCATCTACAAACATCCAGCCCACGCCGCATCGCTTCCCGCCGTCAGGTGTACGCTGAAACCACGCGTCTCATGATATGTCTAGCTTATTGCGCAATGTGTGAGCCAGGCAAAGGGAGCTCGATAGGCTGTCGACTGTGGCTCGACCAAGCCACATGTCCTTGGTCTTCTTCATCCACATGCCGTGCCACCCGTGCCTCGTGGGTCAAGCCACAGTACGCAGGAGTGTAGATTGGGAATAACGCTTGGCTACATCGAGTGTGGTTTGTTGCAGCTGGCATCTTGTCTCCTACACTGCTGCCGTGCTTCATCTTGGCCTAAGAATGTTCTTCATCGAACAGCAATGTGTATCTGTAATCACGATCAAGCATTAACCACACCATATCGAACTAGCCCCATCGTGGCACCCAACACTATAGCCAAAGGTGGCGACAGCTTGAAGTACATCCCACCAACGAAGCTAGTCGCGACAATGACCACCCACCAAGGATCCCGGCTCAAGCTGCCTCCACTCTGAACATCCTCGTCTAGGTATCCAATCTCGAACAGCCGATACACGGCAGTATATACAAGTCCAATAGCAGTGGCATGAACACCACGCAGACATGCTCTCACGGCCTGTACCTTCCTCAATGTCGGCCAAAGATCCATGAACCCCGTGTGTAGCCACAGGCCTGGCGCGAAAATAGCTAGGAAGGCAATGATCGCTCCAGCCGCATTGGGGACAGCGGACCCAGCGACTGCGAGCGCTCCCAGGTACACAGCAAAGTTGAAGTTTGGTCCAGGAAAAGCCTGAGTTATTGCGAGGCCGAGCAGAAAATCGCGAGGTGAGACCCAGCCTGGCGCAACGATGTATTCGCGCAAGAGCGGGATCACGACAGGTCCGCCGCCGAAGATGATGGTTCCCGCAAGGTAGAGATTGGCGAAGAGGTCGAAGCCGCGAGAGCGTCCGTTGAGTGTGCCGCGGCATACCATGACAACGAGGAAGGAGGTGAAGAACGCTGCGATGATCAGAAAGCCTTTCTTCCATGAGCTGCTTTGGCTTGTTTCAATCTCATTGTGGAGGGAGGATGTCGCTTCATCATGAGCATTCAGATTTCTCGCTCCTTCAACTTCAGTTGCTCTTATGTTTCGCGCGGTAACCGATGAGTTGTTAGCAGCTGTATCAGCACTCCCCATCTCCACCGCTGCGCCCTCATGATTTTCGCGTGATCCGACATCATCGCCCTTGCGCAGCTTCTTCCAGGTCCTTTGAGCCAGCCTTAGATCCCATACAGTCGTGACCACTCCACCAACCACCATCAAAGCAGGAAAATACCACAAGCTATTATGCAGCATCCCAGCCGCCCCTCCAAAGAACACCAGCACCCTCGAAACCTCATCCGTAACCGCCTTGTTACTCAACTGCACAGCCGCCAGCGCAATAATGCCCACAGTCGCCGAATTAAGCCCACTCAGCAACGCATACGCGGGCCCCGGCAACCGATCACCTATGTTGCCAACACCAACCGCCAACCCAAAACTCGCAATCGCCATCGGCAGACTCCAGGCCACGAATGCTGCCAATCCATTCCAGAATCCATAACGCAGCACGTTCACCCCGTAGATCATCTTCGTGCTGCCAGGCCCGCTGAGCGCTTGACACAGCGCGAACATCTCCTGGTAGCGAGTTTGATCGATCCATTGGTACTTTTCCACGAAAAGCTGCTGGAAGATTTGAAAGTGCACGGCGGGGCCGCCGAAGGAGGTGAAGCCTAGGTGCCAGTTGTGCGCGAGCATGTCGAGGAAAGGGACCTCTGATACAGCGTTGCCGGATGGTAGGAGATTGGTGCGGACATTTTTGATGGAGGTGCGGAGGTGGCAGAGGAGAGATGTCATTGTTGTTCTTTTCTTTTTTTCCCTCGAGATTAATGGTCTATTCGCCTGCATAGCATAGCTTCGCGGAAAGGTGCAGGTTATATAGCTATGCTGCTTATGCTAATCGGTGGTATGCTGGTGACATGCCTCTGAGTTCTGATTGGCGTGAGACAGTTGGGGCTTTGTCCTTGGCCTTGATACCAAGCCTTTCGAGAAGCCAAAGAGGCTGCAACACGTGCTTCTCCAAGTGGCTCTGGAAGTTGATTGAAGACTCATATCTGTTGCTGGCTGGGCGTCTGTTAGTCTTATGTCATGTCCGAACATCTTGCTCCTAAAGATTCGCAATTCTGGTCGAGAAACACTACTGAGATTACACCGAGGACTATTGACCGTATCTGTTCGCTAATCGCTATGATGAAAGGATGCCGTGCTCGTTACAATTACCATTATCATGACCCAATTTCCCAAACTCAGAAAAGTCGTCCTGTTGTCCGTCGCTCATCTTTCGCATTACACCTCTCACGCACCATCATCGTTCCATTCAGTTCCAATCCTTCAACTCGGTCTGCGTCCACTCCCACAGCTGCCCAGCCAGCTTCTTGTCATTAGCCAAAGCCGTAGCCCTCTTCCCAGCAACTCCAACTGGTTCGTAGTATCTGCCGTTGACCACCTTGGCCTTCGGCGCAGTCGCAGCCCAGCACTGCGTAAAGTGACCCTTCTCAACTGGTGTGCGGTTACCAAGACTCATGATAAGGACTGGTAGCTTGGTCAAGAAGCTTGTGCCATCAAACAGACCAGTGAAGATGTAGCCCGGGTGAACAGACAGCCAAGTGATCTCAGGGTAGTGGCGAGCCAATTCATCAGTGTACAGCAACTGCGCCAGCTTCGACTGCCCGTAGCGCGCCCACTTTGGCAGCATTCCGAGGCTCGCCTGGTCGGTCTTGAGAGTGGCAAAGTCGATGCCCTGGCGCGGAGCTTGCTTGTACGCAATCGAAGTCATGTTTATGACACGCACATCCGCTTCAGGTAGTTTCGCCGTAGCCTGCAAGAGTGGAAGCAGCAGTTTGACGAGCAAAGCATGACCCATTTGGTTCGTGGCGAATTGGATCTCGTAGCCGTCCACGCTGGTCGAGGGTGGCGTGGCCATGATGCCGGCGTTGAGCATCAGGATGTCCAGCCTGTCGGTGGTGGAGATGATTTCATGGGCGCATTCTTGGACAGAGGCTAGAGAGGAGATGTCGCAGCGTAGGAAAGTGAGTTTCACGCCGGGGTTGGCGGTCTGGACGGCGGAGGCGAGAGATTCGCCATTCTTGGTGTTGCGGCCGCTGAAGATGATGTGCGCGGGATCGTGCTTTGCGAGGGCGCCGACTGAGCCGGCTCCGAGGCCTGCAGTTCCTTGAGGGGTGTCAGTGTGGTCTGTAGTAACTGCTTTGTGGGTTCGGCACTTACCTCCAGTGATGAAGATGACTTTTCCAGCAAGACTGGGGATGTCGGTATCTGGGTTAAAGGTGTTGGAAGACATTGCTTCAGCTGGGTGGGTGTGATGTTGAGGAATGGAAGTAAGGTATGTTGTTGCTATTGCGGTACTGTTTCGTTGGGATGTCGCGCAGCTCAATTACCCAATCAGATCTTGTGACACCGTTGTAGCTGTAGCTGACGTGTAGCTGGGTGAGGTAGCTGATAATTTGCAAGCTCACAGATGGGTACACTACCTGTTGTTTTATATGGTCGCCTTTGTGTATGTCGATGACTTCACGCACACTTGCCGTTGTCCACATCGTCACGATGCAGTTTGATACCTTGACGGATATCATGACTTGAAATTACGGCCGAGACCATATACACGGAGGCGAGGTCTGCAGACTCGGACTCGGACATATGTAGATAAGAGTGAAGTTGCAGGTTGCAGCGCGGGGGGTTTTGACTCTCCTCGCACGACAACACGTACGGCCGTAAGATGGACCGCAGCACTGGACGACCAGCACCATCGAATGACTATGAACTCCATCAACGTCCCCGAAATTTGCCTCTGAACACGTCGATTACTTTCACCTGGTCTCGGTATTGCACTTTCCAACCACTATGGACCTTTTTCGAAGACATATAGGCGAATGCGGACAGCTGCGTGAGACATTGCTCCAAAGCAAAGGCTAGTGATGACCACATATCTTCCTTCAGGCTTGAGCCACTTTGATATCTAGTAACACGATGCCTTGTCAGCATGTCCAAACATGCTTTTGACCACTTGTGTGGTTGTCGACCGGAGTCCGTACTCTGCTTTCGCAGGATCTTGGGTCAATTGCCACGAATCGCCAAGGTAATATTTAAAACCTTGCTGGAGAAGAAACGCTATCAATACTCTCATTTCTTCGAACCTGCAGCAAGACCAGGCTCAGTATTTAGTCGACAATAATGCTCTGGCATCTCATTGCTTCCTTTATCAATCCGGAAAGAACTTCGAGGCAAAACAAAGAAAAGCCTTGTCCTTGTGATGAGCGAAGCCAAGATCTACTATAGTAGATATGGCGTTCTTTGTTCTTCGCGAAATTCTCGCTGGCCACTTCGTCTTTGCCTCTTCGCTTTGCTGACTCGAACAACCTCTTCGGAGCCCTCCACATTTCCGAAACCATCACAACACACCCACAACCATGAGAAACCACATCACACTCCCCCTACTTGCGCTGCTCGCGCTCATCACCTTCACATCCGCGGCCTCAGACTGGCAAAACGCCGTCAAATGCGGTCAGCGCTTCCCCCAGATCAACAGCGCCTTGGAATATTTCTGCAGATATCCTCGCAACGGCGACTACAAGTCCGGTCAGGGCGGGATGATGATCCCATCACCCTGGTCGCAAGAGGGCGTTGGCTACACGGGATTGAGAGGCAATCGATTCAGAGTCGCAGTCGAGAGCTCCTGCTCGCCCGCGCAGTACCTGCCGTACAAGTGGTGCAAGTCACAATTCCAGGCAATGTGCGCCAACACCAAGAACAAATGGGGCTACCACACGCAGCACTTCGGCACGAGCGGCTGTCAGAAGTTCATTATTGGGCCGCGATCGAGCTCGGGGAAGTACAGGCTTCCGAGTTCGTTTTGTCCTTTCAACGATCCTAAGCTCTGCGCGAAGTGGAAGGCAGAGAAATCCTCTCGATAATTAGGCCTTTTCTGCGTTTGTTGTTCAACGTTTTGAGCTTCTTCCTTTTTCTTTTTACATCAGCAGATAGATACCCTGATGGATCATCGCTTGACGCGATCTCTCCAAGATTTACATTCTTTTGCCACATTTGGCCGCAACTTTGACTTGAACATTTCTGCAAGACAGGGTGATTCAGGGCAAGTGCACAAGTAGATCAAGACAGCCGTAAATGCAGCAATTTTTCACTTGCAAGACCCAATTCCAAGCCATCAAGGATTCAAAGCCTTCTCCAGATCCCTTTCCGCTCCCAGTCTTTCGTTGAACAGCCCCAACGTCCCGGCGATTCCTCAGAAAAGGTTGAAATCCGTGGTAGGGTCAGCAGCCATTCTTTGCTGAACTCCATCAAAGGTTCGAAGCCGAGTCTTGCTCCAGATGAGGCACGCTCTAGTCGGAAGCGAGAGCTCACAGACACGATATCGAGAACACGATACGCTTCCTACACATCTCTCAGGCTTGCCCTGCATCTCTAAATGTATAGAATCACATAATTCGAAGGCACCCATGTACCTCTGGTGTCCGGTGGATCCTAGGGCAACCCAGACTTTCTGTATTCCGTAAAACCAGGTCTTGCTGACTGTTGAGTCATGCCATGAGGTCGATGGCTATAGCTCTCAGAGACATCCCAGAAGACCACATCCCAAAATCATAAAAGAAGTCGTGGCATAATTAGCGCTCACTTTGTGTTACGGCAGGGCGACTACTGTTCCCTGGTACTTTGTTCTGTTGTTTGCCATAAACATCTTTGCCGTACAGCGCGCGAGCCCAGACGAGAGAGTTGATGTATCTGGGTTTCTGCGTGTACCACAGATAGTCTGTCGCTAAAATTGCTGTCGTGAAGGCAACGACTGACTCCAATCTTATTCTAAATCTTCCTTGGCTCATTGCAGCGGTCTCAGCGGTGAGATGACGTGCTAATGTTGATGTATATACTGCGAGTCCGAGGGCCAAAATCTTCGACGTCTCGGCGACGTGTTAGACTCGGGCTACACGGTTGGAAGATGCTGGAATATGATTGTTGCATATATCAATCTCTGATTCGGATTCTATCGCTTCAAGTGATGTTCTACAGACCACAATTCCCTCGCTGATTTAGTCCGGACCTCTCGTCGCTCCAGAAGCTCCACCCTCCATGCTCTCCCAGTCTGGTCATGGACGGCCGATGCCTCCCCCAGCAGTGTATGGTGAGTCGAGTGCCTTTGTGCCTCCAGAACCTACCATGTGAAGGCAAAGTCGGCTCTGATGGGATAAAGGGCTCTCAAGGAACGGTACGAACGAACGATCAAGCCCTGCTTCTCTTCATCCGCGGTTGGAAATATGACTTTAGGGATGACAATTGACAAGGTGTTTCGATGCAACCCGTATGAGTGGTCAAAGTTGTGTCTCAGAGCCTCGATGATGTCCGCGACTCTGATGCCGTTTTCGTTGTGAAGCTCGATCAGGATCGTGCTAGCGACACGAGCGTGAGTGACCGGAGGTTGTGCAATGAACATCTGTGTGAGCAGGTTGCTGCCACCTGCGATGAAGATATCATTGCGGGCGTGAAGACAAACGGACTCTTGCCCTTCGCCGACCCCTTCCGACTTAAAATCAAGTCTCCTTTCGAACAGGAGAGGGTTGAAGCGAGATGATTGCAAGACCGTTTCTCCCGGCTTTGATGCAGTGCCAGATGGATTTTGGAGGTAGCGCCACTGCACCTGACCCAAACAGATCCACTGCAGATGCCATTCGAAAGGTAGCTCGGGCTCGGGGGCAAGGAACATGGCGCGCCGGAGCACCAAGCTTCCAGCCATAGTATCGCGCCAGTGACAAGAGACGCGGCGCAGCAACATGAGGTCTTCGACACTCAGGTGGGACAGAATCTGCTCGAGGAGCTCCGTGGTAGATAGGGCATCGTGAAGAGCAGTGGATTTGCTGATTGAGGTGGCCGGTGACTCGACCTTCGCATTCGCCTGGTCGTGGAGCTGTGGACTGTATTAGCACATCTTACGTGGATAGCATATTCATCAAGACCTTACCAAAGACTCCTCGAGCTTCATCGTTGGAGGACCCGATCCGCTGTTGGGGGAGCGGCTGAGTTGTTTCGCCATAGTGGGCTTGCCGTACTCGGGCTACAGGTGTGTGGATGGATGACAAATTTGACCAGAATCTGGTGTGGAAAGGTAGGAAGAGGAAGTTCGAGTCGCGTCGCTGATGATAAAGGTCTTCGTTACGCGCTGCAGTGAAGTTGAGAGTTGGGTACCCTTCACTGACAGCCGGCCAGACGTCACGGGAGCACCGACGCCCGACGCGCTCGCTTGCCTCTCCTACTCCCTTCTGGCGCTCTTAAAACACGGCAGTCTCTCCCAAGCTGCTGAAAACACCTACCTACACTCCACCCACTCCCTCTTATAACGGGCTCACGCTCGTTGCAGCTGCACAACTGCAGCTCCGCCCACCATGGCTCCCAAGAGAGCCCACAACAACAAAGGGCCACACAAGCCCGACCCGACTTCTCACAAGCGTGTCAAAGTCCAAGTACGTGAGATCCCTCATACCCACAAAGAGTTTCTTCAACCTTACAAGCTCCTATCATGCATCAGCTAACATCCAATCCCAGCAAGCTCAGCAAACTCACAACAATGTCCAGCGTGCCTCCACGCGTATCGCACAGACAGTCGCCACTAGGGCTCAAGAAGCCGCGAACCAAGTCTTCGCAATCAACGAACTACTTGAGCAGATCCTCCTGCATGTCGGCACCCTAGACGACCTCGTCCGCATGCGTGGCGTCAACCGCCAGTGGAAAGACGTAATCGAAGACACCAAATCGCTCAAGGGAATCATCTTCCTCTCTCCTCAGGAGTCCAATTTTTTGTGGCGCAGCATGGTGAAGATCGGTCCCGGTTCACCTCGCTACAAGTTGATCAGGGAGGCCAAAAGCAGTGTGGAACCAGAAGAGGGACAGCATTACATGCTTGAGCAAGCTCGCATCAACCCACTGTTGTTCCACCAGCTCAGTGAGTACGCGAACATGCCTGTCTGGAATACCGGGAGTTGCAATCGCTGGACTTCGGAAGAGCTACACCTGCGCAAAGGCGCTAGACTCCAGGGCACGAAGCTCAAGGTGAGCAGTCCGGTGCTCAACATGTTTGCAACACAGCCACCAGTGAACCAGATGACCTTCCGTACTGGCGGCGCCTCTGCGAGACAGATCCGTAATTCCAAAGGAATCAAGGTGATCGATGTCCTCCGGGTTGCAGAAGGGTTGGTGGGAGGGTTGGATGGAAGAGTGGTGGTTGATTGCGTCCTCTTCCCGCCGGAAGATGTTGATGAGATCCACAGGAAGGATCACCTGGATCTCTTCTATGCCTGGAACTGATGCGATCTACGTTCCACCGCACCGTCGTGGAATCAACAGCACTTCGACGTCAGGATACACAACTCGGCCGGCCAGAAGCAGGTTCGGAGATTACTACACACACAAAAGGTTAGCGCAGGTCTTGAGTCGGCGATTCAATAATACGGATACGGATACAAGGCCGTTCGACGGCTCGGAAGCTGCACTTGCGTTTGACTTACGGAGTTCTGGTTAAGGACAGGTCGGAACAGGTCTTGAATTGGCTGTTCACCGATACGGGTACAATGGAGTTTGGGGACCCGGCAGTTTTTCTTGCATTCAATCGCGGGTTTTGGTGAAAAATATTGGGCGGACTCGCTTCACACGAGCCTTCGGCCTCGGTCATCGTTATGAAAGCACTCAGACAAAGCGCTCAGACATAACACACCTGTCAAATTGTCAGTGAACTCGTATACAGAATGAAAACGTACCAGTCATATACCTTTTCTCCCGTGAATGTCTCTCTGTGGATGAGGATAAGCTGAGCGGTGTAAATTTCTCTGATCCAGCATTACAAGTGAAGTCGTACAGCGCGTCACTAACGCCAGCTCGCTATTGATTCGGCTCAGCGAAGCTTAAGGTATTTGCCGCCATCATCTCAGCGGCGGACGTCACAAATGCGACGTCAGATCAACATCGACATCAATGTGAGAGCGTCCACAACATTCTGATTAGCTCCGCCTCGCAACACGCTGCGCACGTCGACACCACAAGTACTCTCACCAGCCTGCCATGGCTCCCAAAAGACGCCGTCATGAAAAGGCGCAATCCAAACGCGATACGACATCTCAGAAGCGCGCGAAACTCCAAGTAGGCACATCCCGCGGGCCTGGAACAAGCACCCTGCGACTTGTCAGCAACAAAGTACTAATACCCTTCCAGCACACCAACGACAACGCTACCACCACCGAGGCT
>Ga0265797_10002834_pt1 | contig 28615 bp, 22 predicted proteins | sample P2T30metagenome_FD_192433 | JGI IMG/M metagenome (GOLD analysis project Ga0265797, IMG submission 192433) | Plant litter microbial communities from East Loma Ridge, Irvine, California - P2 T30 | ecosystem: Environmental > Terrestrial > Plant litter > Unclassified | place: USA: California...
GCATACTTGGTAGCGAATATCATTGTCTTTGTTCGACGGCGGATGATGTACGTCCGTTTCCAGGTTGACGACAAAGACAAAAAATTGTCCATGGACTGACTTCGTGAGAGTGATACGAACAACAGACCGTGAAGGTCCGATGCCTCAGTGTAATAGTATTGATGGCCTATAGCTACATAATTCTCCTTGCAACAAGCGTGCAAGCGAACAAGGAGGTAATTTACATCCTGTCAAGAAACAAATAACGCCATTTCCACCCAAAGTTTTTGGCCGATGTGCTCCTCAAGCAAAATGAAACGCCCGAAATATTCCCAACTCTGATCTTGACCCAGCTCAAATCATAATCATCAGCTCCCTGCGCTCGATCTTCTCCTCCGCAGGCGGGTAGTACGGCACCATCGCATCGGCGCTCATGACGTACGCGTCATTGTAGAGTCTCCAATAAGGCGTGCGCACCTTTCTCGCAGGATGGAAAAGGCCAGCCCAGACGTAGTTAAGGACGGCGCCTGTACCGACAGCGACACGGATGGCATCGATGGCCTCGATGACTCTGTCAATGACGTGAGGGCTTGTCTCGAACAAGTTGGGAATGAGCAGGTTGAGCAAGTGTAGCATAGCGTCTTCGCAGCCCAGGCCAACGACACCAAGAGCCATGTGCTTGACGACGGAGGCACCGGTCTGACGATGGACTTGGTCACGGTCGACCAGGGCGTCTTCAAGCAAAGGAGTGACAGCATAGACGTAATCCTTGCCCATCTCGCCGATATACTCGAAGAGGAAGCTAAGTGCCTTCAGCACACCGTTCTGGACGTTCAGCTCGGGAACGCGGTATTCGTTCATCAGAGCTGGAAGGACTGTGAAAGGCGCGCAAGTTTCGGCAACAATACCGATGGCGACGGCAGTACAGACACGAGATTGACGGTCTTGGACACGCAAGTTGTTGAGCAGAGTAGCAAGCACATCCTGAGGTCCGATGGCCTTGGCAATGAAACCGAAAGTGTTGTTAGCCGCACGACGAATGCCCTTCTTGTGAGCCTTGAGCATGTCAAGCAATTCGAAGCAGATACGCATCCACTCGCGAGCGTTGACAGACTCAGGTCCACGGTCGGCGATGCGACCGACAAGGTCGATTGTGTTCTCTTGTACCTTCTCGTGTCTGTTACGAAGAATGGGTGTAATTCGAGGGAGGAGATCCTTGATTGGTGGTTGCATGCTGTTGATACCGACCACAGTGACGATGGATCTCATTGCGCCAAGGATGGAACCAAGCACTTCAGGGTATTCTTCACCCAAGTACTCGTAGAGAACTGTACCCAGCTTGCCCATGAGCGCATCCTCGCCACACTGCTTCATGACGACAGCAATGCGAGAGATCAGGTCGGCAGCTTGCTGACGAACAGTCGCACTCTTGTTATTCAGGCGCCAGAGAATGGTCGAGACGATTTGAGGCAGGTAAGGCTTGCACCTAGTACCGAGGGCATTAACCACAGTACCAAAGCCGTTGAGAAGGACGATATCTTCCACACTTTGCTCCTGGAAAGCGTGAAGGATACCATCCACAAGGCGCTCCTCGAGCCTCTCGTTGATGTCAGCAGCGCCCATCGCAGAGATGACCTTCTCGATAGTCTCGACAGTCATCTTGCGGTAGGCTTCGCTCTCGTCCTTGAGGTTGCCAACAATGCGGTCCACAATCTCACCGACACCAACCTTGTTGCCAAGGTCGACTGTGGTCTCGACAACTTGCTTGTAGTTCCTTCTGTCAAGCGCCATGCGCCTGACCCAGAAGAACTTGAAGAAATCGTCAAGCACTGTCTCTTTCAGGTAGCCTGCAGTCACACCGCTGGTGCCAGCACACTGGGAGACGACCTTGAGAACAACCTTCTTCATTTCCTCATCCGGAGACTGGAACTCGCGGATCAGAATCTCCATGATCTGACTGGTGTAGTAGTTGGAGTACTCCTCGTCCATGAGAGGAATGATGTATCCGACAGCCTTGAGGAAACCAGCGAGACCCTTGCCGCGCTGCTTCCTTGCGCCGGTCCACAGTGGGTTAAGAATCTCGTCAAAGCTCTCAATACCGAAGGGGTTGGACGCCTCAGCCAACGCAGCAAGCGCCAAAGAGGTGACTGTGCGAACCTTGGTTTGTTCGTCATTGAGATTGTCACCGATACAATCGACAAGGCCCTTCAAGTGTGGTAGCACAGCGCAACCCATGAGAATGGGAATCTGCTGCACGATCTTGACACCAGTGTGACGTGCCTGCCACGACTTCTTACTCTTGCAAACAGCCTTCAGGAAAGGAAGCAGGGTCGGAATGCCGAGAGCACTAGCAACAACGGCGAACGCACGTGCAGTGGTGTTACGGACGTACTCGTCAACGTGGTCGATGTCGGGACGCATAGTGCTGATCATGTGCGCCAAACCGGCCGCCTTAGCCAGGTTGGAAATGATCTCACGACCCTCAACACGAGCATAGTAATCCTGATCGATGAGCAACGGCTCGATGACAACCAAGATTCTGTGAGTGTATGGTCGAACGAGATCATCGAGCTTATATAGCACACGGTCAATGACTTTAACCAAAAGATGACGCTCCTGGTCCTCGAGCGATTTCTCCATAAGCAATGGTAGGATTTGGTCGAAAAGTGGCCCAGCACCGAAGTTGCGAGCGTTGTCGGTCAGCTGACGCAAAGCTGTCTTTCTCATCGGAGGTGTACCGTTCTTGACCTTGAGCAGCAAGCGCATGATCTTGCGCTGCTTGAGCTCTTCCACACTGAGATCATTCTCATCCGCACCATCAACGAGCTTGCCGAAGTATTGCATATCCTCATTCTTGAAGAACTGCAAGTCACCAACACCAGGAATCTCTGACGGAAGCTGCTTGCCCATGGCTCTAGCATCAACAGGCTCCTGGTTCATGAAGCCGCCAGTTGGCAGTGGCGTCGCTGAGGGTGCAACACGTTTAGCAGGTGCACGTAGTGGCTCATAACCAGGAGGTGGAACCAGAATTTGGTAGCCTTCCGAGGGCAGAAGCTCATCCAGCTCCTCGTCGGAAATAGGCGCGTTTCTGCTGTTGACATCGGTTCCAAAAGGCATGACCTGTTGAGACGCTGTTGCTGAACCCATGCCACCCGCGGCTGAACCATCGGCACCACCTGCAGGACCTGCAACATCCCATTTCGAGCGACGCTTCGGTGCCTCGCTTTCGCCATTGGTCGCTGCTGGCGCATCCGGTGTGACAGTCGAGTCCCATCTCGACTTCTTCTTCGTGGCCTTTGACTCTGCTGAAACGACTTCGCCGTCGGCATTGACAAGCTGACCCTCCGCGTTGTATGAGCCTCCATTCTCGGCACCACTCGATGTATCCCATCTTGACTTCTTCTTCTTGACCTCGCCATTTGCAGCGTCACCGTTTGCCTCGCCGTTGCCGTTCGTCTCGGGTTCAATCGCGGGCGCAGTCTCGTCCGCATCCCAGCCACGCTTCCTGGCCCGCCTCCTAGGCTTAGCCTCTGGTGATTCCTCTCTGGGTGCGTCCTTCAGCGTAGGCTTGGCCTCATCGACATCCATGTCGTCCTCTCCCCTGGCAATTTGATCCTTCTTCTTGTCTTCGATCGCCCGCCTCACGCGCTCCTCTTCTCGCTCAAGCTCCCTCTCCTGCATTGTCTCCTTGTACGACTTGCCCTCGGCTCCACCGCTGAGTCGCCGTTGGAACCTCTTTCGCTGGTAGTCTGTCTCGCGGCTCTGAATCTGCGCCTGCTTCTCCCTCGAGTTGATCATATCGTCCTCGGCAGCTTCACCAGTAGCCCATTCGCCGATCTGGTCCGCCGTCGCAGTGTATTGTCCAATCAAACGGCCGCCGTTCGCGTCCTCGTCGTCATCGCCGTCAACCTCCATGTCGTCGTCGGCCGGGATCGATGTGTTGTAGCCCGCGAACTTGTCGCCGCCGCTGCTGCCATAGAGTTCCGAGTCGAAGTTGTCCGTGAGCGAGGCCTTGGTGTTGTTAGTTCGCTGGCCATCGCGGTCAGAGCCTCTGGCACCTTTGTTGCTGGCACCGCGCTCGGCTGCGCCTTTGCGCGCGCGGTCAAAGTCCGCTGGGAAGAAGAAGTGTTAGCTTTCTGTGCTTGCGCTTGCGCGTGGGAGATAGGAAGGACTTACCGTCAGACATTTTCTACGCGGAGACGCGCGAGACGTCAAGCTGTATGAATTAGATACTGATGTACCAGGTGTGGTTGACGGTGATGGTTACCGAATTAAGGAGCGACTGTTTGGGTGGCGAGGGTTTGGTGTTGTAAGCAGTTGGCGCGACAGGCGACGAAGAAGTTCAAGAGGTGCTGCTGCGAACGCCTGACGGAACAACCCGTGTGGAGAGCTTGAGGGGTCTGTCTCTTGTTTGTCACTTCACTCGACGACGCAAGATTCACACATGATTGGATTCTTGTACACAGGCAATACATTATGATTCAATTTGACATGATATGATAAAAAGCACTTCAGAAGCAAAGTAATGTCGTAAGTGTGAGGCATGAATGCCTCGCAAAAAGCCCGTTTGATAGCCGAAGCTATACGAGCGTGTGGTTGTCAATCTATGTAAATACAAAGCCGTGCGCGAGAGACCCTCTCTCATAGCTGCACAACAAAAGTCCCCCTAGCAGCAAGTGCCATGCTTGTCATATTCCGTCCAACGCCAATGCTCGCAAAAACCAAATTCCAAATCGTTACAATGCTGATTCAGCCTCGCTTTCTCGCCGCCCAATGCTCCTTCAAATCCTTCTTTCCGTCTGCTACCTAAGCAGCAATGAAAGCATCCGGAGGCAGGTTAGCCTTCACGCTCTCAAAGGCCTGTAGAGATGTCGCAAAGTCCCAGTTGACCTGATCCAAGCACTCCTTCGCGTATCCAATCGTCATGCGAGTCTGCTTCTGTAGCTCGAGGCACATCTGCTCTGCCATTTCAATTGAAAGGCCTGCCGGTAGCTGCGGTACACCATCAGGGACAGGCGCAGCGGCCGCAGGACCATTCCAGCTCTCAAGGTTGTCGGGATCGAAAGCTTGCGCGCCACCATAAGCGCGAACGGTGAGGATGTCGCTCACCACACGAACGCCAGTCGATCCGCCAGGTCCAAGGATGAAGGTGCGATCGAAACTCCTCTTCTTCTTTGGCTGACCTGTGGCGGCGTCCAGCTCGTCGAACTCGCCGTGGATAGAGCAGAAGAATCCGTCCACGCCACTCTGGCTCGCTCCGCTGGGGTCGGGCACGCCGGGCTGAATGTGAGCCTCGATCATGTACTTTTTTGCCTCAGTAGCAAGATCGGCGTGCTTGGTCCTCGGTAACGCCGCGAAGACATCTGACACAGCCTGTGGGCCCCTGAACAACCTGCTCTGGCGAGCCGGAAGTGTTGTAATTTTCTTGAGGTTGCGGCTGTTTTTGATGTACTCGCCCCACTCTTGCTTCTCTGTTGTTTCTGAGGTTGATGGGTCCCGAGGGGCTCCTGTGTTGACTGAGTAGGAGAAGTCGGATTGTGCGTCGTAGTACATGTTTGTGAGCGCCGTACGGTCGGTGTCGAAACCGGCGATGAAAGTCCTGATGAAGTTTTCCGCAATTTGGCCTTCGTCTTGGAAAGCGGCAGTGCGGATGGGGAATGGCAAGTCGGGAGTCTTGTTGCGGTTCGCAATATCTTCCTCGGTGCGAACCTGAATGCCGTTCAAAGTGCGTAGGTTGGGATACCATTGTATCACTGAGGTGGTGTAGTCTGGCTCCATCTGCTCAAGTGGATTGCCGGAGAGAATCAGCTGTTCCAGCTGAGGGAAACGCTTCTTCCAGATGGAAAGCTGGCTGAGCTTCTCGAATTTGTTGTTCGACAAATCCAGGTTCCTCAGCTTCGGCAAAGTCTGCGACAAGGAGCTCATCGCGGCCAGGTCCGTCAATTCGTTGTCCGCCAGGGATACACTCAAGACAGCCTCATCTTTGTCTTTCGGAGTCTCGAATGCTCGCTCCAGTACTATCATCATAGCAGGGAAGAATTTGCCAGCGGTGGACTTGACGTTGAAAACGGCCTGCTCCTTGAGCTTCTCGTCTTGGCGCAGAGTGCTGAGATCGAGGAATTTGCTCTCGATGTTGTAGCGCCTCTCGAGAACACCCTTGATCAGGTCTCTGGTTTGTTCTGTTTTCGAGCTTCCAGGCGCGTCGGCGTCCCCTCCCACCCTCTCGACCTTGACATTCACACCAGCCCATTGCCAGCCGTCCAATCTGAGGACTGCACCAGCATCTTCGGCAGGCACACTGATGATGACATCATCTCCTTCGACTTGTGACTATATATTTGTTAGTAAGAGTAAAGCTAGCCATTTGGCCGCAAATCGCCGCTCAGCCGCCGTATGAAAGTAGACCATAAGTTCGTATCGCGGCCGTCGTGGTAAGATGGTTTGCAAACGAGAGCGGATCGGAGGAGATTGATTGGCGAAGGGTATAGCGAGAACCAGAATAGCAGTTACTGTGATGTCGGCGACATACCTTCTTGATCTTGACGGATCTGACTCTTGAGCTCAAGCGGTTGCTTGCTTTCTTCTCCAGCCAGCTAATGAGTGAGCTAACGCCGCCGTCGGGGTTTGTCGATGCCTTGCTCTTCTTCCAATTCGTGACCTTGAGCTCGGTAAGGCCGCGCGAGGGTACAGATTTGGAGCCTTTCATCGCGACATCGCCAGCGCCCGCGTGCTTGAGAATAGCCCTCTGGCTGGCAGCGCTAAGAATGCCGCCTTTGCCTTTGCCAGCAGTGAGGTCTTTGCGCGCATTCTTCGCCGGCCCAGAGGACTTTCCAACTCTTCCACCACGTCCCTTCGCTGGGCCATCCATGGCTAGATCACCATCGCGGTCGGCCTTGGTCCTGTCGCGGCGAGTGGCCGCAGGTCCACGAGGGGCGTTCTTCGCAGCCTTGCCAGCACGTGCGACCATGGTTGCAGCTGCGCGAGATGTGTTTGTGGTGAATGTTCGAGAGCTGGTGGGCAAATCCAGCAAGTCGCCGTAGTCGACAGGCGAAATAAGTTTGCGATCTGCCCGCTAGTGTAGGTGCTGAGTTTGCTGGTCGCGATATGGAAAGGTGGCCGTGTGCAAAAGAGTGTGGTTGCTGTGATGTCGTGGTACGAGTGTCGCGGTAGTTGTAATGCAAAGGAAAGATTGATGTCGCAGATTGTCGCAGCAGACAATAAGAGAAGGGCCGGTCTCAATTGAAGCAAGCACAAGAGCTGCAAGTTCGCGCTGCGGGTCTCAGGCATGCAGGAAGCCGCGGGAAGCTCGGCCCGCCACTAGGGCTGCAGCTGCCTAATGCAGCCTGATGACTACGTGAAGGCTTAGGTAATCGAGAACTTCAGTCGGCTATTCTGGAGTGACTGGGGCGTGTTGAGAGAGTTAGACTTGGTACATTGAGTACAGAGATGTCTGGAACACTCAGTCGTGTACTATTCGATTCGTCCTGTATCATAGCCATAGACGTGGAAAGACAGAGTTCAGCTTGCAGTGCAAGGAGGAACAGGGCGTCGACTTTGACTCGACTCCTTCATGTTCCATTGAATTCTGTCAGCCTTCATCAGTGACATGACTCCAATGCCTGATGTGAGAACCCGCCCATCAAACCACCTAAATAACAAGGCCGAGCAACAGAACTCCTAACAGTGACAACAATGTCTTTCACAATCACCAAAGCCCACTCCGCGGAAGACCTCAACTCAATCCAGATTCTTTTCAAAGCATACGCCATTGGTCTAGGTCTAGACATCTCCTTCCAAAACTTCGACCATGAACTCGCCAACCTACCGGGCAAATATGCGCCTCCTAGCGGCTCTCTGCTACTCGCCAAATCAACATCCACAGGCGAAGCAATTGGCTGCGTAGGGCTTCGGCCACTGCAACCTGAAGGCACATGCGAAATGAAACGACTATACGTCAGCCCAGAAGGACGAGGCACTGGTGTTGGGAAGGCGTTGGCGGAAGCTATAGTTGTTGAGGCGAGGCGCTTGGGATATGGGAGGATGGTGCTTGACACACTTGGATCAATGACCACGCCATTGAAGCTGTACAGAGGTCTGGGTTTCAGAGATATTGAGCCGTACTACCACAACCCGCTGGGGGATGTGATGGATGTGGTATTCCTCGAGTTGATTCTTACCTGATAATGTAAAAGTGCCGTTATTTGCCTCTCTAATCATCAGAACTCTTGACGTCAGTGAGACATAACCATTCCTATTTGCCGATGGCTCCTTAGAATCCATCCCGTACATGTAATGCAGCGATTGGGGTCGGCTTCGCTGGCTTGCGAGGTTCGAAACGCTGCAGACACAAGGTTGGTGGAGTATAAGCACACAACAAGGGACGCATGATATGTGCACATATCAGCAGGCTTCTTGGAAGACATTGAGGTACATGTAAGGACATGGCCACATGCTTGAGAACATGAAGTGCATGTGAACATTGATGTTGGATCTTTTACGTTGGCCAGGGTTAGGGTACGTGGGCAAGCACATGAATCGGACGCATGCGTTCGTGTTTGCGACGTTGTTCTCAATCATTTGAGTTGCTACATACGTGTGCTCTCTCCAATCGTTTCTTTACGATGATTGTGTCTCCGCTATCACTGGATCCACTCAATGGGCGTACTTCAGAACACGGTGCTAAACTGTTACGCGGTTTCTTGCACATCCACACCCCTGAGCGACATGTCTGTTGGAGAGCCAAAGATACTTCGAAAAGCGTGCCACCCATAAACCAGATTTGCCCCTGCTCTCAGCTCCTAGTTATCTGAGTCGCTCGTGACTGGAGCACTCACGACATCGTTGATCGGATGAATCCCATCCACAAGGGCACCGCACATCTCGCCGACAGCTTGTGCCAGTCAAGTCATCTCCCTTCACATCTATGGGCGAGACTGAAGCGCCGCTATGGTCTCCGAAGTTACAAGGATCTGGCGATGCGCATAGTCGACGGGCTGGCGGGAGAAGCTTCGTGTTCGCCTACTCCTTCATTTGTGCTGGTCTCTTCACGTGCGCCCACTTCTTGGTACTCGCCAACCGCTTCGCCTTCGCGAGACTGCGATCTTACTGTTGCTGTCTTCCGTCCAGATCGGAGTTCGGCTAGTGCCTCACACCTTTCGATCTCCTGATAGTCGAAACATTGGCCCCAAATGGATTCATGCTGCGCCACAACCAGTGTTTTAGCTCTTGAGAACTCTTCTTCCTGACACTCTTGCTTGCTTTGACAGTCCACAACAATCTCAAGCGTGCAATGCGGCCTCATCAAGCAAGCTGTGTTCCGGAACCCTCTGACCGTGTGAATATCCTTGATGTCATTGAGCATGAAACGAATACGGACTTCCAGGCCGACCTCCGGAGAGCATGCGTTCTGCACGAATTCATTGATCCATTTGAGACGGTTGTGCATTGATATGCGCAGGGCCAGGCGCTCGGTCTTCGCAGCGCCATCGATGGCGTCGTAGGTATAGAAATTGATCTGGAGCCTTTCGACGAAGTGGTGATTTTGCATGCGTCTCAAATTGACGATTTTAGGCAACTCAATTCGCTCCATAAGTCGCGGATAATGGTCGCACTCTGCCGTGCAGCGACTCCTGCGATGCTATCGAACATAGACCCCCTTGAAAGTTTGGATGTCTCCAAGCTTTTGTGCGATAACGAGGGGCGGCCGAGATGGCGCACGACTGTCACATTCCGCTGTGAACCGGCGACTGATATGGTGGAGACGAGGGAGCGGAAAGTGGGCCACGAGCTCTCGATCGATGCCGAACTCGACTCCATCCTGGAGTTGGTGGAGAATATCGCACTGCTCAGAGTGACGGACTTTGGTCAGCAAGGGAGACTTGGAATTTGTCTTGGTTCGCGCTTTTGATACTTACGATCTCGTCGCGTAATTCGCGCGGCAACGAGAAGAAGCCTAAAGGCTCGACGCTCTCAATTGAAGACATGGAGCAATGACAGACGACAGCTAAAAGAAATGGCCAAAAGTGTTATGTGGGATCTTGTGGTTGGAATTGACGTACAATCCGTGACAGCCTCAACGGGCCAGCGGAGGTACAGTAGTGGTGAGAGCAGGCGAATGTGTGGCGAGCTGAAGTCCAACTCGCAAGCGACCCAGCCGATCGTATTGGAAAGGTTCCCTCCACTATATTGCCTGATGCATAGTCGCGAGACGTGCTGGTAGTTTGTGAAGCGTGCGGAAGAGTCCAGATTGCTCGACAGCAGGTCAAAGCGAATGGTGCAAGCGGATGTATGCGAGAGAAGTGAGCTCTTTGGTCTTGCTTCAGTAACTTGCTGATGTCTGATGGATGAAAGTAGCTTTGAGTGGTGGTTATTGGTAGAACCTCACCTCTCAAGTGCCATAAACTCTCCAGCGAAGCCCTCTTGCGCTCACCTGTTCCTCCTTCCTCACTTCGCGCTTCGGCTCAGGGAGCAGCGCACGCAACACAATTGGCAACGGCGACTCGGCCTTTCCAACTCGGATCAACACCACGCACCGCATCAAAGATTGAACGGCATCCAGTCTCTACGACAATCTCCTGCCACAACCGTCGAACATGGCTACCCACCTACAGGCCTCGAAGCCACCCGTCCTCGCCAACAGCAAACTTGGTTTCTTCAAGACACTACCGAGGGAGCTACGAGATGCTGTATACGATCTGCTCCACCAAGAAGTCACCGAATACGTCGATGAACTTCAATTCCACATCCGCACCGTCATTGTCAAGCTTCGGCTCATAAGTCGCCAATTCAGGCAGGAATACGACGAAAGATCCGCTAAGAATGAGCACAACAACCATCTCACGATAAAGGACAATGTGGATTTCAAGTTTGACTGGGTCGACGAGAAACCTTCGGGAGTTCCGATGCGTTGTCCAGCGCTCGCCACTCATTCCACAAAGCTTACACTCAACCTCATCGTCTGCTTGGGTGACCACGACCATTACGCCGCATGCGACGCTGACGTCGACTGGCACATCCTCTGGATCAGAAGCCTACTACCGAGCTTGCCACATCTTCGAGCCATCTACGTACGCCTGGATCTTGTGTCTCCCTTGTGCATCAATACAGTAACGGATCGAGCAACGCTCCTGGCAACTTTGTCAAATCTTATGGATATAAAGATTGCGGGCTCTACATCCCTGGAGTCTGTTGGTAGCGCTGACAACTCTGTGCTTCTTGCAACCTGGACCAAACAACATGGTCTGCAGGTAGACCAGGAAGCCATTAACCTGTATATCAAGCGCGAGACGGACATTGTCACATTGGTTTGAGCAAAGGACGATTGCGAAATTCCCGGTACTTTAATAAGATGCAACGCTCTTCATCTTTATGCTTGTGCTAATTAACTTCAGGCCCTGAAAGCGAACATGTGGAGTTCGAGCAGCTAGTGGTCAACACGAGAGTGGTGGCACTAAGATGCTAGTAAGCATTCGAGGCACACGCGTGGAGTACTTTAGCATTGATTGGGCAATTTGGAAGTGGGTCCGAAGACTCTTTGAGGCGTTTCGTACGATCAAGATAGCATTTGTATCGTCATGCATAACTTCGAAACTCTGAGGCTTCACAAATGATGGTCCAACCATCAGCGCAGCCTTGACATCCCATCTATGAGTATTCCGCAGACTACACCGCGCATCACGAGACAAGCCAATAATGATACGCGCCGTGACGACGCCGCTCTATTCCAATCCTTCCAACAATCTTTTACTCTCCCACAGCGTGCATCCATTCTTCGCTTCCCAGGCCTCCAATACCGCCCCTTCGACTCGAATTCTCTGCTCCAGTTCTCGTCGATCGATTTGTTCAATCTGCGATGCTTGATTCCAAGAAGCAAAGACAATCGGAGCATCAAGAATGTCAATGTTCGGAACACGAAGCTCGAGCAGCTTCTCAAGCTGAGGGTGCGTTAAACCCTGTCAGTATAGCTCGTATCTTCCCTCTGCTGGCCAGGTTTTGAAGACAGCGAGTCTGTGAAACAGATGAAGAATATCTTCAGGATGTCCAGAGTGGTGCAACGACTCGAAGTCGAAGCGCATGTCAACTCGGCGGAGGTTGGGCATGCATCTGACCAGCATTTCAGTGTTGTGGGAGTGCGTGAGCAACTTTTGAAGGGTATCGCGGTGCGTGAACTTAGTGTACTCATCGCGCCCATCGAAAACCCCACGGATAGTCTTCAATTCCTTACACCGAGACGCAAGTTTTGGACATTTATTGTGCCAGTGTACGCGGCTTGCTCGGGATTCGTTGACGACGGTGAGCAAAGTATTTCTGGGCCAGAAGCTCCTGTAGCGCTCGTCGTACTCTGCTGTGAGCTGCCGATTGACCAATCTCAGGTTCGAAATAGGTGCATGGAAGTGGAAGGAAACCTCATCGTTGGTGCCGGACTGTTGCTTGACAAAGTGCTCGGAGGTGTAGTCGTACACGGCATCACGAAGCTCCCGCGGGAGTGCTCCGAAAAATGATACACCTCCTGCACCAAAGGCCGGTATGGAGGCTTCTGCGGTAGATGATGGGTCGTAGGTCGAGACTTCATTCTCAGCCCGGTGACTTGTCTCTCGCCCCTCGGCCTTCGCTGGCTTGTAGGTCTGCCTCGTGTGTCAGTAAGTAAATCGCTGGTCTATCTTGCGGATAGTAACTCACGCCAACAGCCGTAGTTCCATCGGCCAGGTTGTGGCTAGCTGTTGTGTGTGTGCTCATTTCCATGGTGGCCGAGACAAAGAAGGGACATCGCGAGCCAGAAGTTGTGATGTTTGCCGCTGTTGGTAGAACGAGTTCAAAGTGCTGGAGAAGTTATGGTCCGAAGCTCGGTCGTGTTGATGAAAGCGGCTGTGGAGTTTGTCGGGTGCGTTGATTGCATGAGCAAGGCGAGCTCCAAGCTAGCCTGTCCGGCCCGGGCCAATTAGCGAAAGGTGTTGCAAGATTGAAGTGAATGAGCGTTCGACCTGGGGCCCTCACTTTCGTGCCTGACTAGAGAAAGTGCATGTACTTTATAATGCATGTACCTTATAATGAAGGCGCAGTCAACGTGCCGTGGCAAACCTTCTCAACCTCATATTGTCGCAGAGACCCTTGACGACGGCTACATACATTAGCCACGCCGCAGGATATGTTAGATGTGACGAGCATAGGCTCGCTAAAATGGTTGCACAGCGACGACACGCTACCTACAGTGTAATAGCAGACCAATGGTGAGAGTCATACTGTGATGTCAAGACATTGGCCGAATACTTTGCATCGACCTACTTCAAGTCCATCACCAGGTCTGTCACGAGTGCTGGGTTGATACAGCTCGCACGTCGAGGATAGCCCTCGAGCCTATGATGCATACAGTTCCACCGCAAGACCAAATGGCTCTTATGCTTGTACCTGATGAAACTAGCATGCATGGCAGCAGATGGGGAGTGTCAGATTCTCCAGGTGGTGACTATGTCGTACCGTACCAGGCATCCTTTCAACGAGGACGGGCGAGTACCAAGCGAAATGATCGCAAATTATTGCATTGATCCAGTACTAAAGATGGGAGATGTATTATCCGTTGAAAGATGGTATGTAAAGGTGTGTCTAATGGTTGCCTCTTGACAAGATCGCCAGCCAGCCAGCATTGGCCTCGGCCTCCGCCAGCCAAACTTCCACCCGAAGCTCCAAAACCATCAATCGCCGCAGAGCCTCAATCCTGCACATCACAACCCTCTACACACACGACCTTAACCTCCTCCAACACACCCAATGCCCTTCCCCCGAACCTTCCGCTCCATCGCCTCCCGCCTCCCGCACCAAACACGCCTCTTCTGCACCTGCACCTTCTGGGTCTTCGCCATAGTAATCAACCTCAACGACCATGTCGTCGAGCTAACCCCCATCTACGGCAACTCCATGGCCCCCACCCTCAGCCCGACCTACCACGCGACCGGCGTAAAAGACTTCCTCGCCTGGCGCAAATACCGGCCCACCGCAGACCTCCAGCGCGGCGACATCGTCATGTACGAAAAGCCGCACGACCCCGAAGGCAGCGCTGTGAAACGCGTGATAGCGCTCGGTGGGGATACGGTTGTCCTTGATCGGAGGAGGAGGCCGGGCACGGATGAGGACGGAGAGCCGAAGGCGACCGAGAGGACTGCGATGAAGGGGTGGGATGCTATGGCGCCAAGGGTCAAGGTGCCGTATGGGCATGTGTGGCTTGAAGGGGACAATTGGCGGGAGAGCTTCGACAGCAATCATTACGGGCCGCTGAGCAGGAGTTTGATTGTTGGGAGGGCGGTGGGGGTTATTTGGCCGCCGGAGAGGTGGGGACGGCCTTGGGATGCGGAGGACAAAGAGAAGGCGGCTTGGGGAAGGACGGTGGTTATTAAAGGTGCGGAGAGGGTGCCGGTTGAGTGGGCGGAGCTGGTGCAGAGTACTGGAGGTTGAGAGGGAAATTTGGGTGGTCTTCATGGGAGGTCACGCTTTATTCTTGTCTAAGATTTGGGCTTTTCGAGGAATCATGGGACCAGGCTATGGTCGGGAGAATCGCCTCACTTCTTGAAGAGGTGTTCAATCTCCCCCAAGACAGCTTTTGTGACCTCTTCGGTCCTCTTGTCGCCACCCAGGTCCTTGGTCTTCACTCCACTACCGGTCACATTTTCAATGGCCTGCATCAGTGTGTCGGCTTGAGAGTCGAGCTTTCCGGCACCCACCCATCTCACCATCTCGGCGGCCGACCAGAATGCTCCTACTGGGTTTGCAATGCCTTTACCAGCAATATCTGGTGCAGATCCGTGAATAGGCTCAAACATCGAGGGATATTCTCGGCTGGGGTTGAGGTTTGAAGACGGAGCAATGCCGATTGAGCCTGCGAGCGCAGCTGCCAGATCGGACAGGATATCTGCGTGCACTATCGATCAAGTCAGTTTCGAGATTCTGGAGACACATCGACCTGGATCGCCGCAACTCACAGTTGGTTGCAACGATAACATCCATGCTCTCCGGTTGGTTCACCATACGGACAGTCATCGCATCAACGAGCATCTTGTCGTGCTCAACGACACCTTCATACTCCTTGGCCACCTCGTAAAAGACCTTGTCCCACAATACCATACCGTGCCTCTGAGCATTGCTCTTCGTCACCATGGTCAGCTTCTTCCTCGGCCGTGACTTGGCCGTCTCAAACGCGAACCTCATAATCCTTTCGATTCCAACATAAGTGAAAATAGCCAATTCCGTGGCAATCGCGTACTTTTCGTGGCCGTGCGTGGTGCCGCCCTGGCCTGCGTACTCGCCTTCCGAGTTCTCTCTGACGATGATCCAGTCGAGCAATTTTGGGTCTTTCTGGCACTTCTCAACCGGGCTTTTCGTCCCCGGCAGGACCCTCGTCGGCCGCACGTTGACATACTGATTCAGTTCCTTCCTGATTGGCAAGATCATGTTCCAGAGCGAAATGTGGTCCGGCACGCTTGGCCAACCGACAGCACCGAAGTAAATCGCGTCGTGCTTCTTCAGCGTGGCAATGGCATCTTCAGGCATGTACCAGCCACGCTCGAGGTAAGCCTTGCTGGACCAGTCGAAGTCGGTGAAATCAAAGCGGAAAGAACCATCGCAGTCGGCGAGCTTGTTCAGGACTTGTTTCGCTGCCTCGGTGATGTCGACACCGATGCCATCGCCAGGGATGGAGGCGATCTTGTATGTTGTTGACATGTTGTGTATATTATGCTGTGTTCGGGCTGGTTGTATTATATTGTAAAGACAGGAGGATCGTAGGATCAATAGAGCTCAGGATAGCTGCGGGTCGCCAAGATGGTGGCTTGCGCTGGGTACAAGTATATCTATGATGCCATGTAAATGTGTAGCAAAGGGAAGAATGAGCTCTTGTCGATCATGTTTACACAGCACGTAGCTCTGATTTATACTTGCTCATGTACCCCACGGCCTGGGCACGCACATCATCGAATAGGTGGGTGTTGTGAGCTACTTTTAGGACAAATGAGACACCGAGAGGGCTTTTGCTGCAGGTTTTGCCAAGCATAGCATGCTCTTGGGGACCTGGACGACGAAATAACATGTGTTATCGGTGAAAAGAGAGTGCGATGGCGGCTAGGGCCGATTGAGGAGGTGGAAACATATGCGGCACACGGATCTTCATGTTTCGTTTGATGAAGGAGACCGAGGAGACCGATCTAAAACGGGACGTCGTCAGCTCCTGCCTCATGTGTGGGGCACGAGCTTGAGTAGGTTGTCTAACTCCTAGCAAGGGTCTAGACATGCCACCATTACACTGCTGCTCCCACCGCCAAATACCATACGACACTCCACATTGAACCAAACGATCACCTTTGTCTGTTTCAACAAATCACACACACATACAAACAACAACACACATACACCGCCAACATGACCTCTGCATTCCCTCCCGGCGGCACCTACTTCGACGGCCGCAAGAGCTTCGCCGACGTCAACTACGACACCACCAAAGACAATGCGATCAACACCACACAGTTCCTCGAGGCTTCCGAGTCTCTCACCACCCTGTTCGATGTGATCGGTGGTGCTGCTTTCAAGCCCGTCAAGAGTGATATGCAAGGCAACATCAAGGTAGGAAAGATCTCAATCCTACCGAGCTTCACCTATAATGGATGGGACAACGAGATTGACATGAATCCGTCTGCTTAGAAAATCACCGACCGCCAACTCGCCGCTCCTCTCGAGTCCGACACCCTCCAAGACCTCGTCCGCAATGAGCTCAAGACCGGCAAGCACACCGCATCCGAAGGCCTCCTCTGGCTCGTCCGGTAAGTCGAACCAAACCAAACACAATCCCACACTCAACCCACCCTCAAAGCAACAAGTCCCACTGACACACATCTCTTTCCACAGAGGCCTCGACTTCACCGCCCAGGGCCTCCGCGACAACCTCTCCAAACCCTCCAGCGAGCTCTCCGAGTCCTTCCGCGCCGCCTACGGCAACACCCTCAAGCCCCACCACTCCTTCATGGTCAAGCCCATCTTCTCCGCCGCCATGAGCGCTACGCCCTACCGCAAGACGTTCTACGCCAACTTGGGCGACGACCAGGAGCGCGTTAACAAGGAGCTCGATGCTTGGCTCACCAGCCTGGAGAAGATTGTTAGCATTCTGAAGGAGTTCCAGGGCAGGAAGGAGGCGAAATGGTAGATGTGCCAGTGAGAGATTGGATATGGGATTTGGAAAGAGAAGGAGTTGGATTGTTAGCGGATGACGGGGATAAAGAGCCTCGTGTGAGGAGTAAGAAGCTGGAAACATCCACACAGACGCACAGTAGTTGTAAGGTCACGACCTGCCATCGGGGTGTCTCCTCGAGCCAATATCAAGCAAAAATTGAATACAAAACATATTCAGAGCCATTCACCGCAAGTCGTTCCACTCGGCTCCGTCGCACTTCCGGGTCCATTCATGCTCCGTAAAGGCTTTTGGCACGGCGCAAATCTGCTGGGAATGTTGTGGGAGAGCTCATGTCTCCTCAAGACAAGCATCGAGAACTTGTCTTGTATACATGCCTTGATGGAAGGCGACACTCCAGCTGCGCTTTGGTGTTCAGCCTTGTGTCACCTATAGTAGAAACGCACCGCCGCAGCAACGTGAAGTCACAGGTGGTGTGACCGGGCATACTGTACGCATGTCGGCCAGTCCAATTGTCTTGCTTGACAACTGCTACCCCTCGCTCTGAGAACAACTTCACGAATGTCCTCCACAGTTGATTGAGACGGGCGTCCAGTTATTTCCCAGATCACCCAATCTTGAAGCAAAGGCGCACTTCAAGCTGGGTGGGTACAGTCGCACCACATGTGCACAGTACTTCCCAGCACACCACCAAGATAACATCGGTGAGGAACCATTCCTGAGGATGGCTTCGTTTCTCCTAGCATAGTCCATAGCGTATCATTTGACAGAATATAGTTTTCAGTTTCCGGTGACTGCTTGCGAGAATACAATTATTTACAGCGCCTCCAACGCCCCGACCGATCCTTTTTATCGCTTGTCTTGTGGTACACAAGGGTATAAGAAAAAGTTGCTCCGTACACACCGTCTATCTCTTAGCCTTCTTGCTCCTCTTGCCACTGTACTTCTCCGCCTCCTTCTGCACCTCCGCGAGCGCCTCGCCAGCCTTACGCTTGCTCTCCTTCTCCTTCTTCTCGCTCTTGACAGCGATGGTCTTGTTAGCAGCGCCACCCCTCTTCTCCGCCTCGCGGATCTGCTTCTCAGCAGCTTCCCACGCGGCGTCGCCGTTAGCCATCTCGTAGTTGTCGAGCGGCAAAGCGTCGATCATAGCGCGAGCGCGCTCGCGCTCCTCGCGGTCGAACTCGGCGCCGCCCTCGGCGAGCTCGTCTTGCAGAGCCTTGCCGACGGACTCAGGGTCGATGGCGTTCCTGTTGGCGCCCTCGTCTTCGTTGTCGGGCGCGCTGTCGATGGCGTTTTGGGTGGCGGTGGGGAGGGACTGGGAGATGGAGGATTCTTGCAGCTGGCGGAAGTGCATGCTGACCTTGCGCATGATCTTGACGAACATGGCGAGCAGCTGAGAGGTTCCGAGGCCGAGTTCCTTCTCGACGTCTTCGAGGACCTTGCGTTGCAGGCCCATGGCGCAGAGGAGGGCTTGTTGCACGCCGGAGAGGCGCAGGCCGTTGTCGTTCTTGATTTTGCCGGTGAAGTAGAGGTTGGCGATTGTGGGCATGAGGTCGAGGATGACGTGGTAGTCGAGCATGTTGTTTGCGTAAGAGTCGAGACGCTTGAGGTCGAAGGGGGTGAAGAGCTCGTCGAGGCCCTGCTTGTCGAGCGGCTTGGTCTTCTCGCTGTCGTCCAGAAGGTCGATGCCTGCGTTGGCGCTTTCGTCGATGGCGAGCGCCTGGACACTGCCGAAGTTGCGGAACTGGTAGCTGAGAAGGGTGAGGAAACGCTTGTGGAAATCCTTGGCATATGCACCGAGCCATGCGGGATCGCTGGATGCACTGCTCAGGGTGTGAAGCATGACAGTGGTGTGTTCACCAGTCAGGTCGTTAGCAGTCTGCCTAAGGTAGACAGGCACAAAGCCGGAGCGCTTCCAGAACTTGTGCAGAGGTTGCGTGAGACCGTATGAGACACCAATGTAGTCGAGAGCAGCGGGCTTACGCTCAGACAGGCGCGCGAAAAGTGGAGGCATAGCCCTGATGTCGCGTACTTTGACATTGTCGGTAAGCAGAGTGTTTTGCTCGAGCTCGGCATCAGTCACGCGAACCATCTCCTCATCTTCGACCATAGCAGTGTCGTTTTCCGAGAGGTCAATGTGCTTGCCCTCATAGAACTCGGTCAAGAGCTGCATGGCACGCGAACCGTAACCCATGTTGCTGTAATCTGGGTTGGTAGCAATACGAACAACTCTCGCACCACTCAGACCAGCAAAGTCGTTGTCTTGGAACTGTTGGCTGACCAGCCATGGGATAAGATCGCCACCTGCTCTCTGGCCTCGTGACAAGCTGTTCATGACACTCTCCTTGCTGATTTGACCTTCGAAAGCGATCTGAAGAACACAGAGAATCTCAGGCAGACGACCTGAGTTCTCTTCGATAGGGGCGACGAGTACGAATAGCTTATGTGCGGGAGCGTCGGCCATCAACTGCAGGTCGTTGGGTGTGTTCTTGTAATGCGACGCCACGTAAAGTGCCATCATGTTCTGGAGGAACTTCTCACTGACAGGGTGGAACGAGAATAGGGTATCTCTGTTCACCTGCAGGAGCTGACACTGTGATGGGTGAGGTGTGCCTTGAATACTTGAAGCTCTGGGAAGGGTGGCATCCAAGCAAAGAAGCTTGTTGAGCCAGCGCTCGACGTGATCGCCTGAAGCGTATCTGATCGGCTCTGAAAGGGTGATCTCACGAAGAGAGCGCGATGATCGAACAGCACCTTCAGCTGGTTTTGAACCGGCGCGATCGGTCAATTGCTCGTCAGTACCGACCTTTGCGTTGCCTCTTGATTGTTCTCTGAGTTGTGAGATCAGCTTCAATGACAGCGAACGACCAGTTCCTTCGTAGCCGTTGATTGTGGAGGCCATGAAGACAAGGTAAGGTCCCATGAGTTTCCTGACGAGAGGCAGAGGAATGGCTGCCGCTTCATCGATAACGAGGAGCTCTGCTTGTCCAAGAGTGTAAGCATCTTGGGGCTGGATGTACTGGATGGTCTGTCTGTGTTGCCTGTGAACGTTCACACGAACAATAGCCTTGTTGAAATCGGGGTTGGTAGACTGGATGATGGAGTAGTCGACGTGATCGAGGTATCCGAGCGCATCGAAACCCTTGAACACAAACTCGAAAAGTGTCTTCAAGTTCTCGGGCGATGGTGAAGTGATGAAGATGTTGCTGTAGCCATGTGCAATAGCAGATGCAATGGCAACACCGAGAGCTGCAGACTTTCCTCGTCCTCTTCCAGCTGTCAACGCAACAGTGCTGGCAAGGGTCTTCTCCGAAATGGCTTCTGCGAAAGTGAGCAGTGCCTTTGCTTGATCGACAGTCTTTGCAAGCTGAACCAATGATCCTACGGGCTGTGTGTCCGCCAGACTCTCCTTGATCTCCTCGAGCTCCTTTGTCGCCGGTGTCTTTCCGTCATCCTCCTCAGTGGGCTTCTTTTCAATGACATTCTTGCCTCCAGAAATGGGAAGAACGTTCATTTCATCGTCAATAACCAAGCAAGAATCGCAGCTTCCAAGAGACAGGATGAAACGCTCGTTGAAACGTGCAACAACGTCTCCGTGCGCCTCTGTCCGGTAGCGAGAGTGGATATCCATAGACATGGTGTAAAGTTGCTTCAAGCTGGTCATGCTCTTCATGAGAAGGATGACCAGTCCACCACCCTCTACAGTCTCCATGGTACGGGCTAGCAAGTTTGGTGTGAGAGCCTCGAAATCCTGCAGGATAGCCATGCCGAACGTGTTACCAAGAATCTTCTCGGTCTCCTTGTAGTAGACGTATCTGATGTTCTGGGTGCTGACGAAAAGCTCGAATGGATCCTCGGTGTCGGCATCTCTGATTCCACGCTTGACCTCCTTCTTGATCTTCTTCTCGCGCTTTTTGCGGTGACTGCTGAAGCCAAGCAGCTTGTTCTTGTATGCCCATAGTACGCTCTTGTTGAGCTTGATGTCCATGTTGAGCAGGATGTGGTACAGGTTGACGATGACATCCTTCTGCCTGTCGCCGACAATGACGAAGAAACTGCGCTTCTTCTCCTGCATGTTGTTGCGGATGAGCGCAGGAATGCGCGCATCAATCGCCTTTTTCACCATCTTGCCTCAGTTCCACCTCCGCCGGCGGGCGAAGTCTATTAAGAAGATTCTCTGTTTAGCCGGGCTCCTAGTGTTCCAGTATTCCAGTGTACAATTTTCCGATGGTATGTGATAGCGACTGGTGGGCGAATGAGTGGTGGACAGAATATATCAAGGTATGGGAACCTTTGCGCAACACTGAAGAGCTATGGCGGCGCAAAAGTTCAAGCAACTAGAAAAAGCGCTTTTGCGACTTCCCCAGATCGGCATCAGATAAGATTGGATATATTTGATTGAGGGTTAGGGTCAGATTCTCTTCGCCCTCGGCATCTCCAAACGCGGACTAGCACAATCTGGAGCAAACGATGACGATCTAATCATCACTCGGGACTCGGCTGGGAAGGAAGGGCAGTCCGGAGTCTTGCTAGACCCGCCACATCGCATGGCAATCTAATCTAACACGGCCTTGGCTGCCTCAACTGCTTTCCAGTATCGCCATGAATGTGCGACGGTGCCAGCCTTCTTTGCTGGTGTCGCTTGCTGCTGTCTAGCGAATCTGCAGAAGTGTTCGTGTTCGTGTTCGCGGTCCTCCCCATCCTGCATGCGCCACGCCAGCTCTCACCGTCACACCACGCCATGCACGAGCGCCAGTAAGCACTGCTGCGACGATCGGAATGCTTGAAACGAGGTGGCCCGCCTTCCTGTGAGTCCAACGTCCTAACACGCATATATCACTGCATATAGCCACGCGTATACTTATACGAAAACCATCTTCAGAGGCCTGGTCGTTGGCACAGCTCACCTGACCTCCACTGTCCCATCTACCTTCGCACTCGACAAGCCCGTCTACTCTGCCATCGTCTGCCTGACATCCCTGGCGATCGTGCTGCTTGCACTCGCTCGCCTACTCCCGTCTGGCGACGTATCGACGCACAAGGGCCAATATGCTACAGTTGCCCTAGAAGAGACGCGATTCAACAATGCGCCTCGCGACCACTCGCGGGACCGTACCAATCATGTCGTCCAGCCGACCAACTCGCGCAGGCTGCGCGCTCTCTTCCTCGTACTTGTCCTGGCTATCTGTTTAAGAGTAGAATTGGTGCGCCAGATCATATTGAATGTACAATGCGCGCGCCGAACTTGGGAACCAATGCTTCCTTTGGCATTGGCAATCTGGGACTATGCCACCTTGCGTAGACGGAGAAGGCACGATGTGGAAGTGGACGAGCAGACGTCTACAATGTATGAGATCTGGGAATGCCGGATTATGAACAGCCCGTACCGATACCTGGCCACAGTTGCACTTACGTGCTTTGGCAGCTTGGGAGCAATGCGCGCGCTCGGAAGCTCGCCATCCACTCACATATGTGCTGCTTCACTTCCTTACTCGTGGTATATCCCCTATGCTCAGCATGCAGGGACGGCTCTGGATGCTCTGATTATTTTATGTATCAGTGGACTGCTTTATACCGAGGATGAACACAGCTCACGAGGACCATCCACACGATTCTCCACGTGCGGATGGATTTGCTTGGTAAGAAAGTCAACGCCAAACAAACATATAGCATGGTACTGACTCGTGGCAGCTCTCGGCAGCGATCCTTTCATCGGCTGTCTGCATATACTACTTGGCGTCTGATCCAGAAGACAGGTACAGAATGATAAGGATGTCGAATACATTGTTCTGGAGTTCCATGCGCCTAGATGTCGTGGTGTGTTTGACGGCAGTGTCTGCTCTCTTCTGTGTACGTTTCTCTGATCCTGCTTTCTATTGCACACATGCTTACTGACAACATTAAGACATTTTTCGTTGGAGGTCTGACCACCGCACTTATCGCAATGTTCGTGTCTATCGCATCACGCACGACTTCGTTCGCATACGCTCATACGTTGCCTTTCCCTCTCGGATACCCTGGGCTTGCACTACTAGCAATCATTCTGGCTGCTGTTGGCTTCACCTTCTACCTGCATATGGGTCTAACCTCCGAAGCTGATGAGCAGAAAGTGCGACAATTGACATTCCAGAAGGCACCCGCCTGGCTGTATCTTGCAATGCTTTGTCTATTTCTCTTGCAAGCTTGCTTGTGGGCCGTTCACAGCTCAAAAGTAGGCCACCATCCGATAGATCGCCTTATGTGGGAGGCCGACACACATCACGAGGCGTATGTTGCCCAGGCGTCTGCCAGTACAGATCTCAAAAATGCCGTGCGCAACTACAGGAAGCGCTACTCGCGACACCCGCCACCCGGTTTCGACCATTGGTACAAATATGCCACCGACAGAGGATCGCTGATTATCGATGACTTTGACAGCGTCGATCGCGACTTGCTACCTTACTACGCACTTACCCCAGAAGATATCCGCGAGCGGACGTGGCTAATGATCGCAAATCCCTGGAACGATGCGTCTGGAATCAGCATACGAAATGGCAAGGCTGCAATCAGTCCGAATGTGATGCCTACTCATCGATGGATGCTTGATGGCATTATAGACATGATCAGCCACTTCGCCGAATGGCTACCGGACATGGATCTTGCGTTCAACATGAATGACGAATGCAGGATCGCGGTTCATTACGACGAGATCGAGTCAATGCGTGAAATTGGCCGACTCTCTGGAGACATCAGCAGGCCAGCGGAGAACGTTTTCACCCCTAACCGTGGAGGCGAGTGGAGAGCTTTCACCGAAGAAGGTTACAGCGAGACGCCACTCAAACACAGAAGCTTCCAGCGCACCTTCTTTGAGTTCGGTGCTGTTGGCTGCCCTCCCAATTCGCCAGCACGTGCCAATCGCCATTGGGATACCAGCAGCATCTGTACTTCTTGCACCGCACCGCACAGTCTGGGTGCGTTCCTCGCGAACTGGACGACTGCAGCGGATGTGTGCCATCAGCCTGATCTCGCTGATTTGCATGGTCTTTACCTTTCTCCAGCTGCTTTCAAAGGCGCTAACGACCTGTTCCCAATTTTCTCTCAGAGCAAGGCTAATGGCTTCAACGACATCCTCTACCCATCGGCCTGGAACTACATGGACAAAGTCAGGTATGATCCCAACGAGGAATTCCCGGACCCACCTTTCCAGCACAAAAACAGCACACTCTTCTGGCGTGGAGCTACAAGTGAGGGCGTGAGCCCTGGTCACGGCCAGTGGCGTGGCATGACTCGCCAACGATTCGTCCATCTCACTTCGCCAAAACCCGGGTCCAACCACGCTCCGCAGCCGATACTGATCCCCTCCAACTCCCACAAATACACCTACACTAGCCTTCCAGTCTCCGACCTTGCAGACCTACTCCCCACCTCAGTGCACATCACCGAAACTATCCACCGCTGCGGCGGCCGCGACTGCGACACCGAACTCGCCGAGTTCTCCCCTCTTGCCACACCCACCGACTTCCAATCCCACTGGTCTTACAAATACCTCCTCGATCTTGACGGCGCAGGCTTCTCCGGCCGCTTCCTGCCTTTCCTCGCTTCGCGCTCCCTGCCACTCAAATCAGCTCTCTTCCGCGAATGGTGGGATGACCGCCTGACGCCCTGGCTGCACTTTGCACCGCTGGACCTGCGCGGCCAGGGTCTGTGGGCGACGCTGGCGTATTTCTCTGGTTTCGAAGGAATCGTTGGTGGAACGAGGATGAAAGTCGAGGGACATGAGAAGGAGGGTGAGAGGATTGCTAATGCTGGGCGAGAGTGGAGTGGGCAGGTGCTGAGGAAGGAGGATATGGAGATTTACTTTTTCAGATTGTTGTTGGAATGGGGAAGGTTGACTGATGATCGGAGGGATGGGATTGGGTTTGGGTCAGGGATGGTGTGAATGAATTGGTTTCTCCTTATTTGTGGTTATGGATTGGTTGGGTGGTTGGTGGTAATGTCTATATGTACACACGCGATAAAAGAAGCAACAAGATGGGACGGAATGATGGGATACCCCTCCCTTGCTAAGGCAGGCAATTAGTGGTAAGGGATTAGTTATAATGATATACATATGTACTCACTCAAGCAAGCAACGATTTATGTTTCTAGGCACATATCACCTCATGTATGTTACCATCTGTTCACGAAACCTGAACAGTCCTCACTCCGTATCAGATTCTTTTGGAAAGACATTGATTACGAGAGTATGAGAAACAGCCGATTTATTGCTACATAGAGGCAAAGAATTGACCATTTGCACAGCCAGCCACACCGCCAGCCACCACCTATGATGCTCGCCATCACGAAAGTCTAGTTGCCAAATGCCAACATCCAGACCAAACGCAAATGCGTCTATCAATTTAGGTTATCTATGCCACGCTATGCCTTGGAATATATGACCAGTCCCTCGCAAAACACCCCCAAAACCACCACGAACCAAAAGATTAAACAGACCAGAAAAAAAGAAAAAAAAGAAAAAGAGAACCACTCTTCCTTTCTACTTCGAAGGCAAGACCTCACAACTCACAATCGCCACCTCCTCCACAGGTCTATCCGCCTTCCCCGTCTTGACGCTCCCCATCCTCTCCACGACATCCATGCCGTTGATCACGTGCCCGAAAACAGTGTGAGCGCCGTCAAGATGCCTCGTGGGCGCCAAAGTAATGAAGAACTGTGAGCCGTTCGTGTCTTTTGGAAAGATAATCGTTAGCTTCGCGATTGGATTAGAGGGGTTTAAGATGGTCTGAAGCTTACCAGGACCTGCGTTGGCCATGCTCAGGACACCTGCGGCCGAGTGCGTGAGTTGAGGAACGATTTCGTCGGCGAATCTGCCGCCGTAGATGGAAGAGCCTCCGCGGCCGGTGCCGGTGGGGTCGCCGGTTTGGATCATGAAGTTGCGGATGATGCGGTGGCAGGGGACGGAGTTGTAGTAGCCGGTGGCGGCGAGGGTGGTGAAGTTGTGGCAAGTCTGGTGGAGACGTTAGTCGCTGGGTATGAGGAGGTGTGAGAAGGTAGAGGCTGTTTTTCTAAATTGAATTCTTTCGATTATCTACCTACCTTTGGGGTTTGCTCGCGGAAGAGGCTAACAGTAATATCGCCCATAGTCGTGTGAATCAATACTCGTTCTGGGATATCTCTGTAGCTTCTGGGCACTGAGCGCTGTGCATCGGAGACTTCTGGCTTGCGGTCTGGAAGTGGTGTGAAGGCGGGTGCTTTTGGGCCGCCGCCCCCGAAGAATGCTTTTAGTTTGTCCATTGGAATTTTTTGTGAGATTGGATATGATGGTTTGGATCCCGGGTACTCGGTGCGTTGTGCAAGTTGGCAGTATGATGGCGGAAGAAACACGTCGTCGATGACCTACAGTGTGAGGACGACAATTTGTGTCCCGCCCCCCTGAAACGTCGACCCATGTTCCTCCATTATTGCAAGGACTTCACGCCTATGATAGCGATAACAAGCGAGTCGCAACTCTTGAAGACCACGATGTGCAAAGGTGTTGTGTATGCCATACTAACATTGATGGCAGTGCAAAAGGCAAAGCGCTTGCACATCGCATCCTGGCGATGGGTGTCCACACGTGCAGGCTGCCTTATCGGTGCTGGCCTTCCAAATGCTCAACTCGCACGCAACAGCGGCTGAACTTCGCGTGCTTCGCCAACCGATCGCGACAACGTCAGGCAATATCACACAAAACAATTCGTGCATCCAAGTAGCGAAGTACGCCTCGCCAAATTGACCGCCTCGCATGATGTCTCATATGACAGGCGATGCAGGCTCTAGAATACCGACTTGGCAAAACAGACCGGTGCCTCCCAAGCACAATCGCCAAGAAGGCATTGGAGGCATGGTGTCAAACCTACCACAGGACCGGCACGGTACTATAGTACTCTGCCTGTGGGGTACAGTAGTAGGTGGCAGTACTGCAATGTACAATGATGAACAGCAGATCATCTCATTGTGGTTGACGAAAGGGCGCTCATCAAGGTCATCAAGGCCGCGGAGAAGCCAATGTAAGGATTGGAAGTTGTGCAACCCGCAAACACACACCATACGGACTACAAATTTGCAACACATGTACTGTACACGTCTCGGGAACGGACAATGGCGGTGGGCCGTATTACCATTACCCTCCGATTACCTTATGGTTTGGCTTGTAGATGAGGAGAAGTCGATGGTAGCGGCGTTGCGAGAGGTCATGTGGTATGTGGAGAAGAGCTTGGCCCGCGTTGCGTTTGACACATCAGACGTTGCCGCGAGGCTGGGCTGGAATGGAAGAGATGAGAGGCGTTCTGGACTTGGAGATGATCCGTGGGAATGATGGGGACAGAGGTATTGGTTGCCAGCAGGATCAAAGGCTTCAAATGATGGAATAGCTTAATGATAGACATTCCAAGTCTTGGTCGAGACAGCGCATACATAACACTGCAACCATCAGGTCGTTCGGGACAATTACCAGTATAGAGAATGTGTATGCGGCTGGACTCGGCTGAGCAGCCGACCGCGCACCGTAAGGCACAGTAGCTAAGATGAAGCAGAGTTTGCAACGGTGCGGCATGCGACCTGCTGCAAGCTTTCGCATCTGGCGCCGGTTTACGACAGTAGCTCGAGTGCGCCTGCTGTGTTCAGCAAAGTGTGCCCCGGCTAGGGCGTCCCGGGATGCTTGGCGGGGGTTTGCAAGTGAAGTTATGACTAAATGATGGCATTACATTACCCCTTCGAAATCTCCTCGACATCCGCGTCTGCACTAGACGAGCTGGCACGTGGAGACGGCACGGGGTTTGATGCGCTGCTGTCGACTCTTTCGATCCAATACGATGCCTCCCCGCACCCTGATGCTCGGCTCCCCGGATTCTGACGTGCCCTTTCGCTGCCATTTCGTGCTGGTGCGCCGTTCAGGTCGACGGATGGTGGCGGCCAGCGTGAGGCAAAAGCTTCCTTGCAAACATGTCTTGCCCTGGCCCAAGCGGCAACGGCATGGTCAGCAGGAATATTCTGTTCGGACTGTACGCGGCCTGTGTGCTGCTATATGAATCATCGACCTTCCCACTGCCCAAGCTTGCGCCCGGCACAAATGCGGTCTTGTTGCTAGTAGTAGGACAAAGGTTCTTTCAAAGACTTCACTCACCTGCCCCACCACCCAATCACAAGTGCCCCTGCTGCACTTCGCCTCGTGCTTTCCGCCCACTGTGATCAACGACTCTTTCCTCACACTCTACGTCACCTAAATCGTTCACATTTCCAATTATCACAACCCACCACAAATATAACATCTATCGTCCCCACCAAGCGCATCCGTACCCGGCAAACGGAATGCTAATCCACGAGCTGCCCAACGAGATCCTCAGCAAAATCCTCTTAGAGGCCGCCCGCATCAACGAGGCCGAGGGAGAGAAGTACACGTATGGCCTGAGCCAGGCGCCTCTGCCGCTCGAACGCGATACTAAACTGTCAAAG
>Ga0265797_10002835_pt1 | contig 28613 bp, 37 predicted proteins | sample P2T30metagenome_FD_192433 | JGI IMG/M metagenome (GOLD analysis project Ga0265797, IMG submission 192433) | Plant litter microbial communities from East Loma Ridge, Irvine, California - P2 T30 | ecosystem: Environmental > Terrestrial > Plant litter > Unclassified | place: USA: California...
TTGTTCACATGCGTTTTGGGATTATCATCGTCGCATCTTGGTCTTAATGATATCAGCATAGCGTTGGGTATAGAGTCGTTGGGAATTACGTCTGCGAGGGAAGCGGTGCATGGGTAGGAGCATGGGCACAAGCATGAATGACGGCCGATAGTAAGATGATACGCAGTATGAAGAGCGCGGTGTTCGCAGGACTCGTCATATTTAGATTTCCATCGCAATTACTTGTACATTACGCGCATCGAATCATCATCGTCATTCTTGTATCTATGTACCATCCACGACCTAAAGCCTAGCCGGCTTATCAAACGCAAACAGCCATCGTCCCTTCTTCTCATCCCGCCACACCCACCCGCTCCTTCCCACAATCTCAGCACTTCCACCACCCATGTGCCGCAACGTCTCCTCGTTTCCATGATTCGCCAGAAACCTCTTACCATCAATCTTCAACCTCCCAACAATATGGCCCCTCAACGGATTCCCATCGCGCCCGAATTCCACGGTGTACGTCTCCACCAGCGCCTCCCCTGCTGCCTCGCTCGCAAGCTCTGATTCTTCTACGACGCCTAGTATCTCGGGCAAGGGGTTTACGAGTGGATATGCGCCTTCTTTTCGCGGCTCAGTGCCCAGGACCACGACGTATTGGTAACTCAGCACTCCGCCGTTACATAGCACTAGACCCTTCTTTCCCTTCCCAGCTCTCAACTGCCGCGTCATTTCCGTGACTGCATGCATGCTGTAATTATTTCCCGCGCCGCCAAAGCTCGTTAGTCCGCCCAGTACCGTTAATGGTTTCGGGCCTCCGACGATAGGCAGGCCAAGATGGGTCGCTGCGAGCTTTGGCACGATGGGAAAGCAGGAGTAGATGTCGATGATGTCTAGTTCGGACTTTCGAGTACTGCTGAGTGATAGCGCGGCGTCAATGGAGTGCGAGATACTGGGCGAGGTGTGGTAATTTGGCCGAAGCCAGAACTCATTCGAGTCTTGGGTTCCGGCGCCACCGAGAGGGTAGATCCATTTTGAGGAGGGGATGTCGAGGGCTTTGGCAGTTTTGATAGATGTTAAGATGACGGCTGAGGCGAGGTTGACTGTGTTGAAGGCGTTCATGAGGAGTGGATCTGGCATTTGTTAGTGCTGATACCCAGTGTTGGATTGAGAATCTTACATGGATAGCATATCATCCTATTCTTTGGCCCGACTTTGCCGATGACTTCTTCGCTATCAGATCTTCCCTGGCTCCAAGCATATTTGTTCTTCTCCGCCACCTTCGAGAACTCGGCATACAGCGTCGCGCTTTCTTCATGATTCGCTTTCAAGCTCTGACCGCGCTGCGCGCGAAATGCGTTTTCATATAGCGGATACACGTGAATCGGCGCACCGATCTGGTGTATCGCGCCGAGATCTGTGGAATCGTGAGTGGAGGATAACGACTGCCAGAGAGAGGAGATGCTACTGTTTCCTAGATCGCGGCCTGTCGGCGTGAAGACGCTGTCAACGGCTTGTGAAGGTTGAGTCCAGCCAGGTGGTGGCAGTTTCTTGGCCGCTGCGCATGCTGATACTGTGGTGGACGTGTTAGAGCTCAGAAGTTGTGCTATATTGGAGGTACCATAACATACGTGATGCTAGAGCTTCTCCACCTGTAACTACTGCCACATTGCATTCTCCTCTCGCTATCCGTTTCGCCGCCTCGTCGAACAGCTTCCCTGGCTTATCCCCTCCATGCTCAGAATATCTCTTCCACTTCACGCTCTTCTCGACGCCCAAGGTTTCTGCTAACGATCCGGGCAGGTCAGGATACGGCCACGTCCACGTCTTGACTACATCGATACTGTCGATCTTCGATTGCAGATCTGATTGGGAGGATGAAGACGCGTCTTGTAAAGCGATATGAATCGCTTCGAGCATCAAAGTCATAGGCTCCCTGGCGTCGGCCACGGCGTTAGAGCGGTTCTTTACGTCACCGACGCCGATTATGATGGGTGTGTCTGCCATTGTGATGATCGATATGGGAAAGGGCAATTGGCACGGTTCTGACAGATAGAGATGATGCTGTATCCTCGCTCAAGATCACATTTCAGCGAATTTGTCTACCATCACGGAGAGAGTCATGAACCGCGGAGCGCACGAGTTGCCGAGGTAGTACTAAACAAGCGCTGAGTTGCAATCCTTTGACGTGCCATCTTTTCTCTTTACATGCACCCACTCGCCAATTGTACCGACGTGTGTATATTATTTTCTTGCCGTTCATGCAAGCGCGAGCATGTGTGGTGCGACATGGACCTTTCTTGATGGCTTCTTAGCATGAGGAGCTCGAGGCGGGGAAAACATGACCATCAGACCAGTATGTTTGAATGGGCCAGGAGATCAGACTGAAACTCATCAAGACGCCGGCAGTAAAAGACATGCTTCTCCAGGACGCAAGTGACTTGAAAGACGCCATCGAACGAAGGCACCCTTGGAAGGAATTTGGGTATCCAGGCGAGGCTGCTGCGAAAGCGTGGCTTGGTTGCGGAAACGCCACAGGCTGGTGAAGGGTAGACGAAATGTCAACACAACGGTGAGGATGATGAAGAGATGTAGTCGCGTCGAGTAATATGGTGTTGATGTGGTTGTGACACGGAAAAAGGTGGTCGGTCGGCATGTTGCACAAGACGGCTCGCTTACGGAAAAGAGAAAGCAAGATCGAGGCATAGAAAGTCATTCAATAGAGGGTAGCACTCTACGAAGTAGACCTATGCGGGTCCATGCTTATCTAAACGAGACACTAGGATATGGGTGTTGCTACTTCCCCACTTGACTGCTTCTCTCGCGCCTTCCTCAACTGTTCAACAGCATCAGTAAGCAAATCCTGGCACCAATTACACAATTCTGTTTCACACAAAAGTCTTGAAAAGGTTTGTATTCATTGCCAATATCGATTTTATACATGCTCGACATCATCTCCAGTCCATCCCAGACAAATCAATCAACAATCATTCGCATCCTGAAACAGATACTGGTGTAAAGATTCCCTGGAAGCAACGCCTGAGAGAAGGCACATCCCACTTCCTGATTTTTTCGAACACCGCTTGTCCACCCCTATACCGCATCAGCCACTCGGTCTACACCAACCAGTACCCTCATACTCACCTACCCTCATCCCTCTGCTACCTCACCAGCCTCCTTGATACCAGATCCCAACTTGTAGACGGCCAAGGGATTCGAAGACCCAATCACACCTCGCAAAATGGGACTCTCGTATCCGGGCCTATTCGTCCTAGGGATATAGTGCTTGACGCACTTGCCTGAGCCGGTGTAGTTGCCTTGAGGTAGATGTATGAAGTTAGTACTTGTCTCAGGCTCAGATATGTTTTCGTACGGAGGGGTTACGTACAGCATGGGTCGGAGTGTTTGGCCGCGATAGTGACGCTGAGGGCGAGGAGGAGGGTGGGGAGGTTCATTTTCGGAATGGAATATAGAGGTGATATGTAAGTGGTGGGTTGAGAGCGAGTTGAGAGGTTGGTAGATGGGTGATAGTAATGGAGTGTGATGTAAGAAGGATGGTCTTGTGGTTCAGTATAAATACTCAAACCTCCTTGCCACCTAGCGTGTCCCGACAAACACAACCGTTCTCCGGTGCCGCTGCCGTATATCACCTATTAGCATGGATCCCGCTGCTCTGTCTCTCACTTCTTACCGAGAATCAAGCTGTTCGGGCGGCTTGCCGGATCGGAGTGAGGCGTTTGGCAAGAGTCGGTGGAAAGGAGGGTATCTTGGTATACCTGAGGATACGCACAGGCGGTGTGCGCGGAAGCCTTGACAAACACGTTGTCTAAGTCTGGCTGGCTATTGATGAGCGTCTTACACCGACCAAGATGTTGTTATTTAGCACACTTGCTGAGCGTTGTCCACTGCCACTGGTGCTACAAGGTTGTTTGCATGCACGACCTTCTCTCTATCGACCGAACCGCTGAGTAGAAGTATGAAGTGAGCACAGATTTCATGAGATGGCGCTTAACTTGCCTACTCGACTCTCGCATCCGCGAGGTTTCTCATGTAACACATTCAGCTATGCCTCCACGAAGGAAATTTCCTTTACCACGCCACATCATGCTTCCCAAATCCCCATGCATCTAAAACGCATATACAACGAATCGAATCGAACGCCCTTCCCCTCCACTCCCTCCCAGCCCTCCCTCACTTATTATGCCACACCAGCGTCCTCAACGAATCCCACTCATCCGACTGCACATATCTAATCCCCAAAAGTCAGCATATACACCCAAACCGCGCAAGGAATGAGAACCCACATATAGCTCATACTACTCCTCAAACTACTCTGCACGCTCTCCGGATGCCACCTAAAAATATACATAACCATCGCCCAACTCAGACTCGCAAAAGCAGGCCACCCATTCCTTACAAGCGCCCTTCTAAAATCCCCATCTCTCACCAACTCCCAGCCCCCGCCACTCCTGCCTGCACTCCTATCGCCGCTTCCCCCACGCCTATCTTGTACAGCAAGCTTAGCTAGAGCTAAACATACGCGCGCAAACACATATATGACTATCTGCTGCGAAACAGAACTGTGTATCGAGCGCCCGAAGACTGTGTAACCGCCCAGCAGGCCTGCGAGGAAGGCGTCGTAGTGTCGCTCTTTTCCTGTGGGTGAGGTGTGGCGCAGGAAGAGCATGCTGGACTTGTATACGAGGGCGAAGAGGCCTAGGTTGCGTGCGTGTTGGCGTGTGGCTGCGTAGATGGCGTGGGCTTTTTGGCGGAGGGTGCCGGTGCGGAAGAGGAGGATCATACTAATAGGAGGAGAAGGAGGGTTAGCGAATGCAGTGGTCTTACAAGTATAAGATTGAGGAGTGGGTGGGAAAGAGAGTGGTGGTATTGGAGTGGTATGGAAAGGAAGGAACGTTATTTACACGAGCGCATGCGGAAACCTGACTTTCGCACCATACACGATCCCACTGCGCACGCCTTTCACCAGCGTGAGCACATCGTGGTACTTCGGGTCCAGCACGACTCTTTCCAGCGCGGCTTCGAGCGCGTGTAAGCGGTCCATTGCAAGCTTCGCTACAGGTACAGCTGCCGTGACGTTTGTTATCGAGTACGTGTGAAGAACGGATTGGGTGAATGTAAAGAAGGACTTATGTTTCGCATCAATGTCATGTCATGTCATGACGCTGATTCCGCAAATCGAAGATCGGTTATGGCGTACTGAACTACCGGCGCGGAATGATGGTCGCGGCTCTGCCTCGGTTGGCGGGAGAATTATGTTTTCCCCACGTTTGAGGATCGCGCCCGCTAGCTGGCCTACGCTTTGGCATGTGAAGGTTTGGGCTTTTCATGTGCGCTTTCTGATAATTTGATAATTTTGTATCTATGTTTCTATGCTGGTGGTATCTCTGTGCCCGTTGTCGCTGCCGCTTCCGTATGCAAAATGCTTTTCCGTACAAACGCCCAAAAACACCGTTCGCTCTCCAAACTCATTGGTCTCGCTGCAATGATAGCCAAAACGTAAAACCTTCACACAGCCCTCCGATCAGGCCACCTCTTCTTCAACTCCTCGTACACCGTGAAAATGAACGCAGAACTAGGTATCGAGCGCCCCACCGTGATGCCGCAACCGCGATACATGCCCTTCAGCCCATGCTGCTTCCACAGCGCTTTGCCCACGGCGCTGAACGTAGATTTACCGCCAGTCAATTGTTTTACGTCCTCGGTCTGCATGCGAGACTTTATGGTGTCGGCAGGGTAGAACATGAAATTGTATGCGCCGCCCGCAACGGAGCCAGACGCCATGCGCTGCCACACAGGTAAATCATCGTCCGATTTCGCTGCCCCGTTGTGATTCTTAAACAACATCTTCATGCCCTCGTAGCCGCCGAACCACGCCGCGCCCCCGCCCGTCTCGCGAATAAAAGTCCCGAATTGGCCGTGCCAGTAGCCGAGGAGGCCTTGGTGGCGGTGTATCGAGGCGATGACGCTGAGTATGCCTGGCTGGGATACGAGGCCGCCGGATGTTTCGAGGGGGACTTGCATTTTGCACTTTACGAGTTCGATGGGTGTGAGGAAGAGGGATGTTATTGCGCCGGCTACCATGCCGCAGTAGAGCATGCCGGTGTAGGGGAGGTCGCGTTCTGGGTGGCGGGCCAGTTCTGCGTAGATTCCGGAGGCTTTTAGAACGTTGCATGCGATGCGGTACTGTATTCTGTCAGCATTGGTACTATAGTTTCCGGAGCTTGAGTACTCACGCTGAAGAAGAGAGTGCTGGTTTCCACCGCTGCTCCGACTAATGGAGCGCTGATGCCCCTATATATGCCAGCGAAGCCGTCTCTTTGCAGCGACTTCTTCAAGCAGTCCAGAGGACCATTGTACCGCAGCGGTACAGTATCTGGCTGTGACTGCAGGCGGACTTTGACCGTGTCGAATGGGTACTCGATGTACTTCCCGACAACTCCAGCTGCTGAGCCACATACGATATCCTTTATGGCTTCTTCCCCGTGCGAGCCAGCGTACTCGACGACTTCTTCACCACGCCCATCTTGTGCTATGATTTGGTTGGACAGACCGCCTCTTTCCCCCACCACCGATGCTGATCTTTCTTGCACTTCCATGAACCGACGGGTATGTGTATTTCGTAATTGTATGTACGGGATGATTTTCCTTCAGCGTGTCATGAAGTGTGGATCATGGTATGCGCGCGAGGAGTCGAGCAGGCGGTGAGGAGTGCGTGATTGGCGATTATGACATTGACCAACGAGGATGGTTGGAAGTCATGCAATATCGGTCGCTTGTGAAGGCGTGAGTGGTCGTCGGGTGACACAAAGTGTCGATACGATGAGAGGACGGTAATGCAGTGGACCGGGTCGTGTGTGACGTGGGTGAAGGCACAAATCTCGCTGCAGCTGGGTAAACGGAAGACACAAAGTGGCGCCCAATGTGTCGCAAATTTTCCTATTAGCCTGCAGAAACCCTGCTGAGGCGAAAGAGACAGTGACAAGGAGTGGAAAGCGCACAGCGCCTGGAGTCTAGATTAGTACGTTGTAAACTGGAATTCAGCGAGTCGAACAAAAGGCGCACCTCAGGCCCAAAAGCATGAAGCCGAGTATCTAATCTGATCTGATCCTTTGTACCTGTCATTTCACGCGGGGAAGTTCTCTAGCGCGGCGTGCTATCGATATCGGCTCAACTTTTCTTTCGCCGCGGGAGTTCGACATCTTCGACACGAACAGACGTGCGCGCGTATCACCACCAACATGTCTGAGGCCGTAGTCACTGCAGCGCCCCTGGCGGATACCGTGAGCGCCGTCAAGGGCATGAAGAAGAATGGTAACCAATGTCGCGCAATCTAGAGACTCACTCCCACACTGACTGAACTCCACAGGCAAGCAATGGCACGACAACAAGACCGCCTTTCGACCCCGAGCCAATCAGACGTCCTGGGACAAGCGCACAGCGGACAGGAAGGCGCTTGCGGCTATGAAGGCGAAGGAGAAAGAGCTGAAAGAGGAGAAGGAGACACACCGACAGGTTGGTTGCGCGCAAGCCTCCTGTAGTTTGTGCTAATTGGAATGTAGGAACGCGTTGACAAGATCCGGACGAAGCGCGCTGCCAAGGAGGAGCGAGAACGGTTCCAGAAGATGGAGGAGAAGATGCACAAGAGGCGCGTCGAGCGTGTGAAGCGGAGGGAGAAGCGCAACAAGATGCTCAAGTCGTGAGGGGGTTGATTTGGAGTTTTCAGATGCTATGACGAAGACTACGATTGGACATCAAGGCATAAGCGCCGAGTCGAGGATGCCAGATGATATGGGACCGGTACGCTGCATGTGAAGGGACAGCAAGGTCGCCATATACCATGTCAGGAGCAGAGCATGGCCGCACCTTGGCTCATATCGAAGCCATAGCAGATCTTGGTGGAATATACCTTGCGACACTGATAGGAAGATTTGAGAAAACCGAACAAGCTTTTTCGTCTACTATCAGTAGCCTGTAGCACTACCTCCTTCCAAACAAGCAATTTCATATCGATGAAAATACACTTTTCTGCGTGACTAACAAATCATGATATTGAACAATTGCTCTGGAAATGAACTTTAAACATGAACTAGTGTTTGCACTTCAACAGCTTTGGTCGGCGCGAATCAAGGACGAGGACGTTAGTGTGAAGCGCGTCACCTCCAACAACCATCTCCTCGCTTGAATACAGCAAACACATGGAAGACCTGCACCACCACCACTCCTTTCGCCCGAACCTCTACCACGGCGCCTCCTCATTGCGCGTCAACTCGGAGCCCGTCGCCAACACGGACGAGAAGAAGCGCAAGTCGACGCATCGGCACCACCACCACACCAGCCGCCATGAGAAAGACCACCGCCACAGCTCGAGCCGGCGTCATGCGAAGGAGGTAGTCCAATCGGCGATCCAGCTGCAGGCCCCCTCCAGCTTCGGGGACCTCTTGAAGCAGGCACGCGGCAGCAAAGACACGACGCCAAGTCACAGTCGCAAGGGAAGTGTCGCGCACGGCATCGAGGGCAACAATGCCGACAACAGAGACGGCGGTGATGTAGGCATTGCGATACCACCGCGGAGACCGCTCCGACCAGAAGATGTGGAGCTTGAGAGACAGCGGGTCGAAGCCAGAGAAAGGTACATACAATACATTCCACTCAACACCACGCTATGAGACGGGCGGATATTGACAAAGCACGCAGAGACCTGCACATCGCCCTCAAATCGCTCTCGGACCAGTCACTCACCACCTCCCGCCGCCTCGATGACACATACTACTCCATCCTCGAAAAAGTCTCGGTGCTGCGGCAGACCATTGGAACGCTGCAAGAGTTGTCGGGCCTGACCAAGGAGCTGCACGAGAATTTCGAGTCGGACACAAAGGACCTGACAGACGACGTTGAGGGGCAGATCGACGGCTTCCAGAACTTCGACAAGCAGCAGAAGCAAATTGTGGACTTGGAGCAGCGCGTCAAAGAAGGCAAGACCAAGGCAGATGCCTTAACAGAACGGCTCTCAAAGGCGAAAGAGCGCGTCGATGCGCGCGCTCGCAGTGAGGTGGAATGGGAGGTCAAACACACACGTACGCCATCTACTCGCAACACAGGCGCTCAGCCAACACAACTAACCGTGCCGTCCAGGGCGCGTACGCATATTCTGGGGAATTTGCGGCTTCATAGCCACCCTCATCCTCGCCTTAGCTCTCTACCACCAGCTCAAGCCGCCCGACGTCACGCACGACACGAGTCAAGCCCTCGACTTCGCCGCAAGATCGCAGATCCTGGAGGCGCCCATCCCAGACATTGCAAAGGAAGCCATCATTGGACCTTCCAGCAGTACGGCCACCGAGAAGTCAATGTTCACGAGTGCTGTGCCTGTTTCGGGTGATGATGAGCGGTTAAGAGTGTTTGATGAGTTGTAGCGATGACTTTTTTCTTTCTTCGTTGTTAACTTAAGAGATACCCACGTTGTGTTCTTACATCATTCAGCGAACGCACCAACCGCTATTCTTTCAGCATTACCATATCACCTATTTCATTCACGCGCTCGTACAAGCTCATTCTCGTATCTTACGTTGCAAAGCGAATGTTTTGCGCGGCTGTCTCAGTCAGCATGGCTGTGCATCTGCTACACCCGCGCCACATTGCACCCAACACGACTCTCCACTGGACGTCAAGTACTCCTTCTGACCCACTGTAGACATTCGCTTGTTTCTATTTACGTCGCTTTTTCACGTGCGGCGTTGTGAGATGTCCTGCCTTGCCTCGCCTCACCCTTGCTCGCCATGCCTGCGCAAATAGAATCAAATGGTTTGCTTGCCATGTTCTTACGCATTGGTATATAAGCATTGTAACTTGTCCGGCTTATCCGCTATCCATCACAGTTCTTCTAAGCTTTTCATGCAGCTTCGTCGCTTCCAAACTCCATCAGCCTCCAACACAAACCTCAATCTTCAGCCTATATCTTCAACACACAACCCAATCCGCCAAAACAACAATGAAGCTCTCCCTCCTCACCCTCTTCACCACCACCCTCCTCACAACGTCCTACGCACAAAACACAAACGCCAATACTCCATCCCTCTCCATCGCACCATTACCCGTCTCAACCAGTACTCCGTCCCGCCTACCATCATCCATCGCCAGCCTACCCATCACACCTCCAGGCCCAATCACTATCACACAGATACAAACGCTCACCGCGATTTCCGGCTTCCCTAGTCCTAGCGCGAACGGCACGACAACGATGCTGAGCACGACTGGCACACCGAGCCCGAGCCAGAGCACGGCACCTGCGTCGACAACGGGCGCGGCGGCGAATGTTGGGGTGAGTGCCGGCTTGGGCATGGGGGCTTTGGCGGTGCTTGTGGGGTTGTTTGGTTAGATGGGTCAAGGGATGGGAAGGATAGAGAGAATGGGGTGTGGTTTGGGTGGGGACTGAGCGTGCTATTCTGAGCATGAGGGGGCACAGGTATTTTGTCTTCGGCAGTCGTGTAGCTAAGATGACACTAAGCTGGCGTATCTTGCAAGGCTGATTGGTACCCTTGTATGCTATTCTGGATTTACGAGATCAGCAAATCATCTGCATGTCCACAACACACATATCCAATGCCAATGGATGCACATACACTGCTCTTGATATATCTTCATATCTCCCATTCCGCTATTCCCGATGTTCTTACACACATGCACACTCCAAGATATCTGTACCCAAAGCGCCCAAACGCTCAATGATCCACAATCCTCCAGTCCCTCTTCCTCCCCCTCCCACCTTCCCTCTCAGTTAATAAAGTTAACACAGAAGAAGTGCAGCAATAACGACGCAAGCACAAAGTCCGCAAACGCCCTCTCATGTGAAATCGTCTCGAACTCGGCCTTATTCTCGGTATTCGTTTGGATGCGCAGCGAGGCCGTGAGGACGAATTGGCCGACGCAGGCGCTGAAGCCGGAGAGGAAGGCGTTGAAAGGCTGTGAAGAGGTAATTAGCTTTCATTCCAAGCATGAATGTAGGGTTGCAAGACGAACAAAGTTCCCAACAAGCACCACGTAGAAGAACTGCAGCGCGCCCACAACCACCAGAAACGCCATGAACGTGTCCAGCAGCTTCACTCGCTGCGGCGTCTTGGACACGTATTTGTCGTATATGCCCTGCATGATAGCTGATGCATCGGTGCTCTGGCTCGAGGGTTTGCTTGGGCGTGTAGGTGCGGGTGTGGAGGTTGTTGTTGAAGGGCCTGCGGAGGCGGGTGTGCGTTGTTTGGGCGGCATTGTGGGCGGTGGTGTATGGTTGTGATAATGTTTGGCTCGACTTTTCGGTGTTGAATTGAATTGGCGTTGATAAGCTACAGCTTGATGAGGCCAGATTCGAAGGCCGTGCATTGGAGGTGCGTCGGTGCTCGGCGTTAGGGCAGGGCCGCTAGGAGATCTCCCCCGCAAATAGCAGCAGGTACGATGGCATCATTCCGCTGGGTCGCATGTAAACAGGACACCTTTCCACCCCCTTTCGAGTCTTTAACGATTACGAGACACGGGTGAATTTGAAGAGCCAATCGTTGTTCTACACTTCTGGATCTAGACATCAATCGACAATGGTGAGTGAAAACAAGAGCTTCGAGCTTAAGCTTGGAAGGAGTTTGGAGTGGATGAAGTGAGCCTCGTGTGATCGAGACAACAGCTAATTTGCTACCCAGGGCTCACTCGCGAATATTGCGTTGCTCATCGGTGCGTTGACGGCTGGTGGAGGTATCACTGGATACGCACGGACAGGATCTATCCCATCAGTCGTGGCTGGAGTCACTGTTGGCGCTTTGGTACGTAGAGGTCTGCATTGTACATGTCATCCATCGCCAACTTCTCTGCCAACTTTCCATCTCTCCTTACCGTGAGAAAATGCTTTCATCTGTGCCAAATCTAACTTACACAAATGACAGTACATCCTCGGTGGCCTGCGTATCCAGAACGGCTCCCCATATGGAACTGAGCTCGCCCTACTTGCGTCCGTCATCCTAGCTGGAAGCTCGATTCCCCGAGCTATCAAGAGCGGGAAGCCATTGCCGATTGGTTTGAGTGTGCTAGCTTCAATCGGTCTGTGGACCTACGGAAATGCGTTCTTGAATAAACAGCAGCGGACTGTTTAAAGGATTGGGGCCCTGGCTCGAGGCGAAGTCTGTGAAGTAAAGCAAAATGGTGGTGAATTCAGAATTGGAGAATCAGACATTGAGTTCAGTACCTGGCGGTGCTCGTGTGAGTGAAGTTCAACCATGCTGATGATCCACATTGAGGTAGAGCGAGGACGATTTGTACGGGACGTGTTCAAATCTCACAGCAGATGTGTCCAGTCATTTTCCATGGACTGGATCGACGCCTGAGGCTTTAGGATTCCTTCTGGTCGTGTCTCACGAATCCAATTCCAACATTGACAGCGCCTCTGTAGATCCTGGGACCGGTCGTGCCATTATCAAGGTCTTTGATATGTCGAAGAACCCAAGTAGTGGGATGTATATGGTCATGACTGGTACGGACAGCGCAACGAAACAACGAGTAAGTGTTCCGAGTCTAAATGTTTGTAGCGTCAATGTCTGCCTTCAAAGTGAGTTGCAAAGTGAAAGATCCGTCACGTGCGAACGCGCATTAGCGCGAACAACGAGTGGGGTCAGGCTCTTGCCTAACGAGCAGCACCGTTCTGATGTCGACACGCAGCACCGTCGTCACCCACACTCACCCAAGATCGCCGCCATGAGCGATACTTCGGAAACCACTTCGTCGGCATCCAGTCTCTTCGGTCACGATGACTGTGAATTGCACGACGTAAGCATGTGTAAATCCCGGCACATGAGCCATCTGACACCATATCTCTAGGATACACGCAACGGCCTCTGTCACTCGCTCACCAATGCGGGCAAGCTTTGCAGTAAGTTTCTCTAGCAGGACAACGACATGCACTAAAACCATAAGCCTATAGAGCACGGATAACGCAGCCTGGCTATCTTCCCGTATGCAACAAGCACGATCCTCTCAAGGAAATCAACCGATACCGCAACCTCAATCAGCTGCGAGCTGGCAGGTGCCAGGCCATCGAGGATTGCGGCCAAGTCTGCAATCGACTAGCTCAACACGTAGCGCCCTATCACCTATGCGCGAAGCACCAAGCGGGTTCCGATACACTCCCCTGCCATATCATGGAGCTACCAACCGAGCTTCGCTTCATGATATTCAGATATCTCTTCCCTAAAGTCGTCCCCGACCATGGCGTTAAGGTAGGCATATTGAAGACATCCAGGCAGATATATCGAGAAGCGTCTTCAGTATTGTACGGGGAGTGTCGATTCACCGCTAAAGTCGAATCTGGTTCGATTATATTTCGAGGGAAAGTGTGGAAACGTGACGTCAATCGCTCCATGGACGATGTCCTTTGCGGAGCCAGCGCCAACATGATCCGAAACCTCCAGATCGAGGTAACCGTTGGAGAGAGGTACATGGTGCCCAAAAGCATCATCGGACCGCGCATGAAGGAGGAGTTCGAACTCTACGCTCTTCGGGACAGCATACGCAAATTCACGGATTACATGTAAGCAATCAGACGAACTTCATGTAAGGCATACACTAACTACGTAAATCCATATATAGGTCATACGGAAGGCTGAATGCCCTCAGAACCCTCAAGCTCAAGGCGAACATGCCATCTGGCTTCCAGTGGACCCCTCCAGAATTGACGACTGCTCTATTCTTTCTGCTTGAGCCACTTCACAATCTTCACGTCGAGGAGCCTCTCCTAGTCCTATCTACTTCTCCCTTCGAGGGTACCGAGTTCAAGCAGCGCATCTCCAACGTGCGTGGCACTAAAACGTATAAGACCATGCGAAAGCAGTGGCTGAAGGACCTCAAGAATCCAGACGTCCACCTTCCTAAGGCAGATCCTATTGTTGAGACCGCGTATCGAAAACTCGAAGCTTTCGCTCATCTCATCCAAGATCAAAGCTCTGCGTCTCCAAAAGGCTGGACCTCCACAGTCTTCGAAAACCTCCATCACCCTCTGCACTGGGCTCGTGTTGCGTATGAGACCAACAATGGCGGAATGATGACCAAGATACACGAAGCAATCAACATTCGCTGGGTCAAAGCTCACCGTCAACAGCAAGAGTCGCTGCGAGCTGTAGCAGACTCCATCAATACGATGTTCGAGCAGAACGGTGTGCACAGCGGCAAAGGCGGTAAAGAGAAGGCAAACGTTATACCAACACCGCGAGAGATGTACCCCAATGCGTATAACTTCGAGAACAACGAGCCTCTCGAGGACATCTACCTCCCACGTAGGCCACAATACTGGGACGACCTGAACGACGCTGATTCTGCACCGAAACGCGGTGATCATGGTGTCACGGTGAAGATGGGTCTCTTGCGGTACACTATCTGCAAAGTCGGCAAGAAATGGACGCGTTACAAAACACCAGCACTGATCCGAGACCTGGAGCGCGAGAAGGTCCAAGCTCTTGAGCAAATGTGAGCTGGGCGTGCGAAGGACCACTTGGGGCATTATAGGACTTATAGTCATTATATCCCCTGTATAGATTCAGAGTAAGAAGAATCTGCTGTGCCCTCAAGGAAAGGCGATGGAAGGCAGCAAGTACGTCTATATTTCAACTCCTTCATAAGGTGAGTAGATATTTTACTCATCACATGAACCAATATATGCACTGAAAACTAAAATCTCGGGCCTTTGAGTCCGTCCTGACTATCCTCAGCAACATGCCCAATGATTTGAAGCTCAGATCTGGCTCGTGGTTCTTCATCGTCTTGCCTCTGCCCTCTTCCTCATGCCCACCTCCAAGCCTAGCGGCTTCCTCAAGAACCCTTCCCTCGTCTCCATCTCACCCTGCCTCAACTCAAACTCGTACCGCCTGAATACCGTACCGACGATGAGCGCCAGCTCCATCTCCGCTACGTTCCTGCCAACACATGCCCGTGGTCCATAGCTGAACGGAATGAAAGCCACCTTCTGCTGATCAGTAACCTTCTCCCAGCGCTCAGGCTTGAACTCATCCGCGTCCGAGCCCCAGATCTCCTTGCTGTGGTGAATCGTATATGCGGGCACTGAAAGCACGGTGCCTTGCGGGAAATGGTGGCCCGAGAGCGTGATACCTGGGCCTGGTGGGATGAGACGAGGTAGACCGAGAGATGAGGTGCTGTGGATACGCATTGTCTCTTTGATAACGGCATCGAGGTATGGTAGGTCTTTGACGGATGCGAAGGTAGGGACGGCGTCGATGTCAGGGAGCGCTTCATCAAGTTCTTCTTGCAATTTCTTGACGACATTCGGATGCGAGAGGCAGTGATATAGTAATGCGCAGGACGTGTTGCTCGTAGTATCACTTCCGGCGATCAATTGTGTCAGGGCCTCAGCGGTCAGTTCCTCCTTGCCCAGCTTCTCGCCCGACTCGTCACGGCCCTCCATCAGTCTTGCGAGCAGGTCCACGCGATCTGACGGCTTCTCAAGTCTTGCGTTCACTCGTGCAATGGCGATGCCTGCGAGATCTTGGATCGCTTTCATGCCCTGACTGAAGAAAGGGTCGGGAAAGTACTTCGCGTACGGCTTGATGTACGGGAAACAGCCAATTGTGCCAGACACTTCGCCGCGGCGGTTCAAAACTTCGATAGCGGGCGCGTAGCTGGTTTCTCCAGAAAGTTGCTTTACTTCAGCGAAGTCTTTCCCTTTCTCGAGCATACCGAAGGGCGCTCCGAAGGCTAGATCACCGATAACATCGAAAGCCAGGTAATTAAACCTGTGAGAAGAGTCAGTGTTTGCCTAGTCATCGAAGAGGTGGAAGTGCCCATACCAGTGCAAAGCGTCCATTTGGTACCAATCTCCCTTCTTCTGATTCGCTCGAATATCCCATTGCTTCTGCAGCTCCTCCAAATTGTGGTGAATGTACTGCTCGAATTGCCCCACGCTCTTCGCCGAGAACGTGTGCGACACAGTCTTTCTCTTGCGCGTATGCTCCGCACGATCTCGTGTATTGAACAGTCCCCTTTTAATGCTCACAAACGCGTCGTAGTATTCGCTCTTCAGGAAACCGTTGCCGTGGCCGTAGATCTGCGGGATCGCATCTGCGTCGGCAATGCTAACATGGTGTGGCTGGATTCGCACAAGCTTGCCATACTTTGCGTGCGCGTTATGGACTGCAAGGTAACGCTTGCCCTGACGACATTGTGCGAGAAGCCAGAGGTTCGTCCATGCGGCGGGGAAGGGTGCGGGGATGTCGCGAATTTGCCAATTGCGGATATAGGGCAGAAGGTAGTATAGAACTGGGAGGAGAAGGAGGGTGTACGGCGTGAGGAGATACGTTGTTATCGACATCGTGAACGTCGGTCGAGGATATTTCCCGGCTGGCGTAGTTAACAAGTAGATATCGTAGCTCGCTCTGGCTCAATTGCGCGCTCCAGGTTCTTTGCTCTCACTACTGAAAGTGATGTGAGGCGAGTTACGGCAACCCTTATATGTATGTATCCTGCTTGTCAAAGGCCGCGTAGGCGCATTCCACCTCTTTGCGGCCCTTCCGACGCAAGCTCGGGACCTTCCAACGTCAGTCCCATCATCGACGCTAGGGTCAGTACCAATATCCAAGCTGCCGGCCAATCATAGTGGTTGTGAAGCAGAGCATCGAAGCCGTGTTGAAGCTCCGCGTTCCCACAAAGCTGGGCAGCCGACCCCGCAAAATCGTCCCCTCGGAAATTGTTCGGTGGGGAGGCTGACGGATCGCGTCCCGACTAGGATGTCTTCTCTCGTCCGAGCAGTTCGCGATGAACAAATGTATATAATGGAGCTCTGTGGAACTGCTGCAGTCCCGCATATGTTTGCCGATTGCACTACAACTGTTTTGAGGAAGGCGGGGGATCTGTGAGCTCTAGCATGTGAGAATGTAGTCAGCGCAACAGAAGCGCACTAAGACGCTGACGAGTAGACCAGCACATCACGATACGCTTCGCTGAATAGATATGGAAGAAGCATTTGATGAGCTCGATTGCGGTCAACCTTTGTATGGTACACCACAAGATGAAGCAGAGGAGACGAGGCCCACTTACACCGACATTGCGTTACAGTCGGATTGCACACGAGTGAGGCGTTCAAGATTTTACCGTACTTGTGGACCGCCAATCTATTCGACCTGGAAGTCATTGTGTCAATTGGCAGCACTGTTCCGGCCTCGGTTTCTATCATGCGTCATTCCAAGCTGATCCTCCCATCTCTTCATCTTCCTAGATGAACACGCGAAAACCGTCACAGCACGTCGAATATCTATTACGACGCAGAAGACTCATTGCTGAACTGGGATAGCCACGCGCCACCCCTTTTGCACAATCTCATATGTCTATCAAACTTTCCCCTTCCACGTGTGTCGTTCAGCTTATTCCGATTCTCGGAAAGTATGGACATGGTGCACTTATGCGCCACCTCCAGCTGGACTGGCCATGGGCCCATCTAATCCACTTACGTGCACTGCTGGTTGCAAAGCGCCCTGAAGCTAGACAATCCCACGTCCGGATTTCTCGAGCATTGACGGGACGCTTCCTCCCACTTTCGACGAGGAACTGTTCGGGTCTTTACTATGGAACAGAAGTGAGCGCAGTCCAACGCTAGCACAATAGTATTGCTGGATCTCAAGAGTGTCATGAGATTAGTCTTCAGCCAAGAGTGAAATATGAACACATCTCATTGCTTGTTTCCATGACTACCTGCTTGTACGACTAAAAGAAGGTGCCTACACGCAAAACTCAGAATCCCTCCACACACGAAACTTCGTGTCCAAGCTCGAGTGTTCCTTCCAAAATCATCACTTTGAGTGCACGAAGGTAGAATCAAATCCTCAATGTCATAAGCCATTGATGAGATATCTCGTAAGGAAAGCCTTGGTATTGTCAGTTGTGGCATAGGCGGACATTTAGGACGCTACGGGTTTCTTACTATATCACTGTTCACCTCTGAGGGGATGGTTGACTGCGGCTCACCTCCTTGAGCAGTACCACCGTCTTCGGGAATCTTGCCTTGAAATCGATGGCCATCTCAGACAAGTATTTGTCGACCTTTTCCTGCACGAGAAGTGGATCGCTGCCGCAAGTACGATCACGAACGCTTACCAAAACAGTCAGATGCTGAGAGCCGGCAAGTCCGAAAAGTCCCAGCGGTTGTGCCATTTGGAAGCGTATATCGTGCACATCCTGTTGAACATGTGGTCCTGTCAATGGTAGCATCTAATATCCAAGCCGATCTCGACTTGCACGCTCTCGATCCTGATGATGCTCGTATCCGAGTACTCTGATGTGAAGCTGGATAGAGAGCTGTCGCAGGTTGCACGAAAGGTGTTTTGGAGGAAGGGAATCATTGCCGTTTCCGCGTACCTCTGGCGAGAGACCCCAAGCAGTGCCAGCAGGTTATTGAAATTCTCATGCCTCGTCTTCCTCAGGGTCCAAGACCTTCGTAAGAGGATGTCTTGACCACCGAGAGCATACTCGAAGATTCGACTTCTGACCTCAGGCGGTAGGGCAAGCAGAGGGGACTTGACCTGATTCCGTCTCGCGCTTAGCACCGTTAGTGGCAACTCTTATCCACAAGGATCGCACTTACATCTTAAGGAACTTGCCAGCCTTGCGCTCCACATCGATAAGACCGTTTTCCGAGCAATCGAAGCGGGTTTTACTGACGCTTCACGACTCCAGCTCCGGTAGCCGCTGATGATGTTGTAGCCGAAGCTGAGGACCTCGTGGTTCGCTTTCGTGGCGCCATGTCGCGTATTCAATGTGGACAATGTCTTGAGAGAGGCTTCAACTCTGACGGAGGAGATGGGTAGTGGTAGGTTTGTAGTGGGTAACGGGTAATGTTAGGGGATCAAAGAGGCCGCTGGCATAGGAACAACCTTAAGACGTTAGCAGCTTCCGTGCCGACTACGACGAAGACGAGGTAAAGGTGACGCGAGCAAACAAGGTGAGAGAGAATATGCTTCTGTGTACAGAACCAGCGGGGTCTCTATGTCTCGTGCTTGTCTCGTGCTCATGCCTATATGACATTCGCCGAGTCGCACGCTCACCCAGAACCGATCGTGATTAGAGATCGCTGCAGCTCCATCTACAGGGTAGTCACCGAGTTGAGTCGTGTACGTATGTGGGACACGGTGATGGGAAAGCAAGACATCCCACTTGAAATCGAGAGTTAGGTGAGCCTGGTTGTTTGCAGTAATATATTTGATGTCGCAGTTCACTCTTATATCTTTAGCTCTCTTTCTTCGCACACTCTCCTGCTGAGTAAAGTATCCCCTCTCAAGCCGCCGCACCCATGAACTTCTTCGCCGCTATCCAGGAATCGTCACGCGCAGCGTCCGCCGTAGTTCCAACGCACTGAGTCAGAAATGCGTGCCACCCAACCACAGTCTCGGCGACAAGACCCGCGCGGACCTCCGGCGAACAAGTGGTCAAGAACCAAGGGGCACTTCCAAAGCTCTTCTCGTCGTCGCTGTTCACGAGCGCAAGAACGGCCTCGAGACCCGCGTCTCCTCCAGCCGCCTCAGCTGTCGCAACGGACTGTGCGCCAGCAACTGCAGCGGCGTATTTCTTGATAACAGGCGGCATCTATGTAGAGTCAGTATCGTTTTCAACGTTTTGTATGGGTTGGAGTGTCTTACAGCCATCATGCGGGTGCCTTGGCCTGGCCTGCCGGGTGGTGGGTTGCGGTTGTGGTTGAACTTGAAATTGACCGACTCGAAGAGCATGTACGCAACCAGTGCAGCTTGCTCTCCCTTGGCCGTGATCTTGTTGGTCTCGAAAGCCTTGTTGATGGCAGACGCCGCGCGAGTTGCATCGGCGCACTCATTCGGAGCTACGGCGCCATCACATGAGGCAGTCTCGGGCGCGATGACGATGAGTGTCTTTGCTGTCAAAGCACCTGCCACGGGAACTGCGGCATCGGTTGTGGTGTGATTGGGACATTCTGGTAAAGGAGCAGCGAAAGCACACAGAGCGAGCGCGCTGGAGAGGAGGGCGGTGGATTTGATGTACATCTTTTTCGAGGTTCTTGGTGGTCTTTTGCGGACTTGATCCGTGTTTTAATATTCAGAGGCGTGATAAGAAGTTTGCTTGTAATTGTATGCTGGGAAATGGCAGAGCGAAGAAGGGTATGGTTAAGAAATGTTTGTCTTGAAGGGAACGACAGTGAACAATGTCTCAGACCAGCTGGACGATTCTCCAGAAATGACAATGTTTTGAATCAAAAGGCTATCAGCTAAAAAGCGTGTGAAGCCAGTGAATGAAGGAAGAGGCTGTGATATACGCCCTAGGTACCAACATTCCATCGCACGTGTCACTATGAGCACCATTCCAGGGGCCGGAGTAAATGTCAGGCATACCTGTGGCAGAAGCACAGCCGTCCAACAGCATCGACGCGGGCCTATGTATGTTATACGTGATGATGCGAAGGCACAATGTGATTGGCTGAGACAAAGAAACAGGTGGTGTTTCGAAACACGCGGACGCGTCAAAAACGACAAGCTTTTGCCAATGCCACCTGTGGCACTGGGATGGAGCTTGCGTTCCCCAGTTTTCGCGTTTCACGTTGATGATACTTAGAGGACGACGGTTGTTGGAAGAAGACGGTCGTGATGGCGCTTCGCAATTTGCGCTTGTTCTGCCACCTCGAAATCAGAGCGGCCCGCCCAAACGTGCGTACTGCCGCCCGCCACCGAGCTATATTTTGTAATTGGTTCTCTCAGTGTTCTTCCTCTTCTCCGTCCCCGCGAGCGGAATCTTTCAATTTTCCCCATGAGTGCCGCAAGCATGGAGCACGATGTTCGTAGAGAAGATCTCAAGGTGCGCAGCCTGCTGGAAAAGAACCAGTTCTGTGGAAATTGCTGCCATGATGTGCCGCGGGCATGGTAGCAACCTTCTACATTTGGGTGACATGACGTCGATTACAAACAAAAGTTGCCCCACCACACATTGTACATAGCATGGAGTGTGCCCCTCAATGACCGCACTACTTCTTCCCAAATCTCAGCCAAGAGTTTTTTCAATATCAACCTCGATTGATTTACCTGAACAAACCAACATCACCAAACTTCAACATGCCTGCAGTAGAGAGCAAGTTTGACCCGAAGGACATGCAGTTCCGCAGGTACAAAAACCATTCGTGAGGTATACGTAGAACGAAAACTGACTGAAAGCTTGCAGGCTTGGCCCTGCCGGACTGAAGGTCTCTGTCCTTTCTTTGGGAGGATGGTTGACCTACGGCGGCACACAGAAAGGTTCCATCGTGAAGGACTGCATGCAGACTGCTTGGGACCACGGAATCAACTTTTTTGACACCGCCGAAGCTTATGCTGCCGGACAGTGTGAGGTCGAAATGGGACAGGCGCTCAAAGAACTTGCATGGCCTCGCGATGAATACGTCTTGTCGACCAAGGTACGTTTCGCCTTCTAAACAGTGTATTACTAGCTAATGCTCGATCAGGTCTTCTTTGGAACATCGCGTAAAGAACCTAATACTAGGTGCGATGATTGGAAAACTCTGGCATGAATGATTCGCTGACCGCATGTTTTAGGGGATTGTCGAAGAAGCACATCATTGAGGGCTTGAAGAGCTCGCTGGCTAGGCTTGACACCCCTTACGTGGATATCTACTTCGCCCATCGTCACGACCCTGACGTTCCAATGAGGGAGATTGTCGAGGCATTTACTCAGACAATTCACATGAATCTCGCGTACTATTGGGGAACGAGCGAGTGGAGCGCGGCTCAGATCCAGGAAGCTTGCGATATCGCAGAGAAGTACAATCTCATTGCGCCTATCGTCGAGCAGCCGCAATGTATGTCACATCAAGATTCGGCATGCTGACAAAATGAGAGCTAACTTCGTTAGACAATGCATTCCACCGCGAGCGGTTCGAGAAGGAATACGCCCCTCTGTACGAGAAGTACCAGTATGGAACGACAATCTGGGTAAGTACAGCGCCATGACTACATGTGGTATATGTACTAAATTTCGGCAGTCGCCACTCGACAGCGGAATGCTCACTGGTAAATACAGTAAGTACACTTGGCTGAACACCATACAAGCCGTGTACTGACTTCTGCAGATGATGGAATCCCCGAGGGATCCAGATTCGCCAATAACGCCCAGATGATGAAGTCGAGGATCGACTCTTTGAAGACCGAAGAAGGCCAGAGCAAGATCAAGAGGGTCAAGGAGTTGACCAAGATTGCGGAGGAGCTGGGTGGAAACACCACACAGCTCGCTCTTGCATGGGCTGCGAAGAATCCCAACGTGTCGACCGTCATTCTAGGCGCCACAAAGCCAGAGCAGATCGTTGACAACTGTGGCGCCATGAAGTTGCTACCCAAGCTGACAGAAGATGTCATGGCAAAGATCGAGAAGATTCTGGGCAACAAGCCGTAGGGAGTACATCTGGCGTGCTGCAAGCACGTAGGTTAGGTTCAGATAGACCAAATCTATACATACCAGCCAAATCTATGCTTGACTGTGAACTGAACACAACTTTGGTAAGTCGCGTACACTGAGGAGATTCCGTGGAAGGACGCCGACCATGAATGAAAGCTTTCGACGTCTTCATCGCGATTGGCTGACCCCGCGAAAGATGCATGCGCAGGTATAAATAGAGACATGGCGAGTTGTGGCGCAAGCAAGACTTGCATTGTGATCTGTGTGGACATGGATTGAACACCTCCGAAATGTATCGGAACGCCTCGCAAAAGCAACCACAGCCGAGGTCTCCCCTCGTGTAACGCTGTCGTCAGCCATCGCAAAAGAGAAGGCCCATGGAACGACTTGCATATGCACGTCCGGTTCGCCAGCAGCTGTTCGGATGTTCCTGTCTCCAGGTCTTTGCTTGCCGCTTGCCGGTCCAGTGGCGGTTCGTTCTGTTGTTGTAAGCTTTCAGCTTCCAGACCACAGAGCCGCAAGGCCTAATTCGTCGGCGGAGATGTGACCCAAGCTCTCTCAAGCAGCAAGCACCACAAGTGCTGTCACGCTCACGTCAATTGACCAGATTCAGCTGTCCGGCATCTCCGCGCATCGTTTGGCGTGTTTGTGCGTCCAACGTCCGCTTGCGATATTCCAAATCTCCACCTGGGGCTGTGCCGATGCGCTGCTCGACATCCTCGTCGCCCAACGCATTGTTTGGAAGCCTGATTACTGCTGATTGCCAGCGTTAAAGTTCGCACTGTGAGTGTCAGAACCCTTACGTCTCGCAAGAGCCCATTCGCCCACTGCTTGGTGTTCTTCAACCCCGGATCTGCGACGTAGAGAGTACCACCTCACGTCTCAATCGCACCTCGGCCATTCCCACGTCGTCCCTTCAGCTACCATTTCGCGAATTTCGACTTGACTGCCAGGAAGTCACTATTCGCTGGTGCTCCGGCTCTGACATTCAGTCCAGCGGGCGATTGCCGACTCCATCAACAGATAATCGCATTGTTGTTGCTGGTTCGTGACGTCTGATACAGAACACCACCGGAAGACGTGCGTTTCGGATGTGCACAGGGGTCTTTGAGCGTTCACTAACGGTTTGCAGTGCAGTATCGATCCCAGAATAGCCGCGCCCCACAGCCGCAGCGTCCACGAGAGCAATTGTTTGGTGCCTAAGAGTACTCGTTGATCAATGCTACCTACATAGCATGGCCACTATCAAGCCAGATCCCCTGGAGGGGAACTCAACTTATCAAGATGGCAGTGGTAAGTTCACGCAGTTTTCTTGGCATCTTCTTTTTGCTTTAACTGCGTTGTGTTTGAAGTCGAGCTCGTTTTGTCTTCGCGTCGCAACACTCTCAAACCCGCTTGGCATATGCTCAAGGCTTCCCGCAAATGGATATTTTGCGTGCTTGAGGTTCGCACCTCTTGCCATCCTAGGCGAAGGGCACGCTGCGGAAACAAAAGAGGCATCGTTAAGGCAACTTCTGTCGACGCCTAGCATGACGACTGCTCGCGTGTCCTGCGGCGCACCCGCTTGCCGGCCGTTAGCAGTGATGCATGAACGTCAAGCACATATTCGACAGCTACCGGTAGCAAGACTCGCTGCTTGTGCGGTCATGGATGGAATACATATACCTGGCGATGCTACTGTCAGCTCTGGCCTCAGCTTCGCATACCCATTACTGTAATTTCTTATACTGTTTTCTTTTCTTTTGTCCAGTACCTCATATACATAATGTCGCATAATCGTTATATGTCCTGGCCAGATGCGCTGACCATGGCGCCCGTTTACCCTCCACCCGTCGCTGGCACCGAGTACCCTTCTCCTACTGCCTCTCGTCGGGCATCCGAATGTTTCTCCGAGATGACTGGCAGTAGGAGGGGTAGCTTGGCTGGCTTTGCGACGGAGATGGAGAGTACTGGGCAGTGGCAATCAATAGGAAGCGAATCTAAAAGCCCGCTTGCACAATTCGGATTCTTCAAGAGTCTGACAGAGAAAAAGACAACAAGAGGTTCGCATTCGTTTGCTAAGTCCTGAGATGGTAGCTAATGAGAGCAGATGGTCAGCCGGCGAAGAGAAGGGGCCCCAAGCCCGACAGCAAGCCGGCTTTGACCCGGCGTCAAGAGCTCAACCGCCAAGCTCAAAGGTGATTAAAAAAAATTCAGTCGCGAAATGAACGCACTGACGCGAAGTATAGAACGCACAGAGAGAGGAAGGAATTATACATCAAGGCTCTGGAGCAAGAGGTCCTCCGACTGAAAGAGACCTTCGCCAGTACGACCAGGGAGCGCGATGCCTTTGCGGAAGAGAACCGACGTCTCAAGGAACTTCTCATGGCCCACGGCATTGCATTCGACCTGTCCAGCCCTTCAACCAACGGCCTTCCACATGTCAGCAGCTCTACGTACGGAAGCTCGAGTGGTAGCGTGTCTGGATACAATCCAGGATCCGCGTCAACAGGCTACACATCACCACCCAGCTTCCAGCACCGCGGCTCGATCTCGCACGACAGCATGGGCCAGCATCCAATGAACATGCAACAGCAGCAACAAGGCCATCCGCATCGCGCGCAGCAGAACGGATTGGACTATGATCAGATTGGCATAGACTTCGTGTTAACGTACGACCGCACGCCCTATCTTTCTCCTCCACCCCAACAATAACTCCATTTCTCGCTTCTTACTCCGCATCCTCTTATTTACATTCTTTGGCTCTTCCGTACGTTATCATTTCTTTGACCTCTTGAAACCTGGTTCTGACGAACGCGTCTTGCAGCCTCGAACGCCCCTGCATGGACCACATGCAATTCCTCATGGTGCGAGCGCACGACGCCGAGGAGACAATCAGCGGCCACGCGCTGATGGCGACGGCACCACCAGACTCGCACATTGCGAACTGCCCGGAGGAGAAGTATCCGCATCAGATGCCGGATGTCACGATGCCGGACTTGATGAAGCTGCTGGATCTCAGCAATCGCCTACCTCTTGACGGGGAGATTACGCCCATTATGGCGTGGGCAAAGATTATTCAGGACGACAGCTTTTGCGAGTTGTCCAAGGAGGAAATCGAGGTCATCAAGGTGGAGCTGCTGGCCAAAGTGCGATGCTACGGGTGAGTTGGTTCCACGATATCAAGTGATCTTGGCTAATGACGATACAGCTTTGGTGCAGTCCTCGAGGAGTTCGAGGTTAGCGACGCCTTGATGGGTGTCCTCGCTGGGAAGTACTCTGGAAGCAACTCTACGCCCGTGTTGTAATCCATAACGGCATGATGAGGAGTGTTTCTATGGACACTGGGTGGTATGATTTATGTTACGACGAACACTATCGCTTATATATAATAACTAATGCCACTCGCTTTACAAAATCAGAATACGCGCGTTCAAATATCTCTCGAACTTGTTTTCTTCTCGTGTTGGTGATCATATTGCTCGGTGCATTGGGCCCGCGCTGGAGAGAGCTCTTGCCCCGCGCGAGATGAGTTACCGGCAACGCAGGGTCCCGCACTCCCCGTCGCACCACTCTGTACCACCCTCATCCTGACGCACTCCAGTCGCAGGGCTCACTTTAACTTTCCAGGGCTCTGACTCTTTGACCACGCAATCACTTTCACTTCTTCTTTTCGGCATCTTCCATACGGCCCATCCTCTACACGCTCTCGAGCTCCTACCCCTCCAATCGACGACATCTATCTTTCACCCCAGCCATGGCCGAGCTCAAGGTCTGGGATACCGATCCCAACATCTACCTTTTTACCTCTTTGACCGCCGGGTCCTCGCACATCATCACTGCCACGTCGCGTATGGAGACGATACTGAAGGCGAACAAGATACCGTTCAAGGGCGTGGACACGGCAACAGATGAGCTGGCAAAGAAGCTGTTCCAGCGGAGAGCAAGCGGGAAGAAGCTGCCCTTGATCGTCAAGGAGGGCTACGTGCTTGGGGTAGCCAACCTCACACTGCCTAAATTATCGACTTATGGCTGATCACATACAGGGCATAGAGGAGATCGAGGAATGGAACGAGTACGACGAGCTTCGAGAAGCATTGGGGATGACGTCTTCCTTCATGCCCCTGCCTGCGAAACCCTCAGCCGTCGCACCCGTCTCATCACCAACCACAGCATCCACAAAGAAGGAGAACGTTGTGACACCGAACCCAGCCCAGAACCTTGCTATCCGTCAGCTGGGCGCAGAGGCCGCGAAAGCCGCTGCGGCAAAGAAGCAGGCACCGTCAAAGATTTCGACCACGAATCCGCTCCTGACTGAAAAGACGAACACGCCTACCTCAGCCACACCATCGAAGAGCCCTACGAAAGCAGACGCGAGTATCCTATCACCACGTTCGACACCTTTGCCTCAGACTCCCAGCACAGCCTCCCCGACCATACCGAGCGTTGCAAAACTCCAGAAACCTGTACACGCACCTCCTTCGATGCACGATGACGCTGCAAAACCAGCTGTCAACGCTGGCCCAGTATCCGTTGCACAGACCAAGGACGAGGCCAAGGCAGAGAGCAGTGAGGAGGAGAGCGAGGAGGATGATGACGACGAAGATGAAGATGAGGATGAGGATGAAGAGAGTAGCGATAAAGAAGAAGAAAGCAGCGAGGAGGAAGACACAACGGCAGAAGTTCCCGTGAAGACACAAGACCAAGACGCGAAGGACCCTAGTAAAGCTGGCAAGAGCGTCAAGGAAGGCGAAGAGCAAGAAAGCAGTGGTGGGGAGAGTAGTGAGGAAGAAGAAACCACAGCAGCGACGCCACCGATCGATACGAAGCCTGCGACCGACGATGCAAAAGCTGCAGACAAATCAAAGACATCCGGCAAGCAAAAAGTCTCGGATAAAAAGAGCAGCACCAAAAAGCGGTCAATGGCAGAGAAGCTTGCCTTGGCCGAGAAGAAGAGGCAGGCAGATAAGAAGAAACTAGCAGAAGAGAAGAAACTCGCCGACAAGAGGAAGGCTGCGGACAAGAAGAAAGCAGCAGAGAAGAAGAAACCTGCGGACAAGAAAAAAGCGTCGAGTACGAAGAAGACGGATTCGAAGGCGAAGCCAGTCACCAAGACGCAAGACCAGGATGCGGCTGATGCGAGTAAAGCTGGTGAGAGTGTAGTAGACTAGGACTGAACTATTACGCGGCTTCAGCTTGTTGTCTCATGATTTGTCGCATAGGGTCCTCGTTGCTATTATTTTAGTGACTCAACAGCGTAGACTTCGCGAAGAAGCAAGGACAACAGTAGCGAGGCGGTCGTGGTCCACAAAGCCAAAAAAAATTCACGCACGACACGCAGACTGGAATGGCGAGCAAAGTCACCGAATCCAGCCACCCCACCACCAAGCATCGTCACGCCTGTCTCAATTTCAAGAAACCAAAGGCCAACCGCAGAGGATGGCTCATCTATGGCATCCCCTATGTGTGACAGACCACCTGACGTGAAGCCCATCATTCAAACAAAGCCAGCGTCGCGATGACAAAGACCCTTCCGTCATCTGCCCTCCCAATGCGTAACCCACAAAGAACATGCATCCTCCAACCTCGAGAGAAATGATTCCAGAAGCCCACACTGTAAGTCCTGTACTATTCGTACAACTGCATCGCTCACTATGTGCCACTACCGATTCTACATCTACCTAGGCTGCGGACACTCTACCTTCTCGTCAACACCAGTGCGTTACTGCCCCAAAGCAAGTCCAACGCCCTCATCAAAGCCCCAAAGAAAACCCTCAACGCGCCAACCACCCAAAGACAAGAAAACCGCTTCAAACCCGCCAATCCAAGCGCCTCGACCAGCATTACCCAAATCCCTCTTGACAACACCCACACCCGCACCGACACCCTCAAGACCCACCAAGCGCCAAAAAAAGTCCACACCCCACAACTACCTTCGAGCCCTGCAGAGAAGGCCTGATTCACCCACTGCACACTGTCAAGATTGACACGGTGTGTCCTGGGTGTGCGGCGGAGAGGGACGAGCGGTTGCGCCATTTGGCGGTGTTTTCGACAGAGATTAAGTTTGAACCGGAGAGATGGCAGAGTACGTTTCGGGCGGGGGAGATGACGGGTCGGGATTGGGGTGATGCTGGGGTGGAGGTTGGGGATGGTGAGGGTGGAGGGGTTAAGGGTGATGGTGATGGTGTGGGTGGGAGTGGGGA
>Ga0265797_10002836_pt1 | contig 28593 bp, 14 predicted proteins | sample P2T30metagenome_FD_192433 | JGI IMG/M metagenome (GOLD analysis project Ga0265797, IMG submission 192433) | Plant litter microbial communities from East Loma Ridge, Irvine, California - P2 T30 | ecosystem: Environmental > Terrestrial > Plant litter > Unclassified | place: USA: California...
GATGTCAAAAAACATCTCAGCCAGATTGTATGTAGCAACACCCAATCCGCAAAGCCACCTCCCTAAAGATCTTTTCGTTCCCAACCGGACTCCGAAGACACCAAAACAAAACACAAGACCAGAATAATTCGAAAAGTACTCAGAATGTTCAGAAGCAAGAAGCTGTTGATTAGGTGTCTAAACAAAATCCCCGCCAAAGACGCATTCGTGATTCCATGCTGTGGAGCGAATCCCAAAATTGTTGCTACAAATAAAAGGAAAAGTATAAAGTGCAGACGTCATCAACGATCCCTCGTCAACGTCTAAATGCCAGAGTCGTGCTTAGCGTAGAAGACGTTGTCCGGGGAGTACTGCCTCCATGCGTCGCAGGTCTCCAGGCCCAGGTTTTCGATCTGGCCGATCCTGTCTGATGACTCCAAGAATTGGACAGCAAGTCCCTCGTCGGCGTGCCATGCTATGTGGCAGTGGAACACCCAAGCGCCAGGGTTGTCTGTCTGGAAAGCAAGCGCCAACCAGCCGTTAGAAGGAAGCATAGCAGTGTCTCTGCGAGTAGGGTTGTCGTAGTTGAGGTTGTTGATGTCGCTCTCCTGCCATGCCTGCTGACCGGCACCGAGGACGTAGAAGTCGTGACCATGCAAATCTATCGACGAAGTCAGCAATGGAATCGATATTAGCCAGAACACTGGATACAACTTACGGATCGGGTGAGGGACCTGGACGTTGTACGGGTTTCCAGGAACAGAGCGGATGACCCAGTAGACCCATTGGCCTTGAGTGGGAAGCTCGATTAGGTTGGCGCGCTCGGGGAAGCTGTCAAGCTGGTTGTTCTTGACATAGTCAAGAGTCGGCTTCTGCCAGTCAGCGTTCAGAGAAGTGCCGTTGACGTTCCAGTACAGAGTCAGGGTGCCGTCGGCAGCGATGGTCTGGTTGAGCCAAGTGTCAAGAGGAGTGATGTTGTCGGCGACCTGACCGGACGGGACGTAAGAGTTCCAGTAGGGAGTCAGACCCTGCTCGTCGGTGCAGCGCTGGGTGTACTGGCCACCCTGGCTGATCGGGGTCTCGGTGTCGTGGCCTTCGTAGGAGAAAATGGACAGGATGTTACCGTTCATGGCGTTGTTGCCGCAGCCAGCCTGGTTCTGAACTTCGGCGCGGAACCAGTAGCTGCCGGCGGGCTGGTTGGCGTCGATGATCACGTCGTAGCGCTGACCGATACCGAGGAAGATCCAAGAAGTGGTGTATGGAACTATAGGCACAAAATCGGCAGCGATGACCTGCATCTGGTGGTTGTCCAGAGAGACCATGTAGTGGTTGTCGACGGACATGTTGATGAGACGGACGCGGTGCTTCCTGTCCTGCTTCAGGGTGGTCCTCTCGTACTGGCCACCTCTGTTGCTGACCATCTTGCCGTTGATCAGAGCAGTGTCGGCAGTCGGGGGAGAACCGTCAAAGTGGGCAACACGCTGGGACAGAGTGTTCACAGTATCGTAGTACCAGTCCGAGACCGCAAGAGGGCCGGCGTCAATGTCGTAGTCGGCAGTGGCGGGACCCTGAACAATGATCGGACCAACGATACCGTCACCGTACTGGCAGGAGAAGTGAGAGTGGTACCACGAAGTTCCGTATTGGGTGGCCTGGAAGGTATAAGTCTTCTGCTGACCAGGTGCAACAGGGCACTCGGTGATACCAGGCACGCCGTCCTGGGTGTTCTTGTGCCATTGGCGGAGACCATGCCAGTGGATGGAAGTACCGTTGTTGGTCATTTCGTTCTTGACAGTGACCTCAATCATGTCACCCCAGTTGGCCTCGATAGCAGGGCCAGGGTACTGACCATTGATAGCGAAGACCTGACGTTCGAAACCATCGGGTGCCATGGTCATGTTGGTAATGGTCCACTCGTAACGAACAGTGCGGCCAGTAGCAGGCCAGTTGCTGTCGAAGTCGGTATCGATGGAAAAGTTGTCATCCCAGCATTCACGCGACGTAGGGCTGTTGGTACATTTTGGCTCGGGGGCGGTGGTCGGCTGGTTAGAGCCAGCAGTGCTCTGCCAGGTGTCGGATCGTGTGGCGCTGGCGGCGCAGTTGGTCGGTACAGTGTAGCTGTGGTTCGGGTCTTGTTCCCATTGGACATTTCCGTCGACATCGAAAAGAATGTACTTGTATTCGAAAGAAGTGCCAGGCGGCATGTTAACAGTCGTCGTCCATAACGGGTTGTCGTCTGAGTATCTGTTCGAGGCGGACAGGAACAGCGCCCTGGAGGTGTCCCAGTTGCCGAGCTGTTCAATAGAGCCAACGACGGAAATGCTCTCGCCCCAAGCTGTTTCTCTCAACTCATGGAAGCTGACCGAGACCTGCAAGCAATCGGGGTCGTCCTGGTTTTGGCGAGTAATCAATTGTGTGTTGTCGCTTCGAGGAAGAAGTGCAGAGGCTGCTGCAGAGGCAGCCAGCGTAACGACGCTGGCAAACGAGAAAGAAGGAAACATTATTACGAAGAACAATACTGAAAAAAAACGAGAGTTGGAATCCGTACAGAGAGACTGTACAAGTAAAGAGCCGTGACGAGAGCAAGGTGTGTTTGCGGGATGCTGCTCTACTTACATGGCCGCATCCGGGCGGAGACTACCATGGCCACCGTCGCAACACGCCCAAAGCGTCGGATTGTTGGACTGCCATGTTCGTGTAAAGTGGATATGCATCTTCGAGCTATCAAGGACTATCGCCATGGGATGCCGTGGGCCGGGGGACATGGGGGTCAAGCTGCAGGCGATAGCAGGCAGATACCCTGCCGCGATCCCATCACCTCTGCAAGTGTCACTCCAGTCTTCTGGAAAGCAGTCACGACCGACCTGTCATGGACATTCGATTGGCTGGCGAAGCGAACCGCAGTGGCAATATGCTAGGAACAAGTCAACCAAGCCGCGTGAAGATTCTCCTTTTCTTAGCAGCAAATCGACGCTGGCTACGCTAGGCGCGCGCTAGGTGTCTCCTAGATTGAGTCTAAAAGTCTTTCTAGTCAAGCGCAGTGGAGCCGACAAGCAATCGAAGAAATGAGAAGGCTACCGTAAACAGGTAGGCTTGCAGCAGTGCCTAATAATACTATAGAGATCTTGACATGCTTGTTAGCGAGGCTCGTTACTATGCAAGATCAAAAATTCGTGATGTGATTGAAGCCGACAAGCGGACATCAATCCGAAAATGACAGACGACAGATCACAGCAGCAAAGACTGTTCGTATCGGCATTCGCCGTCTCACCATAAGGCTGAGAGGGTGGATACAGGCTGAAAGGGACCTCTGTTCTTCGTCCCGTCTCCGGAGAAGGTTCACACTTTAATACGAAGAGACTTCGGTGAAGCACATGAAACGTGGCAAGCCACGCTTTAGCCACGGAGCCAGGGCAAGTTTCAGAGTGGACCATCTATCATCAACAGAAAACATCGCTTCTGCAAGCCTTAAGAGAGTCGCCCACCTCGAATTTCTGTATATGCGTAGATCCGCGTAGAAGTCGTGCTCGTAAAGCACCACCAAGGAACGAGACGATCGTGATAGCGTGGTTCTAAATCGCTTGCACTGTTCACGAAGTCCTAGTGAGTGCCCCGAGCGCCAGAATCGGTACGAGCGGCTTACCGTTAGCAACGCATCTTCACGTCACTACTGTCACCTGGCTTCGTGGGGTCGGTTTGACTGTTCCCACAGCGGCGAACGATGGATAAGCTGCTTGCCTGTTGAGTGATTGGTGTCCGGGTATGTGGCAACAAGACTGTAGATCAAGATGGTCGCAAGTCATGTCGTAGACAGTGGCTATAACGGGAGTGAGTGCAAAGACGTTCTGATCAGGGCTTCGTAGGGCCAAGCCGGCTGCATGCTGGACTGTAGTACTGCAGTACTAGTGATTCTATTAGAAGGTGTTCATTAATTTGTGTATACAGCGTGTGTTGCATCCATGTTGCTAGGGTGGATGGCAGTGTATAGTAGGAATCTATACCAACAACCTGACTAAGTAACGCCGGACTCCTCGCTCAAAGCTTTCGACGTGCCCAGTGAAACCCTTGTTCGTATACAGCGACGGATCACTCATCGATATATCAATCGTCAACGATATCATCGTCCTCCAAGACCAGTTTCTCTACCTGACTCTCGACAGGTATGCCAAGTCCACCGCCTTCAGTCTTGGTACCAGCAGCCACCTTGCGCTTTGCCTTGGTTCCTCGAAGTCGTTCGGGGAAGTCTCCGTCGGGTTTGTCCGTCGCCCACTGTTCTTCGAAGCGGTTCTCCTCTTCAGCAGCATTCTCCACATCATCATCATCATTCTCGGTGGTAGCGATGTTGCCTGACTCCCGGATCTGGGTGACTCCAAGTATCTGAGAGAGCTGAGAGGACGATGGCTTCGAGGCCGATAATATACGAGCCATATAAGGCAGGCGCTCCAGGAGCATTTCAGCCTTGGCAGATGCGATGGCAGCCGTGCCACGGTGGTTGGATGAGTTGTCAGTGGACTCGCGCTTCCAGCCCGCAACTCCAGAGTTGTCGGATATTCGTTGCATTTGTGAGGAATTGTCGAGAGTGTCGTTTTGCATCTTTGTGGTGAGCAGGTCAAGCATGTCGTTGATTTCTTCCTTTTTCCGCCACAGCCTGAGCGAAGTTGGATAGAACATGCGGTGTGAGTCGCCCGGTTTTCCACCCGAAGACGCCCCTCTATGAACCGGACATGGTAGATTGAACAGAATTCCGCGAACAGCAGCCTGGAAAGACATCTCGTCTTGTCTCAAAGTGTCCGTAGCAGACCCGGAGAATGCACGTGTTCCAAACGAGAAACGGTCAAGAGACAGTAAATCGGCGTCGGAGATGCTGTCGATGCAACCGCTCACGCTGTCGAGAGATTCTTCAGAACTCGAACAGGTACAAGATAGGACATAGTTCTCGTGCAAGGCAGCAATGTATGTGGTTGTATCAGTGCCTAGCTCATCGATTAGTCGATCCACATCTGTCTCGGGGACCTTGCTGCGACGATGCTGTGGCAACCAGGTCGGCGGATGGGCAAGTACGGTTCCTCGATCTGGTTCTTGTCGTTTGTTGTAGACAATCTTGCCTACCGAATGAAAGATGCCTAAACTGTTCTCTCGGTTACTGATCAGTCTCAGAGCCTCTTCTTCTGCCTTTGTCATCGTTGCCTCGCCTTTGGACTTTTTGGCTTTGGTGAATGTCACCTTGGATGACCAAGTGTCGCCGTCATCTCCCCTGAGACACAAGAATTCGAGAGACGACACGGCGCTGCGGATGTCGCCGGTTTCTGCGATCCGTTTGAGTACAAGCGCACCAGGCGTCTTTCGTCTGCCAGATCGTCGAGCCTCCTTGATCACTATGCTCTCGAGCGCCTTGGTCAAAATTGTCGGTGCAATCGCGTTGAACTCTATGATGTCAAGCCAAGGATTCTCCAATAGCTCAGGCCCTAGCAGTCGGTGGGCGGTAAAACTGTCGGCGGCAGCAGTGCTGGTGGACAGCAAAGTCTCGGATATGACGAGTACTATCGGAGTAGGTGAGCCATTTGCGACGGGTCCTGATGCCAAGTATTGGGCGATTGCCGATCGAAATGATTGAAGAGCAGGCGACGTTTTCGAGAATGTGTTTGGGAACTCTTCAATCAGGAGGAGTTGCCTTCCATCTGCAGGGTGCTCGCCAGTGGAGTTCTTATCGCCTCCCGCATTTTCCTGTCCGCTTACTGCGAGAGTCAATCCTCCAGATCTTCCGGCACGACCAACAAAGTCCTCGAACTGGAATGATGCAGACATCGAGCCCTCGGAAGTGAGATCACTGCCAGCAGGATTCTTCCATTCTGTCACCTGTACTCCCATGTCTTTGGCAATCAATTCAACGGTAGTCGTCTTTGCTGTCCCTGCGGCACCCTTCAGGACCAATACTCTTTGTCGCTTGCCATTGTATGCAGCGTTGAGCCAGTTCCTCACGTCTCCAACCTTGCGCTTGTGGACTGCGAGCTCGTCGAGACTTGAGGGACCGAATTGCACAACCCAAGGACGCTTGTCTTCGTTGATCACCGATATGGAAGGTGTGCGCCCGCCATCGCTAGTTTTGCGAAACTTCTGGGTGGGCGGAGGAAGCAAGCTAGGTTCGTCGTCACGAGTTTGCGCCTGCTGTACCTTTCGTTTGCGCATGGCCAGAGCTACACTTGATCCTTTGGACAGAGAAAGACCGGAAGCATTCTCATCATCGGACTCGATTATCTCAGTCTCGTCGAGTGGCGCTGCATGGGTCATGGGACTGGCGGAACGTTGTGACGATTGCTGGCGTTGAGTGGCGGCATTAAAGAAGGAATATATTGGCTTTGATTTTGATTTCGGTTCCTCCTGGACGGCTGTCTTCGCTTTTGCTTTTGTTGCCCTAGTTTTGCCTGGTGATATCTGAACATCGCTTTCCTTATTCTTGGCTTTGGTAGCTTTGCCAGATGGCTTCTGAATTGCCGCATCCTGAGTGGAAGACGCAGGCGTTGGCTGCTGTCTTGACGACCTGCGTATTGACTTCAGCTTTCCTGCTGCCGGCTTTGGAGCCTCATTGCGACTGCCATCGTCGACAGGTGCCGTTTGAACTTCTTCGTCATCATCCTCATCTGAAGATACCGGTACGACCCGCCTTCGCGAAGCTCGCGGCTGGCCCATGTCGTATTCAATTTCTAAGCCGCAGGTTTTGATGCATGAAGCCGTGACATTGTTATTGAGATGAGGGTTAGATGGCGGGTGATTGGGTTTGAGGTCAAAGTGATGGAGCGGTTGCTGGTGCCTTGTGGCCTGAGCTGGCGGCCCGCTTCACAACGTCGGGCCTTTCCAAAGTGGACTGTTGTCTCGATCTACATCCACAACACCAATGTTTAACTTCCATCCATTATTGATCGATCTGTTCGTTGAAGACTCTGTATGATGCATTATTATGCCGCGCTCATCAAGCTCGACGTCGATTCAGCCAATGGCGTTCAACCTCAACGCTATGAAAAAATCAAAGACAGCTTCAGTCCAGTTCACAACTGTGTCCCTTGTTCGCTCGCTCGCCAGCTGGACGACTACTTGAGGATACGAGTGCTACCGTTGCTCTTTCCTCGACCAAAACACTGCTGGATCGATGTTGCGAAATTTATTCTCCTGGTCCTAAGGAATTGTATACCAGTTGCGACCACACATTGTACCCACGTCGTCGTCTGCATGATGCTCTTCCATCGTCTTCCTCGGCCGTTGCTCTGCCGGGCCCAAGATATCTTTGTGAATAAACATAACAACCGCGCTCCTTTCATCACAGCAAGCCTGGTCTAGCGGTTATGATTTCTGTCTAACATTGCGTTACAACACACGTGTTTGGGCTCACAGAAGGTTCCCGGTTCGATTCCGGGGGTTTGTAACAGATGTACCGCATCATCTCTTTTGTTTTTGGGTGGTTCTATCGTATATCGGAGATGTGGTGGATTTTTTGGCATTTTGGGGTCGACATGCAATTTCGTTCCATAGGTCGACCAAAGCTGTTCCCCAAATAGCTGGAGGACACGCCAGCGATACAGGAAGGTGACTGCATCAGGTACATCGATCGGGGTTGATCGGGGTCGACGGTGGGTCGACGGTAGGTAGACGAGATGGTGACAGCCGAAAAATTAGACATCCAACTTTTTGTCTTTATAAGAGCAGCGACCACGCGATCACACGTCTTCATTGTGCAGCTATTGTTTGCGATGCCCACCCTTCTACACGCATGTGTCAAGTCGTCGACTTCTACAAGACATGCAAGCTCACACAACACGGATGTCTTCACACGCCTCCAGAGCTTTTTGATGAGAACTTCAAGCCATGGCCACGCATTCCAAAGACAGTAGTCAACAAACAGTTCACACGACGTGGAATTCTAGGATCGTGCCACATGATTGCAAGTATCATCGGTAACTCAACAAAGAAAGGCGGCGAAAAGATCTTTTAGAAGAACATGTCATTTGAGGATTTTCATATGTATTTATGCAAAGTAACCAATTCATACACTTGTAAAGCCTGGTATCTGTACCTCATAACACCCATCAAAGGCTCAGGCCTGATAGCCCGCAAAAACCCGAGCGCCCGAACGCCATCATTCCCCAAAAGTACGAAATGTGAGGTGAGGAGCAGATTTACTCTCCGAGCCTGAATGGTAGCGAGTCAGCAATCAAGTCGACCATGGGCAAGGCGTACCTTTCATCAACATACCTATAAGAGACCAGCGTGTCGATGCGGTGACTGTTTGTGGAAAAGCTTCTCAGCATGACTTTTTCGGCGTTCTTGACCTCCTTCGCGTCACTGTCGCCCCACTCGAGAGGCACATCGCTGTCGGCATCGGCGTACACCAGCACGTTAAATGTGCAGTTGCCATCGAGCATCGGCAGGAAAGTGACGGAAGCGGTGATTTGACGGAAGAGCGACTGGATTTCTTGCTGGATCTCAGACTCTGACTTTTCAGCGGCAGGAGCAGCGGCAGGGGTAGCGGCGTCGCCACTGTCCTCGGGTGTAGAGTTCTCCTGGCCTTCAGAAGAGGTCTTCTTCTTTGAGTTGCTCTCGTCATTGAAGACGTTGACCTAGAAATGTCAGCATGAGGAGTTCGTCAAGCATTCCCGGGGCATCAGAACGTACATCGAACTGCCACCTCTCCAGATGTTCGCCGGTCTCCTTGCTTGTGATGACGATGACGAGCTTTGAGATTTTCGACTTTTGAATCCACTTGTTGAGCTGGCTCATAATTTTCTTGACGTATGCTTTGACCTGGTCATCCAGAGAGACCATCATGTTCAGGCCATACTTCTTCACCCTAGAACATGTTAGTCAGCGGCAGGCAAACCACAAGAAGTGAGATGAACTCACGGAGCGAAGTCTTCGGGCGGGTACACGCCTCTCTGGAACAGGATGGTGTTGGCTGCGAACTCGAAGAACTCCACGCAAAGCTTTGATGAACCCTTGAGCGAGAGCTTGTGGACTTTGGACTTGTCTTCTTTGGCCTCTTTTGGTTTCGCCTCTTTTGGCTTTGCTTCTTTGGGCTTTGCTTCTCTGGGCTTCGCTTCCCTCGTCTTCGGAGCTGGTGCGGCGGGCATTTTCACGGCTGTCAACGAGGCTTTTATGCGAAGCGATGCAGTCGTTGATGGATGTAATTATTCTTTCAGTAGGTCGTCCACTTAGGTGCTGAAACCACTCGCCCTGTCGATCTCTCGAACCTGAAGTTCGTGTTTGGGTTCGGTCGTCGCTGCGGAAACAGGCGTCACACGTGATCCTTGGCGGATGACTTTCCAGGGCAGGCCAGAGATTCACAGGGCGACCAGCTTGCCCCAGCCAGACTTCAATGGGAGACGAGAAAGAGGTATCGCGCGATCACGGTCACGGTCTACCTCCATGCGACGATGCTTAATACAACCGGCCCATAGTGCGCTACAAGCATTACGACATCAGCCGGCCACTGGACATGTGCGGAACTTCCTCCAACTCCAACATGCCTTCCACACCAGCACTTCACGCCTGGCTGCAAAGCTGAAGACGGATCTCGAGCGGCGCATTGAGCAGATCCCTATCGAGCGCTTCAGGAACTTCTGCATCGTAGCGCATGTTGACCATGGAAAGAGTACTTTGAGTGATCGCCTGCTCGAGCTCACCGGGACCATTGAGAAAGGTGGCTTGAAGCAGTCGTTGGATCGGTTGGACGTGGAAAGAGAACGGGGCATCACAGTCAAGGCGAACACATGTTCCATGGTCTACAACCACAACGGAGATGACTATCTATTACACCTGGTCGACACGCCCGGTCACGTCGATTTCCGCGCCGAGGTCAGCAGGAGTTATGCGAGCTGTGGAGGCGCATTGCTTCTGGTCGATGCATCCCAGGGTGTGCAGGCGCAGACAGTCGCAAACTTCTACCTTGCCTTTGCTCAGGATCTGACGCTGGTGCCTGTTCTGAACAAAATAGACTTGCCAACGGCAGACAGGCAACGGACACTGGATCAGCTGCGGGACACCTTCGAGATCGACTCCTCTCACGCGGTCTCCGTGTCGGCCAAGTCTGGGCTAAACGTCGAGCAGTTGCTCCCTGTGATTGTGGAACAAATTCCTGCGCCCACTACGGTCGACAATGCGCCGCTCAAGATGCTTCTCGTCGACAGCTGGTATGATAATTATAAAGGGGTTATTCTTCTGATCCGCATCTTCGACGGGTCGATCAAACCCGGCGACAAAGTCATCTCCTTCGCAACGGGCATCCAATACACGGTCGGCGAGGTTGGCATTATGTATCCTTTGGAAACACCGCAGACATCTCTGCGCGCCGGTCAGGTTGGCTACGTCTACTTCAACCCGGGTATGAAGCGAAGCAAGGATGCGAAGATTGGCGATACCTTCACAACCGTCGGCAATCAAGACAAAGTGAAGATGCTGCCAGGATTTGAGGAGCCCAAGAGCATGGTGTTCGTCTCGGCCTTCCCAACCGACCAAGGAGACTACGCCCATCTGGAAGACAGCATTCACCAAGTCACTTTGAACGATCGCTCAGTCTCGATCATGAAAGAGTCGTCGGAGGCCTTGGGAGCCGGCTGGCGTATGGGATTCTTGGGCACACTGCACTGCTCCGTCTTTGAGGACCGTCTGCGTCAAGAACACGGCGCCAGCATCATCATCACGCCTCCTAGTGTGCCTTTCAAGGTCATCCGCAAAGACGGTACTGAGGAGGTCATGACGAACCCCAACTCCTTCCCGGACACTGGCATCATCCACCAGCACATCGCGGACCTGCAAGAGCCCTACATCACCGCGACGATCACGCTACCAGAAGAGTACCTCGGAACAGTCATCGAAATGTGCGAATCAAACCGCGGCCAACAGGACTCCTTGACTTTCTTCACAGCCACACAAGTCATTCTCAAATACCAACTACCACTGGAGCGCCTGGTCGACGACTTCTTCGGCAAACTGAAATCCGCAACCAAAGGCTACGCCAGTCTAGACTATGAAGACGCCGGCTTCAAATCCAGCTCCATCACCAAACTGCAACTGCACGTCAACAAAGTCCCCGTCGACGCCGTCGCGCGCGTCGTGCACACCTCGCAGGCCGAGCGCCTGGGCAAAGAATGGGTGACCAAATTCACCAAGCACGTCGACCGCCAGATGTTCGAGGTCGTCATCCAGGCCGTCACGGGCCGCAAAGTCGTCGCGAGAGAGACACTGAAGCCATTCCGCAAGGATGTCACGGCGAAGCTGCACGCGGCCGATACCAGCCGGCGCCGCAAGCTGCTGGAGAGGCAGAAGGAAGGGCGCAAGAAGCTGCGGGCTGTGGGTAATGTGGCGATCGACAACAAGGCTTTCCAGAGCTTTTTGGCAAAGTAGGAGACATATGTACATGTACCATTATGTGGATTGTAAGATACCGTCTGTAGTCAACAAAGGACCGCATTGTTTTCGAGTCAGTTTTCTTGCCGTGTACACTTTGAATGCAACCAAGCACCCACATTCCATGGGCATTCCGTTCTCATCTAATCTCGTCGTCACAGGATAGGCCTCGGACAAAAACATGTTGAGTGTAAGGAAAACGATCACCTACCCATAGCTGATCACACTGAGCACCGTTCACCCCTGACACGCGCAGTGCTGTAATGTCGCTACCGAAAGAATCGCTACATAAAATGGGGTGAAATGTGTGGCAATGATGGACGTTAGTAACACCGCCTCGCAACAGCGTAAACACATAAAACACGCAAAGAGGACGTGATCAGCAATCAAAGCATTGACGGCACACCTCCATCACCACCACCCCAACCATCGACCTCATCAGCCCAACGCGCGACCGATAACAAGCGCAATAACAGTAGAGTGCACGAATAGGAAGAGATCCGCCTTCTTTGAGGGGAGCGTGTAAAGTCAATGTGCGTGAATTTGAGGCGAAGCAAGAGTCCAAAGAGATGCATGGCATTGCTGGTATGGGTATGGGTACGGGGCAACGAAATATGGGCGATGATGCATGTGCAGTGATGCATGGGTAGTGAGGTATGCGCAATGAAGTGTGGGTGGGCAACAGGGCATGGGTATGGACATAGTATAGATGAAGTGAACGCTAGCGCTCGGTTGACCAAGGCGTGCGTGCGGTGGAGAAGCTCGATGGATGCTTGTTTCTTTACTGCAAGGACGGGACTAGCGAGCGATACTGACTTTAGTAGAGAAGAAGGGACAAAGGGCGACGAAGAGGACAGAGAATGTGGAAATCATCACCTACCTACCGTCAGTAGTGGTGCAGTGGGTGTTGGTGTAGTCTAAGATCCGGATCCAGTCAAGATCAGGGCGATGTCGAGGGCGTGATGGACAGGTCAGATGGATGGCGTCGGCTTTGTGTGGAGTTGCAAATGCCGACTGTCCGGAGATGAGGGCGGGTGGCGGGTGGGTTCCCATACGGCGAGGGCAAAACACATAACAAAAACAAAACAATGTCGACTTGGGGGCAAGAAGTGTAAACAAGATTGACATCCAGGCGATAGTACATCGCGGCCGGCTTAGATCGTTTTCCTTCCCTACGACCAGGTGTAACAACATGATGAAAGATCCGTCTTCCCATACTCGTAAAACAAACAACAGAAAAAGAACTCGTCCCGATCCTTGCTTGGGTTGTCCTGCGTATCCGAAGTCTAACTAGAGCCCAAAGTGCTCTGTCCGTGGCCAAGAACCATGCATGCACGATGACAGGACATTATGATGACAGAAGCCTCCTCCCTTAGGCACAGAAATTTCCAGCTGACCAGTCAAGTCCTTGGCGATCATAAGTCGTGAATATGCGAAGCTTCCTGTGCAGATTACGTCCCAGGTGGGCGGCCCATGGCGTCCGTTGTGGCAAACGGCATTATGACATGCGTAGGAGCAAGTATAGGAGAGGCAATGTCCAGACACGTGGCAATCCTGGGGCATCCGATCCTTTTGGCAGGCAGGGTAGGTCAAATGTTTTGTCCGAGAGCAATCGTGCTTCCAGCTTAAGTCTAGCTAGATACTTACTACTCGCAGGACAAGCCATTTTGCTTGAAATCGCTCCCTTGCGGGAGGATCTGCTATGAGTCCAGGCACCGGGCGCAGTATAATCGTGAAGCTAGACTTGGATGTCCGGTGCAAGCAAGTAGCAAAGAAGACTAAGTAGAGAGAGCAATCGGGTCCAGGTGGTCAGGCGTTCCATTGTGACCATTGCTACATCCTGCGGCGTGTGTTCCGAGCGCCTTCAGTGGTTGTGGCTGCAGGCCTTTCCCGAGCGTAGCCCGGAGCTCTAGTGGTTTGCAGGCCGTTTCTGAGTCCGGATTGTCCAGAAGCCGCGGAGGTTTGCGCCGCTGATGTCGCGCATCAGTGCTTGCTTCGCATGGAGGAGAAGCAGCGACCGCTCATCTATACTTACGTCTGCTGCCGTACGCATCGTACTGCGAAGGCGTAGAGCCATAGGCACTGAACATGTTAGTGAGTGAGCCGATGTAAAGACGAAACAAGCCAAGGGTCTGCGAACCTTTGTTGTTGTGGTTTGGCGATGGAATCACGCTCGCCACGTGGCAACGACGCTGTGGTGGTTGCCGGGCTTGGGTAAGCATACCTTGGGTCCTGGGCGTAGTCCTGTCCATATCTGGGATCCCGGTGGTCCCTGGAGTCTCGTGCAACATCGCGCGGGTCGCGCATTTCACGGGATTCCATCCGCTGCGGTTGCGCTGGTTGGCTATAGGGATGGGAGCTTCCAAAGTCTGTCCTGGGTTGCTCGGCAGAAGAGATGGGCACGTAGTAGTTTCCTTGTCTCACGTATCCTGGCGGTGCACCGTCACTGGGTTGTGAGGACTGTGCGCCGCTGCGAGCATACATGGAGTCCTGGGTGTATGAAGAGGTCACTGGGGTGCCACGACCATAGGGCGCTTGCTCTTGGGCCGGGTAAGACGTCCGGGGATCACGAGCGTCACGGGCATCCGAGTATCCTCTGGTATCAGCACCGTACCTTGGGTCGGATGGGTACCCATTACGGTCTGCCTGGTATCTCCGATCCTGGGTCGGAGCAGAAGGTGGGTCAATCTGCATCCGGTCGTCCATGCGGTCTATGGCCATCCTTTCCGCAGGCATGCGGCTCACTGGTATCCGATCGACGGGCATCCTGTCCACTGGCATCCTGCTGTCTATGGGCATTCTGTCCACTGGCATGCGGTCCCGATTGCTAGGCACGGAAGATCCATAAGGCGCTTCCACGGCAGGGGAGTCTCCGTCACGGCTTCTGGGCACTCTGGCCGCCTGTGAGTTATGGTACGTCTTTGAACCGACGTAGTCTGGCATCATGTCAGGTGCTGTGTTCCCTGCTAGATGTGTCACACGGGGACTTTGACTACCTCGAGCCACAGGGCCTACTCTCTGCTCCTGTCTCCATCTTGCGGAATCGGCGCGCAAATCCGCAATCATGGCCTGCGGGGTGGTTAGCAATGTCAGGTTGAGGGCTTGACTGTCGAGCATACTGTTGTAAGGTTACGGTACGCCTTGATCCAGTAACCGGTGACGCCCTGGGACATGGTAAGCACGGCGCAGAGGGCAACGGTGACAGGCGAGCCCTACGTTGTTCTCTCCGGTTCCCTTGCCGGGACGTACGGTCGCATCGTTGCCAAGGTAGCGCTGGATGTCGGTGACAATGACATGACGGTCGATGCCATCTCCAGGCACGAACCACTGGCGAGCGACGTCGCTGTTAGGCATGGTGCGAGACGGGCGCAGTGCGCGTAGAGAAGATATGGGTGACGAGTCTATGGGTAAGTATGTGTGGAAGTCCGATGGTGTTGTGAAGTTGGCGGCAGCGGTGTTGAGGGTTGATAGAGTAATCAGTGGTGGGATGTCGGAGGAGAGGCGAGAGTGATGAGAAGGCCTGGGTGCGGGCGGGCAGGGTGATGAGATGGGACGAGAAGAGCGTAGGGAGGGAGGGCGGTCCCGCTTTTGGGCAGCTAAATGGCGCGAGGAGCCCGAGAAAAAGCCAGAGGCAAACAGGGAAGGGCGGACGAGCGCGTGAGGCCGCTGTGAGGCGGGGGATAGCGGAAGCTGGATTCTGACGAGGCTTTGTGACAAGTTGACGACGACGAGCTTGAAACGTCTTTTTCTCTCCGAACGTGATGATTGTCGTGAACGATCAGGTCAGGAGGAGCGAGTCGAGCGAGAAACGGATTGCGACGAAGAGAGGAGTCTTGGTCCACTTCAATAATAATCGGTGCTGCCGGGGTGTAGGCACTCAGCCTGACACTCTGTCCAGTCCCGTCCAGTCTCGTCCTGACTATCTGCAGCACTATTGCCTGCCTGGCGCCGACTATCGCCCTTGATTGGCTCTGTCGTCGTGGACTAGTGCACGCTGCCCGACTCGGCGTGTGGGCGATGCCGATGTGTGTGATGTTGGTGGCTTGCGGCTAGCTGTTTGCCTTTGCTGTTTGACTTTGTGACGGGGGAGGAATGAGATAATCGGGTTGACGGTGGTTCAACTCGGGGCACATACAATCGAAGGGTAGTCACAGTGGTGAGGAGGAGGAGGATGCTCAAACAATGATGAGATGGCGGACAATAATCCCATCTCACAGTGTGCAGCTGGTCAGAAGCGAGTGCCTGCGTGGCGGCCTTGTCTTACCTCACAACAGCCGTGTGCCCGCCCGCCACGTTACCATGTATATTGGGCAGCCATGCAGCCATCAGCGCTGCTCACAAGATACTACTGTACATACATACAGTACGTACATACATACATACTTATCTTAGTCCTCACATAGTAGGTACAGCATGCTATGTAGCCGTTGCCGTTCTGCCCGCCTGTCAGCAGTCTAGTGCTCAACCTTGGCCCACGTCCACGTTTCCTCGGATTTCCTCCTTCCTCGTCACCCTTTGTCGACCATTTCTGTCGGCCATTTCGCATGTCCACATGTAACTTGCATGTCTTCCTGATCCTCCCTGATCGTCCTGATCGTCCTGATCATCGACACCGCCGGACATGACCGCACACAACCGCACCGCTCGACCATCACAATTAAGCTTGCCACCTGACACTTGCCGCCCTACGTTGCATGTCATTCCATGCAGCCTTCCGGACCTTTTCGCCTTAGCCTGCTATCCAGAGACGGACCTCGCAGCCCGAAGTTGCCTCCTTGAGTCCTTCTACACCGGCTTCTACCACTTTATTAGTGAGGAGGTCACTCGACATGGATGCCACTTTGGTGGTGAAGTCACGAAGCCTATAGCCTATAGGTACAGTATATTCAAATAACACAAACGTAGGTTGGTACTGTAGTACGCGTCTTGTTTCTCGCTGTATACCACAACGTCATGCCCTTCCACAGCCTTCTTTCGATTTAACCTTTTCCTTCTCAAATCCATTTTCCTATGTACTACACTACCGGCTCCCAACGGTCAATCAATCGGGTCTATCACCTTCTACGAAGACCCTACGAGGCCCCTACGGCCAGCCGAAGCGAGAGAAGACACGACGCTCGTCTGCACCGACACGTTTCGGCCTCCCGAGGCATGCGTGCCCGAAAGCAGCATGCGTGGGAGCCGACGATTGGCACAATATGCATAAACCGGTGAGGAAGGTCTCTCCCTCTCCCTCCTTCGGCCTCCTCCCCTCTCCTCCCACAACAACGGTCTCCGGTCTCCGGTCTCACACGCCGGCTGACAGCTACGTTGTGTTGCGCTGTATATGCGTTGCGCTGCACACTGCGCTACAGTAACACTGCATCATCGTGCGTTGCGGGCACGTGCAAGGCCGTTCTAGATTTCTTGGAGAAACGGGGGAGTAGTCTTTCGCTCCCTCCCTCCTCAGTCGTTGAGTTTTTTCAGTTGCGGCGACTGTCTCACAAGAAACTAACCAAGCGAGGACATGAATTCCTGAACAGACTATTGGTGTGTTAGCACCTACTTGCTCCAAGCCACGACGGCGTTTACATCACACCACACCATACCACATATCACTTCTCCTCGCAGTGAAACGGGATGGAGTCTACACGCCGCTGTGGCTTGAAGTTTGTGGTCAAATAATCTGTTGGGCAACTAACTATCATGTAGGTGGATAGGCAAGTATGGACATCGACAGCCGCTTTACTCGGCGCCTAAATTGGTAAAGAGGCATCATTACATCACTTTGCGTCTTGGGATCTGCCTACTAGATCGCCTACTACTATCATGTATAGACTTCCATGTTATCGTCACCTTGATCATGCGGACCTCGCTCCTGCCACAGAACAAGAACCAGATCGACAGGCCGTTTGCATCAGTCCGCTCCCGAGGAGTGACAGCCGACTTCTTCCTCAGATCTATGTCGCTGACGTCGACCCTCTGCTCTACATGCACGCAAGCGCCATTATTATTACTGCTAGTATATGCAAGTATCACGGCAGATACAGACTGACTCGCCCTTCCGGGAATACCTTAGCGTCGGGGTCGTAGTCCGAGTTCCTTTCTTGACATTTGACAGATAGAGGGAAGACTCGTATTCATCACATCAAGCGTGAGAGAGGTATGGATCGAGCTTCGTCTTGAGGTATGCATTACGTCGTTATTACACCGAGGCATGTGTACGGAAGAAGCACGGTCCATCTTGTTTCTCTTCCCAAAATACATACATGCCAGACAGAGGACATGTAACTCTTTAGCCTGTTCGCCTAACCCATGGGGAGCTTCGAGTCGACCATCGAGTCGACGACATGCATCATTGCACGTCCTCAGTCGAGAAGCCATCAAGTCCCAAGTGAACAAGCATAAAACAGCTCACTGCTTCTTATTCTTCGCATACACGAAATTTGCTCCTGAAGAAGAAAAATAAGTCAGCGATTGAGGCGCATAAAAAGACCAAATTCAATCACCCGGGTAAGACAGAAAGAACAGAAAAAGAAGAACATACCAACGACCCCCAACCCATTCTCCCCCGCCCACTCCCTCAACCCAGCCCTCTCACCCTCGAACCCCCACCTCTTCCTATCCTTCGGAACGCTCAAGTGCAGCGTTTCAGTCGTGCCATTCAGCGGCGCGAGAGCCACAAAGACGTATCTGTGCGAGCCGGTCTTGGGAGGTGGGCCTGGGGGTTTGTAGGGCATGATTTCGGTGAGAGAGGATGGTGCAGAGCTTTCATCATCCTCGTCGTCGTCGTCGTCGTCGGTATTGGCTTTACTATCATCCGAGGCGACGGGCGATAACTTCACGTCTGTGGCAATCCAGTGGCATATTTGGCTCCATTCTGGATCTTCGCGGCTGGGAGCGTCGGGGTCCGTGAGGGCTATTGTGAGTTGGATTTTGTCGTCTAGGGGTTTGAATGGCCCTTCTCCATTGTTGGTGGAGGAGGAAGGAACGATATCGAACAGGGTGACCGAAGGTTGCTTTTTGGCTTTTTTCGGTTTGATGCGGTTTCCCAGGTCTGCGGTGGCTTTCTTCCAGGTCACGTTTAGGGTGAGGAGGGGAGTGAAGGGGTCGAGGACTGTAGGGATGATGTTTGCCTTTTCGAGCCTGAGGCGGGCGAGGAAGGGCGTGGATGTCAGTTTCAGATGCGATCTCTTTGGTAAAGGGACTGGCATACTCTTTGATCAGGTCGACTTGTTGGGCTGTGAGATCTTCGTGATCACCGAGGATAGGCTGCTGGTCGATGTTGGGCGCGGCAGTTACAGTAGCCGCCAGGGCCAATGTTGCGCTTAGCAGGGGTCGGAAGAGCATTTTTGTGGTGGTTGTTTCTGTTCTTTTTGTTTGTGGTGGTTGAGCGAAGGAGGCGGGATCGAGGAGAGTAGCATGCGACGATACAATGGAATCAGTAGAGAGGCGCGAGTGGATGTCGGTCCACTGCTCGCGTGCTGGTGTCCCCGCTCCGGCTCCTGGTTGTCGATCTGCACATTGACGTAAAACGCCCAACTCCTACGCATGCGAACCATTGGTTGATCATGAATTTACTCGGCTTATAGTAGGAGAGATCGAGATTGACTTGCGTGTACATCCGGGCGTTCCAACTGTTATCAATGATGGTTATACTCGCTATTGATTGGGAAGCTCTAAACACCGCCCAAAGCGCATTTGCCAACTCAATAAACAGCCCAAAAAGAATGCCTCCCAGAACTTGCAGTGCCTTGTCGGTGAATACTGCAGGGGATATCGTATGTCATCAATACGTGCTCAAATAATGACAAAGCACCAGAACGTCTCGCTTGCTGAGCAGAAAAAGAAAGGTGTTTGGCCGCCAGACATAGGATGGACGGGCCCTTTGCCAGAAAGGGGACCTCATGTCGCTGACCAGACATCAGTGAGAGCTGCTTTCGGCCGCACAAAAGACCTCTGACTCGGTGACAAAACCCATGTTTGTCGCAATGTTGTAGTCGCACACTTCCTTTGCGCCCATGCCTGTCATCGTTCCTGCGCAGTCACTGATCAGGATGCAGTCCCACCCCCAGGAGTATGCGTCCGTGAGCGTTCCCAGCAGGCACTGATCTGTGTTGACGCCTGCAAACAGCAGCGTCTTCTTTCCGCTCTCACGCAGCCATTTGTGCATGGGAAGTTCAGGACTCCAGAGTCCGCTCATGCGCGCCTTGTCGAAGCGGACATCATCCTTTGCAACGTAGTCCTTCAGCGGGTCGTAGATGTCGGCGTTCCATGTGCCTGTGAACAGACAACGCTCTCCGCCTTGCTCTTTTGGAAGCGTGGCGCCCAGGCCGACGTGCCATCCGCTGCCCTTCTCGTGCGCCATGCGTTTGTTGAAGCCGCGGGTGACGGCTGGAGGCATGACCTTGAGATCGTGATCCGTAATGCCCCAGTTGAGCCAACAGACCTGGATACCCTCCTTCCTGCACTTTGTGATGACCTTGATGAGCGGCTCGACAGTCTTGACGCCCTCGCTGTGATCGTGGAAATATGGATGTACGAAGTAATTCTGCATATCGATGATTACGAGCAGGGTGCTGTCAGGGTCAATCAGGACTCCGCGGTGATTTCTGATGCCATCATCTGCATCCAGCGTGATCTTGCGCTTGCTGCCGCGAGAGAGATCGAAGCGTTTCGTCCGAGAATTGTAGTACCACTGGTCGTCTCCGCCTGGGTGGTGGGTTAGTACAGGCTCGAGGGTGGGTCAAGGGATGGAATTGACGGAGGACTTTGGTAGTACCGAATGCGACGTGGTCATCGATGTTATGTTCAACGTTGATATCTTTTTCTGTGAGGACCAAGCGGTTGATGTGTTCGACTTCGTGGATGGAGGTTGCAGAGGGTGCCTATGAGGGTGTTAGATTATGTCGTACTGGGTAAAGCAATCCTGGGCGGTGATGCCAGAGTACCGACCATATCACTGGCACAAGGTGGACTGTGGGAACGGGTGCGTGAGTGTAATGACAAAAGCCGACAGCGAGAAATATTTATCCAGCAAGTGAAGAGACGCGCGTGCTACCCAGTAGCGAGGAAGGAACAGGCGGCGTAACGATGTAAGAGTCGCGTGTTATTGAGTGTAGCTTGATTGCGTGGTAGACGAATGGAAAGGAGGACAAAGGGAGGAATGAAGAAAAGAGGTTGACTTCTGCCTGAGCCTTATCGCAGCTCGTGTCACCTCAAAACAATCAATGAATCAGTGAATCAGTGAATCAGCGAATATATGCCCGACGCCGACGTCTCTTGCCATCCCATGATAGATCCTTGGGTTCGTCCTCCCTCTATCGCCAGCCAAGTACGATAAGCCACGCGTAGGTTTGGCGGCGCGAGACCCCGAAGATGATACACGATAAGGGATGTGGTGTGGTGGCGGGCAGTCAGCAGACAGCAGTTGTGGTGGTGATTCCTTGTGTTATCGTTTGTAAACAGTGGTGCCTAGATGGTAAACGGCCCTTGCAGCAGGCGTATGCAGGCGAGGATGGTAATGCACAGTAGTAGTGTACACAATCCGCATCACAAATGGCAAATCCACAACCGATACATAGTAGTAGTGCATGTATCGGAAGGTACCGCTCTTCCGAACCTACTATCTCACCGGCCATACCGCTTTCTCAATGTACGAAGCATCTGATAGCACCTTAGAACGACACTGACACCGACGAGATACTCTTTTCTAAGACTCGCTCTCTCACCGGCTATACCAGCATGTTATAGCACCATACATCAAAACTGACACCGGAGAGATACATGTAGAGTCCTTCCCAGAACTTGGAAACACGACTCATCAAAAGTGACGTTCTTGTTCCATGTCTATCGCCTGCGCATTTGACAGCACGGCGTGACAGCTTGTGCACTTTCAACTGTCTCGCAGGCGGCGTTGGTGCTGTGTTTGTCCGGGCCCGGGCTGGTATTATTGACCTTGCTACCTTGCTACCACTCTGCTGCTATCCGTTCCTTTGCCCTCGCCAGCATCCTCCTCGCCGACGCAAACCACCGCCTCCTCCGGCCTCTCAGCCCTGTTTCGTTCGATCTCCGCCAGCTCCCAATCCAAACACATCGCCATCGGCGCTGTTCGGAGGAGCGCAAGCCCGCCTGAAGCCTGCTCCTTGGGACACGAGAGCTTCGCCTCCGCCGACGACGACCATCTTCACACACTACCGCAAGGATGGCTGCCCTCGGAGAAGATCTGCTCGGCGTGGTCAACAAACTGCAGGATTTGGTTTTCAACACTATCGGCAATGATTCTTTGGATCTCCCGCAGATCGTTCGTGCCACCTTCTAGACCGTCCGAGATCATAGATGCATGCGCTAACACTGCACCAAGGTCACTGTCGGTTCCCAGTCTTCTGGAAAATCCTCCGTCCTCGAGAACATCGTTGGCCGCGACTTTCTTCCCCGCGGTAGCGGCATCGTAACCCGGCGACCTCTCGTCTTGCAGCTTATCAACGTCCCCTCATCGCGCACCGACAAACCCGAAGACGATGCAGTCCATGTCCCTCATACTCCCGAGTCCGTTGCTGGCCAAGATGAGTGGGGAGAATTCAACCACATCCCAGGCCGCCGATTCCACGATTTCCAGGAAATTAAGAGGGAGATTGAGAATGAGACCAACAGGATCGCAGGCGCGAACAAGGGCATTAACAGACAACCCATCCACCTCAAAGTCTACTCCTCGCACGTTTTGAGCTTGACCCTGGTCGATTTGCCAGGTCTGACTAAGGTTCCCATTGGAGACCAGCCTACGGACATCGAGAAACAGACGCGCAACCTCATCTCCGAGTACATCGCGAAGCCGAACAGTATCATTCTGGCTGTCTCGCCCGCGAACGTGGACATCGTCAACTCCGAGGCACTGAAGCTCGCTCGTCATGTTGATCCCACTGGAAAGCGAACCATTGGTGTGCTCACAAAGCTGGACCTCATGGACCACGGCACCAACGCCCTTGACATTCTCGCTGGACGCGTCTATCCTCTCAAGCTTGGATTTATTGGAACGGTCAACCGCTCGCAGCAGGATATCCAGGGCAACAAGAACCTCTCCGAAGCATTGCAGGCGGAGCGCGAGTTCTTCCGTATGCACCCTGCGTACCGCAACATGTCGACTCGCTGCGGCACGCAATATCTGGCCAAGACCCTCAACTCGACTCTCATGACGCACATTCGCGAAAGACTGCCCGATATCAAGGCCCGCTTGAACACTCTAATGGGCCAGACGCAGCAAGAACTTGCTTCATACGGAGATGTGAAGTTTACCGGCAAGGAGCACCGTGGCTCGCTCATCCTACAGCTCATGACACGCTTCGCGTCAACCTTCATTTCCTCTATCGACGGTACCAGCTCCGAGATCAGCACCAAGGAACTCTGTGGCGGTGCACGCATCTACTACATCTTCAACTCGGTCTTCGGTAACAGCCTGGAGACTATCAACCCTACCCACAACCTTTCTGTCCACGACATCAGGACGGCTATTCGCAACTCTACCGGTCCTCGACCCTCGTTATTCGTCCCCGAACTCGCCTTTGATCTTCTTGTCAAGCCTCAAATCAAGCTTCTTGAAATCCCCAGTCAACGTTGTGTAGAGCTTGTTTACGAGGAGTTGATCAAGATCTGTCACAACTGCGGGTTCAACGAGCTGGCCCGTTACCCTCGCCTGCAGGGCAAGCTTATTGAGGTTGTGTCGGACCTCTTGCGCGAGCGTCTTGGACCATGTTCCTCCTACGTCGAGTCGCTCATTTCGATCCAGAGGGCATACATCAACACAAACCACCCCAACTTCCTTGGCGCCGCAGCAGCGATGGCCAGCGTGATGCAGGATAAGCAAGAAAGGGAGAGGAAGGTGGCAGCAGACGCAGAGAAGGCAAAACGCGATGCGCGCCGAAAGAAGGAGCTAAACGGCGTCAATGGCGCGGAAGAGGGTGAAGAGGACACAGAGCAGCAGCAACAGCAAGCACCGGGCGCTCTACCTGTGCGATCAGCAGGCAAAGTGAAGGAGAGCAGGAGCATGTCGCCCGCAATTGGTAGAGATGGCCACAGGCTAGGACATGGCGCAAGCATGCCCAATGGCGCCGGCGCCGGCGCAGGAAAGGACAGCTTCCTCAACTACTTCTTTGGCAAGGAAAACGGCCCTTCATCAGGTCCCTTGCCACAGCAAAGCGCCATTACCAGCGCTAGCAGACACGTCAGCCAGAACCTCGAGCCCAGCATCAGCGCTAGCTTCCGGAGAGGCGACACAAGTCGGACAGCAAGCGCGCCCGAACCTGTCGCCGAGGATGAACCAGAAGAAAACACAGGCTTCGTAAGTTTTCTGCGAACAGTCACTACATGAATCCGTTACTGACCCTTCTTCAGCCCCATGACGACTCGAACCCAGCTCTCACCGAGCGCGAAGCCCTCGAGACCGAGCTCATCCGCCGCCTCATTAGCTCATACTTCGCAATCGTGCGCGAGTCCACTGCCGACCAGGTCCCCAAAGCCGTCATGCACCTGCTCGTCAACCACAGCAAAGACGTCGTCCAGAACCGCCTTGTCAGCGAGCTGTACAAGGAGGAGCTGTTCGAGGAACTGCTGTACGAGGACGACGCCATCAAGAGCGAGAGGGAGAAGTGCGAGAAGCTGCTCGGAACTTACAAGGAAGCAGCGAAGATTATTGGAGAAGTCTTGTAGAGAGGAACACCTCCTATAAGAGACTCTGTACGATTGGAAAAGCTTCTTTGGACGTTCTCGGGAGGGCTGGCGCATTGAGTGTGTGAGTTGGGCTGGTGTCTGGTCGTTTGCATTTTGGTGTAGATTGTACTTAAAAGGAGGGCTTGCAAGCATGGTGACGATGGCTGGCCGGCTCCAGCGCGCGCGGGATTCCGATCTGTGCGTTGGAGAGGTTGATGTGCTGATATGAGATGGTTCCGCTCTGTTATTTGGAGGGGAAAGGCCTACTACTGTCCCTGTATATTGTACTACTCAAAATCCACGTTTTGTACTGTTCCTTTTCTTCTCTCTCGAGCTTGGGTGAGTTGAATTGAAGCTGCACTTCAGCTCGCACACCACCCAGTTCTCCGCCGCTCGTATTTCGTCCGTCACGCTGCCCACCTTTTCTCCTTTCCGCTACATCTTCAAGTCACCGAGTTCAACAAAACGTGTTCCCACCTTTCAAAAACTCAACACGACGTTAAGGGTACTGCGATTTTCTGACTTGAGAAATTTGATCTCCGGGGGATGGCAGCTGCATGCCGTGCGGATGGCGACGGCCGTCGTGAGAAAGGGGATGGCGTGGGCAATATGGTTGCGACACCTGGCATGGTGCAACAAAAACATGTGAATCTTGAACCTCGCGGAATCATTCGGCAATGGACGACTTAGTCTTTGTCGGCGCTCGCGGAACTCCAGGCCTGTTACCTAACTTACGTCGCCCACTTGCAGACCACACCACATGTCCACCATCGCTAAACTTGTCTTCGAAGGATTGGCCATTAAGCGATCGAGTACTGATGAGGACCAGGTAAACTCGAACTATGACACACATCAATTGCTGGTATCCAGGCTCTTGGAATCGGTCAGCGGATGGATGGACTATGATGACTATGATCACCTATCGTCGCTGAACTCAGCTTCTTGACCTCAATTCTAATCCACTTTCGAGTCTCACCCATTCAAGCTCTCGAGCCGAAAAACTTTCAGCATCGCCGTAGAACGGCATCCTGGTGTTTCCCATCAAGATTGAGCTGAGCGATGGGATCCGAGTCTGGTGGCCAAATATACTCAACGTGCCACCTGCATCATTATATTGAACCAAGCTTCACAAGACCACCGATTGCCGCACGAGCATCTTCTGCTAGCTATTCGTATCTTCGTTTCCGGTTCGTCGCAGGCTTGGTCTGCATCATCTCACTGTGTGAGGACATGTTTGTCCTCTCTTGTCTTTGTATATAGCTTGATCTGCTTTGAGCTCCATTACCGCCGCCCATCACGAGCACAAGACTCGAGTCATTACTCACCTGCACTGGTACAGACCCTACAGATCTCCTCCAATCACCCACAAGAAATCACTCGGCATCATTCCCCGATCATGAGTTTCCTCAAATCATACCTCGTGCCGAAAAAGACACAGCAGAAGGCCGACAGCAAGCCAGTCGAGAACACTCCTTCGGAAAAGACATCCAAAACTCCTATGCCATTTCCCGATAGCATCACTACAGGAAACAACTCACCATGGGCTTCCGGACCAGTTTCTCTTGCTCCTGGCGAGGAGATGAGCGACACTCGGTGTGAGATCATGGTCAGCTGGCTCCACCAGCAGCAGATCGAAAAGACTTGGTTTGATATTCACGCCGATGATGAGGGTGTTGTGCTCAAGAAGAGCAAGGGCGAATACGTTTGTTGCCCGGAGCATGTTGCTGAGGTGCCAGATGGCTTTTGCAGAGCTGTCGAGGCACTCAATGTCAGGGTAAGTCTGGAATGTCCCATGCTGCGTTCTATTGACATGCTGCATGCTAACCATCGATAGTCCGCGATGACTCTGAGCACTCGTGTGATCAAGATTTTCTTGCGCGATCTTGACAAGCCGTACGTACCCTTACCGGGAGGTTTGCGGCTCCAAGTGCTCCCCGATTTGGGATTCCTACCTGGCTGTCAAAAGCATCAGTTTTCTGCCTTCATTGAAGACCGTGGCATCCTCGTTGTCTGGGCCGACAACCCTCTTCATCTCCTTGAGAGGGCTGCTCACATCGAGAAGCAGCTCATGCAGGTGACCTGGGACAAGTATTTTACCCAGACTGAAGGGAAGAAAGGAGGTGTCGTCCAGGTCGAAGAAGTTGAAGCCGATATCGAGCAGGTTGCAGGTGCAAACAATCGTCCGCTCATGATGCACATGCCAGTGACATCTGCATGTACCCTTCTGCTGACTTTTGCAGCCCTCGGTGGCGGCTGGCGCGAGATCGCCTTCCAGACTGCCGTCGATGGCAATTACATTCGTCTATCGTTCGTCCTGGTTCTCGTACCTCAGATCTGGCTCGCCTTGTTCTTCTTCCAAGCCCTGATAGGTGACTTGGCCCAGGTTTTCGGGCCTGTCTCGCAGATGGCTCAAAACAGCAAGTTCTATTCTGGACTTCCTCCTAAGCGACTTCGTCGAGACGCCGGACCGCTTCCTCATGTCACGATTCAGTTGCCTGTCTACAAGGAGAGTCTTCAAGCTGTTGTCGCCCCGACTGTAGACTCACTCAAGGCAGCCATCTCGACATATGAGATGCAAGGTGGCACCGCCAACATCTTTGTCAATGATGACGGCATGCAAATCATCTCCCCTGAAGATGCCCAATCCCGTCGGGACTACTATGACGAACACAACATCGGCTGGGTTGCGCGTCCCGCGCAGACTGAGCAACCAGATAAGAACGGCCGAGAGTTTCATCGTCGCGGCAAATTCAAGAAGGCATCGAACATGAACTACGCCATGTGGGTGAGCGTCCGGGTTGAGGAGAAGCTCGGAAAGATCGACCGCTCGATCGATTGGAGTCAAGATTACGAGGCTATAGCCTACAACGACGCGCTCTCCGAAGTCATTATCGAAGAAAAAGGCCACATGCAAGCCGATGGCGACATTCGCATGGGTGATCACATTTTGATCATCGACTCTGACACGCGCGTACCCGCCGATTGCTTCCTCGACTGTGTGTCCGAGATGGAACAATGTCCGCAAGTCGCCATCCTTCAATTTTCCTCCGGCGTCATGAATGTCACCGACTCCTTCTTTGAGAATGGTATCACTTTCTTCACCAACATGATCTACACCCAGATTCGATATGCAGTCGCTAGCGGTGACACTGCTCCTTTCGTTGGCCATAATGCGATACTTCGCTGGACGGCACTTCAAGAGGTTGCGTACAATTGCAAACTCGATGGTCGGGAGAAGTACTGGTCCGAGGAAACGGTGTCTGAGGACTTCGATATGTCTTTGCGTCTCCAAGCGGCCGGATACATTGTTCGCCTTGGTGCGTACTTCGGCGATGGGTTCAAAGAAGGCGTCTCCCTGACGGTCTACGATGAGCTCTCTCGGTGGGAAAAGTACGCATACGGCTGCAGTGAGCTCCTCTTCCACCCCTTCAAGGACTGGCCTCGCCATGGGCCATTAACAAAGCTCTTCCGACGCTTTCTGTTCTCAAGCATAGCATTCCCGTCAAAGCTCACCATCATGGCTTACATCGGCACCTACTACGCGATCGGATCCTCCTGGTTCTTCACTCTCATGAACTACTTCCTAATGGGCTGGCTCAACGGCGCCCTCGACCACTACTACCTCGACAGCTTCAGGATCTACTTCGCCATCATCGCCGTCTTCTACATCTGCGGCAACATCGCCCTCGCCATCCTCCGCTACCGCACCGGCGAAAAAGGCTTCCTCGCCTCCCTCTGGCAAAACATCCGCTGGATCCCCCTCTTCACCATCTTCCTCGGCGGCGTCTCGCTGCACGTCTGCCAGGCCATCGTCTCCCACATGCTCTCCATCGAAATGACCTGGGGCTCCACCAGCAAAGAGGCCGAGGACACGAATTTCTTCGTCGAAATCCCCAAGATCTTGACGAAGTTCAGGGGTACTTTGATCTATTGCTCGTTCGCGGCGGCTATGATGGCCGTCCTCGCTCGTTCCGTTCCGGTCTTTTGGCGCATCGATACTTTTGTTGCGATTTTCCCCGAGGCGATGGTTATTACGTCGCATTTCCTGATGCCGATCGCGCTGAATCCGGGTTTGATGAAGTTTAGCTTTTAGGTCTTGGTTTTGTTTTGTACGGTCTCCTTTTCTTCTTTGGTCCTCACTGGAAACCCTGTCAATCTTTGAGGAGACGCTTGCTAGTTTTAGTACTGATGGAACATCATTCCGGTGAGATGCTAGTGCTCAGGAAAGGGTCTCTCAATGGCAATCATACTCTCAAACGAGGTGAGGCTTGCTGATACTGTCTCGGATACTTTTGTTTATTTTGAATACAGAAACCTACACCAAGATCCCTCAACTACTCTACCCTCGCCGCACTAACACAAGCGAGTCCTCCGAACTCGTTTTGCTAACAACCAAAATCAAGCCGGAACCCCGTCCTTGATCTGTTCCGAAAGCGTCGCATTCGGCACAGTCCAAGCCGCCACATCCTCGAACTTCTCCACCATCAAATCGCTCACCAACCGCCCGAAGACTACCCCTCCCCACGCATTCAGATGCGT
>Ga0265797_10002837_pt1 | contig 28592 bp, 24 predicted proteins | sample P2T30metagenome_FD_192433 | JGI IMG/M metagenome (GOLD analysis project Ga0265797, IMG submission 192433) | Plant litter microbial communities from East Loma Ridge, Irvine, California - P2 T30 | ecosystem: Environmental > Terrestrial > Plant litter > Unclassified | place: USA: California...
TCGCTCTAACCGCTTTCAGCGAAGAAAGCAATATCCGCGATTGCCTGGACAGCGGTATGGACTTTTTCCTGAGCAAGCCCATCCGGCGGCCGCAACTGAAGAAAGTACTGAAAGATTATTGTGCGCCGATCGCGGAGGAGGAGGAAGCCGAAGGGCTCGAGGACAGGCGGCGCGCGGGTACGGGCAACTCGACTTGTTTCATGATCGACGGCGCTGGGTCCGCACCTGTCGCCAGTGCGAGTTGTACACCTCCCGGCGAGGCAAACGGTAAACCTGTCCCTGTTTCTGCTAGCCAACTCGGGCTCCAGGTTGTCGATGAGAGGCCCGTGAGCCCATTCTCCCCTTCTTAAAGAAGAAACCCTTGGTAGCCGGAGGTTGGAGCTGAAGGGTTGACTCCAGTGTCGAGGGGGGATTTCTCTTTGTTTAATCTTCCTTTTTGTTTCGGGTTGGAAAAAGAGCGAAGGTGCTAGGGAGTTTTTCATTTGGCGCATTGGCAGTTAAGCAGGCCTGGGACGGATCTGAGCATTGTTCTTTGTTCACTGCTGAAAAGGGCGAGGGTTGAAGTCATGGCGTCTTGTTTTCTATTCCCTCTTACTTTCGTAGCTGCTCACAGGCAGGCCCAGGATGCCCTCTGGGCGTACCGTGCATGTATGATGATAGAAGAGGAAGATCGGGGAAAGGTGAGAGGGAAAGGTGAGATGGAAACGGGAGAGAGGATGAGGGAAATGCCTTCGGTTCACAGTACGAGCTTCTCTTATGATTTGATATCTCTTCCTTCAAAACGTCCTCGCCATGCTTGCTGGTGGCAATTTCACGGAAGATTTGTTGTCTTTCTTGACTTGTTGATTCTCCATCGTGCCACGCTCTATCGTCCGGTCAAATTCCAGCTACTTGATAATGCTAGTTCATTCATGCTAGAATAAAAGCCATTTGTTTGTCTGCTCCATACATAGGTAGCTTGTGGACAGGCGATGTTCGACGAATATTCCATCTCGTTGGACGACCCAGCCAGTGAACGCCCTGGTGACAGTACGTCGAAGCTAATCAGCCGATGGATATCGTACAAGTCAGGTGCTTACATTGGTTACGCTGGCTAAGTACATGATCTCCGTAGCACACATGCCAAAATCGCCCTTACACGGCCTCGCTAGCCTTCGATTTCGCCTCCGTGCCCTCCACGCCCGCCGCCACCGTCTCAGCTCCTCCGGAAGACCCAGCACTTACATTGGCGTCCCTAGTGACAGCCGCAGCATTCAATCTCTGATCCAGAGCTTTCAGCGCCAATGCCCTCCTCCGCTCTGCCTCTGCCCTTTTCCCACCTCCTCCACCACCACCACCCTGCGTCATAATACTCGGCAACCCACCCTCAGACCTCGCCGCAGCATTCTCCGTAGCAGTCTCGATCGCCGAATCCGAAAAAGGCGTGCACAGCCTCATCTGAACGAGAGTCGCGTACACAGAATCGCAAACAGGCGCCAAGGCCGGATGGAAAACCTCCGGGAAGAACGACACGAAACTGAACGTCTCGCTGGGGTCGCCTTGCATCCTCCCGCCATCACCGCCACCGCCCGTTGCCGAGCCCGCGGCGCCGATGTCTGAGATCCGGTAAAAGCGCAGGTACAGCCAGCCGGTCAGGAAGCCGAATAGAGCTAGCCAGGTCGCGGTGTCGGTGCCTAGCAGTGGGCCCGAGAGCATGTTCGCCAGCACGAACAGGGCGGGGAAGTGCTTGATGCGGATGCGCAGGAGCGAGTTGAACAGGCTGACGGTGTGTTCGGGGACCAGCTGTTTGAGCGAGACGAGGAAGGCGGCGCTGAGGGCTAGCATGCCGTTGATTGGAGTCGGGCTGTGTATGTCTGTGATCAGCATCACCGTGAAATCGTTTCAGGACCGCAAGGAAAACAAAAACTCACTGTTCCGGCGTCTGAGAAACCAACCCGTGCCAAACCGCGTATAGGAAGAACGCGAGCAAGTTGGGAATCATGGTCACGAACAGCACGAACTTCGCAAACTCCTGCCCGCCCCAGGCCCGCTCGAGGTATTTGCCCCCGAACCAAACGACCGCGGAAGAAATCGCCAGGGAGACGATGTTGTTCTCAATCAGCGCGCTGGTCAAGAAAGTCCATGGGAATTTGAGGGATTGTGTTGGGATGAGCACGAGGTACGGGATTGCCCATAGTGGAGAGGTCAGGTAGATTGAGGGTGCTGTGGCGGACTGCTCGTTTGTTGGCGTGCTTGCGGACCAGGAGCGGAAGCGGAGGACGGCGTTCAAGGCGGATAGGGAGAGGAGGGTGAGGAGGAGGGCGCGGGTGAGAGGGGGGAGGTTGATTCGTGGTGGCATCTCTTTTTATGGCTTCATCAAGATGTGAGGTATATGTTACATGTACTGTAAGTGAATAATGTGAAATGGTAAACGTTGAAGTCTAGACACGCCAGGCACGCAACGAAGCCCAGACCAGGATGTGCAGCGGCCGGGAATCCCTTGCGCTAGCGTGGCCTTGCATAATAAGGCGGATCTGCAGTATCGTACTACAATTTTGACATCAAGATATGTGGTCGTCCTCGCCAAAAATGTAATTACAAGAGCACGGAAGCCAGTACTTGACCTCGTGTTTCACTCTGCTATCGTCACAATACTAGGGGTATCAGTCAGGTCATATACAAGTAGGCTACGTAACGCCTATGGGCTCATGGCACCATTGGCATGGTTCTCGTCGCTGCTACGAGACAAGGGTGGCCGGAAAGTTATGACAGCAATCTAAAGTATTGAGTTAGTTTGAGGACTTGTCGACAGCAGATCCAGACTCTTAAAACATACCTGTCTCTCCACAGCAAAGCTCAACTTCTCGCCGTCGGGGCTCCAGCTCAAGCTCGGTTCGCTAAGCACCTCATTCTCATCACAGTCGTCAAGCTCGGCAGGTTGTCTCCATGCTACCAATGGCCTAGTATCCAATGCGCTCAGATCTTCGTTGTCAACACGCCACATACGGACCGAGTCCGTACCACCAAGGGCGAGATGCTTGCCGCTTGGTGACCACGAAAGAGCCAGCGCGGGGCTGTGCCCAAGGTCCAGTGTGGCCAGTCGCTCGAATCCGAGCTCTCCAATATGCGAGTAACTGAACAGCAGTGCCGTACCGTCCTCGAATGAAGCGGCCACAATACCCTTGTCCACAGTAGACTCTCCTTGCGGCTGCAATGCAAGCGCTGATAACTGTTCAGGTATCTCGAGAACCGTGAGCAATGTCTCCTCCGAGCCCGAATTCGGACTCTGGAGTGCAGCCAGCTTCTTTTCCGTCGTAGAGGCAAAGAGGAGAAGGCTTCGCTTCGCATCGTATCTAACCTTGTCCCACCGTATGTTGCCAGGCACAATCTCAAGAGGCTGTTCGGCTAAATGATGTACAGCAATGGATGATGGCGTTGATCCGTTGGTCATCGGTTCTTCCGGCTTCTGCAAAGCGTACGAGCTCGCGACTCCTTGCTCTCCGCAGACAACGAATGACTCATCGCCCGTCCATGTCGCGTCTAGGATCTGGTGCTCGAATATTCGCCAAGCTACAGAGTCTTTCCGCCAGGCGGGCTTGTCGTCGCCAATTGGTGTTTCATAAATCTGAACTGAGCCGCGCGTAAGATTCGACCGTGCCACCAAGAGGTGCTTCCCAGATGGACTGTAGCGCATGCAAAGGACTATACCAGTAGGGTCTAGTGTTGGGAAGCTGGAAGGATATTGTACAGTGCCAATATCTCGTCCGATGTCCATGAGCATGTGGGTCGATGTCTGAGGTTCGCCTGCCGTTTCACGCAAAACATCGACAGCGCATGTAGCGAAGCGGCCACTCGGGTGCCAGGCGGTCGCTGTGACGATTGAGTTCGGCGGTATTGATGGCTCATCCACGTGTTCGATGGTTTTCATGTCGCCGTCTTCCAATTCCGGAACGCGATAATAGCGACACAAACTTTCTCCAACGGCGAGTAATACTGGTGTTTCGGTCGTATCCTGACTTGGACTCCAACTCGAATGGAAGACTTTCGCCTCGGGTTTCGACACGCTGAAGGACATCGTGCTCGTCTTGGGTCCTTGACGAACCTCGGTTTGCGTTGCGACATCCAGACTATCATATCGCTCAGCAGGCGCCTCCGTAGCGTCTTCTGAAGGCGCCTCTGGGGATGCGGCCTCGGCATCGTCTTCAGGATCGCCCGGGGACGCCGACGCAGCATCGACATCCATTGCATCTCGATCCCCGTTGATGTGTACTCCTTCGGGTCCGTGGCTCAACCTCTGTCGTTTTGCGGCCGGTGTAGGGAACTCGTCAGGCGCTCTCATCCCACCCGTTGGAGGCACTCTTCCCTTCCTTTTGCCACTACTAGACGGCCTGCTTCCGTTTTCGCCATCTTCATCCATGTGCTCGGCACTCATGTTCATTGTCCATCGGAAGCGGCGCTCATTTCGTCCCACGCGCGCCTGTAGCTCATCGTGTGCGAGGCCATCCTGGATCACGGACACCAGCTCGTAGCGGTGCACAGCAGGCGTGAACGGTAGGTCTTCCGGATCGCGATACTCGCGAGGTCGATGCCAGTCGCGGTAGAAAGCCCTCGCAGTGTTCTCGTGACCAGATTCCTGCAGATACCGAAGGATCAGGTAATTGATGTGGTCGGAGGAAAGCGCGCCTGAATGCGCCATGGCTGGTTGGTCTCGGCGGGGTCGGGTCGGAGGAATCGCGCGGTGCGAATGATGTTAACAATTGAGGATCATGCGATTTCGAGATTGGCGGCAGGTATCGTACGCGACGAAATGCGCACGTGTGGAGATCGTGACAGTGGTGTTAATGCATGTCCGTCGCGAGGTCACCTCTCCGCTGTCCCTGCGGTTGGAATCGATACCCTAACCCTAGCACGCTCAACTCTTCACTGTTTGGCCTCTTGAAAACACAGTACCTTAGTTACCTAGTACATGTAGTGCAAACACAACAAATAATCCATTTCTTCTAACCAATATGACCAACCTGCGTCCAACTCATCTCCTCGCCGCTCGCCGCTCGCCGCTGTGTACTCTGATAAAGTACTCTATCAAATTTTCTAGGATCTATCCTCTTCAAAAGGGACTGGTGGACAGCGTGGCATTTCACTTGTGCTATCCTCCCGTCAACAAGAGTTGATCGTACCTCTGGGTGTAGTACTTTTGGTCACATCGAGTCCATAATACCTCAAAATGCCCTTACAGTGCCACAGGATGTCACATCGCCATTATCGTCGCCATTCCAAAGGAACACAAATTGTCTCGTGCCATGCACGCACTTACAAGACGAGCCCAAAGGCTTCTCGGGCTCACTGAGTATGGCCACGTGCTCGATAGTTACGATCGCTGGTACTTACACTTGACGAGACGATAGCACATATCACGATATGAACATATCGCCTTTCCCATCCTTTTTCACCTCCAATCCTTCATTATAATCTGCAACAGCCAATACCAACGCCCACAAAAGAGACACATACTGGCATACACGTACCAACATCCATATCACTAACAGACCGCTTGTTCATCTACCACCATTGTCACCACAGCTCAAGATGCCATGAACCAGGTCGAGGAATATGCAGAAGGCGCGGGAGGCCGACATGGGACGAAAACGTGCACAGGCTACGCGACAGCCGTGAGATCTCGTGCGATAGCCAGTTGCCTAATTTGCTAAGGCTGGCAAGATGCGAAGAAGCGCTGTGGTAATCTTCTACCATACAGTCTGATTCTATGGATGGGAATGGACGATGATCAGCGCGAATTGGAGACAGAGAGAGGCTTGGGAAATAGGGCAATACACACCAGGCTAGTTGTCTCCATCTGCCTATCGAATCGGCCATCAATTGCAATACGAAACCTACAAGGCAAGACACTTTTTGGTGTTATCATAGAAAGCATTCGAAGACACTTTCGTTGCAATCGTTGTATGCAACACTAACCCTACCAACACCAAGCTGTGCCATTCTCCTCGGTGACAAGATCAGCGTTTACTACAGTCAAATAACAGAGAGAGCACTCTCAGAATTATACTATCATAGTCTGTTATCGCATCCATGTGCTAACATTGATCATGCGCCGACGAGATACTACGATCCGGATAACAGTAGTGTCCGACCAGGGCTGACATTACTCGAAGGGAGTATTAGGAATTCTGGTGAACCAAAATTGGCATCTGCCAGCTGGGAACAATGTATTCGACTACAAGTAACCTCCTACTTCTACTACTATGTACTCAGCCGCTCTGGTGTTGGCAAATCTGCAGCAGAGTGGAGCTGAAGTAGAAGCGAGGGAGACATTTGTGACATCAGGTTAGGTTACTGAATGCAAATCTATATTCACCGAGGAATCAGATACCGCGAGAATCCAGCGCTCGATATCAATGGTCGAACGCCAACGCCATTGTGAGGTTGTTGATGGCGAACCTACAGGAGCACGCGTCATAGGATTTATAGATGATGCATCAGGTAATGGTCAGGAACTCCATACAAATAGTGCGAGGTAGGTACTGGACGGTTTGCACGGCATGGCTACTGCCAAGGTAAGGTAAGGTACCCACAATTCCCCCGCAGTATCCACTCACAACTCAGTCTTCAAGGTTGTCATTGTGCATCCGGCATCTTTGCGACTTCAAAACCACCTCCACATGACATGCAGTCTAATCCGCTCGTCGTTCAGAACACAAGTTACCACGGCTACAAAGTAGTGGCACCACACGTATCCATCAAGAAGGCGTTGTGTTGTTCGATCCACTGTGGCGCTCCGAAAACCGCGAAGTCACGTTGTTGTTGAAGGAAGCCCGAACGTCAGATCCGCTTTGTCGTCAGTCTTGACATCTGTACTAGCATCAACGGTCTCATCAGATGGCACACCATACGCTGCCTCGACTGCTAATAGCCTAATCGGCAGATGGTCGCCGCTGGTTTGCCGTGTCACCCTATCTCAGATGCCCCTCTCGGCAATGCAGGACAACAGGTCTTGCACATGGGATATCTTCGACAGGGTGCACAGTTCACACAGGTGATGTTTGCGTCATGATTGGCAAGGTCCTGGTTACTCCATGCCGTGACGGGTGGGGTCCAAGATGCGGGCACGTCTCGTTCGGACAATATGGCTGGGATGCATCTCTTCCCAGCCCTGGTGTTGTTACACGTCGAACTGCCGAAGCTACCCAGAGGCTGTTCTGGAGCTGCAACTACGCCTGAAAAGCAAAAACCGGGACTCTCAAGGCGCTGGGCAGCTGAATCCCATCCCGTTGCTCCGCCACGATGTTCTCCATCTTAAGAATGTGGAAACCCCATCGATGGTAGCTCTTGTCTCTCTTCAATCTTCATTCAATCTTCATTGACCGTCACCGCTTGTCATAGATCAAGATGTCTGCCATCCCCAATGTTCCTGTCCAAGCTCAACAGGAATCATCCCATGATGCAACTCCAATGCATCACCCGCAGAACGAGCAAGCAACAGCGCATCATCTTGAGCGAGTGGACTCTAAGACGGCAAATGATTCCAATAGCGAGGCTGTTCCACAATGGTCGCTCCACGATTCACCCATAGAGAACCAACGACCTATCAAGGTCATAGTCATCGGAGCTGGATACTCAGGCATATCTCTCGGAATCCGATTGCCAGAACGACTGCGGAATTGCGAGCTTGTCATATACGAGAAAAACAAGGGCGTTGGCGGAACATGGTATGACGGAACTCTTGCATTCCACGTTGAAGGACAGTACTAACCATGCGTCAGGCACGAGAATCGGTATCCAGGAGCTGCGTGTGACGTGCCTTCGCATTCTTACCAGTTTTCTTTCAACCCCAAGCACGATTGGTCAGCACTGTATGCACCTGCCAAAGAAATTCGCGAGTATCTGGAGTCTACCGCACGTAAATATGGTGTTGAGCGTTTCACCAAGCTTGAGCACGAAGTCACCAATTGTAGATGGGATGAGCATCAAGGCAAGTGGCATGTGCAGGTCAAGCAGCCAGATGGAAGCGTGATCGAAGACTCCTGCGACATGCTCATTTCGGCCCGTGGTATACTCAACACCAAACAGTGGCCGGAGATTGATGGTCTTTGGGACTTCAAGGGCGAGATCATGCATTCGGCGGGCTGGAACGAGGATTACGACTTCAAAGACAAAAAAGTCGGAATCATTGGTTCGGGCAGCAGTGCTATCCAGATCATACCCAAATTACAGCAAGTGGCCGGGGCTCACCTGTCCTGCTTCATCCGCGGCCGCACTTGGATCTCCCCTCCTCTGGCTCAGCAAACGCAAGACGAACTTGGCCTTGAAAGCATTTACTTCAACAAAGAGCAGATCGAACGCTTCAGGACAGATCCAGACGCCTGGCTTAAGTTCCGCATGAAGCTTGAAGCCGACGCCAACAACGTCCACGCCATCACACAGAAAGGGACTGAGATGCAGCTGGGAGCACAGCAAATGTTCGAGCAAGGCATGAAGGACCGGTTGGCAAAGAAACCTGGCTACCTGGAGTCGCTGAAGCCCGCCTTTGCTCCAGGTTGTAGGCGGCTTACACCCGGACCTGGCTTCCTCGAAGCGCTAATCGAAGACAACGTCGACTACGTCAGAGATCACATCGAGCGCATCGGACCTAAGGGTGTTGTCACGAAGGACGGTAAGCTGCATGAACTTGACGTAATTGTCTGCGCAACAGGCTTCTACGCCGCTTCCGCTCCTCCCTTCCCTGTGACTGGTATCAACGGCAAGAAGCTGCAAGATCACTGGCACGAGCGCGCAACGAACTACCTCTCCTTGGCCACAGACGGGTTCCCCAACCACTTCATGATGCTGGGGCCGAATGGGGCCATAGGCGAGGGCTCGCTCACCATGATGATCGAGTGTACGGGCGACTACATCTGCAAAGCTATCCGCAAGCTCCAGAAAGACAACATCAAATCGATGGTGGTCAAGCGTGCTCGTGTACGCGATTTCCTCCGCTACGTCGACAGCTACTTCCTCAGAACGGTGTACATGGATGAGTGCCAGAGTTGGTACAAGAAAAACGGTCAGGGAAAGTCTGGACCGACGATCACGGGCCTTTGGCCAGGCTCTACGCTACATTGCATAGAGGCAATGCGTAGCCCTAGATGGGAGGATTATGAGTACGAGTATCTTCCTGAGGAGAATGGAGCGGAGATCAACCAGATGGCGTGGCTCGGCAATGGGGCGGCGGCTGCTCAAATGAGAGACTCCGTACGGCCGGAAGCCCTCTGCTTCTACATTCTGCCGGAGTTTCACGATCCTCCTTTGGAGAACGAGCCAGAGAAGAAGGACGCGCTGGAAATTCGACCGTGGTCGTATTGATGGTTTTCCGCGTTGGAAGTCTGAGAGTGTGAAGGTACTGTAGTTACCTCTCTTGCCCGATAAGGTACTATATAATATTAGCCGGCGTTCTTGCGCTTTGGTGAGCTTTCACCGTGTTTTCAGTCTATCATCGAAACCATTCTTCATCTTCGTCTATTTGTCGCGACGGTAGCTCAGGCTGTTGAACCTTACAAGTCTGTTTTGTTGTAGGTAAGGTAGTTGGTGGGTCTTGCTCCATGCACGTGACCAACACTGTGCGATTTTGCCTGGAGATCGCCGTGGGGTGAAAACGACTGACTCAGCGCGAGAATGACACCTTGGACCTCGTACTCGCTACATCCCAGCATGTAACGACCAGCTCTGGCATGATCGAGATCGTGTATCAATAATCCTTCCAGGCAGCATCCATCACTGCCATTTGTCGTCCTTGAAGCTGTAAGTCTTCGGTGACTAGGTAGGTGTCCGTTCAAGCTTAGTCGCGTCGGTCACACCGCGTTTCTTTACAGACACCGTTCCGGCTTCCTTCTCGTATATCTAAGTACAGTATCTTCCATCTCTACTTTTTGCTTCTGTACCTCTCTCATATTCTACATTGCAATACAACAATCCAGTCAAGTCTCCACTGCGAGCTCGGCTGTTCATTCAACACACCCCAACTCGCCCACAAGATGGCGTCCTCTTTGGATCACCGCTTCTTGCGGAACACACATCCAGGAAAGGCTGGTTCCTACCTGCACAGAATTGCTCAGGGGAAACAATTCAACACCGCCGCTGCATCAAAAGAGCTACTCAACGCCACCGCCAATGAGTCTTTGCCACCCCGAGTGTACAAGCTCTGGCTCTGTGCATGTCCAGACACCACGGCGATTCTTCTGGGCATGCAACAGACAAACTCAGTCTTGCTTCGCACAGCAGCTATCAGAGCGTTCTATCGATGGTTTCGGACAGCCAAATGTGTCGATGTCTGGCGGGACTTGGGTGGGACTGAGGGCATTCTCGAAATGCTGGCCACTTTCTCAGTCAACCATGTAAGCGAGTTCACGAAACAAGTGGGCCGGTGCAGCAACAGCCAAGCCCTCAAAGATGAGAGACAGGGCCTTGCCACCGATCTCATGTATTGTCTGGCTTCTCAGTCTTTCCCCGAGTCAGCGAAGGCGCCCAATCCCGATCATCGGCCATTGTTGGACTTATATGCAAAGCTGGTGCCCACATGTATACCAGAAGCTCGGGACGCCTGGATCGAAACGAAAGGCCTTCCCGAGCCAAACTTTGTGCAAGTCATGCAGACCGACACAGAACACTATCAACGGCAGTGCTTGAAGAAAGCTGGCGCTGGTCACGACGACATATGGAAGTACTCCGAGCTTCTGCTCTCTCTTCCTCATGGTGGCTGCAGCGACGAACCCAATCTGCCAAAGAGCACACTGTTTGCTGCCGAATTGTTAGAAAAAACTGGTTCTCTTGACGATACTGCAAAGACTGTGCTCGAGTTTGGTGGTGCTTTCAGAACAATACTTCGACGCCTTGCGCGCCGGAATGTCTCGAACTCCAAGTCGCTCCCGGTGGTCAAACTTATCTCTCGATATGCAAAGCACAGCGTGTTGCAGTATTTGCGCATATATCACAACTTCCGTGAAGACTACCTCGAACATCTGAAAAACATTGTGCGATTGTGGAGTCGTGATCCAGACGAATTTGGGCCTCATCTGACTGGCTTGCTGAGGAAATCTGAGGTGGTTGACATGAGCACCATTACCGACACCTTGTCGCTGGTGTCCATGGATAAACGCCATCGCTTGCTGCAGTGGCTCACGCTCCATCAGCACGATATTGATATCGATACGGTCAGCAAGCTCACGCATATTCAGATGCCTGGCGAGCTCTTCACGCTGCTCCCGAACGACAAGGCGCGGGACTTGCTGGAACATTTCGCAACACTGGGCAACAGTATTGAATGGCTGCGTGGTATCCACTCAGGAAGCCATTGCCACAGCTTGCCAATAACTGGACCTGTCGACGCTCCATTGGACATCCTGCGATGCCGTCTGATTGACTCTCATGAACTTCGCTTGAGCCAGGCATCAAGCAAAGTGACGGAATATAAACGCATGGCCGAAAAGGAGCGAGACCCGACCAGTCGCATGGAATGGGTCGATGCGTCAGCGCTCATGTCGGTGACATCGTTGTCTCTGGATCTCTTTCGCGAAACCATGATCTGGGTGCGCCGCTACAATCGAGATCCCAACATTTCAAACTTCTACGGTGCTGGCTCTATGCTCAGCGACCCCGACACGGTCAACTTGCTTTCCGGAATCCCCAAGAGAATCATGGCAGATGCCGATCCAGATACCATTGCGACAAACATTCGCAAGGGTAATGACATCGCTCTATTGCTCCTGGAGACTGCAGCTATGTGCCAGACCGAGCCATCGTATTACGCCAATCATTGGGTTGAGGTGCAGCGTCTGTTCGTTGAAATTGTCGAGTGCCGATTAAATCGCGTGAATCGTCTTCAATCTGGTCTTGCTATGACTGACGACATGCTTTACGAGATCGTATGGTCCCATACGTTGGAATCAGTCCTCGCGGCTGAACGTATTGGTATTGATGAGCAAAACGAAGCTTTACGATTCAATGATATGGGTGGACCACTAAATGGATGGGGAAGAGAACTCGAAGTGGTGAATCCCTCGCTCTCAACACTTCGTTTCATTGACGAGCTCGCAAAGCAGCGGGATGCCTTATGGCAGAAGCACAGGACAAGTCTGCATCCGGAAGTCATGTCACTACAGGCGCCATGGCCAAAAGGGTTACCAGTGCATGCTCTGCATCGGATCAAAATTGACGCGTTGTTGCCCCATTCGCAGCTCCCGTTCATCAGAGAGCGTGCGCGAGATGTTGTATTTGCGCCTCCAGAGACTTCACTGAAGTCTATACCTCAAGATCGTGAGACACAGGCTGCTATCGGCCGCTACGTGGAAAGTTACGGCGAGGCCCTAGAGATTCACACATCATGGTGCGACGCACAGGAGAAACAGAAACGCATCTTGGAAGCCTGGCAGTACTCGACAACATCGCTTTCGAGAACTGGGCTCTCGCCTTTGGAGGCTCGGAGGTACTGGGAGAAGGTCTTTACCAAGGCTGATATCCCGCTGCCAGATTCAGTGCTCGACTATCCTGAGCGACCACTTCCGAAACTTCCATTGCTGGATTCTCATGAAGATAGGTTAGAGTGGAATCCCGATGCAGGACCGCATCCTTCAAATGTCCCGGAACGAGGACTCGACGCCCTGTGCCTTGACTGTATGACAGCTAAATCCTCTTTTACGGGCGTTGTCGACGTGTTTGCCGAGCCCAAACCATCCATCGAGCCTTTGGCCTTCCCTGGCTTCTGGGACATGGAAAGGTTCGGCTCAGTCATTCCGCCTGACGCTGAAGAAGCCTACATAGCGACTGCCTTACTTCTTGTGGACACTCTCTCACAAGCCGATTCCAAGGTTCTCTCCGCGACGTTCCCACAAGGAGACACTCGATTTCCGGCTGCTTATATGGATTCAGACTTCGTAGACCAGCATCGATCATTCAAGAACATACCACTGAGACTTCTCGCCGACACTCCGCCAGCTTTGATAGAACAATTGACGGCAGCCCTGATACCGAAACTCTCTGGGCCCAATAAGCCAACGGTGGGCACGGTGATGCGGGCTTTCGAGACTCTCAAACTGCTTGCATGGTCTGACAAACCTGGGCTTGCGATCCGGCACATCGTTCACGTTGTCGTCAATTTGCCTAAGCATAGCTCGTGGCACCGTATACTCCTGCATCCTGGCATACTCAAGCGGCTCTCCAAGGAGCAGTCAAAGGACTTGCTGACTGGGCTGGCTGATGCCATCAACGAGAAGAACAGGGAGCGGGTGCAAACTCTGGAATCCAGAAATCGATCGTCAGAAAGCTCAAAAGTTCAACCCGAGCCGCAGTACAAGGACTTTGTCAAGGTCACCACGGTCAAACTTTTAGCCCAGCTGATGAGGCGCGCGACATTCGTCGACGAAGGCTATTCCGTCAACGTCCTGGTGAAGCTCATTCGGGAATCCACTCACATTGACATTCGTGTGGCTATCGTAAACAGCTTGATCGGCATCGTCTCGGCCACCAACGACCCCGATATCGAAGAAGCGGTCCTCTCGACTCTGGAGTCCCAAGTGGTTCCGATAGCGGCGCAGCTGTCTGAAGGAAATGTCATGACTGAGGATGACTGGAAGAAATGCGAGGATGAGGGCGAGTTTCCGGGTGACGATCGTGATACACCTGTCTATGACGCTCTACTCCTGTATGTGAAGCAGAAACAGCGAACGAACAAATCGAAAACCCGCGAGCTGGTCAAACGTCTTCTCCTGCCGTTGGTAGAACAAATGGCGACGACCGGGCAACGCTGGATGCATGCATTGCTACGCGTGCACAACTTAGCGGACCTGGCTCCCACCATCCCAAAGGCATTCGGCGCCCATGAGCTTCTCAACACTTTACTGCATGAGTTCCCATCACACATGCCTGCAGACTACTTCCGAGACTTACAAGATCTGGCACTATATTTTTACAATCCCCCCGAGAGCGTACGAGACCTCAAGGAGGCATACACTTCCACCGGAAAGTTTTCAAAATTCCTCGGGTACGAAAATTGGATCTCGATATACAATGCTTGCACCCTCACCACTCTAAAGATCCCCGACCTCCTCCAGAAGGCAGACTTCGCGACCGCAGAAGACGCCGAAGCAAACAACCTGCTTACGCCAGGCCAATTGCAACAATACGAGCGTGTGGCAATAGACAAGCTACTCGAGAACTACGCCGAGCGGACTGTAAATTGGAACACTCTCACAAGGCGCTACACCCCACCCCTGCGCTTCCGAGAGCCCATGCTACTTCGATGGCAGACCTACTGCAAGCCGCAGATCCAATACATGGTCGAACGGGTCGAAAGCGTGCGCACGCCGGAATGGCAATCCAACCCGCTCCGCCGCCCTGCGAGATTGCCGGATACTTTCCAGCTCCGGCTTTGGTGCCTGACGTTCCCCAGTAAACCGCACCGAACGGCACCAGAAGACGAGGCAAGGAAGGAGACTTTCGCGAGGGAGTTGAGGGGTGTTGTTGGGGAGTTGGCGGCGAGCGGAAGGCCTTATCACGCTCATTTCGCGCAGGTTGTCGAGACGGCTAAGTTGTGCTATGAGCAGGAGTGGGTTGGTTTGGCGGCTAGGCTTGGTGCTATAGACAGGGAACAAGAGAAGAGGGCCTTCACGCTTGAAGAGTTGTTGCGGGTGGAGTTTGCGGATTCGTTGCTTGAGGTGGAGGAGCCGAAGGACTGTCCTGGTTTGCGGGAAGTGAAGGAGATGTTGGGGGAGAGCTGGAGTAGGTGTGTCGATGAGGATGTGAGGGATCGGGGGTTGGCGATGAAGAGGTCGTTGAGGGCGTTGTCGTGACGGTGAGAAGACTACTGGTGAAATGTAAATTGGTAAAATATATGAGATCACGAATTCATGTTAGAGCCATTAGAACTCGACATTAGCTTGCATTCTCGACGGTTTCTATCTCACTTTAAGCTATTATCCAGCACGCCCTTTCGAAACCGAAGGTACTTTGCGACTGAGATGGTTGGTAGTCGAGCTGATTTGCTCTCTACAAGGTGGTATCGAATGTTGTCAGTCAGGAATTGGATGTAGTTGCCGCTGAGGAGATATGAGCAGAGCTCTCGTAACTCACTTGCCACACAACTCTCGATATAGTATGGTCTGACCGCTCATCTTGAAATTGGCCACTAGGTAGTCACCACTGAGTTGCACGCGAATCTTGATAATCGAGTACAAGAAGAGATGCTGATCAAAACAAAGATGCAACTTTTTCTTTCCAGCCCGCATTACCTAGGGTACACATTACGCGGTTCTAAGTCGTGGAAAAAAAAAAGGCCAAGTAGGAAGAAAAACCGAAGATGAACCAAAACAAAAACAGTCGCATGCGTTTATCTTCTCTACGCTGGGTATCGTCACGCCAAAACTCCTTCCTCCTAACCCCTCCCTCCTGCCTACAGCTTTTTGAGAAAGTCGATGACAGACTTCCGTCTCGCCCGCCTCTCTTTAGCCTTGATCAGTTTGACCGCATCGCTAATGAGGTGCATTTCCTGCTGTGGCTGCGCCGGGGGAGCGCTTGCTGTGCTCTTAGCCGCGACTGGTTCCGTTTTGTTGCGTCGGCGGAAAATGTAACCTGAAGGGACGTTGAACATGCTTTCTCGCGAGTCTTCATTGGCGCTGTTTGGTGATTGTGGCGTCCAGTCTCGTCGGTCGAGGGGTTGCGATTGTGGTTGAGGTCGGAATGGTGGTGGTGGTTGTGATCGCTGCGAGAAACTACGGGGGACGTCTTCGCTCGCGCGGTACGAGATGGCGTGGTATTGGGGCGGGTCGTCCGCGGGGAGTTCGGCGCGGTTGTCAATTGGTAGTGGAACACGATGATGTTGATGTTGGTCGTGGGCGTGGCGTGTCGATGATGCGGGGAGCGATTTGCGTCTCGAAAAGTTGTCGACGGGATGGTCGTGTTGTCCGGGAGAATGCACGTCTGGTGTTTTGCAGCGAGAACATAGGAACTCGCGTTGTTTGGTTGTCTCTTGCTCCAGTCTTTCTGTCATGGCTTCCAGGTCTGCAAGGCCGAGATTGAGGGCAGCGAACATTGATTTGTGGGTCACGACTGGTCGGCCGTCCATGATACTCTGGGCGTGGTTTGCGACTGAAGGCGAGATGCGAGGTGGGTTCATCGCTAGAGGATTTGGCGCGTTGTTTTGCGACATCATGGTTGGTGGAGTTGATGATGAATCCGATGAGTGGGTGTTGCTCCTTGCAACAAAGGTGCCGTTGCGTGTTGCTAATCGACGTTCGCGCCTGGTGTTGGCAGCGTCTTGCTCTCGTCTCGCAGCTTCGAGTTTCTGGTTCAGAATGACAGGATCAAGTGATCGAGGTTGACCGCTGTTTGCTTTGATGTTTATGGTGCGAATGACGGGACGGACCTAGGGTTAAATAAACTTAGCATGCGCCCTCGTGCATATATGAATTGGGCACAGGCCGAGGCAAGCGCAGGGCAACATACAGGCTCCATAGCGGTAGCAGTCATGATTGGCAGGGGATAATTATTAGGGGATTATGGGGTTTGGAAAAGCAGCGACCGGGGTCTGGCAAAGCGACAGCTTGTGCGCTTGGCTCGAGGTTTCGTTAGGTCTTCAGATTCGTTTCGTGTCGTTCCCTTAGTAATGGACTGAGTAGAGTAATGGAGGCCAAAGTCACAACGGCTGCGGAAGAGAGGACGAGGCGCGTGAACCTTTATGTGCGGGAGGATTCAAATATCTGGGGCGGAAAAATGTCGAGAAGAGGGAGAGATGATGATCTTGTTTAACAGGTCCGAGGATCGGCAGTGCCAAATCAGATGATCGGCCTGGCGAGGCTTGACTCGGGTCCGGAGTGTGACTGGAGTTGGCGGTGTTCTGGGCCATCGGAATGGTACGCTGACGACGAAGGATTGTCACTTGCGTTGGAGAGCTCGACTAAGCTGAAGCTCCAAATTACGCACACAATACACATGCGAGGGCGTGGACTTTGCCTTGTGAGGACAGCGTTTTGTTGGATACATGTATACCTACACATCAGGATTCAGCTGTGTTGTGGCGTTCATCGCAGTCACACGCTCAATCCTCTTAACACCTACACGGTATGCATTCCCGATCGGCCGCGCCCGGTAAAGGAAATTTGCTTCTCGTTGGTGGTGTGGCGTGGCTTTCCGGGACTGGCTGCCTAAAGGGGTTGCCGTGCTGACCAACACAACAACCAACATGTCTCTGGCGATTCCGTGTCAAGGACGCACTTTGAGACGGCATCCCTCGGGATGTTGGACACTGGGACAACAACAGCGCCAACATCTCGATTTCGTGTTGTTCATCGAAGGCTTTAAAGTGCATCGGCGTGAGATAGTGTTTGATCCACCCCGTCCGTGTCCCGGATGGATGCCCATGCCCATGGCGCGGAGGTTTAGCGCCACTGGGGATTGGGCTTGCGCGGGATGCGGTCCGTGATGTCGACGCATTCTTGATTCCTGAAAGTCCTGTTTACGATCCACTCACATCGTCACCGTTGCATGATTTTTTTCTCTCACCAGTATGTACAGCAGTAGCTCAACCTGTAAGTGAGAGCACATTGCTGACGGCGCTTGTGAATCGACAGCTGCAGTCAGGTGTGCGTACCTTAAGTACCAGGTCGCTGCCAATACAAGGTAGGTATGTACCAAAGGCACGAAGCGACGAGGCGATCTCTTGTCGTGCTTAAATCGTACCTTGACCCATGTCTGCTGTCACGTTTGACTTCCACAGTTCCATTTTCATCCATGGTTTTGGGTGCTTGCTTGGTATGGCTTGTGGTGTTTCAACTATCAAGGTTGCAAGATCGACCGCATCGTCGCGAGTCGCGTGCTCGACGAAAGACGCGTCCAGCTCCAACGGCAGACTTGCATGACGCAGTGTACCACAGCCATCTCGATTCAGAGCTGACCGTTGCGACGTTGGAGCCTCCTCCTTTCATGTCGCAAAATCGTCGGTGAAGAACATCCTGCATGTCAGGTGACACTGTTAATATTGCAGAGTGCGGGCAAGTGGAAATCGACCATCCTTCCATTTTTCGTTCGCAAAGACGGAGAAGTGGTTGGCACGCTGTTCTCACATTTAGTTGTCAGACCGCCTGTCACATCTCTCGAGGCCGTGCTACCTTGCATTTCTGGGTCAACTAATTGTTGTATGGCCGCCGAGAATGATGCACTCGAGCAAGTATACCTCTGTTGTAAGTGTAGGACTCCGACACCCTACATCATGATCACGGGCCAATTTATTTCTCTGTTACCGCCAAGTGCGATACAGACGAGCGATGACAACTCTGTGATGCTCAGGAATCTTCGACATATCATCGACGGATATCGAGTCAGAGTAACCTCACACGCCGCTGAAAGCATTACCTACACTTCGACGTCAGTTCGTCGAGTTCAAGGCAGGAATGGCAGCCTGGCCACCTTCCTCCGAGAAGCAAATGGAGCCGGCCGTGAAAAAATAGGTTCCATGTTTCATTCCAGGCGACATTCGTAGCCGTAACCCTCTCCAATCATACTTCATACCCGAGGGAGTGCCAACGCCAACGGCATATGCAGCTGCATAGAACAATGCATGGAGGTGGCAAGTAGACTTGTTGAGTCTCACGAGTGATGGAGGCAATATCGAGCCGATATGGCTACGTCGACCTGTGCAGCAAAAGCGTCGAACAGCAGACAATGACTGTCAGTCGGCCAAAAGTTGGACATTATCTCCCAATGCACCACCGAACAGACTCTCAACTGGCAGCAGCTTCTCGCGCGGAAATTCGAGTCTCGACTTCAACACGCTCGCGAGCCGTGTGTTCAACAACCCACGAATTCCACACTTATACCCTTTCGAACCAGGATGTATTGATGTGGACACGCGGGAATAACTGCAGTCTGCACTTTGTCACGTCGTGGCAGGTTGAGCTGTGTCGAGCTGTGTCGAGCCGAGCTGAGAAGTGTGTGCTGAAGCATGTTATGAAGTGTGCGATCAAGCGATTGACAACAGTTGCTTGTCGAAGGTTGTATTATGCATCACTGTCAGTACTGTATAACCAATGAATACTCTCAATGTGAGTAGAGGATACCGCTTCAGAAGCATTTGCTTCCTGCGTGAATCCTGGGTGCGGATACAAGCACTCCGTTGAGTATTTAGTAAGCTGCGCCTTCAGTACTGATGTTAACCTTCGTTGCCATCTAGGTGGTCTTCAAAGATGACTGCAACCCTGCAATCGGCGTCGTTTGACGGGGTGCCAGAGGCTGAAGGCTGAACCACACGTTCTCACCACACCCTCTCTCTTCGTCGTCACGCACGACGTCTTGCATCCTACCATTTGTCCTTCGTAGTCGTTTTCGCAGCATGAATCAAGACATGTGAAAGTGTTGTAAATACGTGTATGCGTAAGAAAGCTGAGAGTGTAGATTGAAGTGAGGCGTCATCGTATGCCAAGCGGTTGGTCGAGCTTGCGCCGCGTTCACGCTGTCTGCCTGTCGGTCGGGGACTTTGGTGAGCTTCGCCGGAGCTACAAACGACCACATCATCACCACGAAACGTCCACAGCATCACCTTTCAACCTCGACGAACACCCTGCAGCCGTTGTAACCCGGACAAGACACAGCAAAACTTCGTTTCCAACAATAAACGCCGATCGGCAGCAGCAGGCCCAACATGGCCGACAGATACTCGTTCTCGCTCACCACCTTCTCGCCCAGGTATGTATGGACCGTGTCAGTGTTATCACCAGGCGAATTGTGCTAATCCATTCACAGCGGTAAGCTGGTGCAAATCGGTATGGGTCCTCGAGTCTAACCTCCTCCGAAATGTCCTAACGTGCTACCCAGAATACGCCCTCAATGCGGTCAACCAGGGTGTGACCTCGCTCGGCATCAAGGCTGCCAACGGCATCGTGCTCGCCACCGAGAAGAAGTCCTCCACACCTCTGATCGATGCATCCTCGTCCTCAAAAGTCTCCCTCATCACGCCCAACATCGGCATGGTCTACTCTGGCATGGGACCTGATTACCGCGTGCTTGTCGACAAAGCGCGCAAGGTCTCCCACACTGGCTACAAGCGCATCTACAACGAATACCCTCCCACACGGATATTGGTGCAGGATGTCGCGCGCGTGATGCAAGAGGCGACCCAGAGTGGTGGTGTGCGACCTTACGGCGTCAGCTTGCTCGTTGCCGGCTGGGACGACGGTGTTTTGCCTGAACAAGAGGAGGCTGAGGCAGAGGCTGAAATGGGTGTGGGAGGCGAGAAGCTCAAGAAGACAAGGAAGACGGGTGGTATCATGAAGGGCGGCCCCAGTCTTTACCAGGTCGACCCCAGCGGCAGCTACTTCCCATGGAAGGCGACGGCAATCGGCAAGAGTGCGGCAAGCGCAAAGACCTTCTTGGAGAAGAGGTATACCGAGGGTCTTGAGCTGGAAGACGCGGTTCACATTGCGCTTCTGACGCTGAAGGAGACCATCGAGGGCGAGATGAACGGCGACACGGTCGAGATCGGTGCGTACACCTAGATTGAGGGATGTAAAGGTGCATGAATGCGGCTAACTCGATACACAGGCATTGTTGGTCCCCCTGCAAACGACCTCCTCGGCTACGAGGGCGTAGAAGGTGCCCAGGGCCCGCGCTTCCGCAAGCTGAGCCCTCAGGAGATTGAGGACTACTTGACGAACCTTTAGATGACGAGCATCCCGACGGTATGAGGGTAGGATCACTTGGCCCTGTTGCCCAAGTTAGGTCCCGTCTAGACACCACTGCATGTACCATAACGTAAACAGATACCATTTGCACCCTGTTTCAGTTCATTCGTATTGCTGTACCATACCTTGCCATTGGGTGTATATGCAATTGGAAGCTAAGTACATCCGGCTCATTATCTCACTTTTACGCTGTTTATTGTGACTTGGCTATACTTGCTTTATCGTCCGGGTTGCACATAGCAGAGATTGAGCGTCTCCTATTATTGACCTTACTACTGAGCTGCTACCTAACGTTCGATCCCCAAGCTGTACCAATCCGTTCACACCAACATCTCAGGAAGTCGCCACACACAACAGCTGGTATCAAAGATGCTGGCTTCGAAAGCGAGCTGATCACCAGTGAGAGTTCTACTACGTAGTATGAGCTTGATCGGAGCGAATGAAGGGAGAGTGACAAAGTGAAGCGTGATCACGGTCGCTCCTTCCTTCCTCAACTCACTAGTGGCGTCACGAGCTTTTCTTGCATGTGACATGCCTTCACATCGACCTCTTCAATTTCCAACTTTCAGCTTCCATTCCTATTTCCACTCCCAGGACACGTTTGGGGATACCTTTAACGTAGCAACGCATTCGCGATTACCTCCTACCTACCACCCAAAGGTTCCTCCAGCGCACTCAACAATGTCTCTCCTGACTCCTCCACCAACAGGCGCCAGGCCTCCGCCGAGTGATTCTCCCATTGTCGTCCGCTTCCTCGATGCGCATCTTGAGCATGGCGCTCTCCAGCCGCATAGCTACGACAAGCTGTACAGGGTGATACAAGCCATTGGCGAGATTTCACTGCTCCTGTTTCCTCACTCGGAATCTCTCGACACAATCTCGACTCGCCGGATCGAGGCTCTCGCACATTCAATTGTTGACACATTTTATGCTTTCGGCGAGCATATCGACGGGAAACTCTGGCGTGCCAAACAGGCCATGGAGGAACTTCCCAATTTGGCCGTCCGAGCAGACGAAAAGCGTCAGCGAAACTTGAGAGCGTGGCAGAAGAGGCTTCAGTGAGTAGTGTATGTCTATGTCGGCATGACTTGACGCTAACTCATTATCAGGACGCTCCACGAGCCCAGCAACAACGATCTTGTGATGTATCGCCACTTCCTCACCTACTTCGATTCCGAGGTACAGATTCCTTTTCTCCAACTGCACCGAATGAATCCAAGACACAACAGCTGGCAACTGCGCCATCGGCTCAATCACATCCGGGACTGCATCATCTTTCTGTGTGAGAACGTCGAGGAGTCGAACAAGCTGGTGACCGACCTTGATGCTGAGTTTGCCTTCGGCTCATGGAGTATGAACCAAGGAGGGAAGCAACCACCGCCGATAAAGGTGATCAACGATGAGCAAAAAGCGATAGCTCGAAATAAGAAGACCGACGACATGCTCATAAACCTGGATGTCTTCTTCGAGGATTCCGACAGTCCAACCTACAACATCGCGGCCGGTGTTGGGGAAGACGGTCCCGAAGTGCCTCGCGTCTTCACAGGCTCATTTTCTGAGCTTCAGCAATCCGTCCAAGGATTGAAACTGCATCGTGTCAATCTATCCACCGGCAGCGAGTTCGAAACAGGCAGCGACGTGCAAGTCAAGGACTTTGCTATGCGCACGCCTTTGCGCACGCCTTGCCTGCTGCCGAGTCCAGCAACACTGCTTGAGCGGCGGGAGGCTCTGTCTGCCCGCGAGCCGACCTGGGAGCATCGCCTGATCGGCGGCCAGGTCGTGCAAAGCCGTCGCCCCCACGATCGTAACCGCGCGGTGACTGTGGACGAGCGCGGTGGTGGGCTCGAAGCGTGGCTGTCGGCACCACCCACCCCAGACAAAGCAGTGGACCGAGCTGGACGCATGAACATGAGGATACTTCAGAGACAGCATACCCTTTGAGGTGACAGCGGCGGTCACTGCCATCGGCATCAAATCTTAGATTATGCTCAACTTTGAAGAAATGAATCGTCAACTCTCGCCACAGACGACATTGGCCTTGAGCAGAACGTTTTGACACTGGATGTTGGAGCCATGCTCGTCACCGAGCTTCAATACCAACGGGAAGGTAGCACAGTCGATGGGATGTCCCTGCTCTGCCTCGCGATCGAAGGCTACATTCTCCATATCTTTCGGGTCGAAGGCCGTCAACGGAGAGGGCAAAATGAAGCTGAATCGCGCCCTTTGAACGCGGAACAGGTGCGCTAGTATTATAGCTCGCCTCGCGATAGGTTGCAAAGATGCTAACTTCGTTCCACTCCCCGGCATTCCCGCTAATACATCGAGTGTCGTCGTGATGTATTCCGCCATGGTGCTCGCCGCCGAGTCTGTAGCTGCAAGCATCGCACTGCTCTGACGAACAACGTCGAGCGTGGAAGCGCGCCATTTATCGTACTGCTGCGGCTCGAGCATTGCTGACAGGTCTTGGGCCGTTTTTCGTAGAGAGATCGTCCATTGCTGGTGAGGCGGCATCCCGAACAACAACTGGTCGTCAAACACGTCCAGGAGTATACCGACCACAGTCGACTGAAGCATAAAGATCTTGTTCTCAGGCCTCCAGGCAGTCCAGAGAGGTTTCAAACGATCCAGCTGCCGAGGGTTCAACATTGGATCGAGCCTGGCCGTCAGCTCTGCCGCCGATGCGCTGATTCTTGCCCTTCTGTAATTGTTCACCGTCCAATTCTGTATTTCGTGCGCGAGCGATGTCATTTGTTGCACGAAAGTCGAATCTGACGTGACGGCCGTCTCTACTCGTGTCGACTTGGAAATGCTCCGTTTGAGGTCCGTCAGCTGACGGTGCAGTCCAGCTTCTGGGGCAAGTCGCGATCTGCTGCGAGAGCTGTGCATCTCACTGATGGAGCTGTTACTTTCTTGCCTGGCTTCGTGGATCTTTCTGCGCATTTCTTCTTGCCAATAGGTATCTCTCTCGCTCAACTCGGTCTCCAAGCGCGCGGATCGTAATTCCGCATCTTCACGCAGGGCCCTCTCTTTGTCAATCTCCTCTTTCAATCTGGCTACTTCCGCGTCATGGTTGGACGTTCTGGCCCTTGGTATTGAGCTCTGCGGTTTTTTTGCGCTCACAGAGCTCTTCGGTGGGTTGGTTGTGGTTCGCTTGTTCGGTCGTTCGAGCGCAGCGCGGAATCCTGATACCTTGCGTCCTGTCTTCACCATGTCTGGAGTGCTTGGTAGACTGCCAGAGCTCTCTGAGACGCGAACACGCGGTGGTTCAGGCATGTCTTCATATGCAATTGCTGTGGCCAGCGCCGATGGTGTATCTTCCTGCCTTTGCTGCGCGTTATCAGCGGTGAGTCGGGTCCTAAAGAGAAACATGCCTCGAAGAACAGGAAAACAAAGTCTAGGAGATGATGCCGGATAGAGTGGCGTCTACTTGCAGCGCCGTTTAGGGTGTATTATTATGCCTCTCCTGAGGTCGCGAACGGCCATTGACTCAATCATACATGGTCTCCGGAAGTAAACTCGGCCTGCACCTTGAGTGTTTGAAGATACTACTCCACTTGGCCCCTGAAGGCCTTCAACTGGTGATCATCTTCTCGATACTTTACGCTGTTACAGGCGCTTTTACAATCAAGAGTTTGTTGTTCGTCTCAAGCGAAAGATGGTGTGTCGGACTCTTGGCTTTGCCCTCGGCTCCAAACTTCCGACTCCACCAAAACCTACTCGCAGTCTGCTCAACTCCCTCTGTTTCGAATAAGAATAGCAACAGACGTGCTTCAACTTTCCGCACAGCATCAAGCTCGCCTTATGAGCTGGATGTCGCCGTTTGTGAGACAATGACATCGGTACGTCCGTTGTCAAATCAAGGCGTTGTGTTGCCATGAGCACAATCGTTTCTCGTCGAGATGGACAACGCGCTGCATCCCTGTAGTTACAGCCCCACATGTGCAGATCAGGTACGGTGCGGATGGGGCTGGCCCTGCGACATCAGGCGGCAATGTTTCAAAGTTCAAGACTCGATGTCCGAATGCCGAAACGCGGCTTCGTTATTGACGGAAAATCTGCACGAGCAGGTGGCACGAGCTAAGAGGGGTGTCAATTGTTCACAGCGTAGAAGAGCGAAGGTCCTCTCGAAACTGAGACCTGCCTGACACACCGGCCTTGTGTGCGAACCCTGCCCACTGGATCTGCCATATCAACCGATTTTGTTTTGTTGCTTGGAAGTAGGTGCAATCGGTCGCTCTGTGCTGGGCTGGGCTGCCTGCCATACGCTTCACCACACGAGAGTTGAGACTCTGCGACTCTATCAGGCACGCCAGGTAGCATCGAAGCATGACCATCAATCATCCCAGTGCTTACGGAAGCAAGATCCCGACGATGACCAGGACGACCCGTTCACGATCCACCACCATGCTCAGCGAAAACGCTCCAGAGGACAGAATTGTGGTTGCCGTAGATTTTGGCACGACTTTCTCTGGTGTGGCAACAGTATATAGTGCGACACCTGACGAGGTCGATATCATTCGGACATGGCCTGGTACAGTAGAACTGCTTTTTTCTGATGGAAATGGATCAATGGCTAACTTTTCGTCTCAGGCGGCAATGGAATCACAAGCGATAAAGTGCCCACGGAGATATCGTACAAGTTAGACGTCAACACTAAGCCAATTGCAAATGTCACCCCAGAGCAGAATCCCATCTCCGGCGCCCTTACCACTGTGCGCTGGGGATTCATGCACAAACCCAACGAGTCTCGGATCAAGTGTATGAAGCTTTTCCTCGACCGCAATCAGAAGCTTCCTCATTTCGTAAGTCACGCCGGAGCTTGATAACTCATATCGTGCACAATATCTGAACAGTTTGCAGGTCAGCCCTCTGGAGACAGCTACACATCTACGAAGATGTGACCGAACAGTCAAAGATGCTGTGTCTGACTTCCTGTCGGAGCTTTACAAACGTATGTACCATTCGAAGCCATGATGCGCGGGATCGGAGGCTGACTAAGCATGTTGAAGATACTATGGAGACCCTCACAAGGCGCTATGGCGAGGCGTTCATGTCAACGACAAAATGCTCCTTTGTCATCACGGTACCTGCAGTATGGTGAGTGACTGGAGACTTATCGATACAACCACAAGCCAATTGAACGTGCTAACAAGCTTCTCACAGGAGCGACGCCGCGAAGAATGCAACACTTCAAGCCGCAGAGAGAGCAGGCATGGGCAAGAAGCACGAGTTGATGATGATCAGCGAGCCCGAGGCGGCGGCTGTATACGCGCTGAAAACAACCCCACCCAAGGGGATGAAAGTGGGCAGCCACTTCGTCGTCTGTGATGCGGGCGGGGGCACTGTCGACCTCATCGCGTACAAAGTTACCAGCTTGTACCCGCTCCTTGTGGAAGAGAGTGCCGTAGGAACCGGTGGGCTTTGTGGATCTGCATTCATCGACTTCCGGTTTGAAGAACACATCAAGGAACGCCTTGGGTTCAAGAGGTTCAACGAGATGAAGCAGAAGAAGCCAAAGACTTGGACTATGGGTCTGCGCTACTTTGAAGAATTCGTGAAGCGGACTTTCAACGAAGACGAGAGTGGCGACATCAACATTCCTATGCCGGGCTTGCCAGATAACGAGGCTGCAGGGATCGACAGTGGTTTCTTGGTCATGACAGTCGACCAGGTAAAGGCCATTTTCGATCCGGTGATCAAGCAGGTCATCGACTTGGTACAAGGACAAGTTGACGCTGTGACAAGCAAGCATGGCACCGTGGCAGGCATCATCTTGGTTGGTGGGTTCGGGCAGTCGAACCACCTTTACACCAAACTTAAAGAGCATTTCAACTCCGCTCCTCCGCCACCGTATTCCCAGCGACCGACACACGAGGCAGGCAAGATGGATCAACCCGGTATAGAGATCTTACAGCCGCTGCATGCATGGACCGCTGTGGTCAGAGGCGCAGCGTTGCGGGGTGTCGAAGGCAGTGTCGTCGAAAAACGAAGAAGCAGGTTGGCTTACGGCACCAGCTATGCAACAGTCTTTGACACGAAGAAGCATCCAGCGTCAGATCGATATTGGTCTCCGTTGTGGGAGAGGTGGATGGTCAGCGATCGCATGCAATGGCACGTCACAAAGGTATGTGGACACCATTCCCAAGCTACTTTCCAACATGAATTGACAAGACCGCCGCATCTTCTAGGGTACCCAAATCGCCTCCGAAGAGCCCATATCTTTCCACTACACCCGCAACTTCCGCCCAGGTCAATCGCTGGTCGTCGAAGACGATCTGATTGCTTGCGAAGACGACAACGCACCGGATGCCTACAGCAAGGACCTAATAAACGTCTGCAAGCTCAGAACGGACTTGTCTGCTGTCCCACAGAGCTTGTTCACCACCTTGACGACTAGCAAGGGTCAAGAGTTCTCAAACCTTGATTTCGAGCTGCATATGAAGATTCAGAGTGCGAATCTGGTTTTCGAGTTGATGGTGGACGGCGTAAGGTATGGCCGTGTTCAGGCCGACTTTCAATGATGTTGATGCAACGAAGATCTCTTGTTTAACGCAATTTGGAGATAATACGACACCATCTTTTCGGACGCATGAAACACCGACGGCTGTTGTGTTCTCGAGTTGCCTCCGTGCGAAGAGCTCATGAATACATGATGGCACATGTACTAGTCGACACCGCCCGGCCTTGCTGCTGAGATCACATATTTGAGCATCAAAGAGCAAGACAATGGAACATGTCCGCCCCATCGCGATGGTTTGCACGTCTTATTGGCTGCCTCAAACTAAGTTTACTGCACAGATTAAAGCGAGTTGATCTCCATTCCAAACATTCCAAATCGTTACGTCATATCGATAGCGACTCCGTCTTCGTCATCTACAGCTGTTGTAGCTGCTTTTATAAGTACGAATCTACACATGCTCCAATCCTAGTTGTTTAACCGTCAAGCTGTCGTTTCCGATCACCAGCATAAATCAACTAACGAACTGTTTTATCAATCATGGCGGCCTCACTCCTCGACACGACTCGCAACTTCGTACGTACTGTCACTTGCCGCAATATACTCAAGAGTTGCAGTCTGGACAAGACGTTAACACAACTAGTAGTCTCTGTACACGATTCCCGCCGCTTGGGTACTTAGTATCGCGCCTCATTTCTACGCCGCCGGTCTCGGCAAGTTTGACAACAGGAATCCGCGCACTTATACGCGTGAAGTTGATGGTGATCAGACCATTGACAAGGGTAACATTGCTCGCTTCACGTTTTCATTCTTTCAGCTATGCTGACCGCTTGAACAGCTACGAGAGCAACGATCGTCCGTGCTGAAGGCGCACAGCAGAATGGGTTCGAGAACATCGGTCTCTTCGCCGCTGCTGTTGTCATTGGAAACGTTGCCAAGCTGGACAACTGGACTCTCAACGCCCTGAGCACTGCCTATCTAGCCAGTCGAGCTGCCTACAACGCTCTGTATATCACAGGCACAACTGAAGCTATGGGTAAGGTCATTCCGGGCCACACGAGGACTATGCTGATATTATAATAGCCAACGGCCGGTCGGTTGTGTTTCTTACAGGAATCGGGATCATTTGGACCTTGTTCATCAAGAGCGGCAACGTCCTGAGGAACCAGCTGTAGATTGCTCAATTATTGCTTTCAGTAGTTCCATCAATTACGTTGGCCAACGAGTGCAGATGCCCCTCGAAATTGTTTGTCCATCGACCGTGGAACGATTGAGCAGATGCCGCCTTTTCAGTGTGAGAACGAGCGTGGTCGGTCGTCCACGAGGCAATGTTATTGACACTTTACGTGGATAACCGATCGTAAATGAAGCGTATATGCTATCCCAATTAACGACAACTGGTTGAACAGATCTGACCTTGTATCGCAATCAAGCGGGTGCAC
>Ga0265797_10002838_pt1 | contig 28591 bp, 25 predicted proteins | sample P2T30metagenome_FD_192433 | JGI IMG/M metagenome (GOLD analysis project Ga0265797, IMG submission 192433) | Plant litter microbial communities from East Loma Ridge, Irvine, California - P2 T30 | ecosystem: Environmental > Terrestrial > Plant litter > Unclassified | place: USA: California...
ACATGGGAATGCACAAATTCACAGCACCTTCGCAGCAAAGGGAATTGATGACAACAATACCGCCATGTTGAACGAACAATTCGAAACTGTGCAAATCATACTTGGTAGAAATTTGGAGCGGAAAGACATTGGAATTTAACACTTCGAGATGGATGTCTTTCTGCTTGAGTTCTGCAATTGTTCACTTCTCACATGAGTGGTAGGGTCTTCCAATACTGCCAAGGTGGCAAAGGAACTTAAAGATCATGTCTGGTTGAAAAAGCACAACCGTGTCTGTTGTTTCTCCAAGGGTCCGGCTAGCCGGGTACACGACCCGGACAAGACTAGCTAGCCTATGGATCGCTGGGCTCCAAACCATGCATCGAAGATTATGCTCCATACGAGAAACCACTCCTTTCAGAACCAGCAATAGAGCCTGTAGTAAGCACACCTGAAATTACGATTGCATACCCACCGGCATGTTCTTACATCTTTCGGTGGTATCCATTTTAGGACAATGGTCTTGGACTCGACACACAACCAATGGGATTCGTGTGCACTTTTCTTATTGCCGTATAAGACCTACGGGTGCTGTGGTTGCTTCGTAAGTTGCACAGCAGTACAAGAAGCCGGTTGTGGGGCAGGCAGCACGGGGCGTGTTCTTGGCCTGCAACAAGGCGAGACGCTACGGCGAGACCGCTGTGCAAGGCTGAAGATAAGCTCAGAATCTTAACCCCATGTCCTATTGCTAGCGCTCTGGAGTCACCGACAATGATCAACAGATGCTACAATGCAGATGAGTCTGAGGTTACAATACCGGACAGCCGGTTTCTCTACCCCGCAATACACCCCGCTCAGACAGGGAGGAACCATCAACCTCCTAGTACAAGTAAACCTTACTATGACGATACTCGTCAGACACTTAACAAAGTCAGTGCCAGCACGCGTCGCAACCTTCGTTCACTGTGTACCCCATCCGTTCAACTTCCAAACCGTAGGAGCGACCACACGTACCGTTGACCTGTTCAAAGGGCATCGAGGTTGAAATTGCCCACCAAGATACACGCTCTTCTGCTCCAGCACAAGTGTATAGGCGGCCGCGAGCACCAAGCTTCAACATGAAAACCTTGATTCTTTGTATCCGGACTTTCACATATCTTGTAACACTGTCAAAGACAGGAACACATGCGAAGCAAATCCAAGGCTTGGATGCCCTGCGATGGATCGATCCGTTGATCGGCAGTAGGGATGGCGGAAATGTCTTCGCAGGTGCAACACTACCTTACAGCATGGCAAAAGGTTAGCAGCACGAGACAAATACCACCATCCAATGCTAAAACAAACAAAGCCGTTGCAGATGTAGATGGCGAGAATACTGGAGGGTTCTCCACCGATGGTAGCAACATCACTGGCTTCTCGGCTTTGCATGATTCTGGAACCGGAGGAAATCCAAGCTTAGGCAACTTCCCTATCTTTCCTCAAGTCTGCTCAGGCACTGATATCAACACATGCGAGTTCTCAATCGCAGCACGCGCAACTCATTATCGAAACGAATCAGTCGAAGCACGTCCAGGCTACTTTGGGGTAACACTGGAAAACGGGATACGCGCTGATATGACCGTCTCTGAACACGCTGCGCTCTTTCGCTTTAATTTCTCAGCAGCATCTATTCGAAAAGAAAGTTACGATCCGCTTGTAATGCTTGATCTGACAGATTTATGGGCGAGTCGCCAGAATGCTTCCATCACTATAGAGGCGGACGGAGGCCAGAAGGTGGGCAGAATGAAAGGCAATGCCACTTTTCTGCCAAGCTTCGGGGCAGGTTCTTATATGGCCTACTTTTGCCTGGATATATCTGGAGGGTCCGTCAAAGACTCTGGAGTATGGGTCAACGATAGGGCTGGTGAACAACCAAAAGAGCTGCATGTTACGCGTGGGTTCAACAATTTCTATGTTCAAGCTGGTGGCTTCATACGCTTCAATGGCCCACTTTCTGGACCACTACTTGCGCGGGTAAAGTCTCTTCTGTATGAACTACACGTGAAACATACACTGACTTTTTTGGTTGACAACTTAGATGGGATTGAGTTTCATTAGCACTGACCAGGCTTGCCAGAGTGCTGAGAGCGAAATTCCAAGGCCCGATGCAGACTTCGATACACTCGTCACATCGGCCCAGAACGTATGGCGTGAGAAACTCACTCCAATAGTCATCGAAACTGGCGACATGGAAGACAACATACAGACCAGTTTTTGGAGTGCGGTCTACCGTACCATGATTTCACCTCAGAACTACACTGGCGAGAACCCACACTGGCAAAGCAACGAACCATATTTTGATAGTTTCTACTGTCTTTGGGATATGTGGCGCGTGCAACTACCTTTTCTCAGCGTCTTGGAACCATTGCTCATGTCTGGTTTGATACGAAGTCTTCTTGATACATACAAATACCGCGGCTGGTTACCAGACTGCATGATGAGCACCTGCAAAGGTTGGACACAGGGCGGTTCGAACGCCGACAATGTTTTAGTTGATGCCTACGTTAAAAACATAACCGGTATAGACTGGGAACTCGCCTACGAAGCTATCGTCAACGACGCGGAGAACGAGCCTTTGGAGTGGAGTAAAGAGGGTCGTGGTGGCCTAACTAGTTGGAAAAACTTGAACTACATCCCAGTATCTGACTTCGACCCTTACGGCTTTGGCACAAACTCGAGGAGTATATCTCGATCACTGGAGTATGCTTACAACGACTATAACCTCGCCGCCCTGGCAAAAGGTCTTGGTAAGAATACGACAGCAAAGTATTTCTCTCGTGCGACAAACTGGCGAAACCTTTTCAAGGCTGATCAAACCTCTTCCATCAATGGTGTCGATACGGGCTTTACGGGCTTTTTTCAACCGAAGAATCTAAACGGAACCTGGGGCTACCAAGACCCTATTGCCTGTAGTCCTTTGACGGACTTCTGTTCGCTGACGTCCAACCCTTCCGAGACATTTGAAAGCAGTGTATGGGAGTACATGTTTTTCGTACCTCACGATATCAGGGGAGTTATCGAGTTACTCGGTGGCGATGAGACATTCCAGCGCAGACTAGACTACTTCCACACGAGTGGTCTAGCGGATATTGGAAATGAACCAGTTTTTCTCACCGTATACCTATCGCACTTTGCAGGGAGGCCGGCGCTCAGTGCCGAGAGAGCGCATTACTGTAAGTCTTCCCTAAAGGAAGAGACAAAGTCATGTGAGATGGTCTATGGCCACTAACCTGAAGCACAGACATCCCATCACGATTCAACGCCACACCCGCCGGACTTCCAGGCAACGACGATTCCGGTAGCATGGCATCCTTCACGCTCTTCAGCATGCTTGGTCTCTTCCCAAACCCAGGCCAAAATGTCTACTTTATTATTCCTCCCTTCTTCCCTTCCATATCCATTACCAATAAGCTTACAAACGCCACTGCTACTATACATAACACCAATTTCGACAAAGAGTACAAGAACATCTACATTCAGAGCGCTAAGTTGAATGGCATGGTGTATACAAAGAATTGGATTGGACATGAGTTCTTCACACAGGGTTGGACGTTGGAGCTCGTGCTGGGGGATACGGAGAGTGATTGGGGTACGAAGATGGAGGATAGACCACCGAGTATGTCAGACGGGCAAGAGGCGGTGGATAACGGTCTGAAGGTTGGGTAGGACAAATTGGACGGACGAGCTTGATGCGCTGTGAACAAATGTCGGCGGAAAGAATTCCTTCTCTCGAGCACTCACAGTTTTCTGTAGTGCGATTATAATCATGGATTGTCTAAGTGATCGTAATCAGAACAAAGCTTTAGAAGCAACGCTTAGTAGCCATGCAGCATCTTGCCAACCGCCGACCTCTTCATTAGCCGCAGTACGTTGAGATTCCCCAGTGGTTGGTCTGCTATCTGTATCCGTAGTGGTCGCATCGCCTTGTCCACGCAGAGCTGACGCAGCGATGATCGCTTCTCGTTCGAGCTTGCGTCGCTTGGATTCGACTTCGCGACGTAGTTTCAGCTCCTCTGTGGTGAGGTTATCCAGTCGCAAGCTTCTATCCTCTTCCACGTCCTCGTCGTCGGAGCCTTCTCTATCTTCTTCAACCGAAAACAATGTCCAACCAATGAGACGATCCATCCAACTTCCAAGCCCAAACCCGCGTTCGCGCGCCAGACGAGCGACTTCTTCTTCATCGCCGTCGCTCTCCTCATCTGCTTCGATGAAATCAGGCTCAATAAAGCGCTCATCTAGCTCTGAGATCTCGAAGCTGGCTCTTCCCGATTGCGGTTTCGATCCCGCCGACATGATTAGATCGACTCGACTACCTGCTCTACTACCTCGTCGACTCTGCCGTGCGCTGGGTACGCGAGAGCCTACGCGACTTCCTACTCTAGACATGCGTGGCGAGAAGAAGGTGGGGAAATCCGAGTCACCAAGGTGTTCGCCAGAGAGTAGAGCCATACGGCGATCGTCGTGTGAAGCATGTTGTTCGTATTGGTCACTCTGTCCAACCAGACTGGTAGAGCTTTCTCGTCTCACAAGCCAACCCTGACCCTTGCTATCCCTTGTCTCGCCAGCGATTGCTAAGCCAGCGCGGTGCAGCCACTCTTCGTTTGACTCTCTGGTATGGTGCTTCACGAGAGGAGAGTGTAAGGGCAAGGGTGCTGTGCCTTTCCGTGTATGATGTCTCTTCTTCCCAGTATCTACACCTAGTACATCGTCTGCAAAACTGACACCCAGATGCAGAACGCTTGTACTCTTTGCTTTTGGTATGTCTCCGACTTCGCGAACCTCGGAATGGGGATTGACGAAATAACTCTCGTACGCATATGCTTTCTTGGGACGCTGCCGCGAACTGCTGCGGCTCTGACTAAGACTTAATACACCCGGTGTTGCCGGCGCTGACTTTTGCGCGATGTATGATGTTCGAGGGGTGCGCGTCCCTGGTTCGTCGGGTGAAGGCGGTACGGATGCATCGAGAGGGTATTTGGCGCTGAGAGGGGCTATGGAGAGATTGTGGAGGTTCGGATAGGAGCGACGTGAGCGCGAGGTTGATCGCAGTGGCTCCATATTGTTGAAATTCAGAGCAAGAAACAATGAGTTGTAATGAGGATCTAGAAATGTTACGATGCTTACCGTGTTTGGTGGAGTGACCGAGGTTCGACGGTCTGACACATGGACTCTGGGGAAGAGATGACTAGCCCTTTATGGTTAGCGGATCATCGCATGGGTTTTCACGTGAAAGTGGTGAGATGCAAAATTCGACTTGGAGAAGTGTGAAAGAAGGAAGCTGCAGCCTAAGGCACCGATGCGCGATCGATGTCTGAGAGGATGTTTGTCCGCACGAGATCCCATGCAATCGTGGGAAAAGGTTCTCGATGCTTTTCCGGCATATCCCCTTGAGCTTCAGACTCTGAGGTTATGTGGATGCGAACAATGGCGATGGCAAAGCACCTGAAGGAAATAGCAGGAGAAGTCGGAAGTGGCGGTAGTGACTATCAGCATGATTGTGGCACGGAAGCTGAGCTAAGGCAAATTATGAGATGGTTGTATATGAGTAGTCGGCCTGCTTTGTGGGCGAGTAGCCTGCTAAGCCTCGCCAACTGGCCTTTGCCGTGTACAGCAATGCTCTGACGCGCCTACTGTATTATTCACGTCTCTTATGTGCCGGTTGTTCCGTGGAGTTCTTGAGAAGATTTCTTGGTTCTACCAAGAAACCAGACCCACGGCTCCATATCGTACGAGTGGAGCGATGACGGAGCCGACGGGGTTAGGAGGGCATCAAACCTGTCGCTGAGGCTCGGGGGCGAGACGGTGTTGAGACGCGCCGTCCAAGTCCGAACCATGCGACAGACGGTGGTGGGGCGGTCGCCTTGGAGCAGAAGCGAAGCAGGCCCAGGTGCTACTGGCGCTTGCTTTGTGCTTGCCGTCATTTGGCAAGGCATGGCAAGACAAGTGCGGGGTTCGCGTCCTGTTTGCTGGTCGCTGGAGAGGGTTGCTATCACGCAGGCGACAAATTCACATGGATGAGTTATATGCTCTGCGTTCCTGCATGCAAAAAGTACCGTTGGAGAGGTGCGGCAAGTGACGTACGGAGCTTGGCGGACCCTGAGATTCGTCGACCAGGCAAGCGGATTTATTCCGACGCATCTTACTCGAACCGTGAAAGGCGCGCTAGGACGACCCGATTTCTTCCACTGTCCACAACACCAGCCTTTGTTATAATCACACTACTTCTCACCCCCCGCGAACTACGGCTGCCGTTCCTTCGCTACCGCCCCGACTTGTCACCACACAAATATCCGAACACTGCCCACACCACCTCACCCACAGTACACACCCCTACCTTTGAACCACAATGAACCTCGCCGCCTCTTCGCATCACCGCAAGACGCTCCCAACATGTGTCCTGTAACCAGCCGGTAACAGCGAGGTACGTTCCTGCTCTTCCATTCGCGCTGCACCTTTTGTCACCCTCGCCCCGTGAACAGCCCCGACAATTCCAAAGCGTGCCCTTCCATTCGCCGCTGCGCACACGACCACTCCATCCGTGGTTCACAGCGCGATTGCCTACCGAGCACCCCTCAAAAGCGAGCCTCAAAAGCGAACCTCAAAAGCGAGCCAGTTACCGCGCGTGATCAAATCTAACAGTGAAAAAGGCTGCCCGCGTCGGCTTCTGCCCCCGTGTCTCCTGTCTTCGAACGACTTCACATCCAGGACACTCGCACCTACTACCGAGCATATCCAGCTACTGCGACCGACACTGTGAAAGTTTGACCAAAACTTGTCCAGGCACAACACAGGCAGGGCTTGAGCATATACCTTTAATACCCTTAATACTATCCTCACACACTCCGACTCGAAGCTCTGCAGCGCTTCCAACATGTCTGTACCAAACCGAGACTCCGCGACGTCTACCAGCCACGACCAAAACGCTCAGGAAAGCGTATTATTCGAAAGGATCAGGGAATTTGTCGCCTCTCTTGGGCTCACTGCGAGTGATGGGCTTATCCAACATGCTGGCGAGACCAAGCACGAGGACTTGAAGGTTATCGTGGATCCTCAAAACCACGAGTGCTCTGTGACCTGCACAGCAGAGTCTCATGGTACTCTCACACCCGCCGTTTCCATTCGTTCGGTACCCGATCGGCTGCAGTCTCTAATTCCTCCCTCCAACTACGGTGCCGTTCTTCCAGGTTGCATATACCGCAGCAGCTACCCCGAGGAGAAGAACTACGGATTCCTCAAAGATGTTGGAATCAAAACAATTCTGACTCTGGTCCCAGAGCCACTCTCATCAGAGTATCAGGGCTTCATGAAGGAGGCTGGTATACAGCACTTCCACGCCCATATCAAGGCCAACAAGGGCGAAGTTCGCGTTGAATCGTGCGAAATGTCACGAGCTCTGCGCCTGATCATGGATCGCACCAACCATCCGATCCTCGTCCACTGTAACAAGGGCAAGCACCGCACAGGATGCACCATTGCCTGCTTTCGAAGGATTCTTGGAGTTGACCCAGAGACTGTTCGCGAAGAGTACCACACCTACGCTGGTGTCAAGGCTCGCTTCCTTGATGAAGTCTTCTTCGAAAATTTTGACCTTAACTTGGTAATGTGGATAGCCCGCCAGGAGGGCTGGGTTGCGCCTGCAATCGATGTTGCACCACCCACACCACCAGCTTCGGTCACATCAAGCGCTAGCGCAAAAGCTGTCGCTCTCGCTTGATACTTTCCTTGGTCACATTGCATTCTCAGGCGTTCCAAAAAGGTCTTTGGGTATGTCGGATCACATTGGCAAATGTTGAGGTTTCAGCGCGGCGTTCTAGGCTCGGAAGGCATACTAGGACCAGTGGGCATTGGGTACAGGATCGTGGCGTTTGAATTCAAAATGCTGTTGATTGGAGGACCAGAAAATTGTCTATATCTCCAAGCGGGATCTGTTTCTTTGGTCTGCATCCGGATGGTCTTTTCGTTGGTTTTTGTTTTGGGACTAAATGTGTCAGTGTTGATCCCGGAAGAGGCGAGAAACCGTCAGAGGCAAAAGAGTGGCTATTTCCTATGTTCCATATGAAGTAATACATCTTAGCTGTGAAGCCTCGAAGCGAAAGCTTCAGTCGACTCGTCTATCTAGGCTTTCCCTGAAACCTATCTCGCTACCACCAAATCTCTTATGCCCACTATATTTTCTTTTTCTTTCTCTCTCTGCCACAATTATCTCGGTACCGTTGAAAGTGGTATGCCCATTGGTCTTTCTTTTGCTCGTAACGTCGTCAAGGGTGCTCGGGTCCCCACCTTAGCACCAATATCTTTCTTCTTCCCCACAAACCTTTTTTTTCTAAAATTCCCGAAACTACAGATCCTAAACTGACCCTGAAGATCATGGGATTCTAGGCCTATGGACCTGACGATGACCTGTCAGATACGAGGATCCGGTATCCTGGGATCAAGGGTACAACTGCAGTTTGTGAATATGCGAGGCTAATGAGGTCATGGTGTGGACGCTAGGAGTGATGACGATGGCATTGTTCTAAGCAACTGAGAAGATGGGTACTGTGTCTTTGTTCTGTTATCTTGCGGAATAGGTCTGTGGCATAACTGTGACGTGAGAAAGAGGTTACGTGGGTGTCGTCAAATGCTACTAGTATCGGCTGATAGTGTCTCTGAAAATGTATCACAAGGAGTGTAGGCTTTCGGCTCGATGGTGTATACAAAAGAGCGATTATGTGAGATTAAATCATCCAATCAACTGCTGGACGTATGCTTGGACAGCTGCTATGTAGTATTGATTCACGATAGACCTCACACGCCATCCAAACACCAAACGACCACATCACCAGTCCTCCTCGAATCATCGTGGAAGTGGCTATTGAACCCCCTCCAACACTCCTGATACCTAGTTCCCTCAAGATACTCCTCCAGGGTTGCTTCGAGCTGCTCAAAGAAAACAAGGTTTTGCGGCCACTGACGCCGATACTTGCGCTTAAATTTTGGATCCTGGCGCGTCCAATGCTGGCCGGATCTACTTCCACTCGCCTTAATCGTCTGTACATCTTCCATATTACCACGGAGCCAGGCCACCGGACCAGGCTTGATGTAGAATTCATCCGCCTCATCGAGATAGGTCGAGCGCTCGGAGAGGGGAATGTTGATGGGCGGTTCGCAGGTCAAAGCCCATGCGGAGATTTCAGGGTAGACGAGGTGGGAGCGCCATGGTGTGGAGTGGCAGGGCATGAGAAAGCCGACTGTCGTATTGGACACGGCAGGACTGTTGCTCCCGGTACTGCTACGAGTATTCAACAGGCTGTTACGTGTTTCGTGTTTATGACGGAGGTAGGCGAGTACGTCAATGACCCCCCGCTGATGGACCTGAGATGCATAGCTAGCAAGTAGGACATTTGAAGCTAGAAGAAACAGAATAACTGCTTTGTGCGACAGTGCGGCATGGGGAGGGAGAAACCTGCTGAGTGGCCTGGCGGAGATGATGTGGAGGAAGGGTAAGATCGGGTAAAGAAAGCGAACTTCTTTGTGCGATATCAAACTCAATGTCACAGTCATGGCAGTCACCGTCCATGATAGACGGGCAAGTATCCGACCGCCTGTAGCATCTTGACTTGAAGCTGTTGTGTTATCCGGTCTGTCACTTTTGGCTGAGCCAAATGGCTCTGGCTCTGGGCCCTGCAGCGACTGCCATAAGCCGATCACGGCAAAAGGCAACGATGTCGTGAGGAGCAACGGCAAACCCTCGGTGAAATAGTAGTCGCCGCGGTTCCTCCCGTAGAAGACGGCTAACGACTGGGCGATGTTGAAATAGAGAAATCTAAGCGGCGGAAGAGTCCAGACCCTGTAATAGAGCCGATCGGTCGCGACTGAGCATACCAGTACGGCGGAGCTAGCGTCGTCAGTTGGAAAGGTCTGGTGACCTCCGGGGATGCAGAAAAGACAGACCCGACAATGGATCTTTGCACTATGGGAACGAGAAACGTGCAGCGGATGCAAGGAGAGCAAGAGCTTACCCGCAAATCAGGATTTCACGGGCCAACACATAGCGCGGCCGCTGTGAGGCTTGCCACAGGGTTGGGATAGATATGGATAACCAGATGAGAGCATTGGTTGGCCGGAGAATACACGCAAGCGCTGCCAGAAGTAGTGACAGGCGCAACCTGCAGGAGCATGAGCCTAAAGTGGTGGCGGAGCAGGCAAAGGGTGTTTTGATTTCATGACTTACTCTGAGAGAGAGCCGAGGTTCTGGTGTGCAATATGCGTTTTACAATCACCCCGCCAAGGCCAATAATAGATAGCAACCGAAGTGATGGTAGTCTCAAGACAATTAGATAGTGTCCGTGTCGCGCAGAACCATTGCCATGGGCTGCAAACAGACAATGCAAGCTAGAAGTAGGGAGGATCAAATATCAGAGAATGCTGCATCATGATTACGGGTGTCGCGTACAGTAGTGAGAGCGGTGCGACTGCCACGACCGTAAACCTTTTCCGCAAGTTTCCAAGTGTAGCAATCAAGCAAGGCTGCAAAGACGGCTTGGGTAACTTTCGGGGCAGCTAGGAGTAGTTCGGCTTTAGCAGGCAAGCGCAAGCCGCAGAGGTCAGCAACATGTGCCGCGACTCGATAGACGGCTGCGAATAGCGCTGGATGCAGGGACGACCTCAATTGGGATCTCCACTCCTGCCCACGGTGAGCTAACTGGTGATGATGGAGCACTTGAAGGCAAAATTACCCAGGTGATCCAGGCATGGGTGGCGGGGCCAAAAGCCAGCTGCCATGCAGGCTCGAGCGACTGGAAGAACTCGTCGGGCTGGAAGAAGGTGCGCAGGGTTAGTGCGTTCACGATGCGGAAAGCAAGCAGCAATGCGAAGATGCCTAGCGTCGAGTCACGATAGCTGTTGGACTGCGCTCGTGGTGGAGCACCAGTCCCGCTCGGATTCGTGTCCCTCGCAGCGTTGGTGCGGGTCGGCATTGGATAATAGGGAAGAAACAACGAGCACAAGCGGAAGGCCGGGGCAATGGTTGGCGAGCAGAGTGAGATGAGATTCGCAGCAGAGGTGAGGATGCGAAGCCGGTGGTCTAGCTCCTTGGCGCGATGCACAAGCAGTCACGGTTTGTCATGCATCCGTGCTCAAGCGTGTCAAGGTGCAGAAAATTGATGCTGCGTGCCTTACCGTATTAGGACTTTCACGATGATTGCTGAGGAGACGGGCTGCGCCTAGACTCGGCTTCATCTGTGCTGGCCCTTTGCAGCATGCGCCGCCGTGCGACTGTGCACATACGGGGCCGCGAATCTCACGATAGTTGATTATTGATAATTTGCCCGTGTCTGCAGGCGGTCTGGAGCGGGTGTCGTGGCATCAGAGGGGGGAGTTTGCAAAGGAAAAAGTACCTAGGTATACTAGAGGTACTCGCTGTGGTCAACAGCAGCCGCTTGCAGAATGCGACCTAGTGCATACGGCCTTGAAGGGTTGGATACTGGACACAATTCAGAGAGGGTAAGATGGAGGTGATTGTTGCAGTCGTCGTCGCACGATGGCTGTGGCAGTGTATGTGTGCGTGTGTGCGTGTGCCGGCCCAACAACAACGGGCAGTGACGCAGAGATAGCGTGAGATTTGACGTAGCATGTTGAGTATGCACGGGAACGAAGAAGCAAAAAAGGTCGAGTACCCGAGCATCAACGAGGGTAAATCTGGGGAAAGGCTTGTGTGCTAGAGAGGGTCCGTTAAGAGACGACGTGCTATGATGGTTTGGCCAGGGTGCTTATCGCGCTTCATCATGTAATGCGTATGCCGACCGAAGCGGAGGCGGCAGAGGCAGCCCCTGCGCGGCCACAGCTGGGATACAGGCACATGGTGCTGAGCAGAGGGAGTTTGGTTGAACAAACGAACCACACCCCTCACGCAGTCGAACGCCACCTGTTGTTGAGGGCAAGGGCTCGAGCTCGCCAGGAGGCACTAATGTATGCAGCCATACCCGTTCTTGTCACCTGCATATCTTAGTCGGTTGCCGTCCAGAGGCAGCTGTCCCAAGACAAAAAGATGGCCATATCGCAGCTGGCCTGCTCAACAAGAAATCGGTCCACCGGGCGCATTGTGGCCTCTGGTCGCCGTCGCCATCTCGTCTGTGAGCGCGCCGTGGGTACGTTTGACGGCCTCCACCTGCGTCTTCGCCTATGCTCTGCGCGATAGAATAGCGTCCCCACCTTTTGCTGCCAGCCCCGGCGTGTCTCTCCCGCTTCAGAGCGTCATCTAATGGGCCCCGAAATACTCACGACTATCATCGCCGCTTAGGGAAAAGCGCAAGTGAGCCGATCGTGTCTCTCAACCAAATCCATATCGAGCCGTTGAGCCCACCACCCGGCCCACTGCTACCATCACAACCTGCCCTGCCACGCCCATCGCCGCCGACCGTGAACCTCAGCCCAGTCCACACGGCCGCCATTGTCCTCGCTGTGACACCGCCGCCGCCGTCTAGCCCGCCGCGATATGAGACTATCCGCCCACGCACTGCGCCTCGACAAACCGTAGAAGGGCTGGCATGTTTGCACGCCGCTGCTGAGCTGACACGTCCTGAGCTGTGTGGTTGCCATGGTCGACCCCAATGCAGACGTGACAGCCGAAGGGGACCGGCGCGACGAGCAGGCGCAATCGTCGCCAGCGTCACCTGCCTGCCACCGGGCCCCAGACGCCGCAGCACCAGAGGCAGCTGCAGACCAAAGAGAAGAGCACCAAGTGCACCATGGCGAGGAGCCCAAGCCGAGTCAAGGCCCTGCAGACGGCGCGGCCACGCTCCCCCTCGACGACGAGAACGACTGCACGCCCCGCTCCGAGGTGCCTTCGGTGCCAGACGCCCTCAACGCCAGTCTCTTGTCGCAGATTCACACCCTCGACCCGGAGCCCTCCTACTTCTCTCCACAACCCCTCCGAGTCTACTCGTCGCCCCTTCCCCGCGACTCGCCCGCCTCGACCAACCCCTCGCCCAGCACCAGCGCACATGCTTCACAGGCCTCCCTCACCACCGTCAACGAGGCCCCTCACTCGTCGACTCCGCACCCCGACCGCCCTGCCTTTATGCGAGACCTCTCGAGTGCATCCACGGCCAGCAACGCGACTGTACGAGCCAACTCGGTAGACCCCATCCACCCCTACGCCTACCCTCACACCCACACCCACCCTCACGCCCTCCCTCCACGCCAGCGCGATGGGCCAGTCTACCCCAACCAGTCCTATGCCGCTCTTCACCTGCAGCAGTACCCCCAGCCCTATGTCCCGCCCATCATCCGCTCCCGCAGCTCCCACCCCTCGCACTCGGCCGCAAACTCGCTGTCCAGCCTGGCCGCCTTCGGTCTCTCCCACGAGCACTACAGGGACATCATGGAGTCGGCTCCACGCACTGTTGGCAATTCTCCCGTGAGCAGCCCCGGCCTCTTCAACCCTACCAACCGCCGCCCCTCCCAGGAGCCCGATCAGCCCGACGATGGCACCTATTCCACGCCCTGGCTCCACCATACCCACAGACAAGCGCCCAAGGAGACCCACATTGCCGATGTCCAGGCCGACCCCGTTTCCGGACGCAAGATTGTGAACCAGTACGAGATTATCGACGAGCTCGGCCGGGGCGTCCACGGTAAGGTCAAGCTGGGCAAGGACCTGGTCCACGGCCGATACGTCGCCATCAAGATTGTCGACCGCTACTCCAAGCGTCGACGCCTCGGCAAGAACAACAGCCACGAAGACAAGATCAAGCGCGAGATAGCCATTCTCAAAAAGGCTCGTCACCCCAATATTGTCAGCTTGCTCGAGGTCATTGACGACCCAGCTAAGAAGAAGGTCTACATCGTACTTGAGCACGTTGAGCTGGGCGAGGTCAAGTGGAGGACCGAGGGCGCTAGGGAGATCTGTCTTGTCGAATGGCGTCGCTTCAAGCGTGAGTCCGAAGGCATTTTCGACAACGACAGTGCAACACTAGAAGATGAACGCATCATCCGTATCGCCCACCAGAAGCTTGCTCGGCAGCAACGTCGCATGGCTAGGGAGGCACACCTTCGTCGGAAAGACGGCTCCTCTAACCAGCCATGGAGCCTGGAATTTGCAACCGACTCGGAAGACGAGTATTCTGAGAACGGGCGTAGCTCGGTAGCATCTTACCGTGAAGACGATCGTCCACTCAATCGTGTCCATTTCCGCGAGCGACCAGACCCTGTGAGCCACCACGATGACCACATGGAGACCGCTTTCCGATCGCCTGAGCCTGTGAACAACTCCTGGGCTGATGGGCTTGAGGGAACCATGTACGGGCCATACGACACGGAGCTTAGCAGAGGTCGCGTACCAAGCGTTGCTGGCAGCTCCTCGTCTCGTGTGACTGACCCTGGTGAAGAAATCCCTGAACACTTCAACTACGTCCCCTTGATGACCATACACGCTGCCTGGGAAGCCTTCAAAGATACTGTGCTAGGCATAGAATACCTGCACTATCAGAACGTCATTCATCGTGACATTAAGCCCGCCAACCTTCTTGTTACCAGGGAGCATCGTATCAAGATATCCGATTTTGGTGTATCCTATCTGGGACGGCAAAAGACAGATGAAAGTAACGGCGAGCATTCCGAGTCTGACTACCAAGAAGTTGACGAAGCCATTGAACTAGCGAAGACGGTAGGCACTCCAGCCTTCTACGCCCCTGAGTTATGTCGTACAGAGATCGACGCCGAGACCCCCCTCATTGATGGCGGAATCGACATCTGGGCCCTCGGCGTCACGCTATACTGCCTTATCTATGGTCGCGTGCCTTTTCACGACACCAACACCTTCACTTTGATGAAAGTCATTAGCGAAGACGAACCCTATATCCCCAGGTACCGGTTGAAGCCTGTTGCTGAGCAATCAAACTCGCGGCCCAACTCACACGGACGTAACAGTCAGCCGATGATGAGTAGCAAGCGGGCACCGCATGACCTCGAGTACGAAGAGGTCGACGAAAACCTACGCGATCTACTCCGACGACTGCTGATCAAGGATGCAAGACGACGCATAACTATACCAGAGATCAAGCGCCACCCATGGCTACTGTCTGGTATTCCTAACCACGTCTCGTGGGCTGAAGAGACGGACCCCAGCAAGTCTTACGATGGAAGAAGGATTCAGATTTCCAAGGAAGATGTTGAAGAGGCTGTTGTCCCAATTGGCTTCGTTGACCGCCTCCGCTCCGCTGCTAAGAAGACATCTGAGTTTGTCAAAGGTTTCACAACCCGCAGTTCAGGTTCAAGACGGCGCGCACAGAGCTCAGCCACCAACCAGGACGCTCCTCCAAGCATCAGCGCGAACTCTTCGAGCAGTACTATCAGTCAAGATGCTCGCCCGTACGAAGGTCGACGTGGCAGCCTAGCACCTGGCGCTATCTTAGAGATTTTGACTCGCTCGCGTGAAGCAGAGCACCCGCTCTCTCATAGTGTTACAGCAAGTCCGGAAGCAAGAGAACGGTCAAAATACTTCGATAGCCCCAACTCCCGTACTGCATCGCCCGCGCAGAACCTCGAAGGCCTGCAGCGACCTCAGATGCAAGACCGCGCCCTGTCTTCGATAAGCACTATCCGCCAAGCAGACCTGCACCACCCAGGTCGATCGGCGTCCCCTGGTTTCCCTCCAGCTCTACCAGGTACTCCCACGGCCCTAGACACACCTGGTGGCTCACAGTTAGGCGGTCTCTTCGGAGGGTTGCCTCGGCGTGTCGTCAACAGCATGAGGAGCAAAGACAAATTGAAGCCCCCAAAAGAGCATAGCCGCGCGAGGTCAATCGACAGGCTTGTTGGCGCAGACGACGATGCTCATGGCGTCCCAAGCCTGGCAATCAGCACCACATGTGCTTCTGGTCAGGTCAATCAACCGGACGCCCTAAAAGACCTATCTCCCATTGCTCGAAGCTCATCGCCTAGTCATTCGGACGCTCTATCTTTTGGACGTCTTGATCCCTCGTCGCGGCAATCTTCGTTGTCGTCACTGTCGTCACGCCTCCACAGAAATTGGGCAACTGCTAATAACCTCGAGGCTGGTCCCACTCTTGCTATGGCGCCCGAATCCAGGCGATCATCGCAATTGCTTGACCAAAGACCTTCCAGGCCTACCAGCCCTAGTTTGATTGCAAGAGAAAGGTCAGAGGACCGATTTGACCGTGCCAAGGATGAGTATCGTCGTAGACTTGGGGTAGAACAATCAGCAGCTCGTGAGAGGTCCAGTTCTATTACACAACGACCTCCTTCTTCTCTCGCCCAGACTGCCTGTCCTCCAAGTCCAGATGACGAGATAGCCTTCCGTCAGCAAAACGATCAAGAAGGCTGGCACCGAAACGATCAGTCCTCCGAGAATAGTCCTCTCGGTGGATCAAGCCGCGGCTTGGCTCTTTCTTCCTCCGAAGACCAATTCTCCGCCATGTCTCAGTCTGAGTCGAACCCATCAATTCCATCGGTTGCGTCGGCTGGTTCCCCTAATCAAGGTGCATGCGGATCGTTTGATGAACATTCCTGGATCTCCCCTGTTTCTGGCAGTCGATTCGAAGCCTCTATCGACGACGCTGATGGCTACGACGGCGATCACGCTATCGAGAGCGAAGAAGAAGACGAGGACAGTGAAGACGAGTTGGTCATGAGCTTTGCTAAGAAGAAGACGCCAGCCGCGCCTTCGTCACATCGGAGCAATTCAGTATCCAATGGAGAACTAGCTCGCGCCAACTTTCACGCAGGAATTAACAGCCGCCGTCGATCGACTCGGAGTGGGAGCAACGGGACAGTCAAGAAGGTTCCTCCACCCGAGCTAGAGCCAGCGCACGACGACCGGACAGCCGAATCACAATAACAACACCTACATACCGTACACTGACAACTTTACTGTCATCTCCGTCATCAATTACACGATACCCAAGATCTACCACTGTACGAATACACATATACTGGATTCCCGTTTCACGCGTGTGTACATATACGAATTACAAAGCAACAACATGACTTTACCACTGCTGCGAAGGGCAGGCGCAGGGCGTTCTCACACAGCTTGGATCTCGGTTGCATGCATCGGCGAACGTTATCAAAAGACGGCGTTTATTACTTTCTCTTCTCTCCATCTACTGTTACCATTCTGTATCTATTGTCGCGTATCTTAGTGTGGCTTGGGCCTTTTTTTTTTCCCTGGTTGAGGATGAAGGACGACTTGTTGATGATCGTTGATGAACATAACCTTCTGAGGCGACGCGCGCAACAAGGGGCTTTGGCCTTCTTGGAAGTGGCGGCGCATCTGCAATAGGAACTGGCAGCATTCTCTCGCATGATAGATGGAGTGGTTTGGATTGCTGTGCTATAGGCTACTACCTACTACTCTTCGCTTCTTCTCGAATTGTCTTTGATAGCATGTTTGGCTGTTTCATCAGGCCGTGTAGTATAATGCATCAACAGGCATAATGCCTGGTCTTGTTGAACTTGACTAATGTGAGGATGATCTTCGCCTTGTTTAGTGATGTCCGCTTTCTCCACACCTCGGTTGCCATGCATCGCATCTCCACCATATTGACAAAGCACGTCTGTGGTTCCGGCAACCCCAGTAAGGGTCATAGTAAAAGGTCAATTTCCGACATCGCTCCCTCTTTGAATGTCTGCATGTGCTTCATCTCCCAACAAAAATCCCACCAGATTGGTACAGAGTTGGTAATACAGAAACATGGCTTACGACAGCCGCCTTACCGGTAGTCTATTATTGTGCTCAGACGCCGGAATGGTCATCAAATTCCCACACCAAAACTTTACCGAACTTGAGATATCGTTAAGAAAACAGATCGCCGATCACGAACCTGCATGCATGCACGTGTATGGATCGGGGTCCTTCTTACCCGCATAATTACTCCAAGCTTTTCTTTTCGCAATTGTACAGTATGCAGCTATCGGTGTTACTCCAGCATGCGGAGTTTTCTGGAAGAAGCGACCTGCAGACTTCTCACCGATCATGACAAAGCTAGCAAAAGATTCACATGCAGATGTTGTTAGCGATATGCGATTTTCCGCGACTGGCAGCATGGGAAAGTAAGCTGAGAGGGAAACGAGCAAATGCGATGTGACTGGGGCAGCAACGGGCTTTCTTTCGTGGCTAACGCGGAGGATGCTGGGGACGGAAGGGGGCTCGATTGGGATTAAGACTATATTGACGTGCAGGGTCGCACTAGCTAGTCTTGTTGATTGCATGGAACTTGGAGTCCGTGGTAAGCGAGGTGAGGTGCAGTGCAGTGCAGTGCAGTATCGCTCATGGATGGCGCGCAATAATGTATTCACGGGACTTAGAGTGTCTGGTGGATAGGCTTCAGAAATGAGTATTCTAGAGGTTGGTGTTCGATATCGTCTTTGATATGCTGTGCATACACCATAGAGCGACCAGCAGGACCACTTCCTAGTGTATTGGTAGGCACAGGTCGAAGTGCAATCCGTCACATACACGCACAATCGCATCCTCCACCCATACCAAGGGGTTGGGTTCGGAGTTGTCTCCCTTGTTTCCTACTCGCTTCGGTTGCCGGATCCGAGATTGACCCTTTGTCGGGAAAGGTGTGGATGAGAGACACGTTGACGTACATAGATTTCTGTATCTCGAGATAAGTGCAGAGCGGTCAATTTAAGAAATGCTAGGTGAGGTGAGCAGCAGGTAAATATGCGAAAACAATGGAACTACCTAGGTAAGTGAGAAGACGTGGATCACAAATCACGGGCGGGGGCTGTCCTATCTGAGGCTGACGATGGATACAGGTCGGTTTGGATATGAGGAATAGGGTTCCATCGGTATGATAGGTGTTACAACTTCATATTACCATAACTGAACCACTATGAGCTTTACTCCTAGGGTGCTTGTTTGATGGACGTCTCGCACATAAATGACATACACGCAGTCCTAAATGTAAGCGTGAATTAGGATTTTCTGTAGCCGCTGCAGTCCAGCGCCACGAAAGGTCTTCCTTCATTAGGAAAAAGAGCCCACGATCTTCAGCATATCGTGCCCAAGTGTCATCAACTATAGTTCTGCATTCACTGCATGGCATTCAAGTCAGCAACCTCCGAATTCCATAGCGTGATTGCTTTGCCGACTCAACCCAGTAACGTATGTTCGGTACGCTCCGAACTCCGACTCTACTAAGGCACTAAGGTAGACTCACGTCACCGTCTAATCTCATCACATCACATCACAATCTCTCAACTTTACTGCAAATCCTTGCCCCTTCTGCTGAAGACTCTTCTTCCCCGCAATTCCTCGCGTGGCAGAAACCCTCTTAATGCATGACATACTTTGCTATCTCACGTCACATGTCAACAAACATAACGTCTCACGTAAACCTAACACAATTCTACACCCCTCCATTGTCATGTCCAGCATACGAGATCCTCCTAATTGCTAGGCCGTGTTAGGAGCTCCTTCTTACGTCACATCAAACGATGACATCTGTTTCTTGATTCGCTAGGCGGAACTCCCGTTGATGCAAATTCCAAGTCGCTTGTCTTCTCCCTTCTCATTGTGTTCGATGTTACGGCGCCGATCTTTCTCATGCATGACATACGGGTATCACACCGATCAGAACAGCGCATCACGGTTGCAGTAGACAGGGACGTGCTTTGAAAGTGAATAGTGAAGTTACAAGGCTGAATGAGAGCTAAGTGAACGGTGTGAGATGCAGTGACCGGAATCGAGTTGCAGAGTCGGGCGTGGGTAGAAATATCCTAGTGACGGTTAGAGAAGGATGAAGACCGATAGTAAGCGGCATCGGTATGATGCGTTAGCGAAAAATTGTTGAGAACAGGTGACGATAGTAAGGGAAATTTGGCATACGTACACTAACAGCAGAACATTGAGATGGAAACAATGGTCCACAGTGCGCGCGATTCTTATTCGATTCCAAGATATACTGCAGTGATGAGGTTTGGAACATTGGCCTGCAGACCTGCTCCATTGGAAAGCGAGTGCTGTACACCGACGTTATACTACTTTCTCGTCCGTGTACTTTTGCGAGTACCTTCAGTAGGCTGTTTTGCGTCAGACGCCTTGCGCTTGGTGCCCTTGTTTGCCGCAGATTTCTCTGCTCTTTCCTCATCGTCATGCTCTCCTTCCTTCTTGTCATCTTGCTCCTGCTCCTTCTCCTTCTCACCCGCTTCTATTGTAGCATCCCTGCTTTCCTCTTCCTGCAGTGTGACATCTACACCTTCTTTTCCTAAGACCCAAGCTACTCTCTCGATATCCGTTGCCCCCGCCATAGTATCTTTTCTTCCAAGCCCTTTACGCAGTGTTAGTCTCAGCACATCCACGCGCTCGAGCAGCATCTCGTATTCTTTGAGATTGTACTTGATCTTCCTTTGCCAACCCTTCCCTTCCTTTCCGTTTACCACTTGCTCGTCCCACATGCACCATCTGAAGAGCTCATCTGAAAAGAATGGTATCTCCACAGGTTGAAGTACCGAGAGAAGCAGGGATGCAGTTGCTGGTCCTACACCTCTCAGCTTCACAAGAATCTTCAGCGCGGGAATGGCGTCAGGATGAGCTGATCTGCCCTTCGATAATGCTGCATAGGCCCGTTTGGTCGTCTCCTCAATCGCCTCGGGCTCGTTGCTTTGAACCAGGCCTAACAAGGCGGGACGAAACGTTCCGTGTTTCCTGCCTTATCATTAGTGTAATCACTCTCACACGAATTTGGTATGCGTACAGCTTCCATTCCACGATTTTTTCAACTTGGTCCTTGGTCAAGTGTTTCTCGCTTTCTTCCATTGCAGCTACCGCTGCAGGAATGATGTCGTAGCGTTGCGCGTCTAGGTCGCGTAGCTTCTCGGGCACCATTGCAGGGTATCGCGACAAAACATCTCTAAAGGCATCAAGAGTGATGCTCTTGATGTGAAGTGGCATCATTGCTGGTGATGTGTTGAAACTGGTTGTAGATGGAGGCGGAACTAGGACAGAGTTAGTACGACGCGATTGGGACGCTGAGACTGGATCACGTGAAATAATGATGAACCGGATCACAAGTTCACTCATAGCGCAATACGTTTGGATGTTTTGAAATGCTTGTCTTATTGTTCATATGCCTTGAGAAATGCTTTCAGGCCGTATGGCGTACCGCAGCTACTGTACAATTCTCAACTTCAGATCTAGAATCTGATGTCCCGTCTCTAAACATGAAAAACGAATCATCGAAATCTCCATCCTAGCCGGCAACCCCAAGAAAATGCATAGAGTCACCAACAACGCCTTGCTAAAAATACTACTAAAAAAAACTGGTATATGGGCAAACATGAATAGCACCGTAAGATACGAGGACCAAACGCCTTGCTAATTTGCATTTACATTGTTTTTCTTGGACGTCCACGACCACGCTTTCCAGAACTAGAGCCTCGTGTAGGGATCATCGAAGGGCGGCCTGATGGTCTACCGAGAGGCTTCTTGGGGGCTGGTGCGCTTGCCGGAACCTCATCCTCGCTCTCAGTATCTGATACATCTATAGCCTGAGGCTTCCTATTGACACCAGAAGACTTCGGTGCTGGCGCAGAAGGGGTTGTCGTTGTGACCTTGCTTGTTCTGTTGCCGTTCTTTCGAGAGGCTGGTCCGACAATTTTGATTTTCTTTCCGTTGAGTCTGCTCAAGATGGAATTGGTCGATGGGGGTGGCCCTGTACGAACAGGCTCTGGTGTCTTGTCCACAGGTCCCGACTCTCCTTGCAACGGCTCATCGTCAGCAGACAGATCAGCGAGGAAGTTATCCATCAGCTGGTCATCGTCTGATTCAGGAAACAGCGCCATCTTCGCTCGCAAGTTCTCTTCGGCTTCCCTAGCTTCAGCTTCAGCACGAGCCTTTGCCCTCTCCTCTTGACGCTGAGCTTCCAGGGCAGCGGCAGCGGCTTGTTGTGAAGGGATGAACGCTTCGCTGGAACAGTTATCCTCCTCATAAATGTCGTCTTGCTTAGAAATATGGTCAGACACATCGCCAGTGCTGTTTGACTCTGGGTCCTTTGATGATGACTCCGTAGGCCTGATCCCAGCTTTCGATTTTATTGGCGAAGATCTTCGACGCTCGTTGTACAAGCGGCTTCGCTCTCGGTCTTTCTCCCGGTTGGGCCTTATAGCTCCGTCTCTGAAGTCGGATGGCAGTTCAGTGGGCAGGGCGTCCTCGTATTCATTCCTCCGGGCCAACCAGTTTGACGTGCGACCACGTGGGCGACCAGTGTATTCAGGCTCATCGTTATCACCGCCAAACTCTTCGTCTGAATCGAGTGTGATCTCTTCGAAACGTTTAGAGCCACGAGGCCTTCCAGGTTTCGCGGAGCCATTAATTTCTGGATTGCGCTTGCGTGTGGAGTACGCCTCGTCCTCTTCTACACGAACACGATATGTCTTCGCGTCCTTATCCTTCTCGGCCCCACTCTTCAGGGCGTTAGGCTTCGGTACAACATCGGATTGTAAGATAGACTGCATGTCACCAGACGCATCGGCTTCCTCTGGAGTACCTTGTACGGTTGGTGCGCGCGTGGGAACTAGTCTTTGACGAATCCGGTCAAGATGGCCAGTAGCCAAAGACAGCTTCACCACTTTTGATTTGCCTTTCATCTTTGCGGCAACCAAGATGAATCTGTCTTCGCGTTTAGCGTCTTCGAGCAGTTTCCTCTGGACCTCTTTCTGATATTGCTTGCCAGATGCGTTCTTTGGTTGTAAGGGCGAAGCATCATCGTCCTTCTTCTTCTTCTTTTGCTTGTTTGCCTTGGTCTTTTTCCGGTGGCTACTCTCTGCTTCTTCATGTTCTTCGCGACCACGCTTCTGACCCAAACGAGGAATTTCTCCAGCCATGCCGGGATCGTGATAGTATGGAGCACCGCTCACACCCCCATCACCGTTTTCATCAGGAACACCATTAGCATCCTCCATAGGAGAATACGTGATGCCGTATCGGGTGTAGTTCTGGTCATCGTCTTCGACAAATCTCGCATCGAGGGAAGGATCCGCCATCTTGTCTATCTCCGCCTGCTGCATTCGTCGTTGCATTGCATTCTGTACCATGCCTTCTTCTTCTCTTAGCCAGTTCAGGTTAGAGACACTAAAGTCGACGAGACACTCTACTGAGCGTGGATCTGCCACTTTTTTGGTATCGTGACCTAGCAAAGTTCCTTTAGGCTCGTATGGATGTTGTCGGGGATCACGTCGGCAAGCACCTGTATTGCAAACTCTCATACAATGAGGGCACTTCCAATTGAAAGCTTCCATGATATTTACCGGCATTGTATCGTGCGCTCGGAATAGCGTGCCGTAGCAATAGGCCAGATCACAGCTTGAGCAGAATGCCATCTTCCATTTCGGATGTCGGTGGAGACAGAAATGGCAGGATTTGTGCTTTGAGAGCCACTGCTTCGATTTCTTGTTCGCACTCTTCTTGACGTTGCCGTATTTGTCAACAACAGGTTCCTCGTCGTCAGATACGGCCTCAGGCTGCGGGTTCTTGATATCCACAAACGGCCGAACTCGTAATTCTTCTTGACAGACCTGGGCCAAGGTCTTCTTGCCGAGATATCTTCGCTCTTCTTGTAACGGAAGCGGAGTTTTCTCATGGACATAGCCATCGATGTCAATAATCTGAGCGCGCCACTCCTCATATTTATGAACGAGGTCCTTCCACTTCCATTGCTCAACCCATGTGTACCCCGATTGACATCCACAGCTTCGACCCATACAGTAACAGTCCATGCAAACGTCGTATGGCTCCTCGATCTCGGAACTAAACAGGTTCTTGCACGATTTGCAGCTAAGGAAGCGATTGAAGATGTTGCATCTACAATACGCGCAAGTTACGTTGCTGTCGTAAGGGAGAAATTCAGGGTGTTCTCGTGAATCTTGTACGAACATCTCGGACAGCAGTACAATCTTGTAGAGGTCGAAGAGCTTCTTGAAGTCTTTCTGGACTTGCTTTATTCTGACAGAGCATTGGATCGCAACTGCTTGTTCACCTCCTGCTTCGACTTGTGCGCGGGCAGACTTGATGAGACTGGAGTACTTTAAGAGGGTGTAGTAGATAATGGCCTTGTTCTTGTATTGCTCGTCTCTACAAACGACTCGGGAGTTGGGCAATGCTTCGTTCAGCGCGAGTTCTAGGGTCTCGACGGTTGTGCGATTCCAGGCGATCTTCATAGTACGGGTACCCCGATTCCATACTTGATGAGGCGCCAGTGGTGGGATGAGAATGAAGTCGCCCGGCCGTTGCTCCACGACATAAGTCTGGAACGGAGCCTTCTTCCAGGCGATGAGCTGTGCGAAGTGGTTCTCCACTTCTATGTCATGGCCCAGCACCGAAAGCCAATACTCGGAAACCACATGGCGGTCTTTGCTTTCAGTCATGAACCATATAGATGACCCGGGACGCTCCTGCTTGCCGTCTTCACTGATAGTGCCTGAAGCGTTCACCATGATATTCTGACCCAGAGAAGCGCACATCTCTCGGTGAGACGGGGTGTAGGTGCCTTCGTGGCCGATGTAGCACATGAGGTTCTCGGCGCGCATGTCCGGTGGTAGGCTGCTCATGAGGTCTCCAGCCCGCCCAATGCCTCGCCCTTTGCGACCGCCCAACTCGTCCATGGCACCGGGACCACCAGGTTCACCTGTGCTCTCGTTGAGGTAGAAAAGCCCCGAAGGGATGTGCTCTTTCAGCTTATCATGCCATACTTGAGGGCAGTCGATATCTTTAAGATAGATTCGCTGCCTCGCTCTGTCGCGGTATACGTCTGGGCCGTCGAAGAATTGCTCGGTGAGCTTCGTCATATGCTTGAGGTAGTGCTTCATGGTAAGAGGGATATTCTCCTTGGTCGATAGATTTCGCGCATTCTCGACTATCCATCTGTTAGGTGTGCGTGTCGATTGTTGCGCAGGGGCGCACTTACCCTTGTCGCCATGGTTGTCACGCAGCCACGAAGGCGTAAAAGTCCAAGGATCCAGCACCTCCTCGAAGCCGTCGATTACCAGAGGTTTACCGCCTATGACGACGTGTAGCAAAACGAGCTTCTCGAAGGCTTCGATGCCGTTGTTGGCGATCATTTCATACGAAATGCGGTCGACATATTGGAAATTGTCCGCATTCTCCACAAAGGTGCGCACATCGAAGTCTGGTGGTATCGGCTCGAAGGATGCCCTGGGGCGCGCAGCCGGCATCGTGCGCGCCACCAGTTACCATCCGCAGTCGCGTATGAGGTGTGGGGTCGCGAGAGCAGGAAACACCTCCGCGGCGGCGTCGTGGTTGCAAACAGCTGGTATTGCAGAAAGTAAGCTCGCACGTGCGGTCGCGATCGTCCAGGGAGCGAGTGTCGCCGCAAAAGGTGAGCCGCAATCGATCCGGCGACGGCATGGTGAGAGCTATCGGGATGTGGACGCGACCGAGGAACCATGTTCTGAGCGGCGCGGAAGCTGTCACGTGCTGTCGGGAGTTAGCGCGAACGCTGCAACTTTCACTTTCCCCACTCACTCTCACCAATCTGGATGATCGAAATGAACGCCCGGCTGTGACCAGGCTGACTTTCCTAGTTGGGCGCCCAAGTTCTCACTTACATGCATGTCTTCATGCTGAAGGTAGCACCTTAAAAATCGGGATCCCAAACGATACTACAGCAAACGAGGAACAAGTGACTGACTTGCGTATCTTTGTATACGAACCCACATACGCTTTTAACCGGCAAAACACCAAACATGGCGTTACCACGTCATGCAGCGCGGCCCTTGGCTATGTGTCGGCAGTTCGCTAGGAAGCATTCCACTTTTCACTCTACTCACAGACAAAGGCAGTTGTCGACATATCTATCACTTGCAGGCTCCCGTCCACAATCTGTTCAGCTCGTCAAGCCGTTTACACAACATCGGGCATCTTTGCAATCAAGACTGGCGACGGTGGTAGCACAACACAATGGACCGTCGAGGTCACTTCCCGAGTACAAGCCACCCACTACTGGCTTCCTATCTTACCTGCCTCAAAAAGCCGTTCCATATGGTGAGCTGATGAGGTTGCACAACCCGGTCGGCACATATTACCTCTTCTTTCCTTGCATGTTCAGCACACTCCTCGCTGCAACTATGGCGACCCCCCTTGCTGCACCATCCGCCGTCATCAGTACAACCGCCCTTTTCTTCACAGGAGCTCTTGTTATGAGAGGTGCTGGCTGTACTATCAATGACCTTTGGGACCGAAACCTTGATCCACATGTCGAACGAACGCGGTTACGTCCACTTGCTAGACGAGCAATTACACCTCAGCAGGCTATTGTCTTCCTTGGGGGACAGCTTACTACGGGTCTGGCTGTCCTCCTGTCGCTACCCTTCGAGTGCTTCTGGTACGCGACACCGTCCCTTGTATTGGTCACTCTTTATCCTCTAGCGAAAAGAGTAACCTACTATCCTCAATTCGTTCTCGGACTCACCTTCTCCTGGGGTGCGATGATGGGTTTCCCAGCTCTTGGAGTCGACCTACTGGCGAACCAAGCAGCACTTACAGCGGCAGCTTGCCTCTACGCTAGTAACGTCGCATGGACCATTCTGTACGATATGATTTACGCACACATGGACATAAAGGATGATGCCAAAGCTGGCATCAAGAGCATCGCGCTCAAGCACGAAAAGGAAACAAAAGTGGTCTTGTCGGGTCTCGCTGTTGTCCAGCTTGGCTTACTATCCGCTACAGGAGTCGCGGCAGGGTTAGGGCCTGTCTTCTTTGTCGGAACTGTTGGGGGAGCCGCAGCCACATTGGGCACCATGATTCGACGAGTGAAGCTGAAGGAGGTCAAGAACTGTTGGTGGTGGTTCGTGAATGGTGCATGGTTCACTGGCGGTGCCATCAGCCTGGGCCTGGCTGGAGAGTATGCCGCGCATCTTTTCGGCTGGTACGGCGATGTGGAAGAGGGTGGAGACGATTGGAGGTCTGTTGCTGCTTGAAATTATACATGTATATTGGTGATATTGTACATATCCTCATGTACTATGACAGCAAAGTGATATTTCTACATGGTGGCGCTGTTGGGCGTTCCTGCCAAGGCTGTGGTTCTGCCACTGGAGCCCGCCCAGTGACAGCATAGGTAGCTTCCCCAACACCCACCTCTAGCTTGCGCAACACCCCCGTAAGTCTCCGCTGTATCCCCGTCGTACCTTGGGAGTCGCTCTGTCCTGCTCCGCATACAACTGAGCTATCCTGTAGCACGTGTTGCGCGCACAAAGATACAACCGCGCCGCTGCAATGGCTTCGCGACTGGTGCTGGTCCTGGGCGACCTCTTCATACCAGACCGAGCTTCAGTATGTTTCGACACCTAACCTGCACGACGCTAGACCTCACAAACTTACAGGCTACATAGGATATACCGGCAAAGGTACGCTTTGCTCTGTCTCTGTCACGCGCAACCACCGTCAAGACCTGCTACAACCGCACCTTTTGTCTAGTAGACTTCGCGCATGCGCTTACACGGCCCTATAGTTCAAGAAACTGCTCGCGCCTGGAAAGATCGGCCAAATCCTTTGTCTGGGCAACATTACCGACCGCGAAACCTACGAATTCCTGCGCGCCATCGCGCCCGACCTACAAATCGTGAAGGGTGACTTCGACGTCGAAGCACCTAATCTCGCCTTGTCAAAAGTAGTCACGCACGGCAGTCTACGCATAGGCTTCACACATGGCCACACCATCATACCACCCGGCGATGGCGACAGTCTGCTGATAGCGGCGCGGCAGATGGATGTCGATGTCTTGCTATGGGGCGGCACACACAAGTTCGAGGCGTATGAAATGGAGGGCAAGTTCTTCGTCAATCCAGGAAGTGCGACAGGGGCCATGTGTACGGGATGGTGGACTGAGGATGAGGAACCTACACCGAGTTTTGTATTGATGGATGTCAGTTTACCCACAGCTGGTCACACAAAGAGCAGCAAACAGCACAAGAGTCACTAGGCTATCAGGCTAACAAAAAATCAGGTTCAGGGCGATGTTCTCGTACTGTACGTGTACCAACTACGCAAGGATGCCGAAGGCAACGAAAATGTCGCAGTGGAGAAAGTGTCATTCCGGAAGAACGGCGGCGGCGCATCATAGACCAAGCTTATTACGAACAGCGGCTGGAGACGGCTTGTGGACGGACGAGTGCATGAAACGGAGTGGTTATACAAGCATAGATGCGCGTGCATGCATTCACTATGAGGAGTGCAAGTATTACACAACATGAACAATGAACATGAACTCCCTTTTCGCAATCGAGCTGATTCAGTTGGCTTCGGACTTGATTCCGCTGTGGTACCACCATCTATACCAAGGATGTTTATATGATAAACCGCGTTCTGTACACATTGTCCATTACGGCTAGACACACCATCTTAGTCTCGCAGATCCCATAAATCAAAACACTCGCAAGCATGCATAATGTGTTCAGGCATGTTCCTTGTTCATTATTTTATACGTACAGCCCCTCAAAGAGCGTGCAGCAGACGATGAACACCCGAACCCAGTTCTGCTCAGCTGAGACTCATGTCATCATGTCGTCGTTTCTTACTCCGCTTTTTTTTTTTTTTTTGGGG
>Ga0265797_10002840_pt1 | contig 28576 bp, 22 predicted proteins | sample P2T30metagenome_FD_192433 | JGI IMG/M metagenome (GOLD analysis project Ga0265797, IMG submission 192433) | Plant litter microbial communities from East Loma Ridge, Irvine, California - P2 T30 | ecosystem: Environmental > Terrestrial > Plant litter > Unclassified | place: USA: California...
GCGCCTGGGCAAGAACCTGCGCACCGACGAAGGGCAGGGCGAGCAAGTCCGCGTGTACGAGGCCTCGTCCGACCTCGAAGAAGCGCAGTGGATCATCGAAGAGGCGAAAAGCCTGATCAAGGATGGTCACAAGCGCAACGAGATTGCGATCCTGTACCGTTCCAACGCCCAGAGCCGGGTGATCGAGCATGCACTGTTCGCGGCCGGCCTGCCGTACACCGTGTATGGCGGCCTGCGCTACTTCCAGCGCGCCGAGGTCAAGCATGTCATTGCTTACCTGCAGCTGATGGACAATCCGCACAACGACTCGGCCTTCTTGCGCGTGGTGAATTTCCCGACGCGCGGCATTGGCGCGCGCACCATCGAGCAGTTGCAGATGGCGGCCGACAGCTACGGCATTTCGCTGTACGCAGCCGTGCCCTACATGAGCGGCAAGGCCGGCACCTCGCTGGGCGGCTTCGTCAAGCTGATCGAAGGCGCGCGTTTCGAAACCCAGCAGCTGCCATTGCCTGAACTGGTGCGCGTGGTGCTCGAGCGCAGCACGCTGCTGGCGCATTACGGCGCCGAGAAGGATGGCAGCGACCGCGTCGAAAACCTTGAGCAGATGGTCAACGCCGCCACCCAGTTCGTGCAGGAAGAAGGCTTCGGCACCCAGGCCCCGGCCCATCTCGGACCGCCGGCCCAGGCGCAAGCGGGCGACGCGCTGCTCAATGCCGACGGCCTCGAAATTCTCGATGGCGGCGCGCCGCTGCCATCGGTCATGTCGCCGCTGTCGGCCTTCCTGTCGCATGCCTCGCTCGAGGCCGGTGACGCCCAGGCCCAGGCCGGGCAGGAAGCGCTGCAACTCATGACGGTGCACTCGGCCAAGGGGCTTGAATTCGACGCCGTGTTCATCACCGGCCTCGAAGAAGGCCTGTTCCCGCACGAAAGCAGCTCACGCGAACTCGATGGCGTGGATGAAGAACGGCGCCTGATGTACGTGGCGATCACGCGCGCGCGGCGCCGTCTGTACATGAGCTTTACCCAGCAGCGCATGCTGCACGGCCAGACCCGCTTCAACATGAAGTCGCGCTTCTTCGACGAACTGCCCGAGGAGGCGCTCAAGTGGCTGTCGCCGCGCGTGCAGGGCAACTGGTTCGCCAGCCGCAAGTCGACCACGGCCTGGGACGACACCCAATTCCGTGAAGGCAGCGACAACAAGATCGCCCAGCAGATCACGCAGAAGTCGGGCGGCGGCAGTGGCTGGCGCGTGGGCGAATCGGTCGCGCACGCCAAGTTCGGCGAGGGCGTGATCGTCAATATCGAGGGCGGGGCGGGCGCCGCGCGCGCGCAGATCAATTTCGGCTCGGCCGGGATGAAGGTGCTGGACCTGTCGATCGCCAAGCTGGAGCGGATCGGGCGATAGAAATTGTGGGCGGTCGCACGGCCGTCATCCCCGCTTTCGGGCGAATGACGGCCGAGAAAATAGTTCAGCCAACTGCGGGCCGTTCAACCGAGGCCGCAAGCTACTTGTCCAGACTAACCTTCCCCTCAGCCGCCACCCCATCCTGCGGCTTGCCGAAAATCTCGCGATAGCCGATATACATCGAGCACTGCAGCAGCAGCATGAACAGGAAGATCAGCCACATGATCGCCACCCGCGCCACGCTGCTGCCACCGAGCAGCAAGGTGAACACGAAGCAGATCGCGAAGAACAAGCCAAACCACGCCATCAGCAGCACGATGAACACGCGCGCGCTGCGCACCACGGCGAAGAAGCTGTAGAACACCGCCTTGAATGGCGGCATCTTCTGCCAGTGCGTCAGCGGCGGCGCGAAGCACAGCGCGATCAGCGTCATCGCATTGACCACGATGAACATGAACAGGGCGAAGATATCCGATCCCTGCACCTGCGCCGGGGTGCCGGTGCTGCTTTGCGCCGCCACCTGTTCCCAGAACTGATCGCTGATCACGAAGCGCGCGATCACGGTCAGCACCAGCGACACGCCCAGGTAGATCAGGCCGATCTTGCACAGTTGCCCCACCAGTGGCTTGCGAAAGCCGGTCAGGGCCACCGCCGGCGTCACGCGCTGGCCGCTGTCGATCATCAGGCAGGCCTGCATGAAGGCCATCGAGAACGAGGGAATCAGGATCACCGCGATCATCGCCCCCAGCAGCGGCACGGAGCTGATCAGGATGCTGACCAGGATGTTGGCGAACAGCAGCGTGGTGAGCGCCGCCGGTTGTTGGCGAAACAGGCTCGCGCCGCGCTTGAGCCAGGTCCAGCCAGTGATTGCAGGCAAATTGTTCATACGATGAGAGTGGTGGGCAACTGCGGCGCCGGATGGGCGATGCGCTCGCGCAGGATGCGCTCGAAATGGCGGGGATCGTGCGGCGTCAGGAGTTCGGCCGCGCGGGGAAGGTGCAGGTCATACAGGCGCGACAGCCAGAAGCGCAGCGCGCCGGCGCGCAGCAGCGGCTGCCAGGCCTCGGCTTCACTTGGCGTGAACGGACGCACCGCATGATAGGCATCGAGCAGGGCGCGCACGCGCTCGTCGTCGAGCTGGCCGGTAGCCAGGTCGATGCACCAGTCGTTGACGGTGACGGCGACGTCGTACAGCCAGGTGTCGACGCCGGCGAAATAAAAATCGAAGCAGCCGCTCAGGCGTTCGCCTTCGAACATCACGTTATTGCGGAACAGGTCGGCGTGTACCGGACCGCGCGCCAGGCCAGCATAGGTGGCGCCGGCGGCGAAATCGCGCTGATAGGCCACCTCGCTGCTGAGAAGCGCAGCCTCGTCGTCGCTCAGGTAGGGCAGCACGGCGGGCGCGGTCTCGATCCACCAGTCAAGGCCGCGCAGATTCGGCTGCTGCAGCGCGAAATCCTGCGCTGCAAGATGCATGCGCGCCAGCATGCGGCCGACCTCGGCGCAATGCACCGGCTGCGGATCGAGTTGCGAGGCGCCGCTGAGGCGGCTGACGATGATGGCTGGCTTGCCATGCAGCGGCACCACCAGCGCGCCGTCCTGGTTGGCGACCGGCGCCGGCACCGGAATGCCGCGCTCGGCCAGATGGGCCATCAGGCCGACGTAGAACGGCAACTGCTCGAAGCGCAGGTTTTCGAAAACGGTCAGTACATACTGGCCAGGCTGCGCGTCGCGCTCGGTCGTGAGAAAGAAATTGCTGTTATCGATGCCGGAGGAAATGCCTTCGAGCGCGACGGCCCGGCCGAGCGCGAACTGCTTGATCCACTGGTGAAGGTCATCCAGCGAGACCGCGGTGAAAACTGCCATGTGCTAGCAAAAAAGTGGAGGAGTCGAGTGTGGGCCCCGCGTGCGGGGCGCAGGGTCATTGTTTGGTGGTCGGTTCGAGGGCCGGCGGCGGCGGTGCGTCGGCGCGCGTCGGCAGGCCGGTACGCGGCTGCGCCGGGGTCACCGGTTCGGCCGTGGTGTCCTGCTTCTTTGGGTTGCCGAAATCGAACTCGACCACTTTCCACTGCGGCGCGCGGCCGGCGGTGCTCTGGGCGTCGCCCGGCTGGGCGTTGCCGGCAGGCGTGTTCGGCTTGAGCGAGTAGTGGCTGCCGCTGCTCTCGACTTCGACTTCGGTCACGCGGCCGTCGTTGCTGCGATGTTCGGTGATGCGGGTGCGCGGGCGCGGCTCGATGGTGGTGGCCGGCACGTCGCTGCCCGGCTCGATACGTTCGAGTTGTGGCGGCTGCTGCAGCTGGCGTTGTTGCTGAGCTTGCTGAGCTTGCTGAGCCGGCGTTTGCGCAGGCTGCTGCGCCGCCGGGCGTGGCGCCGTCTGCCGGGTTTGCGCCGTCGTCTGGGCGCCGGCCAAACCGGCATGGGCGAACAGGCACAGGGTCAGGAGGGCGAGGCGGGGAGTCGTGCGCAGCATAGTGGTCACCTAATGTCGTTTAGTCCATTGTAGCAAACAGCGCAGCGTCGCTGTGAACTGAGTGCGCCGTTTTCCCAGTGCGAAGCGACAGGGCGGCGCGCCGCCGAGCTACTTCGCCTAAGGCGGATTCTGCGATAATGATCGCTACTCCGGCGCACCATTGCATCACCTGCGCGCCTTCCGCATCCGACCCTGTTCTGACCCTACGTCGCCCCTATGGACAATACCCTGCTGCTCGTTGACGGTTCCAGTTATCTTTATCGCGCCTTCCACGCGCTGCCCGACCTGCGCAGCCCGGACGGTTTCCCCACCGGCGCCATGCACGGCATGGTCAATATGCTGCGCCGCCTGCGCGCCGACTTTCCGGCCGCGTATATCGCCTGCGTATTCGACGCCAAGGGCAAGACCTTCCGCGACGATCTGTACCCCGAGTACAAGGCCACGCGCGCCTCGATGCCGGAAGACCTGGGCAAGCAGATCGGACCGATCCACGAAGTGGTGCGCTTCATGGGCTGGCCCATCCTTACCGTCGACGGCGTCGAAGCCGACGACGTGATCGGCACGCTGTCGGTGCAAGCCACCGAACGCGGCATGAAGACCGTGATCTCGACCGGCGACAAGGATCTGGCGCAGCTGGTCAACGACAAGGTCATGCTCATCAACACCATGAGCAACGAGAAGCTCGACGAAGCCGGCGTGCTGGCCAAGTTCGGCGTGCCGCCGAACCGCATCATCGACTACCTGACCCTGGTCGGCGACACCGTCGACAACGTGCCGGGCGTGGCCAAGTGCGGCCCCAAGACGGCGCTCAAATGGCTGGCGCTGCACGATTCGCTCGACGGCGTGATCGCCAATGCTGCCAGCATCGGCGGCGCCGTGGGCGAGAACCTGCGCAGCGCGCTCGAATGGCTGCCGAAGGGCCGCGAACTGATCACCGTCAAGACCGATTGCGACCTGGTCAAGCACGTGGTCTCGTTCGACGAGTCGCTGGTTGGCCGTCCCGAAGACGCCGAAGCGCTGCGCGAATTCTTCGCCCGCTACGGTTTCAAGACCATGCTGCGCGACCTGGGCGGCGCCCGTCCCGGCGACGGCAGCGTGCGCCCGGCGGCCGGCAGCGCGGCCGGCGGCGGTCCGCTCAATTCTCCCGAAGGCCCGCAGGGCACGCTCGACGGCATGCCGGTCATCAAGGGCGAGTACGAGACCATCCTCACCGACGAGCAGCTCGACAAGTGGCTGGCGCTGATCGACGCCGCCGCCCTGACCTCGGTCGACACCGAGACCACCTCGCTCGACCCGATGACGGCGCAGATGGTCGGCATTTCATTGTCGACCGAGATCGGCAAGGGCGCCTACATCCCGCTGGCGCACCGCTACGCCGGCGCGCCCGATCAATTGTCGCGCGAGCACGTGCTGGAAAAAATGCGCGCCTGGCTGGAAAATCCCGCCAAGCCGAAGCTGGGCCAGAACCTGAAGTACGACATGCACATCTTCGCCAACCATGGCGTGGCCCTGAAAGGCATCGTGCACGACACGCTGCTGCAGTCGTACGTGTTCGAGTCGCACAAGCCGCACGATATGGACACGATGGCGATGCGCCACCTGGGCTACACCACGATTCCTTACGTGGACGTGTGCGGCAAGGGCGTCAACCAGATCTGCTTCGACCAGGTCGAATTGTCGCGCGCCACCGAATACGCAGGCGAGGATTCCGACATCACGCTGCGCCTGCACCAGACCATGCTGCCGCACGTCGAGGAAAACGCCGGCCTGACGCGCATCTATCGCGAGATCGAGATGCCGACCATGGAAGTGCTGCACAAGATCGAGCGCAACGGCGTGCTGATCGACAGCGAGCTGCTGGGCGTGCAGTCGGGTGAACTGGGCAAGCGCATGCAGGAACTCGAGCAGCAGGCCTACGAACTGGCCGGCGGCCCGTTCAACCTGGGTTCACCCAAGCAGATCGGCGAAATCTTCTTCACCAAGCTGGGCCTGCCGGTGATCAAGAAGACCGCCACCGGCGCGCCGTCGACCGACGAAGAAGTGCTGCAGAAACTGGCCGAGGATTTCCCGCTGCCGAAGATCCTGCTCGAACACCGCGGCATGTCGAAACTCAAGTCGACCTACACCGACAAGCTGCCGAAGATGGTCAACCCGAACACCGGCCGCGTGCACACCAACTATGCGCAGGCGGTGGCAATCACCGGCCGCCTGTCGTCGAACGAACCGAACCTGCAGAATATCCCGGTGCGTAACGCCGAGGGGCGCCGCATCCGCGAAGCCTTCGTCGCCGCGCCCGGCCACGTGATCGTCTCGGCCGACTATTCGCAGATCGAGCTGCGCATCATGGCCCACATCTCGGGTGATGCCGCGATGCTCAAGGCCTTCGCCGACGGCGAGGACATCCACCGCGCCACCGCCGCCGAGATCTTCGGCATCGGCCTCGATGAAGTGCAGAGCGAGCAGCGCCGCTACGCGAAGGTCATCAACTTTGGCCTGATCTATGGCATGAGCGCCTTCGGCCTGGCCCAGAACCTGGGCATCGAGCGCGGCGCCGCCGCCAACTACATCGAGCGCTACTTCGCGCGCTTCTCGGGCGTCAAGCAATATATGGATGAAACGCGCCTGCAGGCCAAGGCGCGCGGCTATGTCGAAACCGTCTTCGGCCGCCGCCTGTGGCTGCCAGAGATCAATTCGCCCAACGGCCCGCGCCGCGCCGGCGCCGAACGCGCGGCAATCAATGCGCCGATGCAGGGCACGGCGGCCGACCTGATCAAGCTGGCGATGATCGCGGTGCAAGATTGGCTCGAAAGCGACAGGCTCGGCACCCGCATGATCATGCAGGTGCACGATGAACTGGTGCTCGAAGTGCCTGAAGCCGAACTCGATCTGGTGCGCGTCAAGCTGCCCGAACTGATGGCGGGCGTGGCGCAGTTGAATGTGCCGCTGCTGGCTGAAACGGGCGTGGGCAAGAACTGGGACGAGGCGCACTGATTTACGCGCCAAATCTGCATCGTCGTCCGCGCGCAGGCGCGGGGGAACCATGCTGAATCACAGAATGCTGCATATGAAGAAAACCGTCGCGCGCCTGGTGTCGATCGCCGGCACCGTGGTGTATGGGATCACGGGGCTGATCGCGGTGGTATATCTTTTTGGTGCCGTCGTGTGGATGCATGCGCCGCCCATCGCGGCGCTGCTTGTGACGCTCGTGATGATGACGCCGCTGCTGATTCTGAGCTGGATACTCAGGCGGGCGGGGCGTCCCTCGCCGCGGCAGGCCTGGTACCGCGTTCGGAGCGATGGCAAGCTGGTCAGGAGCAATGCGCGCGGCGATTGAGGCGCGCGTCCGCTCGCGACAAGCACCTTCCGGTCAGTACGCCAGTTCCTGCACGTGGGCCGCCGCCGCATCTTCGACTACGACAGTGCCCACCACCCCGGTTGGGCGCGCGCAGCAGTCGTCGGTATCGTGGTTGGCGTCTGCACGGTGTTCTGGTCGCGGCGAGAAAAAGCGATAACACGCCCGCGCCACGCTATGCCGCGCCCGCTCGCTCACGGCTGCAGCCCATGCCGATCAATGAACTGCCTGACGCCGTCCGGGTTCGCGGCCAGCCAGGCGTCCAGCGCCGGGCGGTACGACTGGCGGAACTGCAGCAGCAGGATCGCCGCTTCCAGCTGGCCAGCCTTGGCCAACGCCTGCATGCGCTGCAGCCCCGGCTCGCTGAAGCGATTGCCTTGCTTCGCTTCGAGCTCGTCGGCGATGGTCAAGGCCATGCGCCAGGATGCAAGTTCAATGTCGTAGGCCGAGCGTTGCTTGTGCTGGTCGGCCGTGCGCAGATTGATTTCGGCGCTGCCGAGCGCGATACGAAAAGCCTGGTCGTGAGTCGGCTCATCGAGCACCTGTTCATCGATCTCGAGCGTGTACTTGCCGCCGTCATTTGGCACCACGCGCACGCCGCGCCGCAAGGCCAGTGACGTCAGGGGCTTGCCAGCGCCAGCGTCGGCGCGCAGGGCGGACAGCTTGCTCCAGTTGGGGCGCTGCGATGGATCGGCCGCGATCGCCGACAGCAATGCCTGTTCGGCCGCGGCGCGCTTGTTCTGGTACAGCAGCGCGTCCGACAGGAAGCGCCAGGCTTGCGAATTGTGCGGCTCGATCCCGGTCGCGCGCCGGAACAGGCTTTCGGCGCGCGGCCAGTCCTTTTGCATGAAGTAGCAGTCGCCAGCGCCGACCAAGGGCATTGAGGATTGTGGATCGGCAGCCATCGCAGCCTCGTATTTTTGCAGCGCCTCCTTGAATTGCCCTTGGGAGAAATGATTTTCAGCCTCGTCGTGGAGCGCCGCCGCGCGCGCGTTGAGCGGGCGCAGTGGCGAGACGCCATCGTCGTCGAGCATGCGCAGTGTTTCGTGGGCGATCGGGTCGTCCGGGTCGAGCCTGATGGCGCGCATGGCCATGGCACGCGCGGTGTCGCGCCACTGTTTGACCTTGTCGGGCTTCACCTGCGGCGCCAGCCGCAGCATCAGGCCCGCCGCCAGCGAGACCGGCAACGAGGCCAGTGGCTCGGCTTTCTCGACGCTGCGGTATTTGTCGAGCGCCTCCTGGAACTTGCCTTGCCCTTCAAGAGCGAGCGCTTCGCCGATGCCGCGCTTGCACGCTGCGGTGCATTCGTTGGCGGCCGACGCGAACGGGTGGGCCAGCGCGAGCATGGCCGAAAGTAGCAGGATGCGGACGTGTTTCATGAAAAGGCCACGTATTCAAAGCCCAATCTTAACGCGTCACGCATGCGCCATTTCTCACCCATTTCCACGCGCCCTGGTGCCTGCTACATCTGCCTGAACTGCCGACCGTACGCTTCGCTGACCGGATAAGTCTCGCGCCGGCCTCGCAGGTGCAGCAGCATGGACGCGCCCTGGCGCTCGATGCGGTCGATCTCGCGCAGGTTGACGATGGTGCTGCGGTGGATCTGGGCAAACTGTTGCGGGTCGAGCCCCTCGATCAAGGTTTTCAGCGGCGTGCGGATCAGCGCTTCGCCGCCGCTGCTGACCACGCGCGTACACTTGCCGTCGGCCTGGAACAGCACCACGTCGTCGACCATCACCAGCCTGACCGTGTCGCCCAGCGACGCCTTGATCCACTTGATGTGGCGTGCCGGCTGCGGCGCCTGCACCGGAAGCGATGCCGGTCGCTGGGCCGCCGACCGGGTACGCAGCCGCTGCACCGTGGCCGCCAGGCGCGCCATCGTGATCGGCTTGACCAGATAGTCGACCGCGCCGGTATCGAAGGCCTCGAGCGCATGGCCGGGGAAGGCGGTCACGAACACGATCTGGGTTTGCGGCGAGGCTTGGCGCGCCACCTCGATGCCGTCGATACCGGGCATCTGGATATCGAGGAACAGCACGTCCGGCTGCTGCGCATGGATCATGCGCAGCGCTTCGACACCGTCGCCGGCTTCGCCGGAGAGCGTCAGTTCGGGCCACAGGTCGGCCAGCTTGTCGCGCAGTTCGGCGCGCAGCAGCGCTTCGTCTTCGACGATCAGGGCGGTCGGCATCAGGACGCCTTGCGTGGAATGCGCAGCGTGGCCAGCACGCCGCCGCCGGGCGCAGGTTCGACCCGCAGCGCTGCGGCCCGCCCATACAGCAATTGCAGGCGCTGATGGATGTTGGCCAGGCCAACGCCGGCGCCGGCCGGTGCATCGCTCAGCCCCGCGCCATCGTCGCGCACCGACAGTTCGATCCAGCGTTCGGCGCCGCGGCACGCCACAACGACTTGTCCCTTCCGCGCGGCGCGTTCCAGGCCGTGCTTGACCGCGTTCTCGACCAGCGAGATCAGCATCGCCGGTGGCGCCGGACACGCGAGCAGCGCCGGGTCGACCTCGATCCTGAAGCGCAGCCGTTGGCCCATGCGGATCTGCATCAGGCTCAGATAGTGTTCGGCCAGGTCGACCTCGCGCCCCACGGTGGACGATTCGGTGCGCAGGTCGGGCAGCGCCGCCTGCAGGTAGCCGACCAGGTGGTCGACCATCGTCTGCGCCCGTTCGCCGTCGGTGCGGATCAGGTACTTCAGATTGGCCAGGGTGTTGTACAGGAAGTGCGGCTCGACCTGGGCCTGCATGGCGTGCAGTCTGGCCTGGAGCGCGCTGCGCTCGAGTTCCTGGGCGCGCGCCGCCGCATCCATCGACGCGCGCCGCGCGTGCAGCGTGCGTTCGAGTTCAGCGCACACCTTGTCGACCATGGCCAGGCCTTCGCCCAGTTGCAGCACCAGCAGTGTCAGGCCCGGTGTGCGCCGCACCCGCACCCTGGTCAGGCCGCTGCCGTGCTGCTCGATGCTGACCCTGACGCCGCCTTCGTACCAGAACGGCCGCACACGGCCGATCCTGATACGGCCCATGAACGGGTTGTGAGTGAACGCGGCAGGGCGCGCGTAGCCCAGCGCTTCGGCCATGCCGATACTCGACAGGCGGTCGGCGCACAGGTCGAAGGTGGAAATCGGGTCGAGCGGCGATACCAGCTCACGCTCTGGCGTGAACGAGACCATTGCTTCGCTCAGGACGCCGCCGGACTCGCGCAACTCGGTCAGTTGTTGGCGCGCGCGCGCGACCGCCGCCAAGGTCAGTATCAGGAGAACGGCCGCGCCGCTGAATGCGGTCTGATGCGGCGAAGCGTCGGTCCACGGCAAGGTCAGGCTTGGGATCGAGAGCAGCGCGGGCAGGCCGCATACCAGCGCCGGCAACGTGGCGCGCCAGATAAAACGCCGCGCCAGTGCGGGCTGGGTCGGCGGGTCGGAAAGCTCGGTAAAAGGGATGTTCATGCAGGCCTCATTCATCAAGACTGCTGCATTGTAGATGAGTGAAGCAGGCCATCTTGCGGCATGCGACGAATGCCGCAATCGGTCGCTATACGGGCCGATAGCGAGGATAAGTGCGGGCCGATAGCGAGGATAAGCGCGGGCCGGCAACGTGGTGCGCCGGCCCGGCGCAGGCATTACGCCATTTCGAGCGCCGGCGCTGCGCGCTTGGCCAGCAGTGGCCGCGCCTGAACCTGGGCGCCGCCCTCGGCCAGCCTGAACCCCGCCGCCACCTGCGCCAGGCGCGCCGCCTGCTCCTGCATGCTCGCTGCCGCAGCCGCCGCTTGCTCGACCAGCGCCGCATTCTGCTGCGTCATCTGGTCCATCTGGGTCACGGCGACATTCACCTGGTCGATGCCGGCGCGCTGTTCCTGGCTGGCGCTGGTAATCTCGGACATCATGTCGGTCACCCGCGCCACACTCGAGACCACGTCATGCATGGTGGCGCCGGCCTGCTGCACCAGCGTCGTGCCCGCATTCACCTGGGTCATCGAGTCGCCGATCAGCGCCTTGATTTCCTTGGCCGCGCTGGCCGAGCGCTGCGCCAGGTTGCGCACTTCGGACGCAACGACGGCAAAGCCGCGGCCTTGTTCGCCGGCGCGCGCCGCTTCCACCGCCGCGTTCAGGGCCAGGATATTGGTCTGGAACGCGATGCCGTCGATGACGCCGGTGATGTCGGCGATCTTGCGCGCCGAGGCGTCGATCGAACCCATGGTGTCGACCACCTGGCCGACGATGGCGCCGCCGCGCACCGCGACTTCGGACGCCGTTTTCGCCAGGCCGTTGGCCTGCAGCGCGTTGTCGGCATTCTGGCGCACGGTCGAGGTCAGTTCTTCGATCGAGGCGGCGGTTTCTTCGAGCGAGCTGGCTTGCTGTTCGGTGCGCGCCGACAGGTCGAGGTTGCCGGCGGCGATTTCGGTCGAAGCGGTGGAAATCGCAGTGGTGCCGTGCTGGACTTCGGCGACAACCGTCACCAGGGCGTCGTTCATGCTGTGCAGGGCGCGCATCAGGTCGCCCACTTCGTCGCGCGGATAGTCGCCGAATCGATTCCCGAGGTTGCCCGAGGCAACGGTCTCGGCGACCACCACCGCCGCCACCAGCGGCCTGGTGATGCTGCGCGTGATGAGGAAGGCGGCCACCGAGCCGAGCGCGATGGTCAGCACGCCGAGCAGGATCACCAGTTGGGTGCTGCGCGCGTTGGCTGCTTCGATGCGCTGGGCGGTATCGTCGATCGCCTTGCGCTGCAGTTGCAGCAGGCTCAGCACTTTGGCGCCATAGTTGGCGGCGGCCGGCGCGAACACCTCGTCATAGGCGCGTTCGGCAGCGGGGCCGTCGCCGGCCTTGCGTGCGTCCATCACGGCAACCTTGGCAGCCTGGTACTTCTTGCGCAATTCGAGAATGGTTTGCAGCGTTTCTTTCTCTTCCGGCGAATCGAGCAAAACCTCCACCTTTTTCAGGATGGCCGTGGTGTCGGTGACGCTGTCGGCGATCGGTTTGGCGAAGACCGTGGACAGGGTGGTGTCGCTGCTGCGCGAGATCAGCGAGGTGCGCGCGATGGCGGAATAGGTCAGTACGTACCAGTCCGAGACCAGGCGTTCCTTGGTCAGCGGCTTGTCCATCATTTCCTTGGTGGCGGCCGTGCTGGAGCGGGTGGAGTGGAGGGCGGTCGCGGTACCGGCAAGGGCCAGGATGAGGATGATGGCGAAGCCGGAAGCGAGACGGGAGCCGATACGCAGATTCTTTAACATCATGTCATTTGTCGGTGGAAACGGAAAATTCCGCAAGGCAAGTATCTATCCTTTAAGTTTAAAAATAAACGAAAAAAATGATTGTGTTGTAAGGACGCAGCATTAAAAAATTGCCGATATTGCAGTATTCGATAACAAAGTTTTACCCATCCATGCGTGGCGTGTACAGCCCGGTTGGCGATGCTAGACTGGCAATCTTGTCCAACTCAGATCGAAGGATGACCATGAAAGACCTCGTCAACGACGGTAACAGCCTGCTCGGCGCCAGCGCTTACAACGACGGCGTCAAGCGCCGCGATTTCTTGAAAGTGTCGCTTGGGGCCGGCTTCGCCACGGCGGCGCTGCCGGTGGTGGCGCAGACCATGATCCAGACCGATACCGAGGGCCTCGACGCGGCCGACAGCATCCTGGTGATCGACGGCCAGGACGTGCCGGTGTACCGCGCCCAGCCGCGCGGCAAGACGGATGTGCCGGTGGTGCTGGTGATTTCCGAAATCTTCGGCGTGCACGAGCACATCAAGGACGTGGCGCGCCGCTTCGCCAAACAGGGCTATATGGCGATCGCGCCCGATTTGTTCGTGCGCCAGGGCGACCCGACCAAGGTGGCGAATATGGCCGACCTGATGAAGAACATCATCGCCCGCACGCCGGACGCGCAGGTGATGTCCGACCTCGACACCGTCGTCGCCTGGGCCAAGCAGCGCGGCGGCAATACCGACAAGCTGGCGATCACCGGTTTCTGCTGGGGCGGGCGCATCACCTGGCTGTACGCGGCGCACAACCTGAACGTGAAGGCCGGCGTGGCCTGGTATGGGCGCCTGGTGGGCGAGGCCAGCGCCAATTCGCCGAAGCATCCGATCGACGTCGCGCAGAACCTGAAGGTGCCGGTACTGGGCTTGTACGGCGCCAAGGACACCGGCATTCCACTCGATTCGGTCGAGCGCATGCGCGCCGCGCTGGACAAGGGCAACAGCCGCTCGATGATCCACGTGTACCCGAATTCGGGCCACGCCTTCCACGCCGATTATCGTCCGAGCTTCAACGAGGCCGATGCAAAGGACGGCTGGAACCGCGCGCTGGCCTGGTTCCGCAAGCACGGCGTCGCCTGAGCGCGGCGTAGATTCTGCGTCTGCCTCCGTGCACTGCTTGCACGGGGGCAGGCGCGGGACGGTACAATGTCCGGTTTTGCGGCTCGTCGCAAGTAAATAACAAGAGGCTTTGAAATCGACCCGCTTTTAGACCCGACACTGGGCTCCATCCTGCTGGCGACCACGGTCGCCGGTGTCGTCAGCATCTCCGGGGCGGCCTTTTTCTCGTTCACGCTGCTCTCGAAAGCGGTCGAGAAGATGGTCAGCCTGTCGGTTGGCATCATGCTGGCGACCTCGCTCCTGCACGCGCTGCCAGAAGCATTCGACTCGGGCGCCGACACGCACAGCCTGTTCGCCACCTTGCTCGGCGGCCTGCTGGCGTTCTTCCTGCTCGAGAAGGTGGCGCTGCTGCGCCATTCGCATCACCACGAAGGCGATGGCCATCATCACGCCCACGGCCATGACGCGCGCGAAGCCGGCAAGTCGGGCTGGATGATCCTGCTCGGCGATGGCATGCACAATTTTACCGACGGTATCCTGATCGCGGCGGCGTTCCTGGCCAACCCGGAGCTGGGCATCGTCACCGCGCTGGCGATCGTGGCGCACGAGATTCCGCAGGAGATCGGCGACTTCATCGTGCTGCTCAATGCCGGCTTCTCGCGCCTGCGCGCGTATGTGTTCAACCTGCTGTGCAGCCTGATGGCGGTGGCGGGCGGCTTGCTCGGGTATTACACGCTCGACCGCGCCAGCGGCCTGATTCCATATGTGCTGGTGTTTGCGTCGTCGGGCTTCATCTATATCGCGGTCAGTGACCTGATGCCGCAGATGCAGCGCCGCGCGACGCTGCGCGAGTCGGTGCCGCAGGTGCTGCTGATCGCGCTCGGCGTGGCGGCAGTGGTGGCCTTGCACGCCTTCTAGACGTTCTCCAGGACCAGCATGAATCGTCCACGCCGCACCGCGCTGTCCGATTTGCTGGCCCATATGGCCAAGTGGATTGCGCTCTCGCTCGCGGTGGCGATCCTGGCCGGTACTGCATCCGCCTTCTTTCTGTTTGCCCTCGATTGGGCGACCAACACCCGCACCGCCTATCCCGGGCTGATCTGGCTACTGCCGATCGCCGGCTTCGTCGTCGGCTGGATCTACCTGCGCTTCGCCGGGCGCGCCGAAGCGGGCAACAACCTCCTGATCACCGAAATCAACGAACCGCAGCAGACCATCCCGCTGCGCATGGCGCCGCTGGCGCTGGGGGGCACCGTGCTGGCCCACCTGTTCGGCGCTTCGGTCGGGCGCGAGGGCACGGCGGTGCAGATGGGCGGGGCGCTGGCCGACCAGATCACGCATCGCTTCAAGCTCTCGCCCGAGGACCGGCGCGTGGTCATGATGGCCGGCATCGCCGCCGGCTTCGCGTCGGTGTTCGGCACGCCGCTCGCGGGCGCGGTGTTCGCGATTGAAGTGCTGGTGATCGGGCGCCTGCGCTACGGCGCGATCCTGCCATGCCTGATCGCGGCCGTGGTGGCCGATGAAGTCGGCCTGCTGTGGGGCGTGCAGCACACGCACTATGCAATCGACGTGATTCCCTCGGTATCGGCATGGGGCCTTGCGGCGATGGTGCTTGCCGGGATCATGTTTGGCCTGACCGGCCGCGCGTTCGCCGTATCGACCCACGCGATCGGCGCCTGGATGCGCCAGCGCATCGCGTATGCGCCGCTGCGCCCTTTCATCGGTGGCATCGTCGTCGCCGGTGCGGTGTGGCTGATCGGCACCGACCGCTATATCGGCCTGGGCATTCCCGTCATCGTCGAATCGTTCCAGCAGCCGCTGGCCTGGTATGACGGGCTGGCAAAGTTTGCATTCACGGTGCTGTCGCTGGGAGCCGGCTTCAAGGGCGGGGAGGTAACGCCGCTGTTTTATATCGGCGCCACGCTGGGCAATGCGCTGGCCCCTTTGTTGCACATGCCATTCGCGCTGCTGGCGGGGATCGGTTTCGTGGCCGTGTTCGCGGGCGCGGCGAATACACCGCTGGCGTCGACGCTGATGGCGATCGAACTGTTCGGGGGCGAGATCGGCATCTATGCGGGGATTGCATGCGTGGTGAGCTATCTGTTCTCGGGCCACGCGGGTATCTACCGCGCCCAGCGCATCGGGCGCGCCAAGCCGGGTTATCGGCAGCCAGGACGCGACAATTGAGCGCAAGAGCACTGGCAGCGTCATTGGCTGAGCAAGCCACGGGCCCCCGGAGCGCATCGGAGCTGTTAGGATGCACATTTCCCCATGCCCCAATGACCATGAAACGCATCGCTTGCAGCCGCGCAGCCGTTCTCCTGGCTGGCGTCGTTCTACATCTGACCGCATCGGCTGCCGATGTCGTTCCACTCACCTTCATCAACGGCCTTCCTTTCGCGACCGTCAGGATCGGCCCAGTTGCTTCGCAATTGATGATTGACTCAGGCGGCTCACTGGGTATTTCGATTCCAGAGAAAACGGTCAAAGAGTCTGGTTCGGTCAGGCTGCTCGAACAAAAAACCAGGTTCAGCGACCTGAAGGGCCAGGTATTTGAAGTGCAGAATTTGGTCGCACAGCAGGTCACGCTCGGAACCACCGAACTCGGCCCGGTTGACGGCAGGGTCCATGTGCAGTGGGGAGGCGCGCCGGAGGGGCTTGAAGCAGAGCTGACCAAAGCTCGGCAGGCCGGCGCAATAGGCCTTGCGGCATTCGGAAACCGGCCAGTCATGTTTGACTATCAACTCGGCACGCTTTCTATCTACGAGCCGGGAGAAAACCCGCAAGCTGGTCAGCAAGGTTGGCACGCTTTGAGCCTGGAATCCGGGAAAATAGGCCCCAATGTCACGCTGATCGTGCGCGGCAAACCTCTCAAGTTCGTTCTGGACACAGGAGCACAGGTCAACTTGGTCAACGCTAAAAGTCTCGCGCCTGTTGCGATGCAATCTTCATGTCAGGCTGCGCCCCCGGACACCGATCACTGCGATCCGCGCGAACTCGGCACAGTCCAGGACAGCAATGGCCAGTCCGTGGGGACATTGAAAGCTGAGCGAATCGAGTTGAACGGTGCGCCCTTCGATGGGATTTTGGGGGCACCGTTCTTTCAAGGCCATAAAGTGCTGTTCGACCTGGCGACGCATCGCTTGTTGATTTCTTCGGCCGCCGCCAAAAACAGCAAGCCGAATTGAACTTGCCGGCGCCAGCTTTGATGCCGTTAACGTGCGCAATGGGGCGGTGCGACCGCTCAGGTCACAAGCTGCGTCTGACGGCGCAATGAGATCAGCTGGTCCCGTTAGCGCGCATCCGGCGCCAGTGGACCGGCGCCACGCCGACGCTGCCTTTGAAGCGCCGGGCAAGATGGCTCTGGTCGACGAATCCGCATTCGACGGCGACCGCTGCGAGCGGCATGCCGAGCGCAATCAGGGTTTGCGCATGGCCGATCCGGACGGCATTCAAATACACGTGGGGCGATACATTGAACGTGGTTCCGAACAGGCGTGTCAGGTGTGAACGGGACAGTCCCGCTATCTCGGCCAGCTCGGTCAGTGTCAGGTCGCGCTGAAAATAGGTCCGGATATAGTCCTTGACCCGCGTAAGCCGCACCAGCCCCGCGTCTGAAGGCATCAGCGCTTCGACCTGCCTGCGTTCTCCATGACGCTGGAGCATCGTGCGCAGAAAGGTGCGCAGCAAGGATTCCGTTCGCAGGGCTTCACGCGAATTTTTTGCCAGATCCTGGGTCAGCCTGATGAACGCCGCCGCCATGGCGCGGTCGGTGAGGTGCGGCGCCGCAAAATAAGGCGGGCCAGCCAGACCTGCATCGAGATCCAGGCAGGATCTTACAAACGCTTCGGGAAGGTAGCAGATCGTGTAGCGGAATCCGTCGGGTGTGCCGCGGCGGCCGTCATGGTCCTGGTCTGGATTGAACAGCACGAAATCGCCTGGCTGGCTGTCATATTGCTGCCCCTTGCAGCGGAAGCGCTGGACACCGTAGGTGGTCAAGCCGATCGAAAAGCAATCGTGGCTGTGGCGCTCAAACGCATGATCGGTAAAGCTGGCCTGCATCAGCGTGACGTTGTCAGTCAATGCCGAAAATCGCGCTTCATTACCATCCGGGAGATCGTCGGGTGCCATGCAACGATTGTACAAGACGGGCGAATCGCATTGACCGATCATGGTTTTTTTTCACAAGGAGTCAATCATGACCGGTGTAGTCGATCTCGACACCAAACTTGCCACCTTTAGCGAGGCCTGGCAACCGCGCACGGTTGCGCTGTTCAACGGCCACGACATCATGGTGGCGAAGCTGCGCGGCGAGTACCATTGGCATGTCCATCCTGATACCGACGACTTCTTCCTGGTACTCAAGGGCCACTTACAGATCGATCTGGAAGACGGCTCTACGGTATCGCTGACGCCTGGTCAGGTGTATGTCGTGCCACGCGGGGTCCGGCACCGTCCGCGCGCTGAACCCGAGGCGCATATCGTGCTCATTGAACCGACCGGTACACCCAACAGCGGTGATCCACTTACCGCGGCGCCGCGCCGGATTGTTTAGTCCGAGCTGACCTGGAGTCACATTTGTTGTTCTGTGGATACATATCCTGTCTATATTGAAACGCGCTGCGGCAGGGGTGGATACAAGCGTCTGACGATCGAATACACTCGGCGGTTTGTTGAATCGTCGGGGTGAATGTGATTCATGGCGGAGCGGGTGCGCTATTGAAGGCGCAGGCGGAAGAAGCGGGCCGGGATGGCGCCAGCGAACTCGGCGTCGAGCGCCAGCCGCTCAAGGCCGTGACAATCACGATGATCCTGATGGCGTGTCTCATGTCGCTCGCCGTCACGGTATGGAGCAGCTACCACTCGCGCGGACTCGAGCTCGCCAACGCTTCCATTTCCGCATCCAATACCTCGCATACGCTTGCCAATCAGGCCAATTCCTCGTTCAAGATGGCCGACACCGTGCTGGTGTCGTTGGTCGACAAGGTGGAGGTGGAAGGGTGGTCGGCGGCCAGCACGGCGCGTTTGCGCGCACTCATGCTGAAGCATATGGCGCGCCTGCCGGCCTTGCAGGGTCTGTTCATCTATGATGAAACTGGCCGCTGGATCGCAAATTCCTCGGGCACGCAGTTCGATGGCCGCAACAACAGCGATCGCGCCTATTTCCAGTATCACCGCCAGCATCCGGGGCGGGGCGTCCACATCGGCGACCCAATCATTGGCCGCACCAGCGGCGCGTGGGTCATTCCGGTGTCCCGGCGCATCGATCATCCCGACGGTCGCTTTGCCGGCGTCGCGCTGGCAACGATCAAGATCGACTTCTTCCGCAAGATATACGAGGGCCTCGATATCGGCAGCGATGGCCGGATCCTGATGACGCTGGACGACGGCACCCTGTTGCTGCGGGTGCCTTTCGACCCCGGCAGCATCGGGCGCGACACGAGAGAGAAGCCCCTGTTCCGCCAGCACGCAACCGATGTCGAGATCGATGGCGAGGCTTTCCTCTACAGCCAGTCGCGGGTTGTCGACTATCCGGCGCAGATCGCTGTGCTGCGCTCGAAAGACGTTGCGCTGCGGCCGTGGCGTGAGAGCGCGACGCTGTCGTACCTGGCCTTGTTCGTGCTGATCGCGGGCTTGCTGCTGCTTGGCCGGCGCGTCATCCGCCAGGTCGCGCTGCGCGACCGGCTGCAGCGCGACCTGCTGGCGACCAAGACGGCACTCGAGACGGCGAACGCGTCGTTGTCCGCGATGGCCTACGTCGATGGCCTGACAGAGCTGTTCAACCGGCGCTACTACGAGCAGACCTGGGAGCGCGAACACCGACGCGCGTTTCGCAATAAGACCTCGCTCGCGGTAATGATGATCGACGTCGATTATTTCAAGCGCTACAACGACCGCTACGGCCATCTGGCGGGCGACGAATGCCTCAGCAGCATCGCGCAGACAATCCGGCGCGGCCTGCGGCGCAGCGGCGACCTGGCGGCACGCTATGGCGGCGAGGAGTTTGTTGTACTGCTGCCAGACACCGACCTGGCCGGTGCGCGCGAGGTTGCAGAAAAAATCCACGCCGACCTGGCTGCACTCGCACTGCGCCACGAGGCATCCCCGCATGGCACCGTCACCATCAGCATCGGCATGCACGCCGCCGTGCCGGAGCGCTCGGACGATGACGAGCGCAGGTTCGTCGCGCGCGCGGACGCGGCGCTGTACCGGGCAAAGGAACAGGGCCGCAACCGAAGCGCGTCCTGACCGTTCTGAAGTCGTGCGAACGGTTTGTTCGAAAAAAATCGGCTCAAACGCGCTTTCGAGGAGAGCGGCATTCAAGCTCGGGCTGCCGGATACTTTACCAGCATGCCTCGTCAGCGCACGATCAGCACCGCGCGCACGCTCGGATCCAGGGCCGCGCGCTCAATGTAGCCGATCATGCCCGGGTTGTCGGCGATCAGCTTGCGCACGGCCGCGTTGCCGTCGACTTCGGCCGGCGGTTGGGCGCGGCCAGTAAAAATCAGCCTTGACCAGTGTGCCTTGATCAAGGCAGGTGATCGGCGCGCCACTTTGCCGTAGAACTCGTCACGTAGCGGCGAACCGAGGTTCTGGTCGATCGCGACTGCTTCGCTGCCATTCGGGAAGCGATTCGACTGGGACAGGAATATGTCGGCAACCTGGTCAGCCCGTAGCGTACTGACCTCGCTGCGTACCGAGACAATGACGGCAAGTTCTACCGCCTGGGCAGAGCTGGACGACAGCGCAAATATCGGACACAGATACCAGATCAGATACAGGCTGAAGAAAAATAAGCGGTGCAAATGATTCATCGATTTTAAAATACGAAGTCCAGGCCCAGGCTGATGACGCTGAAGCTACGGCCGGAGCGAAACCCCGGTTGAATATTGATCAGGGTGCCGATTGAGCCACCGCGCGGCGTGACGCGGTCGGCTTGCGCCTTGAACGCCAGGTTCGGGGCGACGTCCCAGCGCACACCGATACTGGCCGTGTCCTGGGCGCCGATCTGGCGTAACTGGAAATTCAATGCGTCGTTCAAAACACCCGCCACTGCGGCAACATCAGGAGGCAGGCCATCGAGCGCCAGCCCGGACGTATTGGTGGGCAGGTTGGCGACCAGACGCGCATAGGTCATGTAGGGCGCCAGGTTGCCGAAACGGCGGCCTGCGGATAGGTATGAGGCGGTCTGGTCACCCAGGATCGAGTCGGTGTTGATGCGGCCACTTTCGCCAATGACGAACCAGTCGCCGGTATCGTAATTAAAGCCTGCGCTGAACACGCGCACGTGTCGCTTGGCCACATCGTAGCGCCTGGCCAGCGCCTCACCAGGCGCACCGAAAGCACGCAAGCCGTCGAACAGCTCTTCCGCGCCTGGCACCACAAGCAGCGTCTGGGCTGCGGTGAAGCGCAAGGTCAGTGCGCCGCTGCTCGCGCTCTCGGTAATGCCGACGATGTTGCGGGCCTTACCCTTGACATCCTTGTTCAGGCGCGCAGTAGCGCGTCCCAGTGAAAGGGTGGTCTCATGCTTGACGTCCCCGCTATTCCAGCGATAAGAAGCATCGATGCCATCGCTGTTCGCGATCGGCATCAGACTGTACAGCTCGACCGGGGCGCGTAGCCAGGGCAAGGCATAACCCACCTTGCGGTAGTCAGCCGCCAGGAACAAGGGCAGCGCGATGCGGCCGGCGCGTATCGACAGATCCGGTGTTGCTTGGAACTTCACATTGGCCCAGGTAAGGTAGGTCTTGTAAGAATTCTCGACGCTCTTTTCTTGCGTCACCTGCGCCACGGCCGACCAGCGCTTGTCGAGCTGCACATCCAACTGCACGCCGCCTCGGCTGTCGACGTCGAAAGCCCAGGCTTTGGAATGGCCGGCCTGGCCAGGCGAATTGGGGTTGACCGTATAGTCGCCCTGATCCTCCGTGGAACGGACGGCAGCAACAGTGCCGAACCCGCTGGCGTTCCACTTTGCTTGCGCGTGCGCGGCGCCACTCGACAAAACCAGCAGACATGCCACCATGGTTGTACGGGTGACGCTGCGCGCCCGCGGGGTAGAACGCATTGATGACATGTGGATAGACAAATTGATAAAAATTGGAAGTAAATAGGGTGCTTCATCACGCGCATCACAGTGCGAAGCTGCTTGATCAAGGTTGCAGTGGCAGCAATGCACCAGAAGGTGTACCGTTCGTGCCGGGGTGCCGAGCGCTGCTCGGGATTACCTACAGGATGTCGTTTTTCTCATTTGACCGGAAGGGATAAAGAGGCCGGTTCTGCGAGGATAGGTAATTATCCCTGATGAAGCAGATAATTTCCACTTGGAAACATGACTTTGCGTCCGAACTTGCATCCTTTCCAGCCGAGCAAGGCCGGAAGGACCCAGTTGGTGCTCGACCGCGTCATCCACGATCGATTCATTGCCTTCGCGCCAATGGCTAACGGTGAAACCATGGCGCCTCGAGGCATCGTTCATGTGCGATTTTGCCTACGCCTCAACGCGAACGTTTTACCCAGTGCACGCTTGCAAAGCAGTGTGCACGCCTCTTATCCTGAACGCCTGCGAAAACGCACTATGTGGCTCAGGCTCTAAGCCATTCGCCTTCGTGGGCTACAGCTTTTTCTGGTTAATAACTTTGGCAACCGTTCAATTTGCAAAGAAATTGCGGTGAACCTCTTCGCCCTCAGCCTGTAAAGACGCCACTAAAAAACCTATAAATTTTCCTAGTGAATATATGCGCAAGCAATATGCTGTCTCATCCCTTCCTGCTGGTCAGATGGCAGAACTGACCCGGCTGATGATTGAAGAAGTCAAGGAAGCTGCGGTGTTTTTCATGGATGTCAACGCCATCATTGAAAGCTGGAACAGCGCAGCCGAAGAAATGAAGGGATTCACCGCAGAGGATGCGATTGGCAGTCATTTGTCCTTGCTCTACACCGATGAAGACAAGGCATGCGGATGGCCCGAACATAATATTCGGGAAGCCATGAAGAACGGGTTTTTCAGGGAAGAGCGATGGCGCCAGCGCAAGGATGGCAGCTTGTTCTGGGCGCGCATTCTGCTCACGGCACTACGCAACGACGCCGGTGAACATGTCGGCTTCTCGAAGATCACGCTTGACCTGACCGAACATAAACTGCTCGAGAGCTGCGTCAAAGAAAAAGAAGAAACGCGGCGCGTGCTGACGGCGGCGAACGCCGGCACCTGGGCATGGCATCCGCAAAACGGCCAAATGGACGTTTGCAGAAATTTCATCGCCTTGTTGGGGCATACCGGTGGCGATACCAGCTTGCCCTTCGCGCAGTGGCTTGAATTCATTCACCCCGATCACCGGCCAGGCGTACGCAGCGCTTTTGAAAATGCCTACGCAACCCAGCCTCGTACGTCGATACATACAGAAATGCTGATGCGCCAGAAAGACGGCGGCTATCGGTGGTTTGCTGCGCGTGCCGACTGGTATCAGGAAAAGAACGATGACCCCTGCATTCTTCAGGGCGTCAACATCGATATTCAGGAACTGAAGACGATCGGAGAGCAACGCCAGCACGCGATCGAGCAATTGCGGGCCGAGGATGCAAGGAAAAATGAATTCCTCGCGATGCTCGCGCACGAGTTGAGAAACCCGCTGGCGCCCATCAGCGCAGGGGCTGAATTCCTGAAAATGGGCCGGCACGATGAGGCGCGGGTGCGCCAGACGAGTGAAATCATCAGCCGCCAGGCCACCCACATGACAAATCTGATCAACGATCTGCTGGACGTGTCGCGCGTTACACGCGGGCTGGCCGAACTCGACAACGTTTCGCTGGATATCCGCCGCGTCGTCGCCGATGCGGTGGAGCAGGCCAATCCGCTGATCCATTCGAAGCGTCATCATCTGGCCCTGCATATGCCGCCCTATACGCTGCTGGTGGCGGGCGACGAAAAACGCCTGGTCCAGGTGATTGCCAACCTGCTCAACAATGCCGCCAAGTACACGCGCGAAGGCGGCAATATTGTCCTGACAATCGACGTCAAGGATACCGATGTGGTGCTCGAAGTGCGCGATAACGGCATTGGCATGCCACGCGAACTTGTCGGTTACGTATTTGATCTTTTCACGCAGGCCGAGCGAACCCCGGACCGCTCGACAGGGGGCCTGGGCCTGGGACTGGCGCTCGTCAAAAGCCTGGTCGAGCTGCATGGAGGACGGGTTGCCGCTGCCAGCGAAGGCATAGGCAAAGGCAGCAAATTCACGGTGACCCTGCCACGGCTGCAAAATGACCCTTTGTTATCGGGCGCAGGCGAGGATTATCACGGCAAAGGATTATTGCAGCGCGCGTCAAGAGACTTGAAGATTCTGGTGGTCGACGACAACGAGGACGCGGCAGCGATGTTGAGCATGCTGTTGGAAGCGGCTGGCTACGATGTCCTGGTAGAACATGGCGCAAAAAAAGCCCTGGCGCGTGCGACGCTCGAGGCCCCCGATGTCTGCCTGCTCGATATTGGCTTGCCTGAAATGGATGGAGTTGAACTGGCAGGGCGACTTCGGGCCCAGCCTGCAACGGCGAATGCGGTGCTGATCGCTGTTACCGGCTATAGCGAGGAAGACGGCCAGGGAAAGCTGCGAAGCACCGGGTTCCAGCATCATTTGACCAAGCCGGTCGACATCAAGGAACTGGTTTCGATACTTTCCAAAATCAGTTCATTCGCATAGCGCCTGAACCCTCGCACGCTGGTTCAATGTTCCAGCAGCGGCTGCAGGTTTGCCTCTGCCGACAAGCCGGCAACCATCAGCGCCGAGGTCTGCCACACAGGCGCCACATACGCAGGCCCATGATCGGCTTCGCCCTGCGCGCCATCGAACCGATAATCGGCCGCGTCGTGTACTTCCCAGTCTCCTTCGCCCTTCAGGTGCAGCACATGGGTATGGTGGCGCAGCACCGCCGGCCGGTGCGCAATGCTGATCAGGGTGGTGCCGCGGGCGCGCAAGGCGCCATACAGCGCAGCTTCGTTGGCGCTGTCGAGCGCGCTGGTGGCTTCATCCAGGATGACGATGTCCGGTGCATGCACCAGCACGCGGCCGAAGGCCAGGCGCTGCTGTTCGCCCACCGACAGCAATTTGTCCCAGTCGCGCACGGCGTCCAGGCCGCCCACGCGCTCGGCCAGGCGCGGCAGGTGCACCTGTGTCAGGATGGCCAGCAACGCGTCGTCGCTCAGCGACGAGTGCGCGCTGGGGTAGATCATCTGGCTGCGCAGCGTGCCCGACTGCAGGTAGGGTTGCTGCGGCAAGAAGAAGAACTGCTCCTGCGGCGGATGGTGGATGGTGCCGCTGCCGGTTTGCCACAAGCCCGCGATCGCGCGCAGGAGCGAGCTCTTGCCGCAACCGCTGTCGCCGGTAATGAGCAGCGCGTCGCCCGGTTTCAGGGTCAGGCTCAGTTCCTTGATCAGCACCCGCTCCGATTGCGGCGGATGCAGGGTCAGCGCTTGCAGCGCCAGATGGTCGGCCGGTTCGCGCCCGATGCGCGGGTGCTTGTCATCGTCCTGCGGGGCAGGGGCGGCGTCGTTCAGCACCAGGCTCGACAGCGCTTGCAGGCGGTCGATGCCGGCAATGAACCGGCTCAGGCTTTCGAAGTTGTCGACGATCACACCGACCGCGCCCAGCACCGCGGTAAATGCGCCGGCCGCCTGGATCGCGCGTCCCACTTCGAGTTCGCCCGAGAGCACGCCGCCAGCCAGGATCACGCCCGGCAGCACCAGGGTCAGCTGGCTGAAGGTGCGCTGGAACAGGTTCAGGTTGCGCTGCTTCTTGATCAGCTTTGCGAAATTATGGATGGCCTTGTCGAGCCGCACATGGATGCGTGCGCGCTCCTGTTCTTCGCCGCGGTAGAAGGCGATCGATTCGGCGTTTTCGCGCATGCGGATCAGGCTGAAGCGAAAATCGGCCTCGCGCCGCAGCTGCCAGAAATTCAGGTGGATCAGCGGATTGCCGAACACGTACAGGGCCACCACGGTGCCGATCGTCGCATACAGCGCCAGCACGCCCACCAGCACATGCGAGATCGACCATAGCACGGCGCTGAACGCTACCAGCTGCATGATCGAGCCGATGAAGATCAACAAAAAGTGGATCGACCTGCCGGTGAAGGTGTTGATGTCTTCGCTGATGCGCTGGTCGGGATTGTCGATGTCCTTGTCGGCATCGAGCTCGTAGTATTTGCGGCCTTTCAGGTAGCCGTCGAGGAAGCGCCGGGTCAGCCAGCGCCGCCACTTGTTGGCGAACACGTCGCGCATGTAGTAATAGAAAGCGTAGACCGGCACCGCGAACGCCAGCGTGAGCAGGCACATCCGCACCGACATCCAGAAGCGCTCGCCGTTCTTGGCCGCCAGCGCCGATGTCATCTCGCCGGCCTGCTCGTTGAGCATCACCGCCAGCTTGGTCTCGACCAGCATCAGCACGATCAGCAGCACCAGCAGCGACCAGGCCTTCTTCTTTTCCTCGCCCAGCCAGTAAGGCTTGGCCAGTGCCACGAATTGCTTCCAGGCGGTGACCGACAGCAGCGCGCTGCGGCGTCTTTTTTTCGGCGCCGCCGGGTCCGGGTGATGCGCGGGGTCAGGCGTGGTGGAAGCGGACGCGGTCATATTTCTGCAAGCGGCGATGAATCAAGGCTCGAGAATACGACCGGCTGTAAATGCGTTCAGTGCGGAAACATACATAGCTGCCAGTTAGCAACGTGGCGTGACGCGAATATGGTGTTGCGCCAATTACGTCCAGCCGTCCAGCGCGCCCGAGGCCGCCAGGGTCGCAATGGCGGCCTCGATCCGGGGCGGGGCGCCGGCCATCAGCGGCGCCACCGGTTCGCCCAGCAGGGCGCGCATCAGCGGCGGCATCAATACCAGTTCGATGAACTGTTCGGCAGGGCCGAGGGCCTGGGCGACGCGCTCGGGCGCACGCAGCGCAATCGCCGCCGCCACCCGCTGCACACCGGCCTGCCAGCACAAGCGGTCTGCACGCAGGCCGGTATCGGCAAAGCGGGGCAGTTCGGCCACCAATAGTCGCAGCAAGGCGATCGCGTCCGGATACAGCGCATCGGCCAGCACCCGCTGCCCGACCGCCATCAGGCGCTCGGGCAGCGGCGTCTCGGGGGCCACCTTGTCCTGCGCGAACGAGCGCGTCAGCATATTGTCGACCACGGCGGAGAACAGGGCGGCCTTGTTGGCGTAGCGCGCATAAATGCTGGCCTTGCCGGCGCCGGCATCGAGCGCCACCTGGTCGCAGCTGGTGCCGTCGTAGCCGCGTTCCAGGAACAGGCGGGTTGCCGCCCCCAGCAGGCGCGCCTCGACGTCGCCCGCCCGACCCGCCGGCGGTCGTCCGCCGCGCCCCCGTTTTACCGCCACTTGCGCTGCCATGCCGCCGCTCCGTTCGATTGACTTTACAAATTTTATAACTGACTGTTAAACTAGACTGTCCAGTTCAGTTTATTTCAGTTAATTCGTTCCGGTGTGTATGCCGGCCAGCAGCGTAGCACGACCAGGGAATTACCATGTCCACCACCACCACCACCATCCGCCCGCTTCAACTGGGGATTCCCGAGAGCGATCTCGCCGACCTGCGCACCCGCCTGGCGCATACCCGCTGGCCCGATGCCGAAACCGTGCCCGATACCAGCCAGGGGCCGCAGCAGGCCAAGCTGCGCGCCCTGGTGGCGCGCTGGCAGGACGGCTACGACTGGCGCCGCTGCGAAACCCTGCTCAACGGGTTCGGCCAGTACCTGACCGAGATCGATGGCCTCGACATCCATTTCCTGCACATCCGCTCGCCCGAGCCGGGCGCCATGCCGCTGTTGCTGACCCATGGCTGGCCCGGCTCGGTGCTCGAATTTCGCGATGTGATCGGCCCCTTGACCGATCCGGTCGCGCATGGCGGACAAGCCGCGGATGCGTTTCACCTGGTGATTCCGTCGCTGCCCGGCTTTGGCCTGTCCGGCAAGCCTGCCAGCGCCGGCTGGAGCGTGGAGCGCATCGCCGACGCCTGGATCGTGCTGATGCGGCGCCTCGGCTACGAGCAGTGGGCGGCGCAAGGCGGCGACTGGGGCGCGGCCGTGACGGCCACGCTGGGCTACAAGGCGCCGCCGGGACTGGTGGGCATCCACCTGAACATGGTGATGTTCCAGCCGAGCGAACAGGAACGCGCCGAGGCCACGCCGCACGAGCAGAGCATGCTCGACGACGCCCAGCGCTATGACCAGCAGCTATCGGGCTATTTCAAGGTGCAGGGCACGCGTCCGCAATCGATCGGCTTCAGCCTGGCCGATTCGCCGGTCGGGCTGGCGGCCTGGATCTACGCGCTGTTCCAGGATGTGTCGGACAGCGGCGGCGATGTCGAGAGCGTGTTCGAACTCGACCATATCATCGACGACATCATGCTGTACTGGCTGCCCAACACCGGCGCCAGCTCGGCGCGGCTGTACTGGGAGACGATGCAGGCGATGCGCCACGGCGGCATGCCGAGCGCGCCGATGGCCACGCCGGCCGGCATCAGCATGTTTCCCGGCGAGCAGCTGCGCTTGTCGAAACGCTGGGCCGAACGGCGCTTTGCCAGGCTGGTCCACTTCAATGAGCCGGCGCGGGGCGGGCATTTCGCGGCGATGGAGCAGCCGGCCGTCTTTGTCGACGAGCTGCGCGCGACGTTTCAAGCGCTGCGCCTGACATCCTGAACCAGCGCCTGGCCCGGCGCCGCACCTCAGCTTGTGGCGACCGGCCGTTGTGGGTCGCCAACCCACTCGCTCCACGACCCCGGGTACAGCGCCGCGCCCGGCATGCCGGCTACTTCCAGCGCCAGCAGGTTGTGGCAGGCGGTCACGCCCGAGCCGCACTGCATGATGGCCTGGGAAGGATCGTCGACCAGGGCGCCGAATTCAGCGCGCAGCTGCCCGGCATCCTTGAAGCGGCCGTCGGCCTGCAGGTTGTCCTTGAAGAAGCGGTTCTTCGCGCCCGGGATATGGCCGCCGACCGGGTCGATGGTTTCGTTCTCGCCGCGGAAGCGGTCGGCT
>Ga0265797_10002841_pt1 | contig 28576 bp, 23 predicted proteins | sample P2T30metagenome_FD_192433 | JGI IMG/M metagenome (GOLD analysis project Ga0265797, IMG submission 192433) | Plant litter microbial communities from East Loma Ridge, Irvine, California - P2 T30 | ecosystem: Environmental > Terrestrial > Plant litter > Unclassified | place: USA: California...
GAGCGAATGCTGTCTGTGCTACATACCGCCTGAGCAAGCGACTACAGCAATCAAGTACTTCACCGACCAAATCACAAAGCCTACTGCGTTGGTGGTGTACGAGCCCATACGACCATTCGATGCTTTCGGCAAAACAATGGTGTCCAATCTTGCCTCGCGAGGCATTCACATGCAGACCTTGAAGCGATACTCCTCGCTCGACGCCCAGCGACAGCGACTGCGTTTGGCAGGGTTTGACAAACAGGGCGCTAGAGATGTGCATCAGCTCTGGGAGAGTGACCAGTGGATCTCTGAGAGCGAGAGAGAGCGGGTTGAGAAGTTGGAGTGGCTTGACGAGGTGGAAGAGTGGAAGTTGCTTGCGAGCCATTACTGCGTGGCGTGGGGCTGGAAAGGAGCGTTGTTTGATGGGGCTTGGGCTGAACTCGATGGAGGGAGAACAAGTGCTGAAGACAGAGATGACGATATCATGTAGCAGGAAACTAGCTCCGTTCGGGCTTGACACTTTGGCCTAAGAGGCTGGAATATCGCTCATGTTAGAACCACACCATCATTTTCACCTGCGAAACCCCATCACTCCACCAACCCCTTCTCCATAACCAAAAACTCCCCCTCCTCCTCAAAGGAATCCACCAACTGCGGCACAATCTCCGCAATACTCACCCTCCCAATCTCCTCGTACCCCAAACTCCTATAGAACCGATTCAAATAACTCCCCTCCTCCCCCCTCCCCTCCGCTTTCGGAACCAACATCTCCAACCTCGCCCTCCTCGCCCCTCCCTGCATCGCAACCATCTCCGCATGCGCAACCAACTTCCTCCCCAGCCCCAGCGCACGCGCATCGCGGTGCACAGTCAAGATCCCCACATCGGAGACGGTGGCGGTGATTTTGTAGGTGCGGACGGTGCCGATGGGGTAGGGCGAGGAGGGGATGAAGGCGAGGTGGAGGGTTTGGGTTTCGAGCCAGGATTGGATTTCGGTGGAGTTGGTGCGGAGTTTGCCGGGTTTGTAGAGGGAGGATTCGGTGGAGGCGTAGGCTTCGTTGACGAGGTGGACTATGTGGGTAATGAAGGGGAGGGAGGTGCGTTCGGTGGGGGTTGGGAGGCGGATTTGGATTTGGGGTTGGGGTCGGGTCATCGTTATGAGGTTTTTGCCGGGTGTTGGTTATGGCTATGCTTTTATGAGATCTACCGTTTAAGTTGTATGGGAACTGGCGACATGTTACATTCATTGTGGTATACATACATGTGTCCAGTCACCGCCGATTCATATCTCGTAGGGCGTGAGGATGGCTTGGCTTGTTTAAAGTCAGCCGCATGTTCGAATGCTAGAGAACAGCATGGAAGACGATTGATATCAGCATTGTGATAGTAGCTATGACAGTCTCGGCTCTCGAACACGAGCTCTCACATGCATGTATATATGTGTGTAAGTCAAGCGCATGCAGTGTTGGCCCTAACCCCAAACCCTGGCCAACCCTTATGAGGCTTGCGTCAATCAGATGCACATGTATTTGTACATGTATACCATTGGCATCATTGAACGATTATGCGGTGTTGTCAAGTCCGTAGGCGGAAAGGGTTTTATGATATTCATTATGAGAGAACTTTGATATTAAAGATTTTCCTTTACATGTTTTGGGACTAGCTATGCACATGTAGAATCGTCTCCACAGTCAAGGGAGCAAAAGAATGACCATTATGTACAAAGAAACTCATTAAATGCAGATATACTATATCTCTCCAACATTAAAGCCTAAGCCATCGATCTCCCTCTATTTAAGCGACAGCGGTGGAGCTGGTAGCATCAACGGAGAAGGAAGCCTCCTGCTTGTCGGCATCATCGCTAGTAGCAGCGTAGACCTGGTCTTCACCGAAGAAGTGGGTGACAGTGCCCTCGTTGGGGTAGTTGCTGACAGTGTACTGCAGCTTCAGGATGTTGGAACCGGAAGTGGTGTCGATGTAGGAGGAGTAGCTGGCGCCGGACTCCTTGCCCTTGCAGTCCACGTAGTCCTTGTCCTCGAGGCTGCCGGAGCACTGGTACTGCTCGTCGGCGGTGGTGAAGCTGACGTCGAAGCTGTAGTAGCAGCCGACGGTGCAGCCGAAGACAAACTTGTTGACGAAGAAGCTGCCGTAGGTCTGGGTGTCGGTGCTGCCGCTGTCGTCGCCGCAGCTGTCGGGAGTGGAGGTGGGAAGGGCGGCGGCGAAGCCGGCGGCACCGAGAGCGAGGATGGTGGAGGCACGCATTTTGATGTTGTTGGGTTCGGTTTTTGGTTTTGAGTGGTGTTGAAGTGGTGATTTGAGAGATGTAGTGCGAAGTTGAGTGTTGTGTTGATTGTGAAGTGCTGTGTTGTGGTGTGAGGGACTTTCAATTTAGAATGCGAGGATCACAATCCCTTATATAGCTATTCATCTTTGACCATAAGGTCACGAGCCTCGGAAGCATGTCTCCAGAACTGTAATGTGAGGTCACTGACATACGTCTGCGCTTCTCGAACACGAGGTGGCTCTAACCGCTGGTGGAGTTTACCCTGACTCGGGACGTTTAGGCCGGGCGATCGGTTTCTATTTTCGACCCAGACAGCGTGCGGCCTACTTTCAAGGTGGCAAAACGCGCTGGCGATCTCTGGATACGAACCACAATACCAAGGCACGACCAATGAGGGACCCTGCATGAGTGCTCGAAGTGCTATACGGTTGATGGTCGGCTGTCTTCAAATCTTCGCGGGGATGAAGTCGCTCGCCGGCGTCATGGCATTGGTCTTAGCGAATTGCAAGTGGTCAAAACACCAGCTTTGAAGCTGCGTTGCGTGCGGCGTTTGGTGCTCAATGCCAGGAGACGCCGGTGGTGTTAGCTTCGAGAAATGTTTACCGCCTCTCTTGACAAGGAGCACGCTGGACCTTGGCGCGTACTGACTAAGTCAGTCAGCCATTATTGGTGCATTATCCGCAGAAGCCACTTGTCCATAGAAGGTGTGTTTGACTCTGAATCTTCAAGACTCGCATCGTAGGAGTATCCATGCTTGCAACTGCCAGAAATAACCTGACGTATGTCAAGAGAGATACGTGGTATGCATACGAGCCTCTTTGGAATTCTGTACGATTCCCAGGTCACCCGGGCAGCCCTACAGCTAAACTCTCGCGGTTTAGACCGGTAGATCAGAATAGAAGTAAGTTCGCCACGATTGGATCCATTGTGGTGCACCTATATTGAAGAAGTTATAGAAATGCATTTACGTTCTGACGACCTTATCGTGCCGTCTTCCTGCCGTCTTCCTTTCCGGAGACGTGATGATCCTTCCCGCCCCTGTGGTCGCTCGTGTTTGTGGAGATGTGGAGCACGGGCGACATGAAGATCTGCCAAGAACGTGCGTCACGACCAGTTTGAGACCTGATGATCTTGAGCAAGAAATAGTACATGGACAACTATCAAAGACGAGGTCCACATGACGTTTGGTGTGGTCGTGAGTGAGCGTGGATGGTAACAGTCCGGAGCAATTCAGAGGCTTGCTGGTACTGCGCAGCTGAAATTGAGAAGGGACAGCCCAGCTTTGAAAACTCTATAGAGCACAAGTTTCATCCCTCCCTTCATATAAGCTTTGATCTCAATTCCCGTTGTCTGATCAGCAATACCCAGAGCATCATAAGATTGCAACCTCCAAGTATCATGATCAGCCCTCCAAAAAGTTGAAGCCCGAGATAGTTCCGCTTGCCACCATGCGTGTTGATGCTGGTGAGAGCGCCAGCAATCGGGCTTCCAATAAGAGAAGCAAAAGATCCAATTCCTTGCGCCATGCCCAGTCTCGCTCCAAGAACGTTTACATCTGGGCATACGACGGGAAAGACTGATGGTGGCAAAGGAATAAGTGCGCCACTGAAGCACCCATATAGCACCGCGTACGCGATGAAGGCTCCTGGAGTCTTCACGCCGATCCACGCAATGCAGAATATCCCACTACTAATAGCGCATGTGATCCACGGAATCATGACCCCGACTCTCGTGGCCGCAAAAGCCGCTCCAAGTCTCCCAATAATGGAAGCCGCCTGCGCGTATATGATGACATAATTGGCATCGCTCCGGTCCATACCAAGCTCAATCTGGCCGTAGCTCGCCATGTAGTAGAACGGCACCATGTAGCCGCAAAAGATGAGGAAATTGCTCGTGGTATAAGTCCAGAAAGGGAGATCCTTGAAAGCAGACTTGTCGAACAGCTTTCTTGCTTGTCCGGAAGAAATGTCTCCCACATTGCCTGCTTTCCAAAGAACGAGCGGAAACGCAACGCAGTACGATGCCAGCATGATGAAGCCCATGATCCGGACCGTCCACCCAAAGCTCATGTAGTTGATGAGCCGCTCAAAGGTAAGCGTGTAGATGATACCGCCAACGGGTGCGCCGCACGTTGTTATGCCCATGGCTAAGGCGCGACGCTTCTTGAAAGCTCTCCCAACTAAGGCCAGGCCAGGAATATATAGCAAGCCATTACCGAGGCCTGCCAAGATGCCCTGAGCAAGGAGGATCTGATAGTACTCTGAACACAGGCTCAAGAGAAAAACGCTCAGAGTCTCAACCAAAGCGCCCGCCAGCAGCATGGTGCGAAAATATCCCCAGTCAAACAATGGTCCTGAGGCAACGCCTCCCAAGATGAGCAAGAATGTGCATATTGTTCCTATCCAAGAAATGGTGGACGCGTCCGTGGCGGTAAGATACGTCAACTCATAGTAGCTCTGGAAGGTGCCAAACGCAAACGTCATGCCCCAGAGATTTCCAAAGACGATGAATGAGCCTGCCACTTGCAGCCATGCTCGTGTTCCGCCGTCTGGAGCGTCTGGTGGTAGAGGGACGGTGAGAGTTGTTGCGACTTTTTCGCCGCCGGCTTCGGCGATGGAGTGGTCATCGGATGGATTCAATGCCACAGAAGGCGTATTGGTCTTGGCTGTCGATGTCATCTCAGAAGATGAGAGTCGTCCAGTATATTTTGATTCTTCAATGTGACATTCTCACGAGCAGTATGTCCGGTGGAACGAAAGCAGCGCATAACAGTCATAGCCACGAAGGAAATAAAAGGAAATGGCAATAACAATACATCAAATCCAAGGCGGGCACGTAAGTATAACGTGCTGCCCGTAGCTTGGCCGGCTGCATGAACCGCGGCTAAAGCGTGATACTCTTGAAGAAAGTGATTATGGAAAATGTTGCAGAGGAACGTGTTTCGTGTCAAGGAGTTCGCTTTCAACTCCGTACCGTCTTGAAGAACTCGCTACACGTCTTTACACCAATTCGATACTGGATCTGACAACAATAGTCTTGCGAATTGTGATGGAAATGTTGTTGATTCGATGCACGGCAGAGAGATGCGTGCTGCAAGTTGCCCTTGCCCGAGCCGCTGTGGAGGTGGAGAAATTACGGCTAATGCGTGCCGAAAAGAGTCTTGTTTGTGGCTGTCTAAGTGAAGTAACCAGGCCTAATGTAGAAGGTTTACTCGGTCGTCATTTGGTTGATCTTCGCTGGAAGGTATACGAATACGAATTCTGCTATTTCTCGTCTCGATTGCACTTTCGTTTAAAGAAGGCAGTAAAACAAGTGGCGCCGGCGTTCGAGAATTTGAATAACTCATGGAACTAAATATGTCCAAATTTTGTTTGCTATTAATATCTATTTGAACCTTTAACAAGGCGACATGGCGCCTTGACATTGTCTGGTCGTGTGAACAGATTGTGTGCATGTGAATGACCTTTAGTCGTCGCTCATTACTTATGTAACGTGCTCCTTCTCAACTTCCTTCGGTATCCTGACAGCGACCGCAGTAATCAAAGCACCTGCTAGCGCTGCTGCCAATGCGAACCACCATGCAGCTCTCAGACCCTCGAGACCAATCGTTCCATCTGGCAGTGTATCGACTTCCGCGGCGATAGAGTCTCCCACGGAAGTCATGATAGCAGACGATAGGTTCTGAATGGTGACAAGGAGACTTCCAGCGCTTCCCTGGTAGCTCCGTGGAACGTTGGAAGTAATGAAGATGGATGCTGCAGCAAATGACATGTCAGGGCCGAAAGTCGCAAGAGCGATACCTGGCATGCTGAGCGCCCAGTATGTTGTTGACGGGCGGTTGCCCAAGAAGAAAGCGGGTCCTAAGGCGAATGCGACCATGGAGACCATGTAGATGTAGTGGCCTGGAACTCTGTGGAGCAGTTTGGCCACGATGAAAGTCGCCAATACGCCCATAAGTGCGTTTGGAAGCAAGTACAGAGCCACTGTCAGAGCAGACTTGTTCTGGATGTTGAGGAAGAATTGCATAGCGTAGAATTGCCATGCACCCTGTGGAGGTACTGTTAGCCATGTGAATTTTGAGAATCAGTGCTTTCAACATTGGTTTTGATACTTACCACGAAGCCTCCGAAGCCGAGGAAATATGCTGCCATCAATGGTGCGAATCCGGTAGTCTTCCAGAGAGAATTGGGAATCAGTGGCCGATGGACCTTGTGCTCAACGAAGAAGAAGGCCGCAAGTAGCACGGCACCAACAATGATCAAGGCATATGTGTAAGGCGACCAGTGCGTTATAGTGCCTTGTGTCAGACCAAAGAGTAAACACACACATCCAGCCGTTGCTAAGATAGCGCCCTTCCAGTCAAAGTCGCGAATCGTCGGAGCATCCGCGCCAGCAATATCGGCGACTGGACGAAGAGCTGGTATGGTGAAATATGCCGCAACTGCGCAGAGGCCGCAGAGAATTGCATTTGACCCAAAGATCCAAGGGAGATGTGCAGTGAGTGCTCCGCCCTGGATCGCACCGAGCCAGAAGCCGAAAGGTGCCATTGCAGCCATTGCACTAAACACGCGAGTCTTTCGTAGTCCAGGTGAGTAGACACGGCCCAAAATGCTCATGCTGCCGGATACGATCACGCCCACAGATAAGCCTTGCATCGCTCGCATGAAGAAGAAGAGTGTAGCACGCTCTGGTGTGAGACTAAAGAAGCCGACAATGTTCCAGATGGTAAGCCAGACAAAGGCCACTACTACCACTAGTCTCGGCGGCATAAGATCTGACAGTGAACCAGATAGAATGACGCTGAGACCCAGAGCGACAAGGTAGCTTCCGACCATCCACGGAAGCTCGCTGTTCTGAATGCCCAGAGCCAGTCTAAAGGCTTGTTGATTGACGTTGACGTTGCCCTGGAAGAAGGAAAAGAAGAGTTGACCACTGCTGCAAACGAGCACAAAAATGAGCTCAGTAGTCAGACTGGAAAGTTCCGCTGGTCGTCCTCTGGTTACACTCGATGGTGATAACCCACCACACTCCTCATGGCTCAGATCGCCACCGGTTATAACTTGACTACGAGCAGTCTGTGTCTTGTACAGGTTTTCGAGCGCATCTCCCATGTGGCTCCTGGTGCGAGTGATACTGTCCATAGCATAAACCTCCTCTCCAGAGTTCACGGCGCCATTTTTCTGAGTGTATTCATTGCGAGCGTTCAGGAGTGGTGTCGGCGTTTGGGCGCCAGATGGTGTCTCGTCAAACGACGTCCTCGTCGAATACGGAGCGGCAGACGGTGTGAGGTTGCCACGTTTGCCTTGATCCACGCCAAAGACACCAATGTCGGCCGAGAGCCGCGCATTGGAATGCGAGGTGATGCGTCCTAGTTCGTTAGACTGGCGTGAAGAAGACATTATGGCGTATGATGGTATAACTAGCAAGCTAGCATACCACGTTTACGATCAAAAGAGCAAAGGTTGAAACAATTTGAAGGGAAGAAGACCACAACCTACGTGAGTCAAATATATCCCTACACTTGAGATGCTCTCTAAAGGTCATCACATGATTGTGAGTTTGTCGGTGTGGCACCCGAGAAGTGCCTCAACCGCATGATAACGCTTTTTTCTGTGTTATCAATTTTCGCGTCATCAGCGGCATGTCCAGATGGGGAAATTCCGTCTCGGAAAATGGTATCCGATATCTTCAACGGCGATCAGGGCAAACCTTCGTCGGAATTTGGGGCTGACCGTGCAAGAGAGGAACCGTAGAAAAAAGTCATGATTCGCTGGTCGTTGGCGGACGATGCCACTGTCATTGGCAAGGAGACCGAGATGGTTATGTCTGATCATTGTATCATTGCGATTCACAGGCGCAATATTTAACGATGGAGGCATATGTCAAGCAATGCTCTCTCTCCAGTATTGCGTGCATGCTTACAAGTCTTCCGTGATTCGAAAAAAATTACTATTAATACCTAAATCTAAATTCTATGATTTATGGTCGACAGCAGGTTCAAAGATTCTTCAAATCCTTCCATATGTTGTTGATGGCCCTGGAGTAACACGAACGCCGCTTGATGTCTGCGATCTGGCCTCTATGAAGCTGTGCAAATTTTCCTCGACAGCAGCCTGGTTTGGAAAGTGTAGACCGATCTTTCTGTCCTTGTCTGCGAGCGCTGCATCTCGCAAGCAATCATGCTCGTAGGGATGAAGATGCGTGCAACAAATCCGATTATCGCCAGGCTCGGATTGGAGGACCAGCTAACCATTTATGCACACGTCGCGCGACGTTGACAGTTTACTTCGGTCACTCTCCACCTGGTAATGCTCTTCGAGCCCGGTGATACCTCTCGCGGAAATGCTTTGTAGCTTGCAGTGCAAGTATGCGTGCATGAGACACACATCGCTGTCTACTGTGCAACAGAGAGCTAACCGGTCCAGACGAGCAAGGCTATGCTGGCTGTGGACTCGGCACTCAATTCTTCGGGAGTCATTGTGCACTGGGATCTTCAAGCCGGTTCCCAGTATTGAAGTTCATGGTACCCAAAACTTTCTCCATCCTTGTTGCGCAATATCCAGATGCGGTGAAGGATGCTGCGCCACGAGTGAAGTAGAAAGCATAGTACCATGGAGAATACACCAACGAGGCATGCTGCTCCAAACCAGACCTTCAGCGTGGAGTGTTCGTAAATGATTTCATTCGAGTAGCGAAGCACGTTTCGGTGGGCGTCCAAAGCCGCGATCCGGTATGTCATACCCTCAACTGGCGAAGGTAGCATGAAAGAGTGCTCGAAGTCGTTGCCTTTCGGCGCAATCTCCTCGTAAGTATCATGTGGGCCCCAAGAGTCCCCAGTGGTATTCGCAGCTTTGTTCCGGAGTTGCAGCGCCCAGTAGGCTACCTCCGTGGCGCCATTCCAGGATACGTAAATGCTGTCCCCTGCAATGCGTGCTTCCGGGTCCCATGCAGACGGGATTGCTTTCCAGTCAAAGGTTTTGAACGCGCGGTACGAACTCACTCGCTCGAAGTAAAAAAGCCAAGATGCTCCAAAGTGAGTCTCACACAACAGATCGCCGTTGATACTATGCTCGGTAAAGGCTGCGGATGCGCCCCATCCAACGAAGACATGGTCGTCGTCATGTGGCCGCTTTAACAATTGGACATCTCCTTGCGAAGCTGAGCCGATCAGATCGCGGGATGTATATTTCTGCAGCAACTTTGCGGTCCAGTTCACGAGATCCAACTGTATAATAAGGCCTTGGCTGTACGCTGCATCGGGATGCTTATGCGCAATGCCGTTGTCGAATAAGCTGATGATGCCGTCGTCCTCGGAAATCCAACGAGCGTCGTGTTGCCATTGGAAGCCAGTCGCATCGCCTTGCGACGTATCCTCGAAGTCTTCGACATCGCCGCCGAGTGTCCACAAGATATCACCAGTGGTACCTTCGACGTACACCAGTGTATGGAGGTGACGGAAAGAAATTAGATAATTGCCTCTGGTGTCTTTTTCGATGCTGTTCAGGTGAAAATAATCGAAGGCGCCATCCGCAACAAAGCCACCAAATGAAACCTGCAGAGCTGGATGGTCCAGGTGATCGGACGACCGCCACTCGAATTTGAGCTTTCCAGTCGCAACGTCGATTTCTTGCAAGACGCCATCTACGATCATTTGATCTGCAGTGAGGTCGATGTTCGTATTCTCCAGATCGACCAACACACGCTCGTAGACTGTGATGATTGCAGTGCCGTCTCCGGTTATCTTGAACTCGTGAAGGTCGCCTTTCATACTCTCACCGACCGCCGATACGGTATACACAACATCGTACGAGGAATTGAGCATGTAATATCTGCCCAATCCAGACTCCTGCAGTTTTGTGCCTGCCCAAAAGGTAAGGTAGTCCTGCTCGTTGTACATCTGGATCTTGGTGTTCGCGGAAGCGTCGCCATAATGCCCTGGCGCAGACCAGATCAGGTTGCCGGCCATGTCTAGAATCATCGGGCCGCCATCTCTAACTGACTGGCCTCCAATGGAAAGCAATACAAGGCCGTCGGCGCATGAGCTGTCGGATTGAACCACGTTCGCCTGTGGCGAGGCAAGATTGGCCGAGACATACTTTCTCAAGGGGTAAGCACCATAGATACCGCTGTCGAGCAAGAATGTATGACTGTCCGGGTAGGCGTACTCCAGTAGTGGTACGCAGAAATACTTCAGGGCGATGAGAGAAATTCCGATGCTTATGAGGGCGAGCAATGCGCCTTGGCTGAGCTGCTTAATTCGAGTCCAGGAGTGTGTGTTTTGCCGTCCCATGGATATCGGACCCGAGATTCCAGTCTCGTGTTGGGATTTCAGCATTCTCTAGGTCAGTAGGCTAGCTAAAAGAGAAGACAAGAGGTAAGGGGAGCAAAGGAGACCATTACAACACGGCGACACGCCCTCCATTGTCAGACTCGCTGCCGGTAGTGGAAATCGAGTCTCCTCAGACGGCCTACCATTCCTTTAGCACTTAAGTGGAGTACTCAAACGGGCTCAAGACTGATGGCCACGCGAGAGAAGGCACACTCCTCGGAGGCCCGACCAGAGCAAGATCATACTGGATTGCAAGACAACAAGGTCGATGTCCGGTACCTCCGTGCTGGACAACAAGAGACGAAATGTGATGCAATGCCGCTTTCTGTCGCGCTAAAAAGAACTTAGCGTGCCGATGCTGTTACCATTTACAGTATCAAATCCCCAAGGCCCGACGGCTGGCGACTCTTCAGGGATTGTTTCACACTGCCGGGACACGGGCACTTGAGATGACACAGTCGAGACGGTGGGCGGAACCCATACCCGTCACGACTGTTCGTAGTAGCAAGCATGTTGTGGTGTATGTGTACGAACGCGAAACGGACCTTGAAGAAGTGATCCGCGGAATAGGCAAGTGATTCTTGGTGTTGTTAGTGCACGATCAGAACGGGACGGCAGTCGGCTCATCTCATTTTCCAATCATTATCTCGGGGCGAGGTTCCGCTCACTCTTGGCATTTTCCTTCTCGTGTGCCTCAATTCTTTTCGACGATCGACGTATCGTCAACGAGACGTGAGACTAATTATTATGAATATTCACATTTACGAAAGCGCATTTTGCATGTACGCGTTGCCTTGAATCAATAGTCATACTTTGCGATTCAACATGTGAGCTGGTGAGGATCATTGAGACCTAACCCTATGCAGGGTACCCTAACCAGGTATCTGCGTACGATCCTGTTCGATAGCATGAAAGATGCCACAGCCGGGCACAATTGCCGAACAGGATACTGTGTCAAATTGTCGTTGTTCCTCGTTGGGTGGCTTCACTTGTATACTAGACTTTCTGGTGCCGGCGAATGTTAGAATGGAGTCAAGTCCAGGGAAACAAGTCGAAATGGTGGAGGTACACTACCGCATGGATTACATATAAGTCAGGCGTACAAGTGACAAGCCTCGCTCCCGATCATGGCACTTAAGCAATACACGTCGAAGTAACACACAAAGACCGTGGGACGATGGGAGATAGCTCGGCTGGCGATGCGAAAGAGCACGTTCGCGATGCTGTCCAGTACCGTAATCCAAGCTCATGTTCCGCGCGTCCCATGACCGTAGGATGGGACTGTTCGCCCCGATTGTTTCTTACGACCGAAAGGATTCATAAGCATGAAATGTACAAAGTACATGTAGTCAATGATCTCGCTGTTCGCACGACACCTCAAATATCAATGTCTGCAAATTATCCATGAAGAAACGATCGAGAAATACCCGTCGTTGAGATGCAGAAGCTAAACATGGCGGAGTAGGAGCCGGCGGCACGCTAACACAGACTTCACCATTTGCGCCCCCGAAACCCGGTCCGTGAGTCTCGGCAGTGGTCTTGACAGCGTCATACCTTTACTCAGACGCGCGACATTCGCACTGCCGAACGCGAAAAATGATTAATAACTAAGTAATTTAGGGTGTCACGAAAAGCTGACTCGAGATGATGGGAAGGTACATAGGGTGTAGGAGCCCTCCTGGGACGATGGACTGGCTTCCATTCACTCCGTCTGATTATCCCAAGGTCACATTCAATCATGCGTTCAGCGGCCCTTCTATTTTCATTGGCACTTGGTGTCTCTGGAGCCATTCTTTACGAGGGCGCGACCATTATCTCGTTCAACGACACAACCGAGCGTCTGTCAATCCTGCACGATGCCTCTCTGCTTATCGAGGGCGAAACCATCGCAGCTTTGTCTGAGGGAACACTTAATCGTGACATCCCCAACAACACCACAAGGATCAATGCAACTGGTAGCATCATCAGCCCCGGGTACGTGAACGAAGACAACCCACTCTCTTGGTCTAGGCTCGAACTCCACGCTGGTCTCTCAGCGGCAGGGCGAGCAATACGGATCTCGATGCCAGACCACGAGCCCGTGTAATGTCCGAGATACTGTACTGACTTGCACCCTTCACTCGGCAGTTTTATTGACACGCACACACATTTATGGCAGACTGCGTTCAAAACCATCGGATCCAACACTTCATTAGCCGACTACTTCCAGAAGTTCGGCGAGTACGGCCAATCCTCGACTGTCTTCACTCCGGAGGACCTCTACCTCGGACAGCTTGCCGGGAGTTTGGAACGCGTACACGTTGGCACAACTACTGTTCTTGACCACGCTCATGCAAGCTGGACTGAAGAGGGCACTGACAGCTGTGTCAATGGATCGGTTGACAGCGGAGTCCGTACCGTGTATGCCCATGCCATCCATGTGGTTCCTGGTGCCTGGTCCTGGGACGAGCAAATTCGCAAGCTGCAAAGCATGACCAAGGACCATCGCTTCAACTCTGACAACGGCCTTCTCACCCTTGGCCTTGCCTACGATGGCTTTTTCAATGCTCCCGATGCCAACATCAGCACTCTATGGAACATCACTAAGGGCGCCAACCTTTCCGTTGTGACCACTCACCATCTCGGTGGTCCTTGGGGTTTCACTAACAGCCCCACGGCCCTTCACTCGCACGGCTGGCTCAACGACACAATTCCGGTCGTCTTCTCGCACAGTAGCTTCATGTCCTACAAGGACGCACAGCTCCTCCGTGACACAAACCAGTACATCTCGACCACTCCCGAGAGCGAGCTCCACTTTGGTCACATCCATCCTCACGCCAACAACATCCAGGACCAGGCCTCCCTTGGTGTAGACTGCCACTTCACCTACAGCTCGTCAATGGTCAACCAAGCCCGCCTTTGGCTTCAGACCCTGAGGGCCGAACGCTACGCGGATACTCTTGACAAGTGGCAGGTTCCTACCAACAGCCCGATGTCTGTCGAGCAAGCCTTCTACTTGATCACCCGCGCTGGTGCCCTCGCGCTGCGTCGTCCTGACATCGGTGTCATCCAAGTTGGCGCCAAAGCCGATCTGGTCGTCTACAGCACCGACTCTCCCAACATGTTGGGCTGGAGCGATCCTGTCGCGGCCATCATCTTGCACGCTGACGTCGGCGACATTGATGATGTGCTCATCAACGGTGCGTACGTGAAGCGCAACGGCAAGCTTATGTTCAAAGACTATGCTTCCTTGCGCACCCGTTTGACGGCTTCAGCCAAGAGGATCCAGAAGGTCTGGGCTGAGACTGACTTCCCTGCGCTCGAGGGCTTCTTCCAGAATGGAGAAGGTGCGCCTGTTGGCCCTACGGTCGAGATCGACACCTTGAGAGGCAATGGTACTGGCTACTGATCATCGGTAGATATGACCATAGAATCGTGTGAGATCATATGCAGATCGACTCTGCGTACAACATTTTACATTAATGACAACCAAATTTAAGCACATATCTTCAACTTGAGCAGATCCTTCTCCACCACCTCATCTTTCCTTGCCTCCAGCTCTGACACATCATACTTGGCGTTCACCAGCCTTCCACATAGCCACGCTATTTCTCTGCCCGCTCTCGAAAGCCATGCACAAAACGCTCCACAGAGGTCCGGAGAGTCCGTAAGATACGCCTTGAATGGTTCAGGTGTCACCGCTGTCAACTCGCTATCAACAGATCCGGGATGCACAGACCAGCTTAGCAGACCTTCATCGTGATACTGTTCGTGTACGTGCTCCATCAACTTGAGCTGCGCAAGTTTCGAGACGCAATACTGTGCATTAGCGAACGGCCCGCGGATGATAAGAGCTGCAAAGCTGGAGACCGTGATGAAGTTCTTGGCTCCGTCTTTTGTCCCAAGCAAGACAGGCAACAGAAATTTGGCGCTCAAGAAAAGGCCAATGTAGTTCACATCAATGGTCTGCTGGAAAGTTGCAGGGTCGGCGTCTGTCAATTTCGGCACAATAGCACCGGATGCTCCAGAGTTGACCATGACAACATCCAGCCTGCCAAACCGGGTCTTAATCCTCTCTGCAAGCGCAGAAACTGATGAAGCGGACGTTATGTCGCATTCCACAATCTCAATCTCGATGTTTGGGTCGATTCTCTTGCAGCTTGCGGCGGTTTCTTCGAGGCCAGAGATCCGTCGGGATGCTAACACGAGACCGGTAGCGGATGCCTTAGCATACGCCTTGGCAATACCGGCGCCGATACCTCTGGATGCGCCGACGACGCACACCACAGAAGGCTGTGGGAGTTTGATGGAAGTAGGGTCAATGGCAGAATATACGTCTGCGTGGGATGTTTGTACGAAGGTTGCGAGCCCGCCGAGTCCCCAATCTGTCGCCATCTGGAAGGTGTTGTGCGGATCAGCGACTTTGAATGTTGAGCTATGTGAAGAAATTATGATACTGGGGAGAGTGGGTAACCTATAAACGTGGTTCTTCAGCAGGAGAAGACCAATAGCTTCAATGCACCACCGAGACAACGTATCTGATCCGAGCCATTTCTGATCCGGTTGCAGTGTGTTCAATAGTAAAAGCATATTGCTGGTTATGCTCTCTGAACATGAACTTTGGCTGGTTTGTGTAAATGGACACCTCGATGTGGTCGAGGTTGACGGCGATAAGGCAGTGGTGCAGCCACTAAAGCCGTGAACCTTAACACGGAGTGTTTGTGTGTGGCGTCAATGGCGTCAACTACTTCCACTATGGTGAGGTTTCACCTTGAGGAACTCGAACTTCCACAGCATCTTCAACGTATGCGACATTGAGAATACTCATGTCCCCAAGTATGAAGTTGAAGAGAAAGATGCTGGAAGGCTGCGTGTCCAGTTAATCAGGAGATCGGCCATCCATGTCTCGTGGATCTTGACATTATTAAGTCTCGTGTATGCATTAGCAGAAATCGCCCCTGATGCGACTGGGAGTGTGGTCTAGGGACTTCTGAGACCAGGCAAAGAGTGGTGTTAAGCTGGCTTAGAAATGTCAATAGTGTCGAGAAGTGATCACTGGGAAAATATTCCGAGTTCCGGTGCACAAATGACACAAAGTCTGGATATTGGAGCCACGTGATCTCTTCACAACCGCAGCGTCGGAAGTCCCTGAACGGCGCCAGAATCCCAACTCAGCCAACGCCCGACATTCGATCTCCACTTCTTCAAGTCCACAATCCTCGCGCGGAAAGAGACAGGGGCTACGGACACCCCTTGTGAAAATCATCGCAGCCCGCTTGTGGAGAAGAGCAAAGACTGACTACCGGCATATCATCAGCCATTAACACACACTGAGAGCCTACACAGCCATCAGAGTAGATTCAGGTTGTGATTCAAAAAGTATAATGCCTACTTTTCAGGTGCCGTACAGTATAGGCCGCGATTCATGCAAACGGGTTCAATTGAACTTAAACCCAAATCTAGCGATATTTGCCGAAGAACTCTAGTCCAGAGCCGTTAGATACTGACCGGACTCACACCAATCTTGCGCGGACGCATCTTCAGACCGTTGTGGGTTCGTTATTGCCACGCGCACCGGTTAGCGAGATGGGAGATCCAGGCACTTGGTATCGGCTGCGATGATAAAAGGCCTTCGTGAGCCTTGGTCGTTTTCCTGAGATTTTGCTGACCACAATCTACACATCTGCTTCCTGATTAATCAATCGATATTCAAACAACAAAAAAAGATACACACTCGCCCGCCACTATGCGCTTCACCTTCACAGCCACCCTCCTCATGGCCTCAGCCACCTTCGGCATGGCAGCCCCTAAGGACCCTAAAGGACCTGAACCCAGACCATCGGCCTGCACACCTTCGCAACCTGATCGTTCAGTCCCCGCATACGGCCCAACTCAGACCCTCTACGGCCAATGCGGCGGAAAGGACTACACCGGTCGCACCAAATGCCAAAAGCCTTTCGTCTGCCTGAAGCAGAACGACTACTACTCCCAATGTCTGGAGGATCCTACCGCCACCAAGCCTGATGGCTCCGTCCAGACTCTTTACGGACAGTGCGGTGGCAAAGGCTACGCTGGACCGACCAAGTGTGCCGAGCCCTGGACGTGTAAGAAGCAGGAGAACAACGACTACTACTCGCAATGCTTGTAGATGACGAATGAGGGAGCAGAAGTTGATGGACTAGATTCAGAGCCCGGATACCGCGGCGTCATTGCATGAGGACAGCTCATACAAAAGCCGGGCCCGCAGCTCATATCGCATGCTCGGTTCCAGGTCATCGCAGTGATCGACGAGGGCGTTTCATCGAATGCTTGTCCGCAACATCAAGCGAGTTGGAGAAGCAGACATCCGTTTCTGCGGATGGAGGAACCATCACGGCGACGAGGCGACTGGGGCAGGAGAATCTCACAAGCCTGCGACTTTCATGGTGGCGATTGTAACGACAGCCGTGCGCGGCTGGTCGTTGGATCCAGGTGTCAGAGCGAGGAAGGTTGATAATCTGTATTGTGGTTTGACCACTGGAAAGCGGTAGAAGAATAGGATGCCGTAACACCAAACACTGCGTCGACCCGTTAATGTAGTTAATTGTCTATCGTCCGGCGGCCAACTTTTATACTTCGTCTTTGTGTGCGAGCAATACAGCAGCTGTATCCCGCATGAACGTTCAACGCTTAGTCAGGGAACGTCGCTACGATTCGTGCCTGCAGAGCTCCGCGAGTTTTATCGACCGGTGTTCTCGGCAAAGACTCCAACGACCGGACAAGGAGTTCTTGGACTACTCAGACCCCTGCCGTGAAGACGGCGATCATTCGGAGCCTGATCTAGACAGCCACTAGTTGCCGAGTAGGCTCCATACGTTCAACGGTCGCCACAGCCGCCACAAAACGATCTGGAGCAGAGTCCGGAATTTCTACGTGTACTTATCTGCGTTCCAATTGTTGTCAGCGCTGATATGGAGGCGAACGAGAGAGTCAAGAAAGGGTGTCGCGCAGAACTGTTGCATCCATTGGTTGTTGCCAGATCACACATGTTGTGACATTGATCAATCTTTCGTTCGAGTCAGAGTCCGACACTATGGACGCAAGTTCCTCTCGGAAGCCACGTGCATTATGCTAGGAGATGCCACACTCATATCACCAGCCGCACGTCCACCAGGAGACTGTATATTAGCTGACTACATATCATACAACTCGACATCCTCCATGAGATTGCTATTCGACCGCGCAATCTTATTCACTCCACCATACCTCGACAACACTCGGAACCATGCGCTTCAGCATCCTAGCAGCCTGCATGGTTGCATATGCAAGCTCGAGCTTGGCAGCACCACTGCCAATCAATCCACCGAAGGGAGGCGCTTGTCTTGCGCCTTCACAATTGGACCGTAAGGTGAATGCTTATCCAGCGACACACCCTACGCCTGTGGGAGCGATCGCGCCGCCAGAGCTGCCCAACGGTCCAGAAGCGCCAGGTATGCATCAACAGGAGCACCGTGGACCCAGTATTGTTCTTCCTGTGCTGCATCGCAAGATCACTGTGCACGACGAAATCCAGAACATCGATGCTTGAACTCACGATCTGGTCCTGATTGCACTTTTGCTTCGCATGGCGATGGAAGTAATGGCTACTCCGCACTGTGAATGGCAGGGACCTTGGATAGGATGTGAGTTCCTCCATTGCTCGACGATTCAACGTCTGCTGACTTTCACAAGTAATGCATGCAACATCTGGTCCATGGCAAAGAAATAGAGAACGGGCCACATTCACAGCAGAGGCAAAGCGCGAGAAGAATCGGAAGCCGTTCCATAGATTCCAAGACGGCCGAGATCTTGGCTGAGAGTTGGTGTTGTATGGCGAAGAATTGGCGAATATGTGGACGGAAGTGCCACGAAAGTCGAAGAATCCGCGTGATGCACTCACTGGTCAGAAGTTGGCGAGTCTGATGCACGCCTGTCAGGACGTGAGGGGCTTGCTGCACTGGCATTCCGGTAAGCTTCGGTTCGCCTGACCATAGACAAGAAAAAGCCTTCGGAATCTACCAAGACAGCAGCAGCCTCGTCTGCGGTCGGAAGTCGCCTGTGCATGCCATTCGATTTAGTGGCCCACCCGCCTCTCAGTGGTTTCATTTGGAACATCAGTGGTAACATATCCCTTCCAAGATCAAGCACCCATTTGGCATCGTCGAGCCGCCCTTTTCTCGCGAGCAGCTGCGCGGTGTCGATGAACAACGTCCATCCCATGATACTTGAGTCTTTACCTGCCGGATTCAAACACAATGCCAGCCACCTGTGCCAGTCAGTGAGACGTGACGACTGATCGTGAAGGTCCTGGATTGTGTGTGCAAACGTGATACTGCACATGCTTGTCCCAGCAACGGGCGCAACAAGCGAGACATGCCAAGTACTGGGGGCCTTGCCATTGATTCAAAGCTGAGAAAAGTTAGAGTGTGTGAGCATCTGGCTGATGTGGAAAGAGTGGCAGCCAATGTGTTGTGTTGTGTTGTTGTGTTGGTGCAATGCCGACAAGCGGAGGTGATGGCAACTTTGGCCGGCGAGACAGGGTCGGCTCGCTTAGCGAGCGGGGCGTCCCACCAGTTTTTGTAACGTAGGGATACATTTGATGTACAGTATGTGTGTGATGCCTGGCACACATTCAACAGTGAGACGTATTGTCAGCATCTCGAGCTGGAAGTAGACAGTATCTGTGGCCTTTGGCCTCTCAGTAAAGATTTCTGGCACCGGCTCTTACAAGATTAACTCTGTCATTTGTGGAAATGCTCATATGGATGAGTGTATTGGAGCAATCGAAACGAAAGGATGAGATTGAGGGCGGAGCCTTCGAGGTAGGCCATCTCTATAAACACGACTGCACTTTATATTTCCGCAAGCGCTAGGAGCGCCAACCCAAGACGGGCCTAGAGCTGGGCATCAACGCCCTGTCGATTTGCTTCAAGTTGCCGTGCTCGTCAGCCAGCCCTGCATTGATCTCACTGATGCGTGCTTTCCGATTACTGAAGTCGCCGCCAATTGCATGATCCCCAACCTTGCGCATCTGAAAGAACTCAGGGATGATCCTCGTCCAAAGTCAAGTGCCCAGTGAGCTTCTCTCAGTGAGCCTTGGCGAGCGAGTAGCTGGGCGAGTTCGACAATCATCAAGAACATAGTCCCATTACCCTTGGGGTTTTCTGGAGCTAGAAGGCGGCAGAGTGCTTCGTTCGTTGACTCGCAATGTCGCCTCAAGATTTCCAAAGCCATGGTAGTATTAGGCTTGTCCGGATGATGCATCAGAAGGCGGGCTACCATAAAATGCAAGTCGTCTTCTTCCCGTGCCGACCAAGAGTCATGGGCGCGCAAATATTCCTCAAACTTGGCACTGCTCAGAAAGAGCCCTCCTAGACTTCGAGTTGTCAACAGCCGTGTCACCCAATTAGCCGACATAAGAGGCGAGATATATCTTTGCTGGACTGTGGCCTGTCTCAACATCAAGAGCCAGGTGTCTACAGAGTCTTCCAGCGTCATCACGTTCTCCGTCCAGTAAGCCTGTGCTTCCATAGTGTTAAGCAGCAAGCGACCTCTCCAGAAAGAGTTTTCGCGCCCGTGTGCCACGCCAACCGGTGCTAACTGATTGTCTTTGACCATAATCCACTGGAGCAAATACCTCAATCCATTTTCGGCGACTAAGCAATGAGTAATAGCTTTCAAAAAAGTGGGATGCGACAGATAGGCGAGATCGCTGACTGCACCGGATCTGAAAAGCCAAAGAAGGGCGCGTTAACCGGGCGTCGCACGTTCGAAAGAGCTTTTCAGCTCGGATGGTGACGAAGCGTCCTGTCGCTGATGGCTGTGCACAAATCATTCGAGGGCACGAGCGACGTCTCCCAGGCTGCTGTCGGGAATATCTAGCACGTCCAATGCATTGCTATCGCTCTCGTTGGTGGGCGGAAGCTGCGAAATCCAATGCTGCAGCTGTAGCACACGAGGAGGCTGCTTGTAATCCAGGTAGTACTTGTAGAAATCTTTTTCATCCTTGTGGGTGGGCGAGTTCGGCGGGTGGCCAGATGTTTTGCGGATTGGTGGATCTGGCGAGCCATCAGATCCCAGGCGTCGGATGTGCAAAGGCGTCAGGCATGGTGCCGTACAGCGGCCAAGGGCTAGCCTCAAGGTCGCATGTGTGGATGTTGGCCTCAAGCGGACGTGGGTCCTGGGAGACGAATGCATCATAGCCGGCACATGTAGCCTCGATGTAGCTTTGCACGAGGCAAAACTCCTTGCGTACGTGTGTTGTGAATGTTAAAATGTGGCAAGGAAACCTCGCTCTCCCAGACAGCAGCATACAGTCCCGGGAGTTTACGCAGCGCCCATCCCAGGCATCAAGGGGTGCCTGAGGTCATGACGACAAACAGCTGATTTTTCTTGAACGCGTGCGTGGAAGCATGTGGGCTGTCATCACAACCACGTCGATGCATTATGGTATCTTGCTCATCGTCTCTCTGGATGCACAATAACAACGGTATCCAGTAATGCTGCTTTACAGTGCCTGCCTCAGGGTTCATGAGCTCCAGTCGAGGCATGAGCCCTAGATTTAGCCGTAGCCGAGACGAACAGTGACGATCACGTTTCATCCCTCCGCAATAATATACTTGCCTTCGAAGCGGCCTTCCCTTGTTCGTGCGCCTTGTCAACTCTTCCGATGCCAATACAGGTACCGGAGAAGATACTCCCGCCTGTTTCACGGTAGGCGATAGGGCTTGTACGCAGTCTTCAACTATAATGAGCTCCTATAAGGACCTGCTGATGCTCTACTGATCTTGCCCTAGCCCATCGCACGCGACGCACAGTATAGGGCAGGGCAGGCTACTCGTGGAAGATGCCCGTTCTACATTTACACGAAACGCCCGTATTGGGATACGGCCGGTCCGGTGGCTGCGCTGAGTAGGTATTTGCTCAAGGATAAGATCATGGCTTGCTGCTCTAATTCTCTTGATTAATCCTGTCTACCACAAGCCTTTCTCTTCAGCAATATCTTCTTCTCAATTGTCCACCCTTGACACAGCAATTTCTACACGTCTCTGGAAGACTTAAATACCATCTTCAATCTCAACATGAAGAACCTCATTACTCTGGCATCCTTTGCAGGCGCTGCTTGTGCGCTGCCCGCCGCCAGCTGGTCTGGCAGCAAGGAGACATCTTCATCTCTCGTGTCTCGCCGTGCAGCAGACGCAAGCTCCTTCCCATCAGCCTCAGGAACAAACTTCATCATCGATGGCAAGCAGCAATACTTCGCCGGCACCAACACCTACTGGATCGGTTTCCAGACCAACAATGCGGATGTCGACCTCGTCATGAAGAACATTGCTAGCTCCGGCATGAAAGTCCTTCGCGTCTGGGGCTTCAACGACGTGACTTCCGACCCGGGCGCCAACACCGTCTACTACCAGTCCTTCATCAACGGCGAAGCCAAGATCAACACTGGCGCCAACGGCCTCGAGCGCCTGGACTACGTCGTCAAGAGCGCCGAAGAGCACGGCATCAAGCTCATCATCAACTTCGTCAACAACTGGACCGATTACGGAGGTATGGCCGCATACTTTTCCTACGCCGGCATCAAATCCAACGCCGAATGGTACGTCAGCGAGAAGGCCCAGACGCAGTACAAAGCGTACATCAAAGCCGTCGTCAGCCGCTACAGCGACTCGCCCGCCATTTTCGCCTGGGAGCTCGCCAACGAGCCACGCTGCAACGGCTGCGACCTCGACGTCCTCAACAAGTGGGTGGCCGACTCCGCAGCATACGTCAAATCCCTCGACAGCGCGCACATGGTCACCACCGGCGAGGAAGGCTTCGGCCTCGAAGGCGACGGCTCCTACCCGTACCAGTTCGGCGAAGGCGGCGATTTTAACGCCACGTGCGCGGATCCCAATGTCGATTTCTGCGTCTACCACTTATATCCCGAGAGCTGGGGCACGGATGCCAATGGCGAGCAGTGGGGCAACGAGTGGATCGAGAACCACGCCAAGGTCTGCAAAGCGCTGGGTAAGCCTTGCGTTCTTGAGGAGTTTGGGTTCAGCAACACTTGCTCTGTCGAGTTGGCGTGGGAGACTACTGCTCTCAAGACGGAAGGCACGGGTGGCGATATGTTCTGGCAGTACGGCGATACGCTTTCTTCGGGCAAGTCGCATCAGGATGGCAACACGGTGTACTACCAGGATGATTTGTGGAAGTGCATGATTGAGCCGCACATCAAGGATATCCAGAGTCAGTAGGGCGAGCACTAGGAAACCGTACGTTGATTCCGTACAAAATGCTATGCTTTGTTCATTTTGCATGGAAAGTGTCATTAACACGTAAGCTATGATAGTACATCCACCGCTCTATAGCCCAGAGTCGTAAACACCATAAGGATCCTCGCCCTTGTTTGCGGCATACGCCTTGTAATTGTTGCACGTCTTTGCAAAATCGTCCTTGTTGGGGAAGACAACCTGGTCTGGCGCCTCCACGTACTGCATGCCGAGGCCTTCACCGATGTGCCAGGCGATGTGGCAGTGCTGTTCAGAGATTGGTCAGCGTGCATCCATGACATGCTCAAAAGGTACAACCCTTCGACTTACCATCAACCAAGCGCCCGGGTTATTAGAAGAGAACGCAATCGCCAGCCAGCCACTCGCCGGCAAAGTGGCAGTATCTCTGCGCACAGGATTATTCCAGTTCAAGTTCGCCGTCGACTCGTCGTAAGTGCCTGTATCCTGGCCGATGACAAAGAAATCGTGTCCGTGAAGGTGAATTGGGTGATCAAGACCAAAAGTGTTGGGATCGCTGGTGATGAGCCAGTAGTTCCACCTTCCTTCGCCGTTAGTGTTGATGACGTTGTAAGTTTCTGGGTAGCTGGTGTTGCCCTCCATGAGATACTGCATCGTTGGATTGGCGTAGTCGACCCAGATGGGTTTGTTGAGCGCCCAGACGACCACGCTGTCTCCGCCGGGGGTCACTACTGCGTTGGTGATCTCGGTATCCAATGTGTTTTGGAATGAAGCACTGGGAACGGGCTGCTTCCAGTACGGTGACATCTGCGGCTCGAGACATGTGGAAGGCTCAGTGTAGGCGGTAGAGCTTGGTGTTCCTGCGGTTGCATCGGCGTAGCTCCAGATGGCGAGACCTGCAGCGGCGTTGGAGCTGAAGCAGCCGGTTTGTGATTCAGCTCTGAACCAGTAGTTCCCGGAAGGCTGGTCTGCGTGAATGACGGCGTCGTAACGCTGTCCGATCGCGAGAAGGAGCCATTTGGTCGTGAAAGGGTTTATGGGAACGAAATCCGAGGTCATCACAGTCATGATGTGGTTATCCAGCGACACACGGATATACGAGTCGACTGCAATGTTGACCAGACGGAGACGATATTTCTTGTTCTTCGTGATCGTGACCTGGTTGTAGCTGCCTCCATTGGATCCTTTGGCTTCACCGTTGATAAGAATATTGCTGGCGCTAGGAGGTCCTCCGCGGTGTTGGAGGTTCTGTTGAGCGATGGCATTTACTTGCCACGCAGTCAGGCCTTGGTAGACTTCGCTCAGGAGGTACGGTCCGAGGTCGTCATCGTAGTTGGAAGATGCAGGGCCTTCGAAGACAATGCCGCCCACGACACCGTCTCCATATTGCGCTGATGTATGCGAGTGGTACCTAGTGAATGATTAGTCAACCATTGCAATTGACGCCTCGGAGTGATCGAGATAGGCATACCATGACGATCCGAACTGGGTCACATGGAAAGTGTAGGTCTTCGAGTCGCCAGGAGCGATGGCACAGCCGCTGATGCCGTTGACGCCGTCTTCACCAGGCGTGTTAAATTGTCGGACACCGTGCTATTCTCCGCATTAGACGAAGGCCTTCAGACCATTATACGAATCTTCTTCTCACCCAGTGTATCGACGTCTCATTGTGTTGCATTTGGTTGTTGACCGTGATGCTGAGAGTATCTCCCCATGTTGCCCGAATGGTTGGGCCCGGATTCTGCCCGTTGACGAAGAAGCAGACCTTGTCGCCGCTTCCTGCTTTGTTGCATGTGCCGTTGGTGATGTCTAGGGTGTAGCTGACAGTGTTGCCCGTAGTAGGAAATTTCTGGTAGTCTTGTCAGTGGGCTTCTAATATTGGTGTTGATCGTTATAGATAATCCACTGACTTGATCGAAGTCTGTTGCAATGCTAGCGGACAGTCAGCGTACAGTCATGATCGCGTTGATGGCTCTCGAAATACCTGTATCCGTCTTTCCAACATGCTCTTGTGAAGGGACCGTTGATGCAAACAGTATCTCTCTCAGTCAATGCAATATCTGATGAAGGTACGGCAGCCGCCCAAGCCAACGGTACTAGAGCGAGCAGGCAAAAGCGTTGATACAATGAAGCCATTGTTATTAAGTGGTAACAAGAATGAGATCGTTTGAGCAGGTTACAACAATTCTATGCCTACCTTATAAGCTATGAAGCTTTCGCCGGCATTGCTCGGCCAAGGTCAGCTCCAGGATGAAATGTCGCCACACCAGACCGGTATGCCTTGCTTCTTACAGTTTATTGATTGACAGCGGACCCTTCGAGTGCAACCACGCTCGTGTGGCTCGTGTCAGTAGCACGAGCCTGGATATGGATCTGGAGATCCGGAAGTCGGCTCTCTAGGACGTATCGTTCAGCTGCACCAGGGCGAGGCAAGGGATAGTAGTGCTCTTCCTGCACGGCACGCGTGGCAAGTATCTGTTCTGTGACGGTTGAGAGCCACAAACCGACGTCTATTCTCAGCCTCACCGGTCGTACCATCTAAACCCGTCGCCTAATCGAAGTCTGATCTTGGGTTTTCTTAGTCTCGGTGTAGAAGGCATCAGGGCTGAAGTGGCGTTGGCTCCAGAAGACAGCTTCCCAATACCACTATCCCCGACTTCGGTGTGCTTGTCTCGGTGCTTACAGCTGATCTCACAGCAGTGTCGGCCGAATGCACTGACGACGCGCATCATGGATCTCTGACGTGCAGCAGGGAACATTCCCACCTTCGCACTACTGATTGTGTTGTTTCACCCGCCACGTCGTTTCTTGACGCTGCTGGAGGTGCCAAATTGTTCCGTGGAGACAACATGAAAGATGTCCAAGGTTAAGCTTTGTTGGAGAGCCGCTCGGCAGCATCTACAAAACCAGAACCAGAAGATGGGGTGCAGATGATCTAAAGATAGTCAAAGCTCCAGGAAGGATCCAATAATGGACGGTGCCCGGAGTTTCAAGGCGTCATCTTTAACCAAACTCAGCTCTAAGCTTTCACCAAGCCTCGCTAAGTGGTAGCCAAGGTTTGGGGACTCCAAGCACGCGCCGGACCGAATATTGTCACTGGATCTGACTTCGACCTCTTCTGGTAACCCGTAATGCGGCTTCAATATTTGTTTACCCACCCGTCAACCGAATGTCCGGCGTTCGGTTATTGCGGCTAGCCTTCCTCACGCCTGCCGCCGTCAGACTGGCTCACGTTGAAGTGGTACAGACAGTGAGGCTTTGAGTCCTGCTGACGACTGACGACTCCCGGACGTTTCGTTGTCTCTAGAATACGACTAAATCGCGCATCTCAATCTACGTTGCATCTCTTACAAATGGTTCCACTGCCGCCGCATCGAAGCTGAGCGGCTTGCGCAACAGATTGCAATTTCTAAGAAACGGCTGAGCTTGCTAGTGCATCCTTCAGAACCGTGAGTTTGCAGGCGTGAAAGCCTACCTGGGTACCGAGCGATACGGGACCCTTCAGATCTACAACTCACTGTTTTTGGACGCCCTTTGCGAGATGCTCAATGATTACATCGTTGACTTTCGTATACGCAGGCTCCGGCATCCTCGCGCAACGACCTTGTCCCGCATTGGCGTATTGGGTTGCGTTCGCTGCCGTGTTACGAGACATGTAGACTGAGGCTGCGATCTAGTAGCCCTGGGCTAGCAAATACTTATGAAGTACGGCGGTGCCATGATGAAGTGGCTACTAAGCCTTACATTTGCCTTGCTCACATTGCATCGGCCTCACAGATAATGTTGACTTCATCACTATTACTGCTGGCGAGCACGGCCACCTCGGTGCTCGCCTCCAACCTTCTTACAACCAGACAAGACAACCCAACTTCGAATTGTTCGGTATATGGCATTGACTTCGTTGACGGCGGGAGTTACTTCATAAACTCCAACAGTACCGCCAATTTCACTGCGGTGCAGCAGTTCAGTGGTTGTAATGACGATAGCGCAGCTGTGCTCCTCGTACAGCAATCTACCGAAGACGAATGGGAATGCACCTCAGTTCCGACCGGTAAGCAAATCAGCCGTGCCACAGCACAAGATTTGGCCGTGCTAATCAACCTCTCAGTCCCGAGCGACACGTCCCAGCTTTCAACATGTCCTCTCGAGAATGAGCAGATGAGTTCTGGTGAATGGACGATTCTGGTGATTGGCAACAACGGCGATGGCAATCCTTTCGCGTACGAGCGCGATTTCAGCTTGACTGTGGGACCACAAGAGACCGCATCAACCACTCAGACCGTGACGTACACCCAAACATCAACACCGGTGGTCAATGCTACTGGTAAGTCTTGATTGCTTGAAGATCCAGACAGCACGTCCTGACAGAGAGCAGTCACGTCGGAGCTCGACTACACCTCAACGGTGAATAACACTTTGACCATCACGGAGCCCGCGCAGACCGATTATATCACAATTGTGCCATCGGAAGTGACAACTACCGAGACTCAAACTATCTGGCACACCTGGACCCGGTGGAAGCATACACAAGGCATCGTCACAGAGACCGTAACGCCTTCCTGTACAGTTCCACCTAGACCAGCCTACCCAGACCCGTGGGCGACGTTCAAGCCCACTCTTATTCCCTTGCCATGGGGCTTACACTGGAAGCGCGGCGACATCCGCATCGTTGACCCAAAAGCAGCCATCTCTCGTCTCGAACGCCACCGCGCAAAGCGCTCAGCTCAAGCCGCCTCCCGCAAAGTCGCCAAACGTAGCCCCGACGTTCCCACTGTCACGTCTACAGCAAGTGTGGCTGTCAACACGACCGTCACGTCCGTGTTGGCGACTTCGACAAACACTTTTACCGTGTTCTCTTCGAAGACCATCTACTCCACTCTGCCGCCGGTCACTGTACGGGCAGGAATAGAGTACGATACGATCACGGCTGCCATTCCAACAGACACGGTATCTACAGCCGTGTGGTCTCAGACGGTCGTGACCAGCACGCTTTCGTTGGAGTGGACACTAACAGAGACATCCACACCAAGTGCATTGGCTTCGTCTTGCAAGGCCGAGGGCGGGCATTTCGGTTATGGCGGAGGTCCTTGGTGGTGGTGAGATCGACGAGACTCGAGTCGACGATGTTCTGAAGTGCTGTGATTAGATCTCATTCGGATTTGAGTATGCTGATTCGAGGTTAAAATCACTGCTACGGTACCTTGCAAGCGTCGATCATTGGAGATTCGTGTACATGATATGAAGGCTTTGTTCGAAGGAATCAAATAACATAATGATAATACCAATTTCTTTGCCGGAAGTGTCCGTAAAAGTATTGATCACTCCGGGAGGGGAATGACCATATTGGACCAAAGCAAATTTATACTGCTCAAGCATCGTTTCACTTAAGTCTATCCACCTGGCCGTAGATCTTTGCGTCGGGTATCATGTCACTTTTGACGACTATCCATGCAGACGACATAATCACTTCCAGATCTTCTTCACTGCTGTCAAAGATGAAATTGCAAAGCCCTGAGAGCGTGATTCTGCATGCTCTGTCCTCATACTTCGTAACGCCAATCCACTTTGGTGGGAAAGCATGCAAAAGAATGTCCTCCACGAGCTCCAGGCAAAAAAGCAAAAGAACAGCTGCTCGAGTGAGCTTATGATACAGGAATAGCCGAAGGTGGGGCTCGAACCCACGACCTTGAGGTTGATCTCTTTGCTGTTATAAGAGCCACACGCTCTACCGATTGAGCTACCCCGGCAA
>Ga0265797_10002842_pt1 | contig 28568 bp, 27 predicted proteins | sample P2T30metagenome_FD_192433 | JGI IMG/M metagenome (GOLD analysis project Ga0265797, IMG submission 192433) | Plant litter microbial communities from East Loma Ridge, Irvine, California - P2 T30 | ecosystem: Environmental > Terrestrial > Plant litter > Unclassified | place: USA: California...
CCGGCGGGTGGCACATCCCCACTTCCATATTGACGACGATCAGGATGCCGAAGTGAATCGGGTTGATGCCCAGCGCCACGGCGACCGGGAACAGGATCGGCGCCATGATCAGCACGATCGACGACGGTTCCATGAAGTTACCGGCGATCAGCAGCAGCACGTTCACCACCAGCAAGAAGGCAATCGGGCCCAGGCCCTGCGCCGTCAGCCACGCGGCCATCTGCTGCGGGATGTTTTCGCTCGTCATCAGGAACGAGAACAGCACGGCGTTCGTGATGATGTACAGCAACATCGCCGACATCGACGCGGAATCCAGCAGCACTTTGCCGACCTGTTTGATCTTCAGGTCCTTGTAGACGAAGACGGCAATGATGAACGCGTACACGGCCGCCATTGCCGCAGCTTCCGTCGGCGTGAACACGCCCGAGTAGATGCCGCCCATCACGATAACGATCAGCAGCAGGCCCCACGCGCTCTTGCGGAAAGCGGCCAGGCGTTCGCCCCACGTGGCTTTCGGCATGCGCGGGAAGTTGTTCTTCTTCGCCAGCACCCACGTCGTCAGGCCCAGCAGGAACGCCAGCATGATGCCCGGAATGACGCCGGCCATGAACAGCGCGCCGACGGACGTGTTGGTCGTTACCGAGTACATCACCATGACGATCGACGGCGGAATCAGGATGCCCAGCGCGCCGGACGTGGTGATGACACCGGCGCCGAAGCGCTTCGGATAGCCCTGCTTCACCATGGCCGGCAGGATGATCGAGCCGATGGCGACGACCGTCGCCGGGCTCGAACCCGAGACGGCCGCGAATAGCGCGCACGCGACCACGCCACCCAGCGCCAGGCCGCCGTGCCAGTGCCCGACCATCGACGTGGCGAAATTGATCATGCGCCGCGCCACGCCGCCGTGTGTGAGGAAGTTACCGGCCAGGATGAAGAAGGGGATCGCCATGATCTCGAACTTCTCGATGCCCGTGAACAGCTTCAGCGCGACCGATTCGATCGGCACCTGCGTCATCGTGAACAGGAACGTCAGAACCGTCAGGCCCAGCGAAATGGAAATGGGCATACCGGTCAGCATGAGGACCAGCAGCAGGACAAAGATAATCAGTGCGTTCATGCTTTGGCTCCCTGGATTTCGTCTTCCAGGCCTTCAACGTGGGAGTGATCGTGCTTCGGCAGTTCGCCGGTGCGGATGAAGTGCACCATGACCTGCAGGAAGCGGAACGACATCAGGTAGGACCCCAGCGGCACGGCCAGGTAGACGAGCCACATCGGCATCTCCAGGTCGGCGGACGTCTGCTCGGTGTGGCCGATCTCCCACACGAACGACGCGCCCAGCGTGCCGACGATGCCGGTAAACGTGGCGCCGGCCAGCAGGCCGAAGATGATGAACTTGTTGCGCCATGGGGCGGACAGGCGGTTGATCAGTACATCCACGCCCACGTGGATACCGGTGCGCACGCCGTAGGCGGCGCCGAACTTGGCCATCCAGACGAACATGTAGATGCACAGCTCCTGCGCCCAGCTGGTGTTGATCTGAATGAGTTCGTCCTGCAGCCACCCGATGGGCAGGCCGGACAGGTAGCGGTGCACGACCGCCACGAAAATGATGAAGGTGGCTGCGCCCATCAGGGTCGCAATGATCCACTCTTCCAGGTGGTCCAGGAATTTCATGGTGTTCTTTCAGTAGAAACGGCTCGGGGAGCCGAAACCGGGAGGGATGCTGTCTGAGTAAGACTGCGGGGCGGCAGGACGCCGCCCCGGGTACATAGCTGTCGCTACGGTTACGCGAAGATTACTTCGCGCCTTCCTTGTTGATCGCGTTGATCAGGTCCGCGCCGATGCGGCTTTCCATCTGCTTCTGGACTGGCGCCAGGGCTTTCTTCCATTCCGCCTGCTGCTGCGGGGTCAGGGCGATGAACTGGGTCTTGCCCGATTTTTTCATCGCTTCCAGCGCCATGTCGTTGTCGCGCTGGGCGATGGCTTTCTCGTACGTCGTCGCTTCGCGCATCGCGCCTTCGAGCGCCGTGCGGATGTCGGACGGCAGGCCATCCCAGAACTTCTTGTTGACGATGACGGCGTAACCCAGGTAACCGTGGTTCGACAGCGTGCCGTACTTCTGCACTTCATGCATCTTCTGCGTGTACATGTTCGACGGCGGATTCTCGGTGCCGTCCACGACGCCCGTCTGCAGCGCCTGATACACCTCGGAGAACGCCAGCACCTGCGGGTTCGCACCCAGCGTGCGCATCTGCGCGTCCAGCACTTTCGACGACTGGATACGCATCTTCAGGCCGCGGAAGTCGCTTGGCGCGCGCAGCGGCTTGTTGGCCGACATGATCTTGAAGCCGTTGTCCCAGTAAGCCAGGCCGGTGATGCCCTTGCTTTCCAGTTTTTTCAGCAGGCCCTTGCCGATCGGGCCTTCCGTCACGTTGTACAGCGCGGTCTTGGTCGGGAAGATATACGGCAGGTCGAAGACCTCGAATTCCTTCACGCCCAGCGGACCGAATTTGGCCAGCGAAGGCGCCAGCATCTGCACGGCGCCCAGCTGCAGCGCTTCCAGTTCTTCCTTGTCCTTGTACAGCTGGCTGTTCGGATAGACTTCGACTTTGACGCGACCGTTGGTGGCCTTTTCCGCCAGCTGCTTGAAGCGCTCGGCGGCCTGGCCTTTCGGCGTATCGAGGGCCACAACGTGGCTGAACTTGATGACGATCGGTGCCTGGGCAAAGGCGTTGGCGGTAAAGCAGGCAGTCGCGGCAAACGCGACCAGGATGGTCTTCAGCTTCATGTGTGTCCCCAAATATGAGTTGGTTTATTATCGGGTGTCGATGGCGGCAGTGGCGCGCACATCGGTTTTCTTCACCCTCGGGCCTCCAGGCCCTTGTTTTGCCGTCCCATTCTGTGCAAGTGCAACGCAAGGGGCAACTGTGGAAAACCACAATACCGTAGTGTAGCAATTTCATTACTCTCCGACAATGACCAATTCTCCATCGCTGGCCGCGCGCTTGCCCTTTCCGCACACGGTCCGATGGCTGATGCCGGTCGTGCTGGTGTTGTTTTTTCTCGCCATCCTGATCTGGCTGCCGTGGCAGGCGCGCCAGATGGAACGGGGCGAACGGCAGGAACAGCTGATCGCCGATACGCTGTGGGTCGAGCAGACCATCCGCTTCCAGATGGGCCGGCACGAGGAAAGCATGCGCGCGATCGGCAACGACATCCTGGCCGGCACGCCGCCCGAGCGCGTGCACCAGCGCATGCTGCGCCTGCTGAAAACGGGCACGGAACTCAAGCGCCTGATGTGGATCGATCCGCACGAACGCATCCTCGCCTCCACCGAGGCCGCGCCGCCGGCAACCGCGACATTGTCGGCGGCGTCGCGCGATGCGGCCGACCGCGCCCGCCGCAGCCACAATCCCGTCTACAGCCAGCCTGGCGGCGAACCGCTGCAGGCCGTTGGCACGCCCGGCGCCTACATGCTGGATTACCACCTGCCGCTGTATCGTGGCGATACATACGTCGGCAGCGTCGTGGCCACGTACCAGCTGTCGGCACTGCTGGACGAAATGGTGCCGTGGTGGTTCGCCCAGGACAACCAGATCTCGCTGCTCGATCGCGACGATCGCATCCTGGCGCGCCGCGCCGCCGCCGGTCCCGGTCACGGCGTCTACACGCACAAGCGCGCACTCGACCTGCCCGGCGTGACCGTCACGTTGATGACGGACAGCGTCAAGAGCGAACCGAAGCTGCTCCCCAATCTGCTGGTGGGCTCCGTCATCGTGCTGTCGCTGGCGCTGTTATGGAGCCTGCTGGCGCTGTGGGGCCACATCTCGCGCCGGCTGGCCGCCGAGGATGCGCTGCGCCAGCAGATGGCGTTCCGCACGGCGATGGAGAACTCGCTGGTGACGGGGCTGCGCGCGCGCGACCTGGAGGGCCGCATCACCCACGTCAATCCGGCCTTCTGCCAGATGGTGGGCTATCCGGAAGAAGAGCTGGTGGGCCGCTCGCCGCCGATGCCGTACTGGGCGCCGGACGTGATGCCGGAATACCAGCACCGACTGGCGAACGTGCTGGCGGGGACGGTCACGCCGCAGTTCGAGACGATCTTCCAGCGCCCGGACGGCACGCGCCTGCCCGTGCTGATCTTCGAGGCGCCGCTGGTGGACAACGAAGGCCGCCACACCGGCTGGATGGGATCGATCCTGGACATCACGGACCGCAAGCGCATCGAGGAACTCAATCGCGAGCACCAGGAAAAGCTGCAGGCCAGCGCGCGCCTGGCCACGATGGGCGAGATCGCGTCGATGCTGGCGCACGAACTGAATCAGCCGCTGGCCGCCATTTCCAGCTACACGACGGGCGCGCTGAACCTGCTGGCGCGGGCCGACGACAGCCAGCCCGTGGACAGCGGCAAACTGAAACCGGCGCTGGAACAGGTGGGCGCGCAGGCGCGTCGCGCCGGCCAGATCGTGCGCAGCGTGTTCGACTTCGTCAAGAAACGCAAGGCAGAACGCCGCGACGTGGCACTGGCCGACATGCTCGACAGCATCCGCGCGCTGATCGAACTGCAGGCGCGCCAGCACCAGGTGGCGCTGAAAACGGTGCTGCCGGCCGACCTGCCCGCCGTGCGGGCCGACCCGATGATGGTCGAGCAGGTGCTGCTCAATCTGACCCGCAACGGCATCGAGGCGATGGCCAACGTGCCGGTGGCGCGCCGCACGCTGACCGTCGAAGCCTGTTACGATGCGCCCGCGCACCAGGTCAGCGTCTGCGTCATCGACAATGGCCACGGCATCCCGCAGGAAGTGGCCGAGCGGCTGTTTTCGCCGTTTTTCTCGACCAAGGCGCAGGGCATGGGCATGGGCCTGAACATCTGCCGCACCGCCATCGAGTTCCACGGCGGTACACTGACGCACCGCGACAATCCGGGAGGCGGTACCATATTCACTTTTACGCTGCCCGCCGCGGGCGCGTAGTCTTACCAACGGAGTTACCCGATGCTGCATATCGTCGATGATGAAGAAGTGGTGCGCGATTCGCTGTCGTGGCTGGCCTCGTCGCGCGCCATTCCCGCCACGACCTACGATTGCGGCGCCAAGTTCCTGGCTTACGTGGAGGCGGGCAGCTTCGATCCGGCCGGCGACTGCGTCCTGCTGGACGTGCGCATGCCCGACATGAACGGCGTGGCAGTATTCGACCAGCTGCACGCGCGCGGACTGACGCAGCGCCTGCCGGTCATCTTCCTGACCGGCCATGGCGACGTGCCGATGGCGGTGGACACGCTGAAACGGGGCGCCTTCGACTTCTTTGAAAAACCGTTCAACGACAACGACCTGATGGACCGGGTACAGGAAGGCCTGGCGAAATCGATGCACGCCAGCGCCAGCGCCGCGGTGCACGCGCGCCTGGCCACCCTGTCGTCGCGCGAACGCGAAGTGCTGGACCTGATCCTGGCCGGCAAAATGAACAAGGTCGTCGCCGACGAGCTGGGGATCAGCATGCGCACGGTGGAAGTGCACCGCGCCCACATCTTCGACAAGATGCAGGTCAAGACGGCCGTGGAGCTGGCCGGCCTGCTGAAGTAAGCGCATGGCCATCTCGGCCAGCTTCGTCATCGACATGACGCTGCGGCGCGAAATCGTGCCGGACCTGGACAGCTACCCGTTCAACCTCCCCGCCATACGGCACCTGAAGGTGCTGACGTTCCACCCGGCCGTGACGTTCATCGTCGGCGAAAACGGCAGCGGCAAGTCCACGCTGCTGGAGGCGATAGCCGTGGCCCTGGGCTTCAATGCCGAAGGCGGCAGCCGCAATTTCAACTTCGGCACGCGTCCTTCCCACTCCGTGCTGCACGAATACATCCGCATCGCCAAGGGATTCAGGCGCCCGCAGGACGGCTTTTTCCTGCGGGCCGAAAGCTTCTTCAATGTCGCGACGGAGATCGAGAATCTCGGGCCAAGTTTGCTGGGTGCGTACGGCGGCGTCTCACTGCACGAACAGTCGCACGGCGAATCGTTCATGGCCCTGCTGACGCACCGCTTCCGCGCCAAGAGCCTGTACGTACTGGACGAGCCGGAAGCGGCCCTGTCGCCGCAACGCCAGCTGGCGGCGCTGGCACGCATCCACGAACTGGTGAAACAAGGCTGCCAGTTCATTATCGCCACGCACTCGCCCATCCTGATGGCCTACCCGGACGCGAAGATCTACGCCTGCATGGCCGACGGCCTGCGCCGCACCGATTACGAAGACACGGAGCACTACCAGGTCACGCGGGACTTCCTGGCCAATCCGCAGCGGATGCTGGACGTGCTGCTGGCCGACGATACATGACGGGGTCAGGTCCGACATTCGGACATGAGTCCGCTATAAATGTCCGAATGTCGGACCTGACCCCTGCCTTGACTCCGCCTTGAATTCATTATGACGCTGTCATCTTCCCTCGCCATCGACGTGACGCTGCGGCGCGACAGCGTGCCCGATTTCGACCGCTATCCGTTCAACCTGCCTGTCGTGCGGCACCTGAACGTACTGTCGTTCCACCCGGCGGTGACGTTCATCGTCGGCGAGAACGGCAGCGGCAAGTCGACGCTGCTGGAAGCCATCGCCGTCAGCCTCGGTTACAACGCCGAAGGCGGCAGCCGCAATTTCAACTTCGGCACGCGGGCGTCGCACTCCGTGCTGCACGAGTACCTCCGCGTTGCCAAGGGATTCCGCCGCCCGCGCGACGGCCACTTCCTGCGCGCCGAGAGTTTTTTCAACGTGGCCACCAACATCGAAGCACTCGACGAGGAGCCGCAGGGCGGCCCGCCCGTCATCAGCTACCACGGCGGGCGCTCGCTGCACGAGCAGTCGCACGGCGAATCGTTCATGGCGCTGCTGACGCACCGCTTCGGCGCCAAGGGCCTGTATGTAATGGACGAACCGGAAGCGGCCCTGTCGCCGCAGCGCCAGTTGGCAGCGCTGGCACGCATCCACGAGCTGGTAAAACAAGGCTGCCAGTTCATCATCGCCACGCACTCGCCGATCCTGATGGCCTACCCGGACGCGAAAATCTACGCATGCACGGCGGACGGCCTGCGCCGCACCGATTACGAGGACACGGAACATTACCAAGTGACGCGGGATTTCCTGACCAATCCGCAGCGGATGCTGGATGTGCTGCTGGCTGACGATGCATGACGGCGCATGACGGGGTCAGGTCCGACATTCGGACATGAGCTCGCTATCAATGTCCGGACGTCGGACAGGACAATAAGTTCCGCAAATGTCCGAATGTCGGACCTGACCCCGGCGTTGGCGCCGGCGTGGTGAAAATGTGACGGACGGTTGAATCGTTCTGAAACATTGGCGGCGATAGGATATATTCCGTGAAGCAACTATATTCCTATGCCGTGCCCTACCTGGACGCTCCCATCATGTCACTCCATCAGCTTGTCTATCTCAGCGAATCCACCAGCAAGATGTCGTCGGATGACCTGCTTCCCATCCTGAACCAGGCCAAACCGAACAACGCGGCGATCGACGTTACAGGCAGCCTGTTCTATAACGGCGGCTGGTTCCTGCAGGTGCTGGAAGGGCCGGCGACGACGCTGACGGCGCTGTATGAAAAGATCTCGAAAGATACCCGCCACAAGAACCTGCGTCTGCTCTACAACGAGCCGGCCGAGTTCCGCACGTTCACGCGCTGGAGCATGAACATGACGAACCTCGACGATCGCCAGTCGGACAAGTACGAAGAGCTGGTCGAGATCATCGAGGCCGCCAAGGCGGGCCGGCGAATCCGCTCGATGTCGCCGGCAGTGGTGCTGCTGCACATGTTCCGCACCTGACCGCGAAACCTGGCGAAAACCCGGCAAAAACCCGGGACAGTCCCCTGTTTTGGGGAAATGTTTCCTCAAAACCCGGGTCTGTCCCGGGTTTTTTTTTGCTGCCCATGCAGCGCCAGTGCCCACCCCACATGCTCGCGCACCAGTTCGGACGGGTGATCGGCACGGCTGCGCAGCGCGGCGACTATGGAAGCATCCCCCCGCAGGCCGGCAGCAGCCGCGTTGCCCAGCCCGACGGCCAGGTTGCGCAGCCACCGCTCATGGCCGATCCGGCGGATCGGGCTGCCCTCCATCCTGCGGTTGAATTCCTCTTCGGTCCAGGCGAACAGCTCCAGCATGCCGGCGCTGCCCAGGCCATGGCGCTCGTCGAAGTCCGGTAACGTGGCGCGCTGGGCGAACTTGTTCCATGGGCAGGCGGTCTGGCAGTCGTCGCAGCCGTAGACTCGGTTGCCGATCAGCGGACGCAGCTCCGGCGGAATCGCGCCTTTCAGTTCGATCGTCAGGTAGGAGATGCAGCGCCGCGCGTCGAGCCGGCCCGGGGCGACGATGGCGCCCGTCGGGCAGGCCGTGATGCAGGCGCTGCAGCCGCCGCAATGGGCGTCCGTGGGTGCGTCGACGGGCAGCGGCAGGTCGACCAGGATCTCGCCCATGAAGAACATCGAGCCGGCCGCGCGGTTCAGCAGCAACGTGTGCTTGCCGCGCCAGCCGAGGCCCGATTTTTCCGCCAGCGGCAGTTCCATCACCGGCGCGGAGTCCGTGAACACGCGGTAGCCGAATTCGCCGACGGCGGCGCGCACCTTGTCCGCCAACTGCTGCAGGCGGGCGCGCAGCACCTTGTGGTAGTCGCGTCCGCGGGCATAGACGGAGATGACGGCGGCGTTCGGATCGGCCAGGCGCGCCTGTTCGCGCGCGCGCCAGTCGGCGCCCGCCGATTCGGGCAGATAGTTCATGCGCGCCGTGATGACGCGCACCGTGCCGGGCACCAGTTCGGCGGGGCGGGCGCGTTTCATGCCGTGGCTTGCCATATAGTCCATGTCACCGTGCATGCCGGCGTCCAGCCACGCCTGCAGGCCCGCCTCGGCGGCGGACAGGTCGACGTCGGCGATGCGCACTTCGGCAAAGCCCAGCTCCGTGCCCCACCCCTTGATGGCGGCGGCCAGGCTTGCGAGTTCTTCTTGGGACGGGGACATCGGACGGTACAATGGCGGCAGGAACAATCCACCATTTTATGCCATGCCGTCCTTCAAAGCCCACCTTCGTGACGAATCCCATACGACCGCCCTTGGCGTGTCGCTGGCGCGCGCCCTCCTGCCGGGCATGTCGATCCACCTGCACGGCGACCTCGGTGCGGGCAAGACGGCGCTGACGCGGGCCCTGATTCACGCGGCCGGCCACCACGGCCACGTCAAGAGCCCGACCTACACGCTGGCCGAACCCTACCAGGTGAGCGTGGACGGCCAGCCCGCCACGATCATCCACTACGACCTGTATCGGATGGGCAGCCCGGAGGAATTCCTCGACGCGGGCTTCCGCGAGGACTTCGACGGCCACAATATCTGCATCGTCGAATGGCCGGAAAAGGCGTTTCCCGTCCTGCCGCCGCCGGACCTGCGCGTGAATCTCACCGTGGCGGGCGAAGGACGTGATGTAGAATTGCAGGGTTCTTCCGCATTAGGTTCGTCATGCCTGCAACGCCTCCACTTCCCCGCGATCCTCTGATAACGTCTGCACGGCCGGGCAAATCGCGCCGCGCGGTGCTGAAGGCCGGCGGCGCCCTGCTGCTGTCGGTGCTGTCGCCGTTGCCCGCGCGCGCCGCGCAGATCCTCGCCGTGCGCGTCTGGCCGGCCGACGACTACACCCGCGTCACGCTGGAAAACGACACCGACCTGAAAACCTCGCACTTCATCGTCAAGGACCCGGAACGCCTGGTCGTCGACATCGAAGGGCTGGAACTCAATCCCACGTTGAAGACGCTGGTGGCGAAGATCCAGTCGAACGACCCGTACATCAAGCAGGTGCGCGTGGGACAGAACCGTCCCAACGTCGTGCGCCTCGTGTTCGACCTGAAAGCGGAAATCCGGCCGCAGGTGTTCACGCTGGACCCCGTGGGCGAGTACAAGCACCGCCTCATTTTCGACCTGTACCCGGTGCAGCAGCTCGATCCGATCGCCGCGATGATCGAAAAGGGCGAGTGGAACAGCGACGGCAAACCCGTGGGCCAGCCGCCCGCCACGCCGGCCGACGCGCCGGCGCCGACGCTGGGCAACGCGCTGCCGCTGCCGGACAACAAGCTGCCCGCGCCCGGCGTGCCGTCGCAGGCCCTGCCCCGCCCGGACATCGCCGCCGTGCCGCCCAAGGCGGAGCCGAAGCCGGAACCGAAATCGGAGCCAAAGAAGCCCCTGGTCGACAAGAACGACAAGCTGGTCCGCATGCTGACGGTGGCCCTCGATCCGGGCCACGGCGGCGAAGACCCGGGCGCGATCGGCGCCAAGGGCAGCCGCGAAAAGGACATCGTGCTGGCGATCGCCAAGCGCCTGAAATTCAAGATCGAGGAACACCCGAACATGCGCGTGATGCTGACGCGCGACGGCGATTTCTTCGTCCCGCTAAACAAGCGCGTCGAAAAGGCGCGCAAGGTCGATGCCGACCTGTTCGTGTCGATCCACGCCGATGCCTTCGTTTCGCCCAGCGCGCGCGGGTCGTCCGTGTTCGTGCTGTCGGAAAAAGGCGCCAGCTCGTCGGCCGCGCGCTGGCTGGCCAACAAGGAAAACCAGGCCGACCTGATCGGCGGCGCCAACACGCAGGGCCACGATCCGCAGCTGGCCAGCGTGCTGTTCGACCTGTCGACGACGGCGCAGATCAACGACAGTTTAAAAGTCGGCAAGGCCGTGCTGTCGCAGATCGGCGGCATCAACCGGCTGCACAACGGCGCCGTCGAACGGGCCGGCTTTGCCGTGCTGAAGGCGCCGGACATTCCGTCGATCCTGATCGAAACGGCCTTCATCTCCAACCCGGACGAGGAAGCGCGCCTGCTGGACAACGCCTACCAGGACCAGATCGCGGACGCCATCGTCAAGGGCATCCGCCAATACTTCGCCAAAAACCCGCCGCTCGCCAAGAGCCGCCTGACCTGAGGAAGACAATATGAAGATGGTGACGTTCGGCCAGCTGCCGGCCGTATGCATAACCGCGCCTGACGGTGCCGAAGCAACGATCGCGCTGTACGGCGCCCACCTGGCATCGTGGAAGACGGCGGACGGGCGCGAGCGCCTGTTCATGAGCGAACGCTCGCCCCGCGACGGCAGCGCGGCCATCCGCGGCGGCGTGCCCGTCATCTTCCCCCAGTTCTCCACGCGCGGCACGGGCCAGCGTCACGGCGTGGCCCGGCTGTCGCACTGGCGCGTGGCCGACAGCGGCGACGACTGGGTCGAGCTGGCGCTGAACCAGGACGACGTGCCGCCCACGCTGGCCGCCGGCTGGCCGCATGCCTTCGCGCTGACGTTGCGTTTTACGTTGCGCCCGGATGCCATCGAGATGCGCTTCACGGTAATCAACAGCGGCAGCGCGCCGTTCGATTTTGCCGCCGCGCTGCATACGTACTACGCGGTAGAAGAATTTACGCAGACGGTGCTGGAAGGCTTGCCGGACGAATCGCCGCTGCATTTCGGCCCGAAGCTGGACAACATCTACGCCGCGCCACCGGCGCTGACGTTACACGCGGGCGCAGGCAAGCTGCAATTGCAGCAGCAGGGCTTCACGGAATGGGTGGTATGGAATCCGGGCGCGGAAGGCGCCGCGGCGTTGACGGACATGGCGGACGACGAATGGCAGCGCTTTGTCTGCATCGAGCCGGCCCGCGTCGACAAGCAGGAACTGGCCGCCGGCGCCACGTGGACCGGCAGCCACACGATTACTGCTGGTCTACTGTGATTCCTTGATCATCCGGCCCGAGCTGGCCTGCACCGGCCGGGCGTTCAACGGATACAGCCGCGAGAACAGCGCCATCTGCTCGGACGATGCCTGCAGCGGCTCCTTCATCACCAGCCACAGCACGCCTTCGCTGCACGGCGGCTCCGACAGCGAACCCATATAAGTGTAGTAGTCGCGCCGTTCCGGCAGCAGGTCGTTCGCGTCGAACACGATCGACGGCGTAAACGTGTCCGTCTTCTCCAGCGGCAGGTTGTTCCAGACCGTCTGCACGGCCGGCTGCGGCCGGCCCCGTTGCAGCATCAGCGCCAGGATGGCCACGTGGCCTTCGACATCCTTGTGCACCAGGTGGATCCCCATTTCGTAGCTTTTGCCGTTGACCCGCTCCTCGGCCGGGCGGTGGAAGTGCAGCTGTTGCAGTTCGTAGGTACGGCCCGCAACCGACAGGTAATTGCCGCCCCCCACCCGCACCTCCACGGTGTGGCCGTTGTCCTGCACGCTGAACGACGACGGCCGGTAGTCGAACGCGATCTGTTCCAGGTCGACCTTGATGCCGTCGCGGATGTCGATCGGCGACTGGCGCGCGCCGCCATTGCACTTGTTCCAGCCGGCGTTGATCTTGCTCCAGTTGGCCGGTCCGAACTCGCCTTCGTAGGTCCAGAACGTGCCGTTGGCCGGTGGCGGCGGCGCGGCGGCGATGGCGGCAGCGCGGACGGCTTTGGCGGCGGCGTCCTTCTTCGCCTTGGCGGCGGCGGCCATGCGGGCGGCCTGGTTGGCGCGCATCGCGGCCAGACGCTCGGCGATCTTCGCGGACAGCTCCGCCTCGGCCATTTCCTCCTCTTCACGCGCGGACAGCTTTTTCGCCGGTGCCTCCTTCGTCAGCTTCGACGACGGCAGTTTCGGCGCCTTCGCGTTCGAGGGCGACAACGGGATGGGCGGCAGAGGATTCCCCTTGGCCGCGGCGGGGGGCTCGTTCGCACTGGCAGTCGCGACGGCGAAACAGCAGGCAACGAGGGCGAAAAGCTTGCGCATGTTAATCCGGAAAGTAAAAGAGCATTACTCCGGTTAACGGATGCCGTAGGGCAAAACTTGAGGGTGTCGGGATTGTGAAAGCGCGACGGCGGGAGCCGCCGCGCAAAGGTCAGGCTCAGCGACCCGTGAATCGGCGGCTGAATTTCCACAGGCCGCCCAGGGCGACCGGTACGACCGCCACGGCCACGCCGAACAGCACGATGGCCGTCAGGTTGTCGCGGATGATAGGGATATTGCCGAACAGGTAACCGGCCACGCACAGCGAGACGACCCAGGCCAGCGCGCCGGCGAAGTTATACATCTGGAAGCGGCCGAACGTCATGTCCGATACGCCCGCCACGAACGGCGCGAACGTACGCACGACGGGGACAAAGCGGGCCAGGATGATCGTCTTGCCGCCATGGCGCTCGAAGAACTCGTGGGTGCGGCGCAGCGCATCCTTGTTGATCCAGCGGTAGTCGTGCGTGAACATCCGCTGGCCGATGGCTTCGCCGATCAGGTAATTGGTGGTGTTGCCCAATACCGCCGCCGTCACCAGCAGGAAGATCAGCAGCCCCAGGTGCATCTGGCCGGTGGCGCAGAACGCGCCGGCGATAAACAGCAGCGTGTCGCCAGGGAAGAAGAACAGCACGACGACGCCTGTCTCGGCAAAGATAATGGCAAACAGCACGGCGTACACGTAGACGCCATATTGACTGATCAGGGTTCCCAGCGTCTTGTCGACGTGGACGAGCATGTCCAGCAGTTGAACGAAATCCATAGATATCCCAAAAGGTTGCGGCGGAATCATACACCAGGGTCATGCGGGCAACACCCCTGTGCGGACGATATTTTGCTTACAAATCGGCCGAGGCAATAGCTTTGCCAGTGTAACCATGTTCCGGTCTACAATTCTTAGCGCCGACTTAGCAAACCGATAAGGAAAATCATGCGACCCCTCTCCCTGAGTCTGATCTTCGCCGCGGCGCTGGCCGTTGCCGTTCCCGCGACCGCGCGCGAGCTGCCGCCGAAGCCGACGGTGGCCGATGTCGTCAAGTCCTCCGGCGCCGGCGACTGGCGCGTGCCCGATCCGGAGAACACGCTGTACCTGGAGATTCCCACGGGCCGCGTCGTCATCGAGCTGGCACCCGTGTTCGCGCCGCAGCACGTGGCCAATATCCGCACGATGGTGCGCGAGGGCTATTTCGACGGCCTGGCGATCCTGCGCTCGCAGGACAACTGGGTCGTGCAATGGGGCGACCCGGACGAGAAGAACCCGCGCCCGTTCAAGACGGCGAAGGCCACGCTGCCGGGCGAATTCACCGTGCCGGCGAAGAGCGACAGGCAGTTCACCCGCCTGCCGGATCGCGACGGCTACGCGCCGCAAGTGGGCCATTCAAACGGCTTCCCGTCCGCACGCGACCCGAAAAGCGGCCAGGCGTGGCTGGCGCACTGCTACGGCATGGTGGGAGTGGGCCGCGACAACGCGTCCGACAGCGGCAACGGCAGCGCGCTGTACGCCGTCATCGGCAACGCGCCGCGCCACCTGGACCGCAACATCACCGTCGTCGGCCGCGTCATCGACGGCATGCCGCTGCTGTCCGTGCTGCCGCGCGGCGCCGGCGCGATGGGCTTTTACGAGAAGCCGGAACAGATGGTGCCGATCAAATCCGTGCGCCTGGCCGCCGATGTGCCGGAAGCCGAGCGCAGCAAGCTGGAAATCATGCGCACGGAATCCACCAGCTTCAAGGCCGTCGCCGAAGCCCAGCGCAACCGCGGCGGACCATGGACGAAGGTGGCCGCCGGGCATGTCGACCTGTGCAATGTGCCCATTCCAGTGCGACCGCAGAGTCCGTGACAACATCGGGGTCAGGCACGAAAACTGTCACGGCCCCGGCTGTAGCATGGTCAAATCATCGGCCCAGCCGGCTTGCCGGTCCGTCACCACGGTTATAATGGGTGGCTATGAATGCGCCACCCGCCCCCCGCCCCATCCGGGCACTCCCCGATCAGCTCATCTCCCAGATCGCCGCCGGCGAGGTCGTCGAGCGGCCGTCCGCTGTCGTCAAGGAGCTGCTGGAGAACGCGCTGGACGCGGGCGCCACGCAGATTACCGTGCGGCTCGAGGAAGGCGGCGTCAAGCGCATCTGCATCACCGATAACGGCAAGGGCATCCCGCCGGACCAGATGCCGCTGGCGCTGGCCCGTCATGCCACGTCGAAAATCGCGTCGCTGGACGACCTGGAAAACGTCGGCACCCTGGGCTTTCGCGGCGAGGCGCTGGCGTCGATCGCCTCCGTTGCCGTCGTCACGCTGACGTCGCGCACCGCCGACGCGGCGCATGCCTGGGAGCTGGAAGGCTCGCACCTGGGCACCGTGCAGCCGTCGTCCGGCGCGCCCGGCACCACCGTCAACGTGCAGGACCTGTACTACAACACGCCGGCGCGCCGCAAATTCCTGAAGTCCGAGCAGACGGAGTTCGGCCACTGCGCCGAAGTCGTGCGCCGCATCGCGCTGGCGCGGCCGGACGTGGCGTTCACGCTGTCGCACAACGGCCGCACCGTCGACCACTGGATGGCCTCCGATATGGCCAAACGCAGCGCGCAGATCCTCGGCGAGACGTTTGCCGAAGCGCGCTTGGGGCTGGACGAAGGCTCGGGTGTACTGCGCGTGCACGGCTTTGCCGGGCTGCCGACCGCCTCCAGGGGACGCGCTGATTGCCAGTATTTTTATGTCAACGGCCGCTTCGTGCGCGACAAGCTGCTGGTGCACGCCGTCCGTGCCGCGTACGAGGACGTGCTGCACGGCGACCGGTTCCCGTCGTACGTGCTGGCGCTGGACCTCGATCCGGCGCTGGTGGACGTCAACGTGCACCCGTCGAAAATCGAAGTGCGCTTCCGCGACAGCCGCGCCGTCCACCAGTTCGTGTTCCACGCCGTGCAGCGCGCGCTGGCGCAGACGTCGGCCACGGCGCACGGCAGCGTGCCCTCGCCGCTGCCCGCCGCGGAAACGCTGACGCCCGGCGGCGGCCCGCTGTGGCGCCCGCAGCAGCAGGCGTCGTTCGGCTCGATCCTGAACCCGACCTACACGCCGACGTTCTCGCCGTCGCCCTTCGGCCGTCCCGGCGAAGGCGGCGTGGCGCAAAGCACCGAGAGCTACGGCGCGCTGTTTGCCGACGGCAGCCAGCGGGTGGCGGAAGCCGCCGTGCCTTACCAGCCGCAGGCGACGCCGTATGTCGCGTCATCCGCCGCGCTGGCGCACGAGGAATTCCCGCTGGGCTTCGCGCTGGCACAGCTGCACGGCATTTATATCCTGGCGCAGAACAGCAAGGGCCTGGTGCTGGTGGACATGCACGCGGCGCACGAACGCATCCTGTACGAGCAGCTGAAGAACGCGCTGGATGCGCAGATCTCCGGCAGCGACATGCAGATCCAGACCTTGCTCATTCCCGTCACGTTCTACGCCGATGCCATCGAAGTGGGTACCGTCCAGGAACACGGCGACACGTTGCGCACGCTGGGTTTCGACATCGCCGTGCTGTCGCCGACGACCCTGGCGGTGCGCGCCGTGCCGGCGCTGCTGAAGAACGCGGACGCGCAGACGCTGGCGCGCGACGTGCTGCGCGACGTACGCGAATTCGGCGGCTCGCGCGTGCTGATCGAGCGGCGTAACGAGCTGCTGGGCACCCTCGCCTGCCACACGGCCGTGCGCGCCAACCGCATCCTGACGCAGCCGGAAATGAACGCCCTGCTGCGCCAGATGGAGAGCACGGAGCGCGCCGACCAGTGCAACCACGGCCGCCCCACCTGGGTGCAGGTTGAAATCAGCGCGCTCGACAAACTGTTCCTGCGCGGTCAATAAGCCGCATCCATCCATTGTCATGAATCAGAATACCCAGCGGCCGCACGCGGTCGCCATCATGGGCCCGACCGCGTCGGGCAAGACCGCCGCCGCGCTGGCCATTGCCGCGCGCGTGCCGGCCGAAATCATCTCCGTCGATTCCGCCCTCGTCTACCGCGGCATGGACATCGGCACCGCCAAGCCGTCGCGCGAGGAGCTGGCCAGCGTGCCGCACCACCTGATCGACATCCTCGACCCGCTCGACAGCTACTCGGTGGCGCAGTTCCGCACCGATACGCTGCGTCTCGTCGGCGAGATCGTCGCGCGCGGCAAGCTGCCGCTGCTGGTCGGCGGCACGATGCTGTACTTCAAAGGCCTGGCCGATGGTCTGGACGACCTGCCCGGCGCCGACCCCGCCATCCGCGCCGAACTGGAAGACGAAGCGGCGCAGCTGGGATGGCCCGCCATGCATGCGCGCCTGGCGACGCTGGACCCGGAGACGGCGGCGCGCCTGAAACCGAACGACGCGCAGCGCATCCAGCGCGCGCTGGAGATCATCCGCATCTCCGGCCGGCCGATGTCCGCACTGCTGGCGCAGCGCGCGCCGGAAGAGCTGCCGTTCGAGCTGACGTCATTCGCGCTGGAGCCATCGGACCGCGCCGTGCTGCACGAGCGCATCGCGCGCCGCTTCGACATCATGCTGGAGGGCGACGCGCTGCTGGACGAAGTGGAACACCTGCGCCGGCGCGGTGACCTGCACCCCGGCCTGCCATCGATGCGTTGCGTCGGCTATCGGCAGGCGTGGGAATACCTCGATGGCCACATCGACTACAAGACGATGCGCGAGACAGGCATCATCGCTACGCGCCAGCTGGCCAAGCGCCAGCTGACGTGGTTGCGCTCGATGCCGGAGCGGATCGTCATCGACTGCCTGGCGCCGGATGCGACGGCGCGGTTGCTGGCGGGGTTGCCTTTATAGCACGCGTGTTCCCCACAACGTCGGCTTCTTGACAGAAACCACGCCACAGCCGATAATGCTTGCCGTTGCGGTGATATAGCTCAGCTGGTTAGAGCACAGCACTCATAATGCTGGGGTCGGTGGTTCAAGTCCACCTATCACCACCACCCGAATTGCAGAAGATGGCCTGTCCGGCAACGGTCCAGGCCATTATTCTTTCAGGGCGTTGCCTTGTCGAGTTGTCCAGTTTTCGGTGATATAGCTCAGCTGGTTAGAGCACAGCACTCATAATGCTGGGGTCGGTGGTTCAAGTCCACCTATCACCACCAATACGCAAAAGCCGCCGATCCTTAAGGGTCGGCGGCTTTTTTACGACTGCGCCGTCTTAGCGTCGCGCGAGCGCCCCCGCCTCCGCCATCCCGGCACCATACATCCGCCCATACGCCGGCAACGCATGCGCCGCGCAATCGACCATCCGGCGGCCGGCGGCGGCCAGCCGCGGGTCGCCGCTGCGCGTGAGTTGCTGGCCCACCTTGTACTGCGCCGGGTAACTGTCGTGCAGGGCTGCGTACAGGTCGCTGGCCGACACGGCCGATGCGTCCCGCCCGCCGCCGCGCGCCGCCTTGAGCGCTTCGCCAACGAGGCCATGCAGCGCGCCGATGCCGTGCTGTTGCAGCCATTCCATCAGCTGGACGGTGCGGTAGACGGTCGTGTTGTCGCGCGCGGGACGCTCGGCCAGCAGCGTGTACACCTGCACGCGCGCCAGCCAGTTGCCCTCGGCGGCGGCGCGGTACAGGTTGCGCGTCAGCTTGCGGTCGTGCCGGCTGGCGGGCAGGCCGTCCAGCCATGCATCCACCGCGTCCAGCAGCGGCACCGGCCCCACCTCGGCGGGCTGCCGGCATGCGAAGCCCGCCGGATCCTGCGCCGTTGCAACGTCCTGGCGCACCTTGCCCATGACGTCGTGCGTGCGCTGCGCCAGCTCGTCACCGCCGATGCGCCGGACGGGGCCCAGCCAGCTCATGTCCTCGCGCCGCGGCGCATGCACCATGCGCGAATGCTCGGGGTGCGCATCGCGCGGTCCGCTCCACCGTGTGGTCTCGCGCTCCTGATGGGTCGCCGCGTAGATCAGTCCTCCCGCCATCAGCAGCAGAAGGCCCAGCGTGAGTTTGCCGTTCATGGATCCTCCCTGTTTGCGTCCTGCAACTGTAGGGGCGGCTTCCTTCGTCCAGGTTGCGCAACAGCAATGCCGGGCGCCGCTGTTGCGTAAAGCCATCACCAGCGGACAGCTGTGGTATTTTTATTATTTCCCAGCCACTGGAGCATCTCATGTCGATGAACGGCTATTTCGTTGCCGTCCCGCAGTCCGAACTGGACGCACTGCGGCAAGACCCGGAAGACGTCTCGACCTTCCTGTACGAGACCCATGCCGACCGCGCGCTGGACGTCGGCAAGGCCTGGCACGGCATCCACTTCCTGCTGACGGGGACCGTGGGCGGCGGCTCGGGTCCGCTGGACACCGTCGTCTACGGCCGCACGCCGCTGGATGAGGAGATGCAGTATGGCGCCGTCATGGCCACCGATGCGGCCGACGTGCCAGCCATTGCGGCCGCGCTGGCGGCGGTGCCCGACGCGGCGCTGCGCCAGCGTTTCGATCCGGATGCCATGGACGATATCTACCCCAGCGCCTGGGACGAACCAGATGCTCTGGACTGGCTGATGGAAAACCTGCAGGCGCTGCGCGTGTTCTACCGCGATGCCGCGGCGGCCCACCACGCTGTGGTCATTTCGCTCGACTAAGCCGGGCTTGCGCCGCGTCAGCACGGCACGCGCCGCCCTCCGTACACTCGGCATTTTTCGGAGGAAATATGCCCGACCTGATGGACATCCTGACGCGGCTGATCGCCAGCCGCCGCGAAGACATTCTCAAAGCCGTGCACGGCAAGCCGGGCGCCGTCTCGGTCGCCGCGCTGCAGAACGACGAGGCCGTCGCCACGCTGGCGCGCTACAGCTACGCGCTGCTGCCGGGCGTGGTGCGGCTGGCGGTCAAGGAGGACACGTTCCGCCGCTTCGTGATGACCAACCGCGACAAGCTGCTGACGCAGCTGGTGCAGCCGGCCGCCTCCGCCTAGCCGATCCAGCCGCCGACAACGTAGCCGGACGTCATGGCGACGACCAGCAGCGCACCGATGGGCGTCGGCGGCGCCGGCGACGGGATATCGCAGGCGCGGCAGACGGCGCCGATGGCAAGGCCCAGCAGCGAGCCGATGACAAGCGCGCTCATTGCACACTCCCGCCGGCCGCGGTGCCATCGAGTGCATGGCCGCCGCAGTGCTGGCGGTTGCGGGCGGCACGCCCCGCAACGAAGCGGTCCACCAGCCAGTAGCCGCTGCTCATCATGAACACCAGCAGCGCGCCGGACAGCACGGGTGGCGACGCCGCCGGAATATCGAAGCGCCGGCACGCCAGTCCGACCACGAACGACAGCACCAGTCCCGCCAGGATTTTCACGTAATTCATGGCGGTCCTTAGAAGGCAAAGCAGCTGCAGCCGAACGCGCCCCAGAAGCCGGCGAAGTCGGAGACCGGCACCGTCGACTTGCGCGCCACGTCGTGCGAGTGCGCGTGCACGCCGCAGGCGCCGGCGCATTGGTGCGGCAACGCGGACTTCGCCGCCTGCGGCGCCACGGCGCGGTAGTGGCCCGGCACCTTCGCCACCGGCGACCAGTCGGGCAGCACCGGCAAGTCCGGTGGGCCCAGCTTCGTGAACTCGGCCTGGCCGAAGACGATGCGCCCCCCCACCACCGTCAGCACCGATTCGATGCTCTTGATGGCTTCCTCGTCGACGCGGAAGAAGTCCGCCGACAGCACCGCCAGATCCGCCAGCATGCCGGCCTGGATGCGCCCTTTCTTCCCCTGCTCGTTGGAGAACCACGCGCTGCCGGCCGTCCACAGCTCCAGCGCCGTTTCGCGCGGCAGCTTGTCGCCCGCGTCGTACAGGCGCAGGCCGCCGACCGTGCGGCCGGAAACGAGCCAGTACAGTGCCGTCCACGGGTTGTAGCTGGCCACGCGCGTCGCATCGGTGCCGGCGCCCACCGGCACGCCGCTTTCCAGCATGCGGCGGATCGGCGGCGTGTGCTTGGCCGCGTCCGCGCCGTAGCGGTCGACGAAGTACTCGCCCTGGAACGCCATCCGGTGCTGGATGGCGATGCCGCCGCCCAGCGCCTTGACGCGGTCGATGTTACGCTCGCTGATGGTTTCGGCGTGGTCGAACAGCCAGTGCAGGCCGTCGAACGGAATGTCGCGGTTGACCTTCTCGAACACGTCCAGCATGCGGCCGATCGACTCGTCGTATGTGGCGTGCAGGCGGAACGGCCAGCGCTGGCTGACGAGGTGGCGCACCACCTGCTCCAGTTGCCCTTCCATTTCCGGGGGCAGGTCCGGGCGCGGTTCCAGGAAGTCCTCGAAGTCGGCCGCCGAGAACACCAGCATCTCGCCGGCGCCGTTATGGCGGTACCAGTCATCGCCCTGGCCCGGCGTGACGATGTCGGTCCAGCGCTGGAAGTCCTGCAGCTCCTGCCCTTTGTTCTGCGTGAACAGGTTGTAGGCGATGCGGATCGTCAGCTGGTTGTCCGCCGCCAGTTGCTCGACGACGTTGTAATTCTCGGGATAGTTCTGGAAGCCGCCGCCCGCGTCGATGGCGCTCGTCAGGCCCAGGCGGTTCAGTTCACGCATGAAGTGGCGCGTCGAATTGATCTGGTGCTCCAGCGGCAGCTTCGGTCCCTTGGCCAGCGTGGCGTACAGGATCATCGCGTTCGGCCGGGCGATCAGCATGCCGGTCGGGTTGCCGCTGGCGTCGCGCACGATCTCGCCGCCGGGTGGGTTCGGCGTCTCCTTCGTGTAGCCGACGGCGCGCAACGCGGCGCGGTTCAGCAGGGCGCGATCGTACAGGTGCAGCACGAAGACGGGGGTATCCGGCGCCGCGGCGTTCAGGTCCTCGATGGTTGGCATGCGCCGTTCGGCGAACTGGAATTCGTTCCAGCCGCCGACCACGCGCACCCACTGCGGGCTGGGTGTGCGCAGCGCCTGTTCCTTCAGCATGCGCAGCGCATCGGCCAGCGACGGCACGCCTTCCCAGCGCAGTTCGAGGTTGTAATTCAGGCCGCCGCGGATCAGGTGCAAGTGCGAGTCGTTCAGGCCCGGGATGACGGTGCGGCCGTTCAGGTCCACCACCTGCGCGTCCGGCGTGCGGTGGCGCATGACGTCGTCGGCATCGCCGACAGCGAGAAATTTACCGTCGTCGATGGCGACAGCGGTGGCAACGGGATTGGATTTGTCGCCCGTATGGAAACGGCCGTTCAGGAAGATAAGCATGATGTGCGCAGGATGGATACGATACGGTCCATCATACGCGGCCGGCTTGTGGCGTCATCCCTTGTCCGGGGCCGTGCTTCCTCTGCAAAAAGAGGGGGCAAGAGTGCTGGGGACAGGCACCTTTCTTCAGGTCTCCGACCTGCAGAAAGGTGCCTGTCCCCGACGTTGAACTACTTCGTCCGCGTCAGCACCAGCGCCACAAGACTGAGCAGCGCGGCGATCGACAGGTAATAGCCGACGTACTGCAGGCCATACTGGTTCGCCAGCATGGTCGCGATATAAGGCGCCAGCGAAGCGCCCAGGATGCCGGCCAGGTTGAACGTCAGCGAAGCGCCGGTATAGCGCACCTCGGCCGGGAACAGCTCGGACAGGATCGTGCCCAGCGGACCGTACGTCATGCCCATCAGGGCAAGGCCCAGGCACAGGAACAGCGTCACCTGCGTCGTGCTGCCGGAGCCGAACAGCGGCGCCAGGGCCAGGCCGAACAGCGCGATGGCGGCGGAGATGACGATCAGCGTGGGACGCCGGCCATAGCGGTCGGCCAGCAGCGCGGCGGCGGGAATCGTCAGGCCGAAGAACAGCACGGCAAACAGCTGCAGCACGAGGAAGTGCTGGCGCGAGAAGCCCAGCGCCGAGACGCCCCAGTTCAGCGCGAACACCGTCATCAGGTAGAACAGCACAAACGTCGCCATCGCCATCAGGGTGCCGAGGACCAGCATGCGCGTATGGTCGCGCAGCACGGCCACGACAGGCACCTTGACCCGCTCGCCCTTGTCCAGCACCTTCTGGAAGTCCGGCGTTTCCGTGATCTTCAGCCGCACGTACAGGCCGACCAGCACCAGCACGGCGCTGGACAGGAACGGAATGCGCCAGCCGTAGCTGAAGAACTGCGCATCCGTCAGCAGCTCCGACAGCAGCAGGAAGATGCCACCGGAGAGGAAGAAGCCGATGGGCGCGCCCAATTGCGGGAACATGCCGTACCAGGCGCGCTTGCCGGGCGGTGCGTTTTCGGTGGCGAGCAGCACGGCGCCGCCCCACTCGCCGCCCAGGCCGAGGCCCTGGCCGAAGCGGCACAGCGCCAGCAGCAGCGGCGCCGCGGCGCCGATCGATGCGTACGTGGGCAGCATGCCGATGATGACCGTGGACAGGCCCATCGTCAGCAGCGCCGCGACCAGCGTGGCCTTGCGGCCGATGCGGTCGCCGAAGTGGCCGAAGACGGCCGAGCCGACGGGGCGCGCAAAAAAGGCGATGGCAAACGTGGCCAGCGACTGCAACGTGGCCGCGGCGGCGTCACCGGCGGGGAAAAACAGTTTGGGGAAGACGAGGACGGCGGCCGTCGCGTAGATATAAAAATCGAAGAATTCGATGGTGGTGCCGATCAGACTGGCGAACAACACGGTGCCGGGCTTGTTGCGCGCGGCACCGGAATGAGCTTCTTGCATGCGGACTCCGGGCTAACGTTTACGGTGAAGGTGCCATCAGCCGGGTGTGGCGATCTTGGCAAACGCATCGCGGATCTCGCTGGCGTCCGCGGGGCGTACCACGCGCGCCACTTCCTTCCCGTCTTGCAGGAAGATCATGGTCGGCCACAGTTTGACACGGAAGGAGCGGCCCAGCAAGCGGCCGGGCCCGTCCTCCACCTTGAAGTGGCGGATGTCGGGATGGTCGCCGTAGGCTTCCGTCAGCAGCGGTTGCGCGGCGCGGCAGTGGCCGCACCAGTTGGTGCCGAATTCCAGCAGGGCCGGGCCGCTCAGGGCGTCGATCTCGGCGCGCGTCGGCGCCGCTTCCTGGTAAGTGTGTTCCATGTGCGCTCCTTGTCTTTTTGTGGCGTGATACGTGAACATTATCATGCCGGCAGCGGACAAGAGCGCACAGCGAGACCTACGCCGACAGCGTGGTGTTGATCTCCTTTCCACCCACCTTCACGCGCGTCAGCTGCAGGCCCTTGACGTTGTACAGATACCAGGGCTGCTCGGCGTTGGCAGGCGTGCCGAAATCGCAGTCGCTGATCTTCACGTTCGTCACCGGCACCACCGTCGGCATCGGCTGCGGGCCGTTGTAGTCGGAGGCGACCGGGCCGAGGATGACGATGGCCTGGTAGCACGACGCGCTGCCGCCCTTCTTGGTTTTGACGTTGCCCACCGTGACGTTCGAGATCTGGATATTGTCGACGACGGGTGGGCGCAGCCGTACCGTATCGGCCGTCGGCGTGTAGTCGCAGTCGAACGTGACGACGGCGCCGGCGGCCGTCGCCACCGTTTTCGAGGCGATCGGCGAACCTGGCAGCGACGCGTAGAAAGAAGGGCTGGTCTGCACGCCGTTCGGGATCTTCACGTTGCGCACATAGAAATTGCGCAGGTAGCCGCCGCGGTTCATATTGGTCTTGAGACGAATGGCCGTATTCAGCGGGTTGGTGGCCCAATGCGTGTTCTCGAACACGAGGTTCTGCGCATAGACGTTCTGGATGCCGCCGGCCATCTCGCTGCCCAGGGTAACGGCGCCATGGCCGCTGTGCATGACGCAGTCCTGGATGACGATGTTCTGCGACGGCCCGTACTGCGTGTCGCGGTTCTTGCCCGCCTTGATGGCGATGCAGTCGTCGCCCGCGTCAAACGTGCAGCCGTCGATCAGCACCATGTCGCAGCTTTCCGGGTCGAAGCCGTCGCTGTTCGGGCCATGGCTCTCCGCATGCACGTTGCGGATGGCGATGTTGCGACAGTGGACCGGGTGGTGCTGCCAGAACGGCGTGTGGATCACGTGATAACCCTGCAGCAGCACATTGGTGCAGCCAATCAGGTGCACCATCGACGGCCGCAGGTAGTGGCCCAGGCCGAACACGCGCTGTGCCAGCGGCACACCCGCTTCGGACAGCGCCGGCAGATACTGCTCGTCGGCGCGCCACTTGTCGCCTTCGCCCTGGATCAGCAGGCGCTCGGCATCCGTCAGTTGCGGCGCCACCGCCAGCAGCGACGTTGGATTGACCGGGTTCGGCACGCGCTGGTTGATCTTGCCCGGCGCGTCACCCGGCGTGTTTGCTTGTGAGACGGGATTGATCGTGCGGTTCTTGCCCTTCCACGTCCACCAGCAGTCGGTACTGCCGGGGAACGGCACGCCGCCCTGCCCGTTCAATGTACTGGTCCAGTCCTCGCCCGTCAGCGCGATATTGTCCTGGCCATAGGCGTAGATCATCGACGCGAAGTTCAGGCAGTCGTTGCTCTGCCAGCGCGTGATGACCAGCTTGCCGTTCTTGCCGCAATCGAAGTCGCCATACTTGGCGTAGTCGCGCGGGTCGTTGCTGAAGTAGACGTGCGCGCCCTTTTTCAGGTGCACGTGCACGTTCGACAGCAGCACGATGGGGCCCGCCACGTACCAGTTCCCGGCGGGGATCACGACACGCCCACCGCCCGCCTTGTGGCAGGCCGCGACCGCCGCCGTGATGGCCGGATAGCAGTCGTGCGAGCCGGGTGCCTGCGAATCCACCGTCGCCTGGTCGTCGTGCGATACCCATGCTTTGACTTTCACCAGCCGGCATGGCGCCGCGCCGAACCCGGTGATGACGAAGTCCTGCTCGCGGAATTTGAGCGGCTGCGACAGCTTGTCGGCAATCTCCTTCGCCCGCGCCCACGGGTCTTCCGCGATGGCGGCACCGGCGCCGTGCATCGCTCCGGTGGCCGCCAGGCCCGTTGCCGATACCGCCTTCATCATCGTGCGGCGTCCCTGGTTGACCGTGGTGTTCATCGTGTGTTCCTTATTCGTCTGCATTGTTGTATTCCGCCAGATAGATGTCCGCCGGCTCGGGCGGCCTGTCGTAACCCAGGTCCCTGACCGGATCGATGCCCGCTTTGCGCAGGTTATGCCAGAAGTCGTTTGACGTGAACTGGGCCGGCCGGTGCGACAGCGTGCCCGCGCGGTTCCACTCCGACCACGGGCTGCGCCGGTCGATATGCCGGCCGATCGTCGAGTTCACGACAATCATCTTGCCCACCGTTTCCAGCACCGTCGGCGTGATGGTGCCCTTCGGCTTGCGGTAGACGCTCTCCGCGCCCAGCACGCATTGATAGCCCTCGACGTCCACCGGCGCATACGGCGAGCAGCGCGAATTGTGGAACCACTGGCGCGCCAGGTAGAACTTGCCCGCCAGGGCGTTGGCCGAACCGTCGTTGGTAAAGCGTACCGAGTCGAAGACGAAGCCATACTTCGTCTTCCAGTTGGTGTTGGGCGCGCCCACGTACGACATGGTGCGGTCGCCCAGCGAGCGCACTTCGCTGCGGTAGAAGTATGCTGTCGTGTCGCCGAAGATGAAATCCACGTCGCCTTCGATGTAGGAGCGATGGAAGAAGCTGCGCGCGGTCACGCGCGTCTCGGCCGACTTCAGATAGAGCGTGTCCTGGAAGCCGATCAGGCGCACGTTCTCGAACTGCGCCTTGTCCGCGCCCTCCACCGTCAGCGCCACCGCCTGATGATGCACCTTGTTGATCTGCGCATCGGGCGCGTTGTTGCCGCAGGCGCGCTCGCCGCATTCCTCGCGCGCATTGCCCGTCGCCTTGTTGTACGAGTTCTCGAACGTCAAGTTGCGCGCCTGGAAGCCGTGGTTGCGCACCCACACCGTCATCGTGCCGCTGGTCGAGATATTCCCGCTGCGCTCGCGCACCAGTGCGTGCATCTCCCGGATCGACGGATCGACATTGGCGAACTGCGCGCCGAACTGTCTGACGTAGTCGCCTGGCGCCACCGCCGCATCCAGCCCCGCCGTGATGACGGTGTCGGCCGCATTCTTCCCTTCGCCGTACAGCGTGATCGGACGCGGCGACGCGGGGACGTACACCAGTTCGCGGTACGTGCCCGGCTTGACGAGGATGTAGGCACGCTTCCCGCTTGCGGGCCCGCCATCCTTGACGGCCTGGCTGACGGCATCCTGCACCCGGTTGAACGTGCGCCGGCCATCGGCATGCGCGGCCGCGTCGACAATGTAGTCGGCCTTGAACGCGGCGCCCTGCGCCAACGGGTCGGCTAGCGGGTCCCATGGATCGACGATCTCGCTGCCGGCGCGGCCCGTCGTCCGCAGTACGTTGGCGATCGTCACCTCGCGGCCGATGGCCGGCGGCAGTTGCGGCCGCACGACAGGTGACGTCGTGGCGGCGGTTGGCTGCGATGGCGTCATCTGGCACCCGGCCGCAAGAACCGTCAGTACGGCGGCGGTCCAGCGCGCCCTCACTGCCCTTCCTCCGGACGGAACTCGGTGGCGATGGCCGGGATGGCCGCCTTGATCTCACGCTCGACCATGCGGGCAAAATATGCCGCACCCTTGGCGCCCACGTGGGTGTAATCGAACGCGCTCTTCGCTGCGCCCTGCGGTTCCACGGTGGCCGTGGCGCCTGGCGCCGCTGGCGTTGCGACCGGCTTCGGTGCGACGGCCATCGTGTCCGCCTCGTCCGGACCCATGGCCTGCACGGCCGCGACGCTGTCCGCGTTCAGGTCCAGCAGCGGCACCTTTTTTTCCTTCGCCACGGCGCGGATCACGTCGGCCCACGGCTGCAGGTTGTTTTCCAGCTTGCCCTCCTTGAAGCTGCGCCGGGTCAGCGGCGTCACCAGCACCGGCGTGGCGTTCAGGGCCTTGACCTCGTCTACATAGCGCGCCATGTTGACGGGGAATTCCGTTTTCAGGTCCGTCGAGCGGCCCGGTTTGCCCGGCTGGTCGTTGTGACCGAACTGGATCAGCACATAGGTGGCCCGATAGGCCGCGCTGCCTTTCAGCAGACCCTGTACTTCGTCCCAGCGGCCTTCGGCGCGGAAGCTGCCGGAGCTGCGGCCGCCCTTGGCCAGGTTGATGCAGGTGTCGGCGCGGATGACGCGGGCGCAGAACGCGTCGCCGTAGCCGCTGGCCGTTGCCATCGTCGAATCGCCGACGAGGATGAAGCGGACCGGTTTCGTGTCCGCGGCCTGCGCGGCCGTCATGCCGGCCAGCGCGAAGGCCGCGGCGGCGAGAAGCTTGTAGGTCATGGTGTTCTCCCAAATAAAACGGCGCCCGCTGCGGTCTAGGCAGGCGGGCGCCGTTCATTACAGATGCGTCAACGCTCGATCAGAAATTATAGGTCGCGCGCAGGTTGTACGAGCGGCCGATCGGGCTGGCGGCGCTGGACAGGTAGCCGAACGAGTAGCCGCTGTGGTTCGTCACCGGTGGCGCCGCGTCGAACACGTTGGTGATGCCGAAGACCAGCTGCACGTTCTTGATACCCTTGTAGCCCACCGTCAGGTTCCACGGCTTGTACGAGTTGATGTCGCGCCAGTATTCCTGCGCCACCAGGTTCTGGTCTTCGTACGACGAGTTGTAGTTCTGCGTCGCCTGCGCCGTCCAGTCGCCTTTCGACCAGCCGAACTTCAAGGTGTGCTTCCAGCGGTACGTGATGATCGGGAAGCTCGACGTGGTGCCGTTCGAGGCATTGCCGAAGCGGCCGATGTTCGAGACCCACTCGTCGCCTTCGAACAGCTGGTTGTCGAACTTCGTCAGGTACGTGCCGTCCAGCTCCACCTTGAAGTCGCCGTAGGTGCTGCTGCGCGGGAAGCGGTACGTGGCCGAGACGTCGATACCGGCCGCCTTCTGGCCGCCCAGGTTCATCGTCGTGTTGTTGATGAACG
>Ga0265797_10002843_pt1 | contig 28566 bp, 37 predicted proteins | sample P2T30metagenome_FD_192433 | JGI IMG/M metagenome (GOLD analysis project Ga0265797, IMG submission 192433) | Plant litter microbial communities from East Loma Ridge, Irvine, California - P2 T30 | ecosystem: Environmental > Terrestrial > Plant litter > Unclassified | place: USA: California...
CGTTAGAGGTGCAAGGGATGAGAGTCCTGGTATGAGGGTCAAGGTACGCAAAGAAACGGCCTCTTGATGTTATCGCAACATCACGGTGTGATTTCAACCCTCCCAGAGAAGAAGCACGGACGCATGTTGATCACTTGTCCTTCCACATCGCAGCCTCCTCGTCTGTCATGGCTCTCCTTGATCTGCCAAACAATACCGACAGTCCATGCAGTAGTACGGCAGCAATTTTAGTGCCACGTGGTAACCTCCTATACTTCTGCCATATCTTCTGCGCCGCCACCAGTAGCAGTGCTAACAACAGGAGACCCACCGTCAATAACACAACCGCTGCAAGAGCCACTATCGGTGCCCACCAAACAAACCCATCCTGTCCCTTGATATTCATGCCGAAGATGCCAGTGACCAGTGTCAGCGGTACATAGGTGAATGCGAGTACAGCAATTCCAGTCGCCAGCCGAGTCTGACGCGTGCTCTCATGCCCTTCGCGCACGCTCACGGAGCTCACCAAGATCTGGAAATCGTCCAGGATAAGCTTGTCGAGCTTGCTAGCCCGGTTGAGGATCTCTGGCAGGTGTCCAACGGGAGACATGTACGTTGCTTCGTGTCTGTGTCGTATCATGGGGAAGTTCTCGTAATAGGATGCCAGGTATGCTGGCATGTGGGTTCGGGTGTGCTCCACTTGGCTGACCAGAGTTCCTAGGTCTTCTCGGAAGTCGTACAGCATCTCATTGATCCTGACCATCTCGTCCATATCTTTGGCGTTGCGGAGACGTCGACTGTTGAGAATGTTCAGTTCGTTCTCCAAGTATCGAAGGATTCTTTCCCAAAGTGCACTCGAGAGCATTAGAATAAATGCTTGCGGATCCAGAGCAGTGTAAAGCTTCGAGTGTTGTGAAGCCGGGTCATTGTTGCCGTTAAGACCACGGGTGTAGTCCTCGTACGTTGGTCGGAGCTTTTGCTCACCGCACAGTATTTCTGTATGCCACGCATCCTGGGAGAAGAGCTTCAAGGACTCGTACAGTCCGGATTTGGAAGCGTCCAAGAGTTCGGGTACAACAAGGCCACTGCCGGCGCACGCTTGTGGGAGTTTTACATTGACTCTGCTGCGTTAGGAGCGGTGAGGCGTGAAGTACTCATCGGATGGCTGTGAATCAACCAGTATCAGACCTGTGAGCATTAGACTTTAGTATCGATCGAGTGTCTCTGCAATGGATCGCTTACACAGTGTCTTATCCACCCTTATGTATGATATCTGCGTGTCTGAGATGTAACGTCCAGGAGGTGAGTCTGTGTCGTGTTGCGGCTTTGATGGAGCGAAGCTTGGTACTTGCCGAGTGTTTCGAGCAAAGAAGGACGATGTAACTTGTCTGAGCTCTTTGTGGGAAGGTACGTGCTCCTCGAATTCGTAGTTTGCGTACAGATTGAAGAACCGCCGAAGTCGCAAGAACTCTAGGTCTGCCATCTACCGGTTCAAAGCTTTGGCGGAGATGGGCTCGCTTTTGGGACTGGTCCTGTTGGTTGAGCGACCCACGGAAGTCGCAGTCTCCTTCAATTTGTGTAAAACTGAGGTACATTCGGCCACACAAGAAGCAGCACGATTAAGCTCGTGCGAGGTCACGCCATACAACATCCAGTTGTCGACTGATGTCTTGACAACCACGCTTGCTTCGCAGAGAGTGTTGATGATTTTCTTAACAGAATCCTCTTTCTTCTTCCTCATGATCCTTCTTCCCAAAGGCAACGCACGCTCGACGATATCGTCCATGGCGGGAATATAAGTCCCCTGTCTGACAGAATACCATGTATTTCTGCTGGCGTGCCCAGCGAAGAACTCACTCGGTATGTCTAGCTCGGCAACGCTTCCCAGAGCCTCCATCCAGTGACCATTGGCATTCTCGATGATGCAGATGGAGTCCTTTTTTCCTTCGCGGCACGGACAAGCGCGCCAACCGCGTTTGAGGGGTTTTGCTCGTCCACGACGATGGCAATGCCTTCCGTGAAAATACTGCAGCGACTTGGGCCAATTTCTGACGGCTGGAGCATCTTTTCTCTGCTGGGCCAATCTGCATCAAGACGTCTCGCACGAGCTTCAACTCTAGCGTAGTAATCTTGACCAGGGGCAGTCGGAAGGTTTTCGTCGACATTTGCGCCATTCAGTCGCTCAAATTCTGGCTGTAGTGCTGATCTGAACGTGCTTTCGAGTTCCTTCCGGAATGACAAACCTGCAGCTGCCCAGCCAAACATCGGTTTGATCCATGTAGTCGCTCTAGTGCCAGACTCTGGGTTGACAGGTCTCACGTAGTAGATGTCGTTCTCAGGACTTTGGGCGACATCCCAACCCTCTGGCATGCCTTCAAGGGAGTCGGTATCGGTGTCGGAGTCCTCTGCGTCTCTGATCGTACTATACACATGGTTGTAGTGTATCTGATCGCCGAAGTGCACCCGAGCACTATCATACCCCGTCAGGTCATGGTATTCGCGTACACGGTGGGTTTGGGATTGGTCACCCGAACCAAAGCGAGGGGCTTTTCTCGAAAGTGGATCCATATCGGACAGCTAGATTGGGGCGAACTCGAGAAAAATGGCAGTATTGGATGACTCCCTGAACAACTAAAAGCCCAAGCAGATAGTTATGTTAGCGGAGAAGTTGCGACCTAGTGATTCAGTGGTTTTTTATGTAAGAGGTTCAGCCTCGCCAAGCGGAAGAGGCTTGCAGCCGCCACGCCACAATATTGGCTGTTGGCGCATCTTATGTTTCAGCCTTGCGTATGATGCGTCGAGTACGATCTTTGCACCAGGCTTGTATTTAACAGGTGAGCGAGGATGCGTGAGGATTCAGAGATGATATCGCTGCATGGCTGCTCTGCACGATGGCAGACCTACGTAGATGTTTACATGACCAAAATGGATTGGATTCTATGCGATCGGAAAGATGAGAGTACAGCATTGAACCCAATATCTACTTGCTCATATATCGATCCTGCTCCAGTCTGACTATTAGACCCAAAGCTAGAAACTATGTTCATATCTCACCAAAGTCCCTCACCAAGTTCCTCGCAAGGTTCCAAGCAACCTCATACTTACACGTCGAGGAAGTCAATGATCACATCGTAGAAGGCGCTAGCGTTACGATGCAAGTTGAGCCCGTGCCCTGCGTCCGGCTGTATATAGGTCGCGAAATTGGTCGAAGCCGGGAAAGCCACCGCCGCGGGGTCCAAGACGCCCTCACAATTCCCGCCGCAGAAGGCTAGGTCGGAGTCGCCAGTTATGATCTGGACAGAGTGGTCAGTCTCTACGTGCTCGGATTCGACTTGACTCATCGGTCACCCAACGCTCTTGTACTTACCAGAACCGGTCCAGTGAAGTCGGGTGCAACCAGCGATGGAATCCACAAGGTAAGGAATTCGCTGACGGCGAACGGCGCTTTAATTTCTTCCGCTTTCGCGAGGACTTCCGGTTCAAAGTAGGGATGCTTGAGGAAGTTGTATTGCAGGGTCAACTCATCGCCCCAGGTCAGGATGCCGGTGCTGTAATTGCCCCAAACCTCTGGGCGATTCTCTTTGGCCAAGTGAAAGTTAGTCGAGATCGGGAAACCAGGCGGGAAAGAAGAGTTGTGTGAGAAGCCGGTGAGGATCACGCCATCACTAAGCTCAGGGTTTTTGGCGGCCAAAACATTGCTCATGATAGATCCAAAGGAGTGGCCCACGTGAAAGACTCTGCCGCTGGGGGTGGGGAGATCCCCGTGCAACTCGCCAGAGCGGAAGCGTTTGGTGAGTTCGATGAGCACTGCAGCTTGGACATCTGCCTGTAAGATGCTATAGGGGTTGGCGGAGCTCGAGTTGCCAGTGCCGGGACGGCTCCAGTGTAGAGTGGCAAAGCCAGCACTGGTCGCGGGGCGGATGTAATTGTACTTGCTATCTTGACCGCCGAAGTCCCAGTATCTCTTGTCCTGTTCAGGAAAAAGGGTCAAGGTCAGCGGTATGTCTCAAGACCAAACACAATCGTATCCTTTAGACTTACAAAGCCAACACCGTGGGTCAGGATTTGGACGTCTTGGTTCTCATTGTAAGCACCATCTTCGGTGCAAAACGAAGCGTCGATTGAGAATGTCACAGTGACGTTCTCGGATCCGGAGAATGGTGGTACGGTCTTCTCTGTGACTCTTGTAGTAAGGTCGGCGAGAAACTGCACTGAGTCGAAGTGAGACCCAAACTCTGTGAAGCTGGGTATGTATGACGGTGCAGTGACGGTGATCGGGGCATTGAAGTCGATGCAGGTGTAAGCGTGTGCGAGGCCCGCTAAGAGGGGAAGGTGCTGAAGCGTAAGAGAAAGCATGACGATGCAATTGGTTTCGAATGGAGATTGTCGTTGAAGAACCCAACAGGGAAGAAACACCTACGGTCTTTTATACCTTACGCATGACACTGCCAAGATGTCACAGTTCCGCTACAAATACAAATTGTTCAGGGCATGACGTTCGCATAATGTAGAGATTTGGAAGACGATGCAGGGTTGCGATAGACACAGAGAACCGAAGTCTCAGCTCCGAAGATGCCAGCAAGCCACGCTGCATGGACTGCAGACATGTGGAGAGGGAAGCCTCCGTCCAGAGGGTGTCATCGTTGTACCTTAGGGCTTCTGACGTTCAGCGACTGTCTCTCGCGAGTATCAGTCTTCGTGATGATGGAGCCTCGGATTCGCAATTGTCTTCAATGATGAAAGACCTGTGTGTGACTGGCTTGCTGTCGACGCATATCGCATAGCGCTGACCGTTCTCTAAGCGAGCATTTGGAATATGTATGCAGCTTACATACCAGAGAGACTGCAGTAGGGCAGCATAAGCTGGACGTCGGTGGCTGGCTTTCACACTGTTGATCATGTGGGAGATCGAAAGGTTTTGGATCGAGAGCACGCGTCCCATGGGAGTAGGATCTCCCATCTCTTGATGCTGCAACCAAAGATACCATATTGTATATGCATGGATGTATTGTAGAGCAAGAGATTCGAAGACGCAAGACGAATGAGGTCGGTCCCTGAGATCGGCGGTCGGCGAGTCGGGGCTTGGCAGTGAAGTTGGAGAGAAGGCAGGCGGGGAATCTTTTGCACATGCCGCTCGTTCAAGGTTCTAGGTATTGTCGCAACAGCTCAGTCATCCCTCATACAACTCCCCCACGGCTCTCTCTGGCGATCCTGGTACACCACTGGACGATGATACCGTAGCAACAACTCAACTCGACATAGCACATCTCCACCATGTCGAAGCTATCCGAAGAAGCGACCAACCTGCACGATGCGACTTTCGCAAATGCGAAGATCTCGACGGAGGGCGTCAGCAAGTCTTTCGCCCAGCGCGAGCTCATGGACTTGAGTGGAATCACAGAGCCTGGCGAACTTATTAGGATCGTGCAAGAACTCGTGCGCCACCAGCTCTTCCGCACCCTCAAAGCTGAGCGAACGCTATACTGGTCTCCACGATCGCGAGAGGTCGCTTCACAGCTTTCAAGCCTGGACAATGACGAGCGACTTATCTACGAAGCGATCGAGAACTCGGAGACTACGGGCATATGGTTGAAGAGGCTGAAGCAGAACACGGGTGTTGCGCCGGGCAATGTGAACAAGATCATCAAGAAGCTGGAGTCGAGCCAGCTGATCAAGAGCATCAAGAGTGTCAAGTCACCGGCGCAGCGCATATACATGCTTTTCCACCTTGCGCCTGCTGAGGACGTCACAGGAGGTAGTTTCTTCGACTCGGGCGACCTTGACGAGGGCTTGGTGGAGGAATTGGGCAACTTGATTGTTTTCCACGTGCGCAGTCAGAGCTGGGTGGAGGTGAAGCCTACGCGGTCCCGGCATGAGAGCAACGCCACACCTATTGATGTGGATGCGGAAGATGGAGAGAAAAGTGGCAGCAAGCGCAAACGAAATTCTACCGGTGGTGAGGATGCGCCACCAGCGAAGAAGCGCAGCAGGCAGAACGAGCCTATGATCACCCAAGTTGCATTCCCAGCCGGCAGCCGTGGCTACCCGACTGCAGACAGCATCCACAACTTCATCACAAACTCGAACGCCATTCGAGAGTCAAAAGCCGCTTCCATCACCATCCGCGAGGTGCAAGAGATCCTCAACGTGCTGGTCTGGGACGAGAAGCTTGAAAAGGTTGGCAACGGATTCCGCACAGTGCTTGGTGTAAAGTTCAGGCCTCCAGGGTCATTCGACGCCGACGGCATCGAGGACATTGTTGGCAATGGTCTTACTGAAGCTCCATGCGGAAGATGTCCCGTCTTCGACCTCTGTGCTCCTGGTGGCCCGATCAACGCGGGGAACTGCGTATACTTCGATCAATGGCTCAAGGCGTGAGCAAGGGCGTGTGGCGATGGTGTGACGTTGCCGACGTTGGTGTTTCATAGAGAGGCCGTTGACAGGGACGGAATGTGGAATTGCGGGCGTCATTTGACTGACGGTTTTTAGCGACGGCGTTGGGCAGGAATAAGGATGCGCATCATGCATGCATTCAAACAAACTCGTGTATAGAATTATGGAACGGTATCGATGTGCTCACTCAGCATGTCTGTCATCTTTGCGGCTCTGCGAAATGTATAGTGCCGAAGACAGTGCCGAAAGCATCAGAGAGTCCCAAAACGGGAAACATGGATGATGGATATCGCCCACCCCCTAGAACGTGCAGCTCATCGATCAGCAAGAGTAGCCCGCCAAGGACTCGCATCTTCAAGCTACAGCCAAGCTGCGTCAAGCCAATCTCCGTCTTCACAGCGTTGCGACGCCGCCAGCCAATGAGCTCGACGTATACTTGGTTTAGCGCAACGGACTCCATTCACCATAGATTGGCAGTTCTGGGGCTCCTGGGCTTAAGGGAAGTTTGGCAATTTTTGGCAACGACGAATCGATTCATGATGCGCGATGGATGGATGGATGGCTGACCGTTGGGGGAGCGCCCGTTCGAGGCCTTGTCGCCGACCCTTGTAACAGCTGATGAATCCTTGTAACCTGCATGTTTTGTTGCTGTTTTGTATGTAACCTCCAGTCTCTTACATTTCTCTCCTTGTCGCATCTTTGCTCGGTTTCGTGTTTCGCTCCTTCTGCTACTGTGCAATCCGCCCGTCGCTCTCTTGCAGTATACTTCATCACCAGTCGCTCATTTTGGCATAACAAAGCACATTCCTTCGACATTCTGCGATCGCATCAGCAAGTCACGAGCCACCCAGCACCACTGCCAGCCAGCCAGCCCTACCGATACCCAATCTACTAGGTTACATTCCAGAGCCTGCCTCGAGATAGTACAGTATCATCGCACTTTCGAGCGGCTATAGGACCGACACATTTCGCCGGCTACCTTCACGACTGAACTACTATTGGCGTCCGTATTGCAGCACACGACATTCTGCGCACAACTGCCACACCCAAACACAAACAGAACTACCACCACATACATCAACAACCAAAAATTCATATCAAAATGGCCGGCGTCCGCGATCCCGCTTTCTGGAAACGCTTTTCCGTCGCCGTGCACATGGACGAGGAGCAAGGCGAGAAACTCGGAGCGCAATATAAAGACCCGTACGTTTGTCCTCACATACTCCAACCTCGCACCCCCTAGCTAACTTTATATCTTATCACAGAGACTCATGGCTCGCCCGCCAAAACAGCAAGAAAAAGAACCGCACCATGGTCTGCTGGTGCTTCTGGATCTTCTTCATCGCGTTCGTCACTGCTGTCGTCGGCGTGATTATCTGGTTAGTCGAGAGTGGGACTTTCGACAAGATCGGACAGCATGCGGATGGAGATGCGTCATGACCTGACAGCATCCGTCCGTCTTCTTCTCTCGTACTTTTTTTTTCTTCTTCCTTTCTGCGACGCTTTGCTGCGGTGTTACGATGGTCCGGCTCGAAACCAGACGGGTTGCTCTGGAGGCCTCGCATTTGCCGCTAGTTGGGGGGATTCTTTATGTATAGAATTTTATATGATACCAATGATTGGGAATGTGGACTACTTGGGGTAGTCTGCAGGAGATAGGAAACTTGGCTTGGACTTTGAGAAAGGTCACTAGCTTTTCTAATGAATACATAAAATAACTTCTTGTTTCTGCGAATCGCGCTACTGTACATCTTTTCTCCCTAACATTCACGACTTTGCTGAGAGCACTGGGTATAATTTGCCTCGTCTGGTTCAGCGTTTATGACGCCATAGAGAACAATCGAGTGCCTCTGTCGGAAGTGCTTTCGCGTACATGCTTTGCACCTGGCGATGCTTGTTTTTCGCCATGAGCCCGGTGCTCGGGCTTTCCTCGCTGTCCCTGGTCGTTTGCGTCCCTTATCGCTGTTGATGTTGTTGACTTTTCTGTGATGCGTCCCTTCACGTCCGTCTCATCGGACTGTAGGCTTGCGCCAGCCCTGATGAGAGACAAGCGCGTTCAGTCCTCATGAGCATGTACGCGCAAGACGTGTCAAGCCGCACTACCTCCAAGTGCTCGCCTAGTACCTGGGTCTTGAAGGTTCCGGGCTAGCACTCCTGCTCACACTGCGCTCATCCCTGCCGCGCTCGCGCAGCCACTTCTTGGTCGCCAACTCCAGCTCCCTATCCAGCTCCGGCGAAGGCTCCTTGCGATGAATGAAATTGCAGAACCCACCGCGGACGCAGCCCTCGCCACTGTTAAGCCTGCAGCAGGCCTCGCGGAAATCTGTCACCGGGCTGAGCTCGCTGTAAATCGGCCTTCCGGCGTACCACCTGCTGTTCAAGCTCTCGCTGGCCGCCTGCGCCGAATCCTCGTACTTGAAGCGCGCGTACACATTTCCAATCAAGTGGTCGTTGTTGTTGTCGCAGACGACGACCTCCTCGATCTCGCCGAACTTGCACATCTCGCACCAGAAGTCCTCGTAGAAGGCGTCGAAGTGGTTCTGCAGTTGCGCGGGCGTCATGCGCGATTTGCCGTCGTAGGCGGGGTTCTGGTAGAGGTTGGGGAGGAGGATGGTTTGGCTGTAGGAGGGTTTGACGTGTTTGCGCGAGCAGCGGTCGCCGTGGCGGCAGGCGCCGATTTTGTAGTAGAAGGAGCAGTTGACCTTGTCTTGCTCGGTACCGAAGATGGAGGCGAGGTAGTTGGCCATGATGGCGGTGTTGTGTGTGGTGTTGTGAAGAGGTTCGGGAGTGGCGGGAGAGGCAGGAGATTATGTGTGCGCTCAGATGTGTTGTCGCGATGTGGTTTGACCTTCTGTAAGGTGCAACGCGCGCTCACGAGAAGATGAAGCCGGCACAGAGCTCGCAGCGTTAGGGTTAGTGTTGTTAACCCAAAGGCGCGAGCATTCTAGATCCTTCGAGCAGTGTATGTACATGTATAATACATGCAAGTATATATGGACATGATCTCGGCACTGTCGCTTGGACGAACGCGATCACATTATGTCCGGGCTGTCGCTGGGCACATTATACGTACGCTATGGTCGTTCTTCTTGTTCTGTTCATACATGGCCATCAATCACGAAAATGCATGAATACTATCTAAGCTGACCTCAGCTTCTCTGATCTGAATTGACATGTAGCGGTTGGCTCTGTATATGCCCGTACTAGAATTGCGACGTCCGCTCTCCGTGGCACTTGTTACTACATGTGACATGCAGTGTAGCCCAACGCCATGGCTGCAACATGTCTTTGTAAGATGCTGCAGCCTTGCAGCCGAGTGAGGGGCAAAGCTTCTAAGGAGATAGGACTAACGGGCCCTCGGTACGTGAATAGATCACAAGCGAAGGCATATCTCGTGTTCAGCGATCCTTCGCTCCATCCCCTATACATATATATCTTCACAACAATCTACCTTTCCTTGCGAGCCACACTTTTGCTGGCACTCAATCGCAACACATACCAGACCCTCACTGCCAACGACAATTCCCATCACCAACATGGCTGCCAGACCTGCGACTTTGGGCGATAAATTGATACTCATCCCACATGTCTTCGTTGGCTTATCAGTCGGCCTCGCTCGTCTGGCTACAAGACCAATCACAAATGACGTGAAGCCCCCAACAGCTTTCAAGGACTTCGTCTATGCAACGTTCCGCCATGTACTCGGCCAGGTAACGATTACACAGGAGAAGTGGCTCACGGTTCCAACCGAGAAGACATATCTTGACTGGGCCGCGAAAAAGAGCCTCGAGACTGATACCGCGGTCTTGGCGAGCGGGTTGAAAGTGCATTGGATTGGGAAGCCTTCCTCCGAGAAGGTCTTCCTCTACTTCCACGGTGGCGGATATGTCAACCCTATCACGCCGCAGCACCTGGACTGGCTTCTGGAACTGCAAACAGATTTGTCGAAGACGAAGAGCGTAGCCGTCGCTGTAGTTGGCTATACTTGTTCTCCGGAAGGCCAGTACCCCGTCCAGCTTCGGGAGGGCGCAGAGAGCCTTCTTTGGCTACTGAACGCACAAGGCAAGAAGCCCGAAGACGTAAGCCGTGGCTTCCTATTGACTGAAATGCTGCGACATGTTAGCTAATACGCTCTATGCAGATATTCATTGGCGGCGACTCAGCAGGTGCCAACATGGCTCTTGGCTTGTTGTCTCACATCTTGCATCCTCATCCCAACTTTGAAGACGAACTTCAAGTCAAGCTGTCCGGCCCACTCGCAGGTGCAATTCTGACTTCACCATGGGTGAAATTCCCCACTGATGACGAGTCTGCCACGCGCAACGCGGGCAGTGACTTCGTCTGCAAGGCAGCTGCAACCCGTTGGGCTGATGCTTTCCTGGGTATGTAACACCATCGTCTGTTGGAGCAAGACAATCAACTGACCAACATCTTAGGCTCTGCACCTTACGACAACTACACTCAGCCTTTGCTAGCAGCAAAAGACTGGTTCTCCGATCTTGACAAAGTGGTCAAAGGGATCATCGTCTGGGGTGGAGAGCAGGAGGTCTTGATCGACAGCATTGATGCCATCGCCCAGAAACTCAAGGACAGCTTCTCGGGCACGGAATACGTACGATCTCCAGGAGGTGCCCACGTCGGCTGGCTGTCGCACAAGATCATTGGAATCGAAGGCAAGGAAGAGAGCACTCAGGCTATCGAGAGCTGGATGGTTGCCAGATTGTAGTTCACGCGGGTTGTTGACGATCACGGCGTATAGTCTTCTTTACCAGCAGCATTGCGTGCTTTGGGAGGGTTCATCAGCACTCCGGCAAGCTAATTGATCGTCGAGAGATGTCTCATTACTCGGTCAATCTCAATAGCGGTATGAGTAGCCAATGAGATGTCAGATTTGCTCGCACAGCCACAGAGCCTGCCCGAAGAACCCTACCGGCGAAGGAGGGGATCATCGGCGTGATATTCTGTACCTTTGTACCTGCATGCACCAAGCCTGAGCCCTACCTTGCAGGTAATGATCGTGAAGGCGTAGGTTCAACCGTTCACACAGCAACCTGATCATATTAGCTATCCAAAGGGCACGTTGGTTGATACGCTGATTTACCAGGGTCTTTTGTTCCTCAGAGGCCCAGTCAGGGCAATAATTTTACGCAATCGTGCGATTCCGCCTGAAGTGCAATGTCTTCAGGGTGCCACGGGACCTGGCTCCGTCCGCATCGGATGATCATGACACCGACGACAGGCACGCAAAGAACAACTGCGCTCTCTGTACACCTTTCAGAGGCAGCTTGAACGACTTCACGGCAACTGTCTGACTCGACCTGCTACTTGAAAGCTCTTAGCTCAGCGACCAAAACGAATGACAGCTTGCCATCCACCTGTCAATCACTTCATAGCGCAATACCGATCGCCACGTCCGTGGTTCTGGCGGCGTGGCGCCAGTACGGCTCACGCGTCCCGACTATCTGAAGATCTGGTAAAACCCTATCTGCGATCACGACGCTTCACAACGCATGGCGAGCCCTATTCATCTACAACCATTTTATCCGTTTGTGGTGTGTCCGCCGATACTGAGCCCTCTCCACACCCCTTTTACAGTATTCACACCGAAGTTGTTCACGCGTGTCACCTCGAAGACCTACACGCTACTGCCATGCGCCATGGTGCCGTTATTCGCAGCAACCGAAATCTTGAACTATATTGCAGGTGCCGTGAGGGCTCAGTTGATGGATCTTCACAGCATGGTGGTATGTTGGGTCGAAATCACCCCTTGATCGTCGCACTGCGCAATGTATATTGCTTTGATCCACGCTGCTACCGCTCCTCGGCCTACATCGAACCTTACACATGTAAGACCCTCATTAGTTGCGACTCATAATGGCTTTGAAACCTGCAGGACGCGGCATAGAAGTCTTCGCGGTTTACTTGCTGTTCCTTGTTCTCACGACTATCACGGTCGCACTGCGCGTGTATTGCAGAGCTCACATTCAAAAAGCGTTCGGCACCGATGATTACTTCGCTGTGCTCGCTTGGGTAAGTCATCCTTGTGTCAAGCACTGTTGCCGAAGAGAAACACTGACGTGTTAAGATACTCTTCGTTTTACATGCTGCTTTCGCAATCACTGGTGTCCATCATGGAACCGGCCAACATGCCTGGGACATCCAGCCGCCATCGGAGATTCCTATCGGTCTGAAGGTATCTTGTATCATCATCGCCATTCAGCAAGAACATCATACTGATCAGTGCAGAACTGGTGGCTCTGCGAGCCAGTTTACGTGGTCTCCAACATGGCCATCAAAGCAAGCATTGCTCTAATGCTGCTTCGCCTGAGTGTCCGACCTACTCATAAGTATATTCTTTGGGTCACATTCATCGTCACAGAGCTATACAGCGCGTTCTTCTTTTTCCTGTTCATCTTTCAGTGCATTCCTTCTGAGTACTTCTGGACACGATTCACTGGCGGCCAAGGCTCCTGCCTTGACACATCGGTCGTCATAGCAGCAACCTATGGATACTCTGCTATTACATGTGCGGGCGATCTCGTCTTCTCGATTCTGCCAGTGCTTCTTGTGCTGCCTCTGCAGATGGGCCGCAAGGAAAAGGCCGCGGTCATCGTCGTTTTGGCGATGGGAGCTATGTGAGTAACCCGAATACTTCATATTGGGTCCATTCCAGCCATCTGGAAACACCAATGCTCTGTGTCCTCCCTCCGGACCTCTCTACCCACATAAACTAAAAATGTAACCACATAGTGCATCAGTAGCCACAATCGTTCGAATCCCCTACGTCCACACCCTCGGCAACCAGTCCGACTTCCTCTACGCGACCGCCGACATCGCCATCTGGTCCTGCAGCGAAACAGGCCTCGGCATCACAGCAGCCTGCTGCGCCGTCCTCCGCCCTCTGTTCAGAGAGCTCCTCGCTTCCAACCGCTTCCTCAGCTCAAGGGCTTTATCACGCGGCGCTACGCAGCACTCTCGCGGCCAGAGCAGCGCGACCTGGGCCCGTGAGAGTCGGCGCGGGTACAAGCGCAGCTCGAGCAGTGGCTGGGACGACGAAGTTACGCTGCAGAATTTGAAGACGCATGGGCAGATGCCTGGGAAGGATGGGAAGGGTTTTGGCGTGATGACTAGTGCGTGGTATCATGAGGAGGCTGAGATCCATGGGGATCCTGAGATGGGGAGTGGGCCGTTGAATAGGGAGGATGAGACGATTGTTGTTACGACGACGAGGAATGTGGAATCCAATTGATGGTTCGACTTGGATATGTGTCTTTGATCATCAGCACTGAAAGGCTATTGCTACAACTATTCACCCTTGAAAAGTGAAGATCTGATTTAAGTGAAAAGGATAATCTGTGCCTTCGTCAAGTTCGAAGCGAGAATTTGATACGGCCTAAGAAACTTGCCTGCACCAGGGTATACCCAAACACGTGTACAGTAGAAATGGTTGAAAGAACAATTTGGCCGGCATCATCCTCTCAATCTCCCCAACAGCTCCAAACCTCAGGATGCAGACACTTCTGGATCTACCGCATCGCCACTATCCAAAGCATTCAGACGCAGAGGTGGGCACAAGTAAGTTACTTGCTAAGTATCTTGTCAAGTAAACGCACAGACCATCAATCAAGTAATGCCTGAGGAATTACTTGACTTGATCAATCAAGTAATGTAAGTAAGGTTTTACTTATCAAGTTCTTGGTGATTCCTTAAGGTCATCCTAACCCTAACCCTGACCAAGATCGGAGTCTACTCCGGCCATTCTGATTGATCCCCCGCACGCGGAAGCGCGGCTCCCGCGCAAACCTTACCTAATTCGGCTGCCTCCGCTCACCTCCGGCCGGCTACCGCCAAATCCTTAGAAAAATATCGATAGCGATGAGAGAGACGATGATGAATAGATAATGTAGATAGAAGATCATTTTAAAGAGATAACCTCACGTACAAAACCCCCGAGACCTCCGCATCCACGTGAAAAATCGCTAAGTCCGTTAAACAACACCTCCGGGAGCTCCCGTACCATAATACTAACGACGTACCTAAGATGCCTCAGGCATTTAAGAAACGGTTAATCAAGTCAAGTAATTGTCAAGTAACTTGGCTTACTAATCAATCAAGGTAAGCTCCTCAAATTACTTAACAAGTAATGATCAACCAAGTAAGATGACGTCAATTACTTGACTTGACTTGCTTGTGCCCACCTCTGTTCAGACGATATGCTGATATTCCAGGGTCGTTGACCCTTAGTTACAGGGGCCAAGGGCAGTAAACAAACCCAATCGTGCGATTCTACTAGCCTGGTGTTCGGTGTCCTGTCCGGCTCCGGGGGGTGCCACGGGGTACTGATGCTTGCACAGCTTGCATGCCTGGCAGGGTAGCACCACACGGTCACGGCTTACACGGGTTGCAAGCAATTTGAGTCCCGACTACTGTACCTTATCTGACGATCTGGCAGAAGTTGGGAAACTCTATCTGCTACTCTAACCTTCACATGAACATGCCCTAATCATCCACAAATCATTCTTATTCATTTGTGGTAATGGCCCCCGAAGCTGGGCCCTGCTCACACTCGTGTTGCATATCTCGCCGAGCTTGTTCACGGGTACACGCATATAGCTCGAATATCTGCACACTACTACCATGCGGTGCGGTATAGTGCCGCTTGTCACAGAAATCGAAATCTGGAATGTATTGCAGCTGCCGTGAAGGAAAACTGCATTTGCTTAAGAAAATTTGCCAACACTGGGGTATATCCAAAGAAGTGTACGAATGAAAGAACCAAAGAAACGTGGCCAGCATTGTTCTCTAGACCTCTGCAAACTTCCAGCTCTCAAGGCGTAGACTTTCTTGGGGCTATAGGCTCAGCACCCTCCTCCAAAGCATTCCTTGTAAAAGTTCCGTCGGGTCCAATGCCACCAGCATCACGACACGCCTGAGAAAGAGCTCCGCCGTAAGATGTGGAAGGTCTGGATCCATAGTTGATGTCCGATCGCAACGGAGATGAACTCGCGCTCGCGTGGCCCGAACTTGATGGTCCTGGGAAGTTGTTCGGCTGGATTTGAGGAAGCGAGCTGGGTACCATTTTCTGCTTTCCGTTGGGGTTGTAAGAGTATCTGCGATTGGTGAAGTTTTGAGATGGCGAGTGTGCGTGTTGACGGCCGGCGTTGGAACTGAAGCTTTGCGGGCTGCTTGTGAAGAACTGTTGCCCGTCGAGAGGGAGGGCTGTTGATAAGGGCTCGACAGAGTATCCACCCTCCGCCTGCCATGAAGGATTGCGAAACTTTGGATCGTTGGCGTTGTTCAAGGTAGGGTGCTGGAAGTGTTGGGGGCTGCTAGCCATATCGACAGCAGAGTCTACGCGCGATATGTTGTTTGAGCCAAGAGCATCCATGGGCATACCAGAGCTGGAGTAAGGTGGCTGCATGGTAGAACTGGTCGGGAGAGACATATGTCTGCCACTTAAGGGTGGACTGCTGAACATTGACTGTGGATATTGCTGATCGAAGCCAGGGACGTAGGTTGAAGCAGGATGACCCTGCTGTCTCCAAGGCATGTCTTGAGTGGTGAGCGGGTATGGTGATTGTCTGTAATTCATTCTACTTCCAGCAGCTGGAGACGCCGAAGGCACATATGAGGATGGTTCTTGTGGTGTGCTAAAGCTGGTGCCGTGGGGATCGAAATGTGACGGGTCGTTCTGCCAGCAGTCTGACACTGCTTGTCGTGTTGCCATCTGACAGGATAGATATGCTAGGAGTCTGCGATCGAAATCTGCGCTTTGAGTCTGAAGATGCGCGTTCAAACGACGATACTCCGTTGGTAAGTCGTTGATCTCTTCGTACATCTCCTCATTGATGACATCGGCTTCTGTGATCCGTAGAGCCCGACCGGTACGTTTTTCGTGAATCGCGGACGCACGACGTGCAGACTCCATACGTGCTTCAAGACCGCGGTCGCTTCGACGAGAGGCAGCAATGTAAGCTCTTCATTAGGTCAGTAAACGTCTTTGCCACTACAAGTATAACCAACTGACCTCTCCTGGTTCTCCTCGTGTGTTCGTTCATATCTGACGGGCGTTGCCATTGACCCTGTTCTGAGTGGAGGCATCGTGGGCGTTATGTCTTGCGCACACAGAGAAGAGCTTTACGAGCGATCCGTTATGATACCGTCCGTTTGAGTGTCGCTTTTGGGAAAGTAAACGAGGGGATCGGGAGTTTCTAGATGTCACCTCATGCATCTTGCACCGAGGCCCTACCCACATCGTCGTTCATCGTGGGGCTCAGCTGCCGGCGATCTATTGACGTTGAACAGTTGAAAACAGCCAATAAGATTATCTGAGACTGGGCTCGATTAGTTCACACGGCACGCAGGTAGCTGGAAGGTGGAGGGTACGGCTGCTGGAACGCCTAGCATCGGGTCTTTGCTGACCCACAAGGGCTTCCAAGAGAGCTTGCCCTCCACCAAATGTACCGCACCACCCGCAGAGCGACAAGATATACAAAACGATCGTTGTCTCCAATGGTGGAGGAATCGCTGTCGTGAACGAAAAAAACTGAGTAGATCTGCATGTGACCTCGCAGATTGCTGAAGACTTGAGCTGTCGCTTGCATCACATCGTCGTGAATCTCATCGGGTCGACTTGCGTCCTCATGGTATCCCCGTTCTAGGTTCAGGAGATGGGTCCGTCATCCATCCCATCGAATTAAAGTGCGGAAGTCAAAGCGCACCTCTTAGGTTTCTGGGCCGTCTCACCCAGGTCTACTCATTTGCTGTGCTTATGTTTCTGTTCGTGAAAGTGGGGGACGTCATGTTGATCTGCCCTGAAAATTGTTGCGAAAGCTAACATTGGTACTCTTGAGATCCTGCCGTCAACCCTCCACATACGAGGAATCTGAGGTCGTGCCGACTGCAATGCAGCAGGGATGCTCAGATCGACTGTATTGCATAATTCCCGGTCGCTTTCCCAACTGCCGTTTCTGCTCTTTTATCCGATCGATCTCTTCTTCGTTTAAACTGTAATGTAGGCTACCAGGTGCATCTACGGAGCCAGCAGCGACGGCAACAAGGCTACATGGCTATGACTGTATACAGTATCTCTCGGGATCACGGCTAGAGGACGGATCTCTCCTAGACGATCACGTGGCATTGCCGCAGGGCTTCCGGTCTTCATAGGCACAGATGCAATCGAATAGGCCCAACAGAAGGATTCTCAGCATTTTATCTCACGGCTCTATCTCATCTGCTTCCATCAGATTGGGTCTACCGTGTGCCAACAGGCCTATCTTTTTTTAAGCGATGCTGTTGGTGACAAGGGAGCCCTGCAGCCCGAGTCGACGGATGTGCCACGGTGCAGGCACTGGCAAGTAAAATTATGTCAGCCATCATGACTCTAGGAGAAATGTCTGTCCAGATCAGCCCGCTGTCGGAGATATGCTGATGCTGTTCAGGTCTCTTGCTCGGATGATCTTTCCGAAGAGTCGACCTCAGCTCGCTCAGTTGAGGCAATTCAAGTAGCTGGGCCGTGTGATTGCGCGATCAGACTGCTCTGTTATGTGGAGGGCAATGTTATGGACGTTGAACGTTGGAGTATGGCGCAACCAAACCGGTTCGCCATTTCCCTTTCCCGTTTTTGAAGACATTGGTTCATTCGGGCACTTGAGGGAACCTTTTTCACTCTTCCTGCTTCCCCGCCCCACCCTCGTCACTTTGTGTCCCATCGTCATTGGACGACGGAGTCGTTCGGAGCCAGCTCCACCGGAGTGTCTGGGATGACCTCTTAGTGGATCCCTTGGTTCAAGGGCCCCCTGGTTCTTCTGGCCGCCAGGACTGATTGAAAGCCACTTAGGGGCTGCCAGTTGCTTTCAACATCGTCTCCAATACCCTCATCTTGCGTAAATTGACGGAGTCCAACTCCATGAATCCAGCCATTTCGATCGCGAAGGCTTGTGGGCAATCGAGCTGCAACTGCGGGCAGGGTTGCTGAGCTTCTTGCTCGAGATACGACGGACCTGCACGTGTTTATGACAGGGCGGCGTACTGGGGTAAGAGGCATGCTGCTCGGGTCTTTTACTTCCTACTCCTCCTAGCGAATCTCGCTTTGGCGCCTCTGCTATCATTCACCGCTTTGGTCTGGATTCCGTCATAGAAATACTGGATTGGGCTCTACTTGGGCTCCGAAACACTCCTGCACAATGCAGTTTGATCATGCACCTTCGCCGAACCAGGCCGTCTATCATGTCGACAGGACCGTTCCAGAGGCTTTCGACCGTGGAGTATGGCCTAGCAACCCTGCGCTTCCTGTTACACCGGAGATTCCTTTCATATCTTTCCACACAACGCAATCACCACTCATACAGCGGCCGTCGGAAGTCACAGACGCCTCGAGCCACAAACAAGCTTCTGCAGTGAAAATTGAGGAAAGCGTATCTCAACCTGACCCGCCCAAAGCTAAGACCGCCTGCCTGCGGTGCAGAGGCAAGAAATCGAGATGCTCTGGCCAACGACCCTGTGGAGGCTGCACTAACGACGGTCTCGACTGCGTTTGGGACGACGATGCAGCTAAATCGAAACGAGGCGGCCGCACAACCAAGTCAGCCGAAGCCAAGAGGAAAGCGTCCAAGAGCAAAAACCCCATCCAAGTGAGAAGTGCCTGCACTCGCTGTCAGCATCGAAAAGCGAAATGCACCGGCACCAGGCCCGCATGTGCATACTGCGTCGAGCGCTCACTCGAATGTACTTATGATGTTGCGGAGGGCGAGACTCGGACAAACGACCTCAAACGAAAACTCAAGGACGCCGAGATCAAAGCCCAGACCTTTGGTCGTATCCTGGCGGTGATGCGGGAAGGCAACATCTATCAAGCGACAGAGGTTCTGGCAAGGTTGCGCATGGGCGAGACTCCCCGAGACGTCCTCCAGTCGCTTCCCGCGAGCATTGCATCGCCATCTCCCAACGACGAATCTCTGCAGTCGGAACTGCATCGACGGTTTTCGACATGACGACACGCAATTACTTCGCATCGAGTACAAGGTGTAGTATACCGGAGAGGCTGTTTGATATTATATTGCACATTTCAGCATCCAAGAAAACGGATATTGGCATCTGGTCTCCGCCTTAAAAAGGATTTTTGTTCTCTTTCCTTCTTCTGTACAACGACTTCACGCATAGCAACACGTGGCTTTCTTTGGTTCGGTGTGCGCCTAATAATGGTCAAAATGGGAATTTCATAGCTTTAGCTGCCGTCGTGGTGATGCAGTACACGATAGATGCATCTGATAAGATATAACGACTTACGAAATGTTCTTCAAAGCCATCAATTTTGCAACAACCAACCAAGCAAAACGTGTGTCTCAATGTGTACATCTAAGAATGAACCACCGTGGCCACAGGACTGTCACTTGCGTACATGCTTTCCCATACTCTTAAGTCATTGGTGGGCGAACAGCACCTATGGCTCGTTGACTTGCAAGATGGAAATTCTTGCTAGCCAGACCCACGCAGATGATCAGAGCAGACGATCTTATGATTATTGTGCAGCGAATGTACTCAAAACCAAAGTGCAGCTCAGGCTTTCCCCCTAAGAATTGAACATGGACTGGCTGGCTGACTACCGCGATGGCACTCGCAAAAAAAGTTCGAAGACATGCGTAATCCCACACATCAAAATTGGAGTTACACCTATGAACATCTCGCAAAACACCTTGTAAGCATCAGCGCCATTTCAGCCGGCTACCACCTATTAACGCAGATGTAGTTTCAAGCGCCACCACAACCCCGCTTTCGCATACGGAATGGTGGCAGTGGCGGGAACAATGCTTTCGCCGATTCAGTGGAATTTGTGGTCCGTGTTGACTCTTCGGATGATGGCATCCCCATCCCTTCAACATCCGGGTTGTGGAAGATCTGGCCATATCGACGCTGATCGGCTCGAATTTGGGGACGAAAAGCATCTGCTGTTTCTCGTTGTTTTCCTGGTGAGATATTTGAAGGCTGTGGCTCATGGCTCGGCGGATTCTCTTCTGTAGCCTGGGGAAGCGTTGTCTCTGCTTGGCTGGTGTCAGCGACCAAGTCGTTCGAGTGCGTGGCTGATGCACGTAGATCGGAAGAAGACTCTATGGCTTCTGATTGGGGTGATTGCTCTGTATTTCGCCCTGAATGCATCAAAAGGCTATTAAGATGGCGAATTCCCATGTTGAATGCCTGTGGCTGGAGTATTGAAGAAAGCAATCCGGAAGGCTTTATCGATGCGACGGAAAGTGCTTGTTGTAATGATTCATCTTGAGAGATGGCATGTTTTCACCTACGATTGCATGTTATGAGTAATCTGGATGGTTAGCTTGTGTGATCTCTAAGGTGGTACAATAGCAAGCGCTGATAGAAACCGTTCTACGGCAACAGGACATGAACAAACGTTGTGGCAAACAAGTAACAAGCGTCTGTCAAGACGTTGATGATCTTTGATGGTGCCTCGATTGTATGCAATCACACACCAATATCTCAGGTGTGTATTTGAACAAGGAGGCTGGCACAAAGGGCAGTTGTAAAACTACTGGACGTTCATGGTGGATCCTCCCCGCCATGTCTCGGCATTTGGTGATTTGGTGGGAGCAAGCTCAAGCTGCATCATCATCGCCTCTGACCGTTGAGCACGTGTCTGATCTCGTACCTGATCGTACTGGATTAGGTAGTATTGCAGGCAGTCGGTATTGTCAACCCTGCTTGCTGTTCACTCCACCTTGGCCTCTATGGTGTAACCCGCGATAATGCCAGCAAGCAACACAATGGCGCAGGTGCCCGAGAAGGTCCTCTCGTGGCTCTACAGCGTGCTACATGTACGCCATACCGTACACGCCTTCACAAGATAATGCGCTCACACTCGCGCAGGAATACCAGGACCCGCAGCGTACATACTCGGATGTCGCGCGCGCACTCTCCGCCTTCCCCTCTTTGAGCCCTCGGACCGAAGTCTACACCTACGAGAATGGCGGCTCAGCATTGCTTCTCACAATCTCCGGGACACTACCTGTAGAATTCCGTGGAGCAACATACCGCTTTCCAATCAAGATATGGGTACCTCAGGCCTATCCGCAAGAGTCGCCAATGATCTATGTGATCCCGGGTAGGGATATGCTGGTGCGGCCTGGGCAGCATGTGGGTGTGGAAGGGAGGGTGTATCATCCATACCTAAGAGACTGGAATAGCATGTGGGATAGGGCGAACATTTCCGACTTCCTTGCTCATCTCCAGCAAGCGTTTGCCAGAGAGCCTCCACTTGTGAGCAAGGCCCAACAACAGCAGTTACAGCGACCTGTCGGACACCAGGTGCAAGGACCTAATGGTAGCCATGCTACGCCACCACAACTGCCCCCCAAACAACGTCCAGGTGAAATGATGCCTGCTGAGATGCCAGGCACCAACACACCTCCACCCAGACCTCCGAAACCGGGCGAGGAAAATACAATAGCAGGCTCGTCACGACCATATGGATCAGACGGTCCTCCTCTGCCTCCATTGCCCGGCGCAAATCCACAAAGCACACGTCATATGCCTCAAAATGGCCACAGTCCGGCATTGCCACAAAGACCGAACTCTTTCGCACAACTTGGAGGATACCGTAACGAATATTCTGCCGGTCAACCTCCGATACCTGCCCTTCCGCAGCACGTACAATATGAGCAGCAACGATCGGGGAATGACAGGAGTCCTGTCTCACCGATATCTCCTGCCCACGCCCAGTCAAACGTGCAATCGAACAAGCCACCTCACTCATCCCATCCGTCGTATCAGCCACAGCCGCAGCCATATGCACAATATAATCACCAACAAGGGCCTCCACCACCTCAACATCCTTACCACTCGCAACCACAACATCAGCAACTGCCACAGCATCCCCATCAGTTGCGTAACTCATACGGCCCACAGAACAATCAACATGCCTTCCAAAATGTGCCGCAGGTGCAGCAACAGCCCAAGAAACAGCCACCTCCAGACTTGCTTTCGGACCCCTTCGAAATTGCATTACCATCTAACCCCGGCTCGTCAGGACCAGCGCCTCCGATTCCTCCCAACCCAGAAAGGGAACATCTGCTCACAGCGATTTCTGCATCTCTGGTACAGCAAGCTCAGCAGAAAGTCAACCAGAACATGTCGGCGATAGCCCCTCTGCAAGCACAGCAACATGCTCTGCGCGCTGCTCATGCCCGCCTGGAAGCCGAAATAGCCCAGCTGGAGCGTCTTGACGCCACACTATCATCCAACGAACACATTCTGCATCGCAGCATTCAAGACTGCACCACAACCATCTCGGAAGCAAAAAGTAAGAAGCAGCCGCCTATAGACGAAGTGCTAGTGGCGCCGACTCTCGTAGCTCAGCAGCTATGGACTTTGACAGCAGAAGAGGCAGCGTGCCGAGAAGCCATGTATGTGCTGCAGAAGGCTGTCGACCGTGGTCGCATCAGTGGAAGTGATTTTGTGCGGCAAATGAGAGGGCTTGGAAGAGAGAGCTTCTTGAAGATGGTATTGGCGAGGAAGTGTGCGAGGGGCTTGGGTTTGGACGCTGATCGCTGAAGTCACTTGTGATCGAATGTTTCGCTGAACTTCAATGGAGAACCTGTGCGAATATAGCATGGCAAACACTGTGCCCTTGAACGCCTGTAGGGATGTCTCGCGACACACAAGTAGCTACATAGCCAAAGCGGCCAGCGGGCCAACCTGAAATGCTGGATGGATTGCTGTTCCCCGTCAAGATTCGCTGCCCTAAACGCGTCTTTACTTCGGCCGGTCCAGATGGATACTGAGCCGTTACCTGCATACCTGCTGCCCTTTGAGATAATATCGGAATATGCCAAGTTTTCAAACAGTAAAATTATTGGCATCCTTGGATACAGCTGCTCGACTCTCGTCGCCGTCTTTGGATTGCTGTATTGCGCTGTCACACATATCTCTAAGGGACCTCCATACATGGTCACCGCCGGCAATCGGCGATGGCGCATCCGCACAGGCCAATTGTTTGCGGTATAGCTGTGCCGTGCCAACACCATTTTCAACACGAAATTTGAGTTTATCGTTCTCCACGAACACCAAAAAATCGAACTCATATCTGTCACAAATTAAAAAAAAAACGCTGGACACAAAAACGCCGATACACAGAGGTAACATACCAATAAACAACGCAGTTGGTGCTTAACTGTCCTGCATTATGCATTTGCCAATGCCAGTATGGCGGTTGGTCGTTAGTCTTGGATCCTGACCGGTGGGTCTACTTTACATCATTGCCAAAGTGTGATCAAAGTGTTACTAAACTCTGCTGCGATGCTGCCCGAAAATCTGCCAACACCGCCTTTGGCAGCGTCGCGGTATCGTTGCGCGAGCCTTTGAATTGCAAGGAATTGTGAACAAACTCCGATTTCGAAGTTGAGATCAACCTTTTTTTGAAAGAGCAAAAAAATCCAAGAAGTGAATCAATTATAACAAAAAAAGAACACAACATGGGATCCGTCCAACCCGCAACAGAAGCCTACGTCCTACAGCCCATCCCAGGCAAAGGCAAAGGCCTGATCGCAAGCCGCGCCATCAAACAAGGCGACCTGATCCTCAGCGAACCGCCACTCTTCACAACAGCCTCCCTCACCAACCCAGCGACGTTCGAGAAAGACCTCGGCGCCATCGTCAAGGGCCTGCCCAAAGACGCCCAACGCGCTTTCCTCTCCCTGCACAACAATAATCCCGGCGCGGACCCGTTTTCTAACATCGTTCGCTCCAACGGCTACCCCCTCGGGCCCAACAGCGAAGTCGGCGCCATCTTCCCGCTCGTCGCCAGGTTGAACCACGCCTGCAGGCCGAATGCCCAACACGCCTGGAACGAAGCGCGCGGGATCGAAGTCGTCCACGCTGTGCGAGACATCAAGGAAGGCGAGGAACTCACCCTGTCATATCTCGCCGGCGGACCGTCTTCAGAACGCCAAGGCCGTCTGAAAGAGTACTTCGGTTTCGACTGCACTTGCGAAGCCTGCTCGCTGCCATGCAAAGACCTCGAAGCCAGCGACGCCCGTCTCAAGCGCGCGCAGAAACTCGACGAGGCGATCGGCGACCCCAGGCGTGTTCGCCACTTGCCTGAGCGCGCGTTGGCAGATTGCAAAGCGTTGTTGAGCATCTACCAGGAAGAAGGGATCTTCGACCTCAGATTGCCGAGATTGTATTACGATGCGTTCCAGATTGCGGCTATGCATGCTGATGCTGCGCGGGCGAGTGTTTTTGCGAAGTCTTGTGCTGATGCGAGGGCTGTGTGTGAGGGAGCGGATAGCGAAGAAGTCACGAGCATGAGAGCGTTGCAGGCGAAGCCATCTGGTTTCGACAACTGGGCTGCGACGAAGAAGTGGAAGAGCAATGTTGAAGACGTGCCGAAGAACTTCTGCGCTGAGGCGTTTGAGAAGTGGCTATGGAAGAGTGACGCCTAGATGTCAAGGCGATTTTTCATGATGAATGTGTTCAAAAGATGGATGGTTTCTTTGGAGGGAAAGGAGTTTGATTTTACTTTCTGGATGACATGTGCGCTTTCAGGAAAGCCGTATATCTGCAACAAATGCCATATAGCTGAGCCGGGCCAATGTAGGTAGTAACATTACATTACATGACACGACGTGCTGACCTCGAACGTTACACAACGCTACTGTACAGCACTTACGCTCAAGTTTGTGTACGACTCGAGCGCTGGCGCTTTATCGACAACCCACTATCGTCGGATTTTGCCATAGCACATGTACGCTTTAGGCGATTTCAGGAGCATGCTGACCGTTGGGATACTATTCACGTTGTCTTTGTATGTCAAATCTAGATTGCTAGTGCCATCTGCCTTGAAGATTCGATAATCTTGCTACAACCATTGAGAGTTCGTATACAAACATGAGCGCAAGAACTGCAAGCACGAACGCATGCATGAATGCATGCGATAAGGCTGTACAATGCACCATTACACACTGACAGAAACCCGCTTACAAAGCAAGGCTTCAGATATATAGCACCAGACTCGGTGATTGCTCGCGCACAGATTGCAATGGTGCAACAGCGACGACAAGGATCCCGTGGCATATAGGTAGTTTAAGTGATCTGCACCACCACCACAGGTCCACAGGAGATAAGGGCAACCTTCTCTAGGATTATGTGCCGTGTGTTCAGGCGTGCATTTCTCAATTCTCACTATTTCCGGGTTCTGATCTGCGCGGACCGCAGAAAACGAGATGAGGGCTTGGGGGAACGAGCCACAGAGTTTTGCCTCTAGTGAGGTTCTGGTCCGATGTGCCGGTGCTGATTTGTAGAGAGAGGGCGGGCAGGGAATCAGGGGTCATTGCTTGGAGCACAGTGGTGGATTTGTGAATGTCACTGGCGGCAGTTGACTTTAATTCGTTGCTTTCGTGGGTTAACTTTGCGATATGTTGGTGGTGCTCGTCACCAGTGACATGGTGCTAATGGAGATCTTCAAGTGAGGATGGAGGTCAAACGCAACGCTCCCTCGTGGGCAACGGACGGGGCAGTTGGACTGGAGTTACGAGTACCCACGATCCACGCTCCGCTGCCACGTTGGGCCAGCTGCAGCTGAACGCGAATCGCGTGTAAGATGCGATTTCTTGATTGCCTGTTCACCGCATGAACCATGCTGCACGTGGCTGCAGGGGTGGGGATTCAAATGTGGCACATGATTCTTTAGGCTAGGGCGATTATCTGAGACGTTCGACTCGTTCGAAACTGCTGACGTTCGCACACGAGGTGATGGGGCTCATTTGAAGAAAAATCGCAGATCGTTGAACCCGGCTATGGGTTATGGGAATTGCTTCTCGAGTCGTGGAGATGTGACAGCCAAACGATAGATCACGCCACGAGGCCGCTGCGAGTCATGGAAGTCAATGCCAAGGCAGCTGGCATTTGGAAACACCGGGAGCTCGCGTGGCTGGTGACGGCGTGGCTGCGTGATTCGAAGGTTCGGCAAAGGGACTGGAAGGTGGAAGCCAAAACCCCTAGAAAATCGTCTAGAATTTTTGCGGATTGCCATGTGTGTATGGGAAACAAGGTTGGCAAGGATCATGCCACGCCGCAGCGCCGCATCATGAGCGTCCTGCAATTTTTTCTTGTTGGCCCGACGTTCTGTCAGAAAATTAAGCACTGGAGTGTTTGAACGACTCGAGTTCGCTGGGCGATCACACGCAATCGCTGGTACCTTACATCAGATACATGTGCATGCTAAGGCTGCCGGCTCGGCTCACGGTGCTCCGCTGCAGTTCGTTCCATTAGAGGCGCGTAGCCAGGCACTATAAGATGCTTTCTATAGGAGCCAATACTGCAGCAGCCGGCAAAGGTATAGAGGCGAGCAATATTGCGATGGTTGCGCCTTATGTGCTCAGGCGGAGGGATAGCTGGCGCGTGGGTCGCTCAGCGCCCACGGAGACACGTGTATCTGCAGGTCGCGCCGTATGAGGTAGCATTGGATCACGATGCAGCAGCTCGTGCAAGCGTATGCCGCAATCCGGTGGCTGGCCTGCGCAGCTGCTCCTTTCAGCGCGCATCCCCTGAACGTGGGCAGCGGTGCTCTGGGCCACGAGGCTGCGAGCGAGCGAAGCGCAAACGAGTAAGTGTATGCAACGCCCGGACGGCGGACGTACCCCGGCAGCGTGTTGGCCGCGCCGGCGAGTGCTATGCCCATTAGTCAAGCGCCATAGTGCTTATTGGTGCAAGTGGACGTGGGTGACAGAGCAGCAGGGCGGTGGTAGAGGAGTCCATGTAGGAGAAGAAAGGGCAGGCGATGAGGTTCAGCGTAGGGCTGCCTGTAGAGTGGTGGTAACATAGCCATTGAGAGCAAGCCTCCAGCATTGATGTATACATATCATATCTGTCATATATCCCGCCTCACATCAGCAGTACAAGCGAACGCCGACTGCTTATGTACGCGAGCGGCTGACTGTCACTGCTGGCTCCGCTCTGGACGCTGGCGGTGTTGATCGTAATGGATCCAGGTGTGACAGGTCACTCCTCTGGACATCTCCCTGCTAGCATGTCGTTGATCAACAAGCTGTTACCGTAGTAGTAGTGCGATCGCTCCTTGTGCCTCGTGCCGCGCGCAAGCAGCAGCACCACCAGCACCTGACGCTGCCTGTCGCCTTCCATGCCTGCCCGTCTGAGACAATCAAGCAAAGCGTGTGCTGCCCGCGGCAAACTACCTTACTCCCTGCTTGCTGGCTGATAAAGTGCAATCAATCGATCGCGCCGCCTACACCGCACCACCACCAACACCACAGACAGGCCGCTGCACATCCCTCCACCACCGCGCTGCCCACTGTCACGGCCATTGCCATTATTGCCTGCGCGCATCCATCGTCCGCCGCCGTCGCCCGTCCTCACCGCACCGTGCGGTGTTCTGGAAGCCCTTTGTCTGCCCTCCCTCCATCCACCCTTCGAATTCCGGCCTCCCGACCCAAGCACATCGCGCGGGAACTATAACACTAGCGGCGCGCCATCCGCCTACCCGCAAGCTAGTCGTGTCGGCCGGCATCAAACCCTCGTTGCAGCAGCACGCTCCGCCGCCGACAGGAGGAACCTTGGGAGCAGAGAGAGAGAGAGAGAGCGCACTTCCTCTACCATCGACGCACCCTGTTTCACCTCGCCTCTCTCTCACCTACACCCCTCTCTCCACCACCACCACACCACTCCACCACCCATCCTCTCCGCGTCGCCGTCCACCGTCGCCTCAGCACCGTCGAGGCTCCGGTGCCACCTCCTCACATCCCCTGTGCTACTGCGCTCGGTGCCTTGTGAGAGTTTCCCACGATTCGGCCACAAGTGAGAGCGACGTCTCGACACGGCGTCTGGCGTCGCACCGCAGTCTGCTCCACTAAGCTGCAACCTGCCCACGGTCGCTCCTTGGAAAACCTGAGCGCCTCTTCCCGCCCGCTGCATCCTCGCGACTAGTGCCAACGCACTTCCACACTTCCAGCTCTCTACCAGCTTCTGGCCAGTCGAGAGATCATTTCTGGCGTACCGGCCGCCATCCACAACTGAGGAGCCTCATTTGCTAGACCCGAGGATCAGTTTTCGCCGTCATGTGTTTCGGCGGAGACAAGGCAGGGGACGACCCTGATGCGAAGAAGAGCAAGGAGATCGAGAAGCAGCTTCGCGAAGATCAGAAGAAGATGGCCAAGGAGGTCAAGATGTTGC
>Ga0265797_10002844_pt1 | contig 28557 bp, 30 predicted proteins | sample P2T30metagenome_FD_192433 | JGI IMG/M metagenome (GOLD analysis project Ga0265797, IMG submission 192433) | Plant litter microbial communities from East Loma Ridge, Irvine, California - P2 T30 | ecosystem: Environmental > Terrestrial > Plant litter > Unclassified | place: USA: California...
ATACTCTTCACCTAATTTCCAAGCAGACGACGCTTAGCAAGCAAGATGAGCTGTGCGACTGATGATGGCACCCTTTGCGCAGCGTATAAATGCTGCACGAAAGAATGACATTGCATATCCAGAACAGCTTAACATCCATCCAACATGTTTCATCTCAGCACCGTCATCAGTTTTCTCGCCATCTCGATCTTACGAGCTCCTCTTGTAGCAGCAGCAGCTCTACCGGCCAGCTCCCAGGCTTCCGTTCGACCAGTATACCAATTTGACAATGGCACATGGTTAGAGAACATCGCCGTCCGTTCAAATGGAAACCTCCTCGTCACACTGATCGACCGCCCCTCCCTCTACGAAATCAACCCTTTCCGTAACAACACTCCAACCCTCATCACGAACCTCGAAGATGAAACAAACACGACCAGTCTGCTAGGAATCACAGAGATGAGCCCCGACGTCTTCGTGTTCATCGCAGGCAACTTCTCCGTCGCACGAGCAGGATCAGATGCAGCGAGCTACTCGGTATGGCAAATTGACTTTAACCGTGGTGATTTGGCCAAATGCGAAAAGGTCTCCGAGATCGAGGCGCTCCCCGAAGCCAGTTTCTTGAACGGAATGACGACGTTGGATCGCGAGCAAGGTACTGTCCTGATCTCAGACTCTGTTCTGGGACTCGTTTGGCGATTGAATGTCTGGACGGGCAAGTACGATGTTGTACTAGAAGATGAGACGATGAAGCCGGCGGAGGGTACGCTCCTCGTGTTGGGCATCAACGGGATCAAGATTTTCAATGGGTATCTTTACTACATTAACGCGTTGAAGGGATTCTTCTGCCGTGTTGAAATCAACACATCGACTGGTGAGGCGGTCGGACCATATGAAACCCTCCAAACCGATTTGCCTGGGGATGATTTCGTCATGTCTGCGGACGGTGTCGCTTTCATCGCGGAGAATGGCGGAAACTCATTGGAACGAGTGGATGTAGATGGGACTCGAAGCTTGATTGCTGGAGGACTGAACACAACAGTGGTTGCTGGTGCGACTGCGGCTGCTTTTGGAAGAACTTGGAAGGATCAAGGCGTTGTTTATGTTGTAACATCGGGAGGTCAAGCTGCCCCTGTTAATGGTACTTACACCGAGGGTGGAAAGGTTGTCGCTGTCACTGTGTAAATAGTCGCTACTTCAGCACCTACAGACTCCTTCTACGGAGGCTAGAATATTGATCTCTTACAATTAATTTTGAAAGCTCATTCTTGGTATGAGTGAACGATTCATGCACCAAAGCTTGACTGCTCATAACGATGGATTATCACAACCATGGGTGTATTGTGAGATTTTTCGACAAGAAACTGAAGTAAGTTATGGGTTGGCCTGATTCTGTACCTTTGAGATGGCATGTCTTTCTCTGAAAAGCAGAGGAAGCGGTTCGAGGTGTAGCGTGAAACAGTCGGCTTGATGGTCAATGAAGTATTGGCATGAATCCTCCTTATTAGTCGCGGACGACACCGTGAATCTTCTAAAGATCATGGCAACGACCATACGAAGCTGCATCATGGCCAATGGCTTCCCTGCGCAGCTGTATCCTCCAAAGCCAAAGGGCACGAACGCGTCTCTACGGAGGATGAGGTTAGGCTGAGAGGACCAGCGTTCGGGTATAAAGTCGTTGGGCTGGACAAACGCGCGTGGATCTATAAGATCAGTGGAAGTTGTGCTATGCGGGAGATTCCATTACCTCGATGCAGAGCGTACGTTGGTGTCGTTACGTTCATGTGGCCTGGTATGTAACGACCTGCGATAATCGCACCTTCTGCAGGCGTCACTCGCTGAAGGCCAGAGGGTACAGGCGGATGCAACCTCAACGATTCGTTGATAATGCCAGTCAGATAAGGCTTGTTTAACAGGTCGCGGTCATCGATGACTCCGTCTAAGCTCCGCAAATTTGACAACTCCTTGTAAAGCTCTGCTTGATATCCAGGGTGCTGACACAGCAGATAGCAAACATTGGACATTGTGATGGCGTTCGTATCAGCACCAGCAACGATGGCCAACTTCGCCTCACTCAACGTGTTATTCTTAAATCCATCGGATTGCGATAAGTATGTGTATATGTCCGGCTCATGGATATGCATCTGCGCGTGTGAGCAGATCTAGTTTGAAAGATATAGCGCCTAGATGACTTACCTTGCTGCGCGCTTGCAAAGCTTCATCGTACCAGCCTTCCCAAGACTTCTGCTTTTTCAGTGAAATGCGTAGGTTCCTGGCGATATGAAGCAGTGGCATACTGAGCAATGCGAAACCAACCGCTTTTTGCTTCCTGAGGAATCCTGTCACGATCGGGCCTCGCTGATTCCTAGTTTGCGTCTCAAACGATTTACCAAACGTTAGATCTGATATGACGTCGAAGAAGAGGTCTAAGAAAGCACCACTAGCATCTATCGGCGTGCCGAAAGCCGCATGACGAGAAAGCATATCGACCATGAGGCGATAGTGCCTCGTGAGACGTGGCGTATAGCCTTGTAATGCTAAGAACATTAGCTAGGATGATACCAACAATTCATCTTCACTAACCGGTGCTATGGAAAGCCTTGTCCCAATACCGACGTTGCTGTTTGTGAAGATCTGGGTTTCGAATGAATTGCAAGGTGTGGGATGGGTAAGTTTGATCGTAAAATTCGCCTTTCTTGATGTTGTTTCTGGGGCCATGAACGTCCTTTATGGCATCGGGATGGCAGATTGAGAGTTCGCGTGGTCCTAGAGGGAATTAGTCGCACATTCATACGGCTGTAGTCTTGACTTACGTATCCGCACGAAGTCTCCGTATTGGTCATGGAGACTGCGTAGCTTGATGTACAATTTCAGGTCTGGTACGTTTTGCTTGATGACCCAGAGACTAGTTACGCGAGCAGCTGTTGGTCCAGGGAATGATTTGACAGGATGTAAGAACAATCGATAGATGATCATAGAACAGAGGAAGCCACCGAGAAAGCATGCAGCGACCGCGCTGGTAAATGCGACCGACAATTTGATGGAGACATCCCCACTGATGGCGATTATTACCAACGTAGTTGTGAAAGTAGCACAGGCGAACGTCAAGATGTTGGGTGCGTGTCGATCCCATTCGAAATGTCTGGAGAAGACTGTAGTATGGAGCAGAATACCTGCAGCGAAAGTGATGACGAAACGAATGTCAAGCATCTTGCGTCGACAGTAACGGGCACTTTATGTAGGGGTGTAGCTGTTCGCCGTCATCTAGGGCGCGTAGCAACAGCTATATAAGGCTGTCAAGAGAGCGCTCGGTCTATGCGGCCGGCATTTTCGGTCTTTCATTCTCACAAGCAATGCGCGAATGCGCTGGGGTCAGTCGACCTAAAGGTTTCTGTCAAAATAGGTTCGAGATGCGAGTGTGATTATGGACACGCGTGGGTGTGGAAGTACGGCATGTAAACGGCGTCATCGGCACAGAAGGCATCAACCCCTTGGACGCTCATTGGTCGATATATGACGCCGCTTCGAGGGCAGTGCAGTTTATCTTGTGAACAAAGCAATTCCTCCACCTTTACCTTTCGTTTCGCTAACCTGCACATTCATCCCAGCCTTGCCATAGAAGCCTCTGTTCTTCTCCCCACACAACACACTAGCTACGACATCTTCGCCTTCTTTCTGCGCTTCTAGAACTCCCCATCGGGCCAGCAGCTTCCCAACACCTTTACCTTGGTAGTCTGGATGTACACCACAAACATGCAAGTCCCAGCATTCGGTCCGCTGGCCAGTCCAGTACTTCTCTGAGTTTGCGACAGCGGTATCGAGGAACGAGGCGCGTGTAGGGTCGGCGGCACGATTCGGGAACAACGTTAGGGATATGGAGTGGTAGGTCTCCAAGACGGGCGCGATGAGGTTGCCTGTAAGAATGTTGATGTGAGTCGGGAGCCAGACTCATCTGTCATGAGAAGTTTCGCGGTGAACATACGTGGATCTAGTACGCTCAACTCTTTGCTCTCTCCGCCTTTCCCAAGCCTCCTCCAATCTGCTGCCCCAACCACCTTTCCATTATCTGTTACGACTATGAATTGATGGCGCCAGTCCCAGAATCGTTCTCGAATCCCGCGCAGTAAGAACCAATAAACGTCATCAGGATAGTCTTTGCGGTGCGGATGCATGATCTCTCCGATGATCTCATCGTCAAAGAACGCGGCTGTCCATACTGTCGCTATTGCATACAGATCCAAAATACCTGCAGCGCGAAGCTCGAATTGAGACATTGTAGCACGCTCTGCTGATTGCCGGACAGAGGACAGAACTTCCTGCACAGCAAGTTCTATTGCGAATATTTCAATGGTATCCTCGATAATGAAACAGGTGCGTTTCTGCTGCAGAAGCTGATGTATGCGATACTGGAACGTCCCAGTAAATGTGGCTGCATTCAGTACGACGGGGCGTACTTAAAGATGTGGTCAGATGCCCCACATGCCGGCTGCACCTATATCACTACGCGCGGGGAGCATGCATATACCAGGTCAAAAATATTGGATCCTTCGATTTGTCGTTAACGCATTCGGCCTTGAAGAAAGAAGACATATATCCAGCACTTCAACAGGACGTTTCTTACAGTTTTCGGTGCTCATGAGGCCTGTGCCAACGGCTGACCTGCAACTCTTTGACGACGATTGCTCGCCGTTAATCTCGGCACGCAGCGCCTTCTGTTCTTCACATCAGGATCTCGATTCGCTTCTAGAACATCTAATCTGCGTTTCGTAGAGCGACCGCCGCCCAATCCAGTAGTATCCAGACATCACTCCTGACCATCTCTTCTTCAATTGCGCAGGCTTTCTCTTCCGACACACGCAGATTTAAACACGTCTGCCTATGAACGCTTCTTCGTTAGCCTCCTAGTTTTCCGCTTCGTAGCTGGCTTTGAAGGCGTATTGATCGCAGATTTCATAGGACGCCCAGGCTTGGTCTTCGCAGCCGGTACCGTTGATGTTGCGATAGTAGATTTCGTGTGTCGTTTCGCCGGTCTTTTGAAAACCACTGTCTCTTCCTCCAGAGTATCCACGTAGTCATCGTCTTCATCAGTGACTATGGGCCGTTTCCGCTTCCACTGTGCAGGGACAGGCAAGGCTGTGTCGGCGCTCCGTGCGATGGGAGGGTTCTTGCCAGCGTGACGCGATGGAGTCTTACTGGCCGTGTTCAGAATTGGCTCAGCCTCCTGTGCTGCTTTTCCTTTGTTATGTGTGGTGGATCGGGTATACCGGAGGTAGTTTGAGCCACCTTCTCCAAGATGCGCAGGGCTGCTGTCAACATCAGTGCCGTCTTCGAATGTGGATGTGGATGCACTCGCGCCACTATCGCTGGTCGGATTGAGCTCCTCCACCGGGTTGGTGAGCACGTCTTCGAAGAAGTTGTCGCCTACTCGAGGGATCGTGGTATCGAAAGGGTGATGATTCGCCCTTGGTGTGTATTGTCCTTCCACTGTACCGTCACTATTGCAGGGCAGTGAGGTAATCTTGAGCGCGATGTAGCATTTACGAAACTTTGCCTCCTTTCCGCATAGCTCGGCCTTTCCATGACGCATTCCAAGCCGTATGGCCTCTATCACTCAGTCAGTATCGCTGCTGTGCGCCACTATTGGTGCACTTGCCAGCCTCTAGCGAGGAAACGTCATTGGACATGAGCGCCTCGCTCCCTGTCTCCATGCAGGCGTCGCAGTAGAATTTCAGAACATTGCTTCTTTTCAGTGCTCCCTTGTCCTTCGATGAGTTGTTGCTGGCAATATGATAGCAGTTGGGTGCGCATGGCTCGTCGGGCCTCGCTGTTACGATGATGTGTCTGCATTCCAGTATGTGCTCGTAGGACATCGATGGGTTGAGACACGAGTTGTTCTCTGGGGTAATATCGATGACTTGAGGGTACCTGGCAACTTCGTGTAAGGGTTTTTGCTTGAGTGACGGCGATGCATCTTTTTTAAGCCGCCAGCGGGAGGAGAGCATGTTGCCAAATTGTTGCACAATAGACGGTGGCATCGCGCCTGTATAACGCGAAATTCCTGGGGGTGACTGTGTTACGAGGCAGGTGCTGGGCCAGAGTTATGTCAGTCGCTCGTAGTAGGTTGGGTGACCAGCACCGTGAATTGTGGGTGCAAGGCAGGCACGACTGGACGAGCCAAACAACAAGCCAAGGTGACCGATAAAACGGCACGGAAGCGAACAATCACGAGAAGACTCGCTAGTGAAGAGCAACAGACAGTGACTTAGATGAGTGGTCACTGCGCATTTGGTGAAGGGGGAGTTGCGCAGCACGTAATTACGCTTACTTGGGCTCTACCATCGATTCAACTGATGAACTGTGTAACATTGTCATGATAACCACTAGTTATTTCAAGGCCTGCTGGAGATATGTTCAACCGAGACGCGTCTTTGGAATGTACCACTGCTTGCCAGTCACGTGGCGTACGCGACCCAGTGATCATCTATACATCCGCTGCTATCTACGTCGACCCACGGAACTACCATGGCCCATAATCGACGAGTCACCCACGACTTTCGAGATATGCTTGCTCTACATGAAAGAGGGGGCTCTCACATGACAAGTATCATAGTAAAAGTAATCATGCCTTTGTCACCAAGAGAGTAAGCGTCGGCAATTTCGATAATCACATGATCTTGAAAGTGCTCAACCTTGAAACGTTGAGAACGTCTTTTGAATCCATAACGATATATGCGCAGTGTGTTTCCCCAAGAAAAATCAGACTGATCTCATCGGCGCGAGTAACATTCGACATGATGGTTTACAATCACATTCTAGAAACGAACAATGCAATTCAGAGAACGAGGATAGCATATGGACATGAGACGACTTTACGAGTAGTAGCATATATCCTAATAGCGATAGTCGGTAGAAGCGTAGGAAAATTCCCACATCTTCTTCATATCGAAGAACTGATAACAACTATATACAAGTTGAGACCATTCTCTTATGCCCTTACACACTTCAATTCACTCTTCCCGCTGTTCTTCCACGCACTACCTCCCCATTTCCTCACCCATACCCTCACAACTCCTTCTTCAAAAAGTGCTCAGGTCGATGGTCCGTCTCATAGTCCACATGAACATACGCCCTCTCTACATCAGGAAGACTCTCCAGTTTTATCTGAAGTTCCTCAGCTACGTCATGTGTAGCTCTCAATGTAGCTTCTGGGTCCATGACGATGTCTACTTCGACAATGAGGCGGGGACCGGAGTGGTAGGCACGCACAGTGTCTATTTGGAGGATGGTGGGGGAGTGTGTCATCGCTGGAAAGCAAGCGTTAGCGCACAGCCCAAGTAGATGTAATGAGAAGAGACTTACAGATGTAGGTGATGTGCTGCAACATGGCCGTATCAGCTGTAACGCCGATGAGAAGCTGAAATTCCGAGTACGCGGTTCTCGACCACAGGAAGATGATCAAGACGGATAGTATCATCGCACCCATGGGATCCAACCACCACTTCAACTTGGATCCACCGACAGACGTCAACACACCGAACCCGTTGATGAACAGGTCGTTACGGTGGTCTTCCCACAGAATCCTGACTTGACTGTACTTGTTCCTCAAGGCCCAACAATACAAGAACAGCGAGAACTTGGTCGCAAAAGCAATGCTGACGGCGATGACACTGGGTAGAAAGAAGTCGTTGGTTTCGGGTCCGGAGTGTTCGGCAACCGTACGGATAGATTCGACAATGATGACCACAGAAACCGTAATCATGAGCGCACAGAAACAGAGGTTTCCGGCAGTCTCAATTCTTGCTTTTCCTGAAGGGAACTTCCTAGCATCAACACGTGCCACGGCGCGGTTGCACATTATAAGCGTGAGGTTGGAAAGGGGATCGAAGAGCGAATCGGCCATTGTCGTAAACAGCGACAGCGAGCGAGAAGATACGGCGGCGTAGAGCTGTAGGACGGCTAGAATGATGTTTGCGGCAAAGGAACCAATGACAGCGATTTTGTACTTGAGGTGGTTGGCTGTATCTTCATCTTTTGCGGCAGCCCGATGTTCAGCCACTGGCTTGAGCAATCTCTCAATGTTCTCGTTCTGCGCCGAGTAGAACTCTTCCAACTTCTTCGCCGAGGTAGCCTTCTTGTTGAGGGTGATGGGACCGCAGCCATCGCGCTTTCGCGACGTGTTGGCGCGGATCAAGGCCAATTCCGACTCGGGCTTTATCGCAGAGGACAGCGAGTACGGGTCATTGTCGGGGGTATACGAGGGCGGCGATTGCGATTCAATGTCTTCGTGGAAGCTGCTGTGACGCGCAGAGACGTGGCGGGCTATGGGGTCGTGGTCGGTCGTAGGAGCCGCTGTTTCGATAGCGGTGCTGCTAGCATCGTTTTTGCGGGTTGAGCTATCTGCATGGTGTTGCGCGCTGCTGCCACTACTGCTGGCATTCACGTGGACGTGGGGACTTGATGTGCGTTCTATGCGGTCGGGATGTGTATGGAATGGGTGGGGCTTCATGGATATGGCGCGGTGGAGATCGGGCTCTGACATTGTTGCGATGGGATATCAATCCGCTTGTCGATGGGGAGAAACGAAAGCTGGAGATGCGATTATCGCGCTCCTTTCACATACATGACCAAGGTGGCGGCGGTGAAGTAGGTCCGAGGATAGATAGCCAAGCTCCATGGCTGCGATCGACAACTGGTGGGCCAACGTGCACGTGGGTGAGACGTGCGCGGTGGTGGCGGGAAGGTTAGGTGCAACTTCGTTCATCGTCACGACCCCTTTTACGTGAATTCGCTCTCGTCTAGTCGTGCGTGTACAAACAGGACCACTAGGTGTATTCAATCCAAAATCTGCACCCCGCATCCATCTGTCACATGTCACTTGTTTCCAATGCACTGTGCAGTACCAAACAGATACTCTCCTAGGCGGCTAATCGTTAAGATCCGCGCAACATTCCGTCATCGGCACCCCCGCAGCCCGTTTCGCCTCGCCTGCCATGTCCCACATCGCCCAGAACCACGTGCGTCACATCTATCCAGATTCCTTCAGGATGGATTGCAAACCCTGCACATATCATACCACAATTCAAACGTCACCTTGGACAAAAATCCGCGCATACTCACCGATGACAACACATGTCGGTTAAGCATTTGATGTTGCAGGACAAGCAGCCAAGATGGACTCGTTCCCCGCTGTGCGCTTGGTACATCGTATCTGTAGTGTGCAGACAGAAACAGTAGCGCGTTTGTGTTATTGTACTTTGAATTCTTGGTGTCGTGTGATGATACCTAGATACTGTAGACGTGCGCCTTCTTTCCCTCCTTTTTTTGAGCACACAGCATTGGATGTAGCCGCAAGATCACTCCTACTTTCACTTCTCCTCTACGTACGCGACCATAAACTCGACATGTCCTAGTCTGGTCCACGTTCACATGCACGACGCCCTTAGGCTAAACACACCCTCACTCAGTGAAATGTGGATTAGTAACAATATAACCAAGTAACAGCAGAGAGGCATATAGCTCCTCTGTTAAGCCATCACGCCCATTGCACGAATCCTCTTTCGGTGTTAAGCGGATGAAAACGGTGTATGCATTCGTGTCTATGTCTAACTACTTCCGACGTTGCATGCAGGCCCTGGTATGCGATCAACCTCATGCCTATTTAGCCATCACCAGAATCTGGGGTACAAATAATGCGCACCCCATGTCTATAATAGCGAGTGAATAGAAGAAAATCTAACCACCTATGCGGTACATACATCTGCAAAACGGTGAAAGGGTGATGTGGAGGCGATGCAGAGTCGAGGTTAAAGAGAGAAAGTGCAGGGCTAAGGCTGTGATGCAACATAGAAGAGGGGTGAAGGATGCGGAAACGACGCAGACAGGCGCAGCAAAAGTGCAGAAAAGAAAAAGGGGACATCTACATGCGGATCCGCCTCCATGGCCTGGACGTGCCAGCCAGCCTTACTTTCCATCCGTGCAACTGTGTAAAGATGTGGTAGATCGACAAGAACGAGAAATAAAGCGACTTCGGGAGAACAATGCTAGAAGCCGCTGATCTATCTATAATCCGTGTAAATCATCCTTTGCTCCGAACAGCAGCCTGAACCCTGAACTGCCATGTGTGTGTATATGAAACCAGGGGGTAAAGGGTAGCCCTTGTGCTGAATGTTCCGCTTCTTCGGTTTCACTGCCGGCTGTTGCATATTGCTACTTCTTTCTGGGAGCTCTCGTATATGCGATCGAGTTGCTAGGCAATATCCCGGTGGCTATGCGTCGTCCGGTCGGCTCCGGCATCGTCAGTCGCACAAAGTCGTCTTGGCGCATCTTCATCAAGACTGACAGCGCATATGTGCTGCGCACACGCGGACCTGCGTTCCTACGCTAGGGTATAGTCTCGAATGCTGCCTATGCGGTATGTGCTGTCCAGACTTGGGCAAACATTGAATACTGAAACGATCGACAGGAGTGTTAATGTAACGCTCCCTGATGGTCTCTTTAGTTTCCATGCATCCAACAGGCCCCCTGCGCCCCAGAGTCCTGTGCCGCACTTGCAAACTCATAGTCCCCACCAAGCCCAAACGGCGTCTCTAGCATATCCGGTAAATTGGTATCCCACATCATATCATCCCAAAAGTTGTTCAAGATCGTCGGATCGTTCCCGGCGTTGGCCCAGGTAGGTGTTGCTGGGTTGTAATGTCCGAATGCGGAGGGATGATGTTGTCCGTAAGCGACTGGGTGGGTGTTGAGCATCGTCGGCGCGGCCGACGTGCCCGGGACAGGGAAGTGAGTGTGGGCATGCGGGTGAGGTTGCTGTTGTCGATATTGCTGGGGATGGGGAATGTGTGGCATAGCGGTCTGACTCTGATGGGATAGTGTCGATACATTCGTCTTGTATGCGGCGTAGAGGCGGGTGACTGCATCGCCACTTCGTTTAGCTGCAATACTCCAGTCCTTGACTGTTTCAAAAAACGTGAGTGCTGTTTCGACACTGGCTTTCCACTTCTCAACCTCTTCCGGTATGCTGGTATCGCTGAACAATGAAACCAGAGGTACCATGCAGGCTTGGAAGCAAAACCATACTGCGTTCCAACCTGAGATGAGATCGGGCATGCATTCGTGGCTGATTTCTTCGATTGTCTTCGATGCGATGAGTCGACATTTGCCCACTGCGAGCTTCTCGTCCGCGCTGAGGGCGACCCAAGGAGAGCGCCGTAGTGCTGCAGTAAGCAGGATTGGACGATGGAGGATGATACGAATGTTCTGGAAGCGCCACTTCATAACCAGTCTGGTTCGCCGAAGAAACTCTGGACACGGCTCGTCAGGGTTGGAGAGAATCGATGGTAGTTCCTCATGCCACTTCACAATCTGTGCGTCGTAGCTAGCGGTTTCTGAGGAGGAAAGCAGAGGAGACTCGACGAGCCGATCCTGTATCCTAGTAGCGATCTGACAAAATGCCGAAGCGTGCACTAGAGGCAGGATCTTGAGTTGCTCGATGTACTGAGGGCTGTTGGGTGGTGGTATTGCCTGGGACTGTGTTTGACGTCAGTAGTTATCGACTGCAGCATTCGTCAAGAAGGCTTACAGTGTTTGCGGCCGTTCCAGGCCTCAAGACAGTGATGGAAGGCCCCATTCTGCCCAACGAAGGTCGACCCGTCGTAGTAGAAGCCCAAGAATCCAGGCAAAACAAACTCCACCAGATGCGTCTTCTCATCTCCGGGGAAATAGAATCCTCTTCACCCGGTGCCATGAACTGCCTGCTTGCGTCACTGCGTTCCGAGTACTCACGATGTAAACCTAGCGCGGTAGCCATACGAAGCGTACCACCCATTAGGGAATGCGCTTCGTTCGGGCGGTTGAGATAGTGCATGTAGTATCCGCTCATAATGGCTAGAGCCTGAAGAACTTCTAGGTTGCCACTTCCGAACGACTCCAGAGACAGGTGCTGCCGAGATCGATTGAAGTAGACATAGTGTGCTTCGTTGTCTGCAGCTAGAGAGGCAAGCGACCCCAATGCAAAGACCATGTTCAGTAGCGCCAGCCATGCTGAGTCCTTGCGGTTGCCGTACAAGAACGTGGACCAAAACTTTCGCTCATCGATCATAGGACAGAAAGGATGCACGCGGTCAAAATAGCTTTCAATCAGCTCTTGACCATGCTCGGGAGACGGTAAGGCATCTGGCCTGCTGTCTGCTAACTCCGGTGGCGGAGAGCCTGCGCGGCTTGGTAGCGCAGTCTCCTGGCTGTTGTGTGCGATGAGCGAACGCGTCTGGGGTGCACATCGTACAATAACCTTTAGTGCCGCTGTGATAGAAGAGATGCCAACATAAGAGGATAGGCGGTCGACGGACATTGATAGTCCATTTACATCGTCGGAGATGCCTTGGACACGGAGCTGGTGCTTCCGTGCCTCGTCCCAGTAAGGATCTTCAGGCGGAGCCTGCTCGAGCGCTTCCAAGCTTTCGGCTCCATCAGATCCAACCTGCACGTCCGATAGCGTTTGCGAGTCGGCCGCCGACGGCGATGTCGTTGAGTGAATCGCACTGGAGGAGAGAGCTAGTTCTAGCAGTTCCTCGCGTGGGAGACTAGCCAGCGACTCCAGGTTCTTTACTCCATACAACTTTGTGAGGATGGTCTTGTACTGTTCAATATTGTTGGAAAGCTTGTCGACTAGTCTACCAAACTGATTAGCCCGACCCGTCTTGATAATGTTCTAGAATGCTCACTTTCTGCTAGGCACAACTCGTTGTGCAGGCTTCGAATAGCCACATGCCTCAGGGTGTTGATACCATTGGCACTGTCCACAAGGTTGTGAACCGTCACATCGAATCTTGCGTCGTCTGCATTCGACACATGCGTTGCTGGTTGATATGCGTCGTGAGCCTGGTGGGCGTGATGGTTTCCCCGCGCTGTCACTGTCTGCTCCGGGTGACCGCATTCCCACGGACGACTGGAAGGTATGAAACATGTTGCAGTGACCTCGGTGGTAAGTCGGCGACGTGCTTCAGGGCCGCAACTCAAGAAAGAAGAACAGGTATTTCAGACCAGAAGTGTCAGGCGACCCTGCATCCAGGTGCCAGGTCAAGGAGGACAGTCGGTCAAATATGTCGTGACAAGAAGGCGATGACCAGAATGATGGTACAAAGTACTAGTGGTGGTACGTTCAGGGACCAATATAACAAGAATCGGAACTAAAAGGTCGACGAACCGGGATCGATATATCAGAGACGCTCGGTAGTGCAGTTTGAGCAGTGCATACCACCTGCAGCCTGAATCAAATAAGATGCACAGAGGCAAAACGTAACGTAGGTGCGTCTGGTTCCCAGGCATGTGCCGTCATAATCCTGCAGAAGCTTGTGGTATACTCGGCGCGGAAGCTAACAGCAAGTCGCAGGGCCCGGGCGACAGAAAGGCATTCCAGAGTGGACATTCGAGAGGGTATAATCCCCGCATTATAGCCCACAGCACCCCTGTTTGCATGCAGCAGGGCTGACTGGTGGAGCGAGAGGGAGAGGAGAAAAAAAAAGGGCAGGCGACCGTTGAGACGGGCGGACGGGAAAGGATTGCGTCTTTCGCGAGGGGAGGGGGCCAAGCGAAATTGGAGTCAAAGATGGGGCGTGCCGCTGCCGACGGCTTCGAAAAGGGTTCCAGAAGAGATCGCGCACGACATTACCATTTTAGAGCGCTACGCTATGCGACTGACATGAAGCAGCCTTTTCTTCTCGCTCTGGCTGCGGCAGCACTACTGCACGTCGTTTCAGCGAGTGCGGATCATCCTTCCCGCCACGATCAAGCAGCGCGCACCCTCGATCGCATGGGCGCAGGTGGGCATGGATTGCGTGCCTACGTTAGAGGCGTGATATGTGTGTGTGGGCCTCTGGAGAGGGTGGTGCGATGCGAACCTAAATCACAAACCCTAACGTCGAACACATGCTTTCGGGTGAGATGTACCCGACCTATGAAGGACGGCCGTTGCAGGCAAGCCGCGTTGCAGGCGAAGAGGAACGACAACCATGCGACATACTCGCTACCGCCGCCTTCTGCCGACATATCACCAGTCAAAAGCCCATACCAGCGTCCGGGTCGCGAGCCAGTGTGGGCCGAGAAGCTCAAAAACCCACCGAACGCTGCTGCGTGCTCGCTGCGAACCGGCTTTGCGTGATGGCATGCGGCTAGGTTGCATTTGCCTGCACCCTCTACCCCATGCAGGGCAGTTCCAGCCAATGCTGTAAAGCGCTGGGCGGCGCCATTTAATTAACCCTGGAAATTCAGCATGTTCGATAGACACGTTCATATCCAGGGCTTGGCATATACATGACGATGGACCTATAGCAGCCTCACATATACCCTTCGGTCCAAACTCTACTCGACAATGCCTGGTTATTACGCAGTGCGATCCCACACCTTTGGTCCTTGCCTATATTCGCCGTGTTCCAAAGTTTATGTCGCGACATACGAACTCGAGCCGATGAGCTAGTCGACGCTCTTGATGATCAAGGACTTGTTGTACTTGCGCGTCAGCATGCGCTGAACATACCTCTAACTACATGTACTCGCATTCACACGTTATGCCCCACAAAGCGGTCATCTTGCTTCCACATCATCCAAGCAACTCCACATTCCGAATCCTGCGAGCTGACGCCTAATCTTTGCCCAAATATGTCCACCTCAACGGTTCATCCTGCTTGCCCAAGCCCCTTACCTTGATGATCTGCTCATCTCCAGGCACCACATCTATAGCACTGTCGTGTACAAGGACGCCTGAACGTTCCTCGAAGACCAGGCCTTTAGTCGGTTTCTGGGCCTTGACCACAATAGTCTCACCCTTCGGTATGACTTCCAAGCCGCGGTCCCTGAACTCGAGATACTTGAGTGGCTGGGGCCAATCGACATCGCGAGACACAATTTCGCCATCGACCCATATGCGGACGGCTAGGACATGCGGCTCTTCGTTCCGGTTGTCGATGGTACCTGAGAGGACGTCGGTCGTTCCGTTCGGTACGAGCCTGATATCCTTCTTGACGATCTTCGTTTTAATCTCCTTGCCGCTCTCAACGCTAATATATCGCAATTCAACGGTTGCTGTCACTTCCTCCAGTTTCTGACTCGCGACCCAGACTTCGTAGTCGCTAGTCTTGGGTACTCTGGCATGTACTACGCTCCAATCAAAGTGCGCCCGTTTGACTGCAACGGCGATGGGGGCAAGGACTCTGCGCATAGCGTAGTAGGCCGGTTTCTTGCGCTGGAAGTAATCGACGATAGACCACGAAGTGACTGGCCAGCAGTCGTTGAGCTGCCAGACGAGTGCACCACCACAATGCCTGTTTTGACCCCACTGTCGTCTCCAGCCCCTGTAGCCGAACATTAGTGCTTCGGCTTGGGATAGCTGTGTTAGGTGGATGAACGACTATTCGCTGTTAGTACCTATACCGGCTATATTGCGGCCCACTTAGTCATAGTTCCCGACCATGAACCGGGTAACCGTCGGACGGCACATACCTCTAGATCAGTCTTGGTGCGGAAGTTCTCCACCAAATACGTGGCTATCCTTCGCTCATGTCCGTCCGCTTTATTATGAAAATCAAGCATGTGGCTTTGCGGGTACAACTGAGAAGGATCGGTGCAATAGTACTTGATCGTGTCGATATGTGGAAATGCTTCCATGCCGAATTCGCTGTTGAAGCGGCCGCCTAGCGTATCAAAAATCTGGTATTTTTCCTGTGTGCCATGCCACACTGCATACGTCGTAAGTATAATATATGTGACGCAATGTGGAGATTGTTACCGTTCCATTGATGCATGTCACCCACTGTGGGGTTTGACGTCTTAAGGCCGTCGCCCCATGGTGATCCTGGATGGTATGGAACATGTGGACTTTCCGCCGCAACGACGTCAGGCAGTAGCTGTAAAAGTGCTGTCAGCGTAATTGTAATTGATAAACGCACGATACGCACGCACCTTTTCGTATATGTATCGAGCCGGGAAGTCAGTCTTGAGCCAGTTCTCTGGATTCTTGTCCTCGTAATCGTATGTCAAGCCATACGACTCCTGCACCTGGTAGTCCTCATTATTTCCGGCATAGATGATGATGGAAGGGTGATGTCGCAGTCTGGTGACGTTTGCGGTGCACTCTTCCTTGATTGATCGCAGGATGTCCGGAAAGGCGGGATAATTGCCGCAGCCAAACATGAAATCTTGCCACACCAGGACACCGAGTTCATCGCAGATGTCATAGAAGATGTCTTCTTCCCAGATGCCGCCACCCCAGATTCTGATCATTATCTGATAGCCATCAACCATCATCTCGAGCCATTTACGATATTTTTCTTCGGTCACACGTGGAGTAAAAGAGTCGGCAGGAATCCAGTCCGAGCCACCACAAAAGACATCAACGCCGTTGACCCGGAAGTAGAAGCTTTTTCCAATAGCATCTGGCACCTGTATGAGTTCGCCTTTCCGAAAACCTGTTCGACGTGACGTTTGATGTGTCTCTGCTCCATTCGTGAGAACCGTCGCAGTAACGGTATACAAAGGCTGCTCGCCATAACCATGGGGGTACCACAACTTCGGACTGCTGACATGGAAATCCACTTTGGCCACACCCTCGCTAATCTTTGCAGTCTCCCTAAAGACTCGTTGATCTCCATCGAAAACATCAAAGCTAACGCTGTCTGCAGACGGTCCTTCCACAGTAGCAGAAATGGTTCCCTGGACTGATTTTAGGCTATCATCGAGTTTGTAGTCGACTCTCAGATCCTTGGCCCTTGCCTGGTAGGTTTCCAATCGCACTTCACGCCAGGGACCGCACGTGTTCAGGATTGGGCCCCAATCCCAGCCCCAATGGTACTGAGCTTTCCTCACTGCGAGCCTTGCCATATCGCCATTGAATCCAACCCATCTGTGGTCTGGGTACTTCTCCTTGATCTTGATGGCCTCCAGACGGGCAGATGCAAAGTCGATCTCCAAAGTGTTCGTGCTCTCAGAATTGAGCTTCTTAGTCACATCGAGGCGATGCGGGACGAACATATTGTCGCTCTCGAGGATAGTCTCTCCATTGAGCTTGACTGTAGCGAATGTGTCCAGACCGTCGAAGGCAAGCACGTGTGTAATACCTTCTTTTGCTTCCTGTACCTTGGGCAGCTCAACTTTATATATCCAAACCTTGTCTGCCACCCACTCTGCGTCAAGCTCATTGAAGCCCAGGAAAGGATCCGGAATTCTGGCTCGTTTGTCAGTTTCTGCAAAACGCTTCCGATTCCTGGAACGTCGAGACATACTTGCCGTGGTCCATCAAGTCCAGGTGTACATTTGTCGGAACCTTGTTGACCGACATCCAAGCATCATCAGCAGTATCATCAGCCTGCTTGAAGGTCCAACCCTTCGAAAGCACGTGAGCGCTCAGAGCTTGTGCTTTTGCCATGATGGATGAAGTTCAAGATGGTAATGACCGATCGAACCTCCTGCCAGCCCTTAGAAATCGCTGCCTGAGACTACCAATTAGCGGGGTAAGCAGCACCACCACTGGGGACGCCCTTTCTTCTTGAATGACGACTGGACATCCCTCTACCATGCTAAATCAGACAATTGACTTGGCCGGAGCATGTGGTGCCGCGTTGAGCTCCATCGAGCCGTTCGTAGCACCGTGATGTGGTCCGTAAAGGGTATGCGGAGAAGGTGGCCCGCGCCCAAAGCGGCTAGCAAGCCGCCTATTGTGGATCTGATGTCGGAAGATATGACCCTGAGCCGCAGTTCAGCCGTCAGAAGGCCACGAGGTGCAGGTACAGAGGGTGAATTGCAAGATGAGATCGGTCTCCGTTGTTCCGTGCCATATGGAGAAGTTGGGTAGAACATTGGAGGAGCGACGGCAGTGTTCCGAGTGGTCAAGTCCCACGCAACGTGGGGTACTTCTGCCAGAGCAACCTTATGTTGCTGAGTACGTAGGCTATAATCGCTTTGTAAAATCTTACCTGGTACCTTACCAACAGCACCTTAAGCAGCTTCCGGTTACCCGGAAGGCGCAGGTCTTAAATCTGACAACACGAATTCTGCCGCACCACTACCTGGTCATGCATTTGGTCGCTCACCAACATGTGGCCTATAGCAGACCCCTCTCTGCATGCGACTGTGCTGCAATGAGGGAATGATCTGGGGGAAAGTATTGGATTGAGATGCTTAAGAGTCAATTGGAGAAAAGAGGAAGGGGTATAAAACTGGGACTGCCGCAAGACTTCCACCTCGCTCCACGTACGACCAACAAACAACAGCAGCAATGGGGCTTCCGAACCCCATGGACGACAAAGCGTAACTACAGTCTTGCTACCAGAAGTGTGAAGCTGATGTCACGGCCACTACAACCAAAACAAACGCAAATGGATTACCACCCAACTTTGAGATCCTCGACGCAGCACTTCTCTTTGCCATTTCACTCCTGGATTTCATCATCATCGTAGCTTGTTTGTCGACTCTGCCTTGCTGCGCTAACTGAAGCATTTCCTCTCGGCTCGTTGAGAGGATCGTCGTCGAACGCGCACCGGGACAGAAGACCACTTCGAATCCAGCTCCGGAGGGGATGATGAAGGTTGAAGTCTGATCATCGAACGCTGTTCTGGTTGTTAGCCTTACTCCGTTGATTGAATATCGAGGGGACCACATACCAAAGCTGTATGCGTCAGGACAGACTGCCTTGACGTTTTTGGAGTACTCGCTTGGCTTACACGCGCTTGCAGAGTTGTATTCTCCTGTACAGCAGTCTTCAGGTCGATTGTTCTTTGCACATGCAGAGAAGCAAGGATTGAACTGTGGCCGTTGGATGTTGTCGTCAGGATACGGATATACGCCATCGCCAGGCTTCTCAGGGGGGTTCTGTTGCAAATCCCATGGACACCATTTAGAGATCTTATTCTTATCGACCTTCTGATCAAAGGGCAAGGGGTAGGAGGTATTCGTGCGTAAGAAGTCAGGGTATTCGGGATAGGGATTGTAGCCTTGGGAAGCTAGCAGTCCATCCGTGCCTTGGCAGGATGGGTTGGTGAGGTTCGGAGGAATATCATCGAGCGTGACGTTCTCGAGCGGCTGGAGTACGATTGCCATGGGGACGTTGTAGCCATCGACAAGCGAGATGTCGTAGTATGTATGTCCATCCCCAGCATCCAACGTGAACTCGGCAAGCGAGACGGGAACGTCCCCCTACATCTGAGTCAGCGGTGTATCAATATAGAGCGTAATAACATACCCCGACTTGACAATTCAAGGCGCCATTGCAGTCGCCGGATCCACAAGCCTTTCCGCGACCCGATTCAGCAGCGGTGCCGTCACTGTTGAACGTACAATTCGTCCTACCCCAGACGCGACCCTGCCAATCCTCTGACACAGTCTGGTTTTTCGTCTCCCCAGGTTCAAGCTTGAAGCCATTCTCTCCAGGACCTGTACCGGACTGCGTTGAGATACCAGGCCAGATGCTCTCGGGACAACGGTTCGTCACCAACAAGGGGGTGATGTCCAGTTTTCTCCGATTGGCTTTCCAGGGTGCCTTTTGTGCCATGTGGTGGAAAGCGTCAGCCATAGGCAACGCACTCAGGCACAATACGGTGCATAGCTGAGCGATAGAATAATGGTTTATAGGCCGGGTATGACCCCTGCTGGACTTGAAAGTAGACATGGCGGGATGCGACTGCGCACAGCGGATGCGCAATCACAGGACGAGTGCTCGTAGTAGGGAATGGTTGCTAGGTATAAGATGAGAGGATATAGACCTGTTAAGCGTCGTCGTAGAGGTATGTAGATGTGCTTGAGGTTGTGGAGGTACTGATGATAAGGCTGGGAACGGGGGTGAGGTCAAGGGCCAGGGCCCTGTACCAAAAGCAAGGCACATATCGAAGGACTGGCTGCTGTTGGATGCTGTGAAGGAGTCGCGACTTGGTAACGGCCAGTGACGCAATGTCGTTTTTCTACCCCTGGCAGACAAGGGTCCAGCAAGGCTGGCGGGCAGCCTCACAGCCTGTCATTGGCGTCCACGCGAATGCTTTCAAAACGGCGGGCCGATATGTTGGTGGCTTGTTCGACGTTGGAAATCGTCGACGTGTATACATATCTTGCCAGGACACGTAAAGCCGCTCAGGTGACCTGAAGCTGGTCAATGCTGCAGAAATGTCTTTTGGTGTTCCACCCAAAGGCAACCTTACCCCATACAAGGGAATCGATAAACACTCTGCCGGCGTTTGACTTTGCCTCTTTGTTACAGCAATGCATGTCGAAGTAGCATATACAACTAAGAAGTCTACGGTTCTGTCCACGACAGAAGATATTCTTGTTGAAGCCTACGTCGACTGCCGCAACATCTGCACCCAGGTATCTGTTTGGAGTTTCCTTTTCGTGGAATGGCTCGAATACTTTAACAGATTTAGATGTAATGCGTCGTAGGTGTGGTAGTCGCGAGGCACGTTCACATGGAAGCGGTGCGAAGTCGCATGTGATTTAGGGTGCTGCCTGCACTTATTCGGACGAAACAAAAGTGATCCGACTATGGGCACATGAAGAGCGCTAGAAGAGACCGTGCCCAATCAGAAACTACCACGGCAATCTCCAGGCCAAGGGAAATTGCATCTCCTTTCCGCAAACTGAGATTTCGTGGTGGCATCTCGGTCTCGGAGGTGGGAAGGCGAAGATGCCGGTCTCGCCACATTAGCTGCGGGTGGTGAGATCTGCGAGGCGAGCGATGCGGCTTGGCTCTCCTGACAATAACTGGAACTCTTACAGACTGCTATATTGTCTTCTGCACACACACGCGCGCATTGTATTGTTTATACTCTGCGCATCCTCCCACCCTATACGCTCCTTCTCTACCCCGAACTGGTGTTCTACCACGCCACAGTTTTCCATCCCTGGCTTCCGCGTTGTTGTCGCCACGCAACTGTAGCTGACCACCACACCGCTGATACTTTGTCTTTGGATTACACACCGCTTCACATAATTACTTAACGATTACCTCTCTCCGTTCACGTACTGCGAAGAACCTGCCGCCTTTACTGTAGAGTTCATGTCGACAACCACCACCATGCCCGGTCGCACCCTTCCGACGATTCCGACCGCCGAGGTGCGCAAGCACAACAACGAAGAGTCGTGCTATGTCACCATTGGCACCAAGGTCTACGATGTCACCGACTTCCTTGAGGGCCATCCCGGTGGTCCCGAGTTCATCCTGGAATACGCTGGCAAGGACGTAGAAGCCATTCTGAAGGACGAGATCTCTCACACACATTCCGATTCGGCCTACGAGATCCTTGAAGAGAGCCTTGTGGGCTTCATGGCCACCGAGCCTGTCCTCAATGGCGCAGTGAAGAGCTCGAACCCTGCGGAAATTGTACCTCTGCCACCAACCGAGGTGGGCACACTGGAGCTCAAGGGCATGGAACAGAACGGCAAGCCGCTGTACGCCGCAACCGGCATGTCGTCTGCGGAAGACCTCTCCAAAGAGACTGACCCCACCATGGACTACAAGCAGCACAAGTTCCTGGACCTGAACAAGCCGCTCTTGATGCAGGTCTTCTTCGGTGGCTTCAGCAAAGACTTTTACCTAGAGCAAGTGCACCGACCGCGTCACTACAAGGGAGGCGACTCTGCGCCATTGTTCGGTAACTTCTTGGAGCCGCTTAGCAAGACGCCATGGTGGATCGTACCATCACTGTGGTGGCCTTGCGTTGCAGTCGGAACAGCTGTAGCGTTCGGTGGACTGTCATCTACCATGGAACTGGCGGGATACTGGGCTTTTGGGCTGGGTTTCTGGACCATTATCGAATACGTTCTGCACAGGTGCTTGTTCCATCTCGATGAGTAAGTTCTCTGCCTCTCACACATCCAACATGTTCTAACAACAAGCAGCCACCTTCCCGACAACCGCTTCGCTATCACCCTGCACTTCCTCCTTCACGGCATCCACCACTACCTTCCCATGGACAGGTACAGGCTCGTCATGCCACCTACGCTCTTCGTCGTCCTCGCGGCGCCTTTCTGGAAATTTGCACACGCAGTCATCTTTTGGAACTGGTACGCTGCTTTGGCTGCTTACTGCGGTGGTATCTTTGGATACACCTGCTACGACATGACACACTACTTCCTCCACCACCAGAAGTATGTATACGCAAAAGTTACGTTCAAGAACCTCACTAACATCTCAAAGGCTACCCCCTTACTACCAACAATTGAAGAAGTACCACCTCGCGCATCACTTCGCAGACTACCAGAACGGTTTCGGTGTCACGAGCCGCTTCTGGGACCGCATCTTCGGCACTGAGCTCGAGATGGGACCTTCCAAGGTCATCAAGTCGAGCTAAATTGATGAGGTTCCTATTAGACTTTTGTTATCAGACACCCACCTGTCACTACGTTGTCAAGACCAGCATTGCGAGAAGGCGTTTAGTGCGTCTGCGAGACCATTTTGGGTCCAAGCAGCTTGATGTTTGCAGATATATTCATGACACACTACCCTATATAATAGTAATGCCAACAATCTTATGATTCCTCAGTCACTGCTCCTCTTCAGCACTTTGCTGTGCACGTGAATCGTTGCCTGCAGCTTCCCGATTAGTCATGCGAGGCTCTTGCCAAGACCCCTCTCCAACTTTTCAAGTTGCGACGCCTAGGCCATCCCTCCGCTCTCCACCTCACCCACCTACTAACAACTGAACGGCATCCACAAAGCTTCAATCAAGCACACATTTGTCGAGTGCAGTTCACTCAAGAGGTCTTACGGAAATCGTCCGCAGTGACATCTACTACGTCCGTTCGATATCGCAATTGAATCAATACTTGAGCCCGTGCTCGCCATCAACAACAACACATCGCCTTTTGCAGTGACATCGCGCATCACTTCCTACCAGCTACACTTATCGAGAGCTAGGAAACCGCCACCGACATGTCTACCCAGGCCGCAGTCGAAGCCCTCCTCGAGGAGACGGCCCGCGAGGTCGAGATGAAGGACGCCGAGCGCACCGCCAGCAGCGAGGCGCGCGACACCGACAGCCGCCGCGACGACCGCCATTCAGACCGCCGAGACCGTCGCGATAGGAGCCGAGACCGTGGGGACCGTCATCGTGAGTCCAATGGAGACCGGCGACGAAGCCGCGACAGAGACCACCGCCGAAGAGACGGAAGCCGTCCTCGTTCAAGCAAAGGTGCTGACACAGATGAAGACCGTGATAGGCCCCGCCGCAGCAGCTCGCGCGACCGCCGTGGAGGTCGTGGAGGCCGTGACCGTGGAGGCGACTTCTATAGCGGTGGAGGTCGTCCGCGTTCCCGCTCCCCTCGCGACCGTGGCAACGATAGGTACCGCGATAGGTCGCGCGACCGCCGTCCCCGCAACGGTGGTGATGAGCGCCGCAACAGCCGTCGCAATGCCACCCCGCCCGAGCCCGAGGTCACCGAAGACGACCGCGACAAGCGCACCATCTTCGTCCAGCAGATCTCTCAGCGCGCTGAGACCCGCCACTTGCGCACCTTCTTCGAGAGGGTTGGCCCTGTTGTCGAAGCTCAGATCGTCAAGGACCGAGTCACTGGCCGGTCCAAGGGGTAAGTACTTGCTTCACTACGACCCAGACAAGCATGCTGACAGTCCTTCTAGCGTCGGCTACGTTGAGTTCAAGGATGAAGCGTCTGTTCCCCAAGCACTGGAGCTGACTGGCCAGAAACTGAAGGGTGTTCCCATCATTGCCCAGCTTACTGAAGCAGAGAAGAACCGTGCTGCTCGTCCCTCTGAGGGTGGTGCTGCCCCCGGTGCCAACGGCGCCCCTTTCCACCGTCTCTACGTTGGCAACATACACTTCAGTGTCACCGAGAAGGATCTCCAGGAGATCTTCGAGCCTTTCGGTGAGCTTGAGCAGGTCATCCTCCAGCGCGATGAGATGAATCCTGGCCGATCCAAGGGATATGGTTTCGTTCAGTAAGTTGTTCACACGTCCACCCTGCATGCTATCATGGCTAACACATCTTAGATTCGTTGATCCTTCGCACGCTAAGAATGCTCTCGCAGAGATGAACGGTTTCGAGCTCGCTGGCCGCCAGATTCGCGTCGGTCTCGGCAATGACAAATTTACCCCAGAATCGACCGCCAACCTCCTACGTACTTTCACTCAACAAGCACAATCCTACCAGGGCTCTGCTTTCAGTGGTGCCGGTGGCCGAGGCGCCTATGCTGGTGGTTCCGGTGGTGTCTTCGACCGTACCCACAGCAAGGACGACCGCGGTGTCAGCGGAGCCTCTGCGCTTGATGACACTGATGTCGCAGGAGTTAACTACAAGACTTATGACCGCAGCAGACTCATGGATGCTCTCGCTCGCCGCGACGTCCCCGACTCCAAGCAGGGCAGTCAGTCTGCCATGCCTACACCTACCACTCGCAAGCCTGCTGCCCCCGCCCCCGCCACTCCCATGGCTTCCAAATGCGTTAAGATCGAGAACGTCTTCGATGCTGACGAGGAACAACGCAACTGGGGCGACAATTGGGTCAAGGACCTTGAAGTCGAGATCAAGGCTGAGTGCGACAAGAAGTACGGCAAGGTCGTTCATATTGCTGTTGATGCCAACAGCGAAGGAGACGTCTTTGTTAAGTTTGACTCCGTCTCTGGTGGTGAGAAGGCTCTCCAAGGTCTTAATGGTCGCACGTTCAACAGCCGCACTATCCGCGCCTCGTACGTTGTCGATAAGATCTATAACTCCCTTTGGGGTGCTGCTGCAAGCAGGTTCTAAGCGATTGGTACGTTACAACTGTCATGAGATATGTGGTAGGTACTGCTGCTGGGCATACCCAATCACTCATGTGTACAGCATACCCCATGGGCTCATACGGTTTCTACACGGCTCATTCTCTTGGTTCACTCTTACGGTTACTATCACGGCACAGTCTTACACCTTCGGTACGCATGCATGGCGTTGACGGTATGGTACGGCTCTCTTTTCTTTCTTCTTCATTTCTTGGGTACCGGCCTTTGTGTCGTGCTAGCGAAAACATGCAACGTGCGGTGCTTCCAGTGGTGGAGGCTGCGTTGTTACCAACACATGAAGGATAAATAAGCGTTCAGAGGTACTATGGAAATTTCGGTGGATATTGGGACGATAATGTCTGGGTGGATAATCAACAAGGTTGTTTAGGCAGACGATGGGTGACAAGTTGGTGGACTATTGCTTGCTTCGGTACGTCTGTCGAGGAACACGGCCTTGTTCAGATCTCACGTTGGTCTCCAGGTTACTCACAGACTGTCACACACCATCAGCATGGATCAGGAAGCGGAAGATTTATGGCTGCTAATAGCACATAGGACCAGCTCGTCTCTTCCTCTCCCTGGATGACTTGTCTGTCAATAATCATGTGTTTTAGATTCCTCGTTGCCTTGGCCTTGATTTAGAGTATGGGCATACTCTGGAGTGATTTGGCTGTGGTTTGACCCTCTCTCCATTGCTGACCATTCTTCGCCTGACGTCGTGATAGGTTTCGATCGCATCAATGCCTTGTAGCTAACTAGGACTTTCGAACCTCCATTCTCTTCTTCGCGCCACTGCTGCGTCGTGAATAGCTATCGTGCTTAACGTCAGGAAGAGTTAGTTCAAGCTTGCTTAAATTCGGATGCGACGCATGGCGTCGCGATAAACATAACACAAGCGTGTGATACCTTGACAGACGGTGGGAATTGGTAGCTACCACAGTGGTGCGCCAAGGTAATTCCCTGGCTCGAGTGGATGTCATGTCAATGTGTTTGCATGACATCTCTTGCTTGATTTCAAGGTCCATTCTTCTAGCTTAAGGGTAAAGTAAGGAAGAATGGAGTCATCTTGTCTGGAAGGCCCACACAGGCACGCAAGTTTGGCGCAGGTAACCAGTTGACGTTAACCAGTAGAGCTTAAGGATGATTCTACAGAAAGTGGATTAGGTAGGTACGTTCTCTACAAGGGTGCTCATCGGATGCCAGATCTTTGCGCTGTGTCCTTCTCCATTGTCATCACTACCCTTTCGGTGCAAATTGTGTATGCTGTACATAGCGCAGTAATTCACTCTCTACTACCATTACCCCATGATGTTCAATTACAATCTCGAAAGACCCTCCATGAGTGTATCCACCGCATGATCTTGCTGAATATCAATTCTTGCATCCGTAACCCGGTCGGCCAGGTCCTCCATCTCCACATCCCCAACCCTGACTTCATCGTTGTTCTCTCCACCGATCAGACTCTCTTCACTTGCGTCTTTGTCATCCACAACTGTTTGTGTTTTTCCTTCACGGTATGCTCCGGCCGTTCTACCTCTCAATGCCCACGTTTCATATCCTCCATCCTTCTTCTGCCCCCGTCCCAACGACCTAAACCCTTCCAAATATTTGATCCGAAAGACTCCGACAACCCCCTCAGAAATCCTACCTCCTCTCTCTACAGCTTCCAAGACAGCTTCGTACGTCCAAATTTGCACATTTGTTTCTACATTGTCCGTCACCCTGCCACCCTTTCTAGTATGCTCTTCCAGACAACGAGCGCACTGGCTACGAATGTATTCTTCAACACAAACAGGACACGTAAACAAGTGTGCATGTAGATTCTGTCGTTGCCTGAGCCAAGAGAGTGGGATCTGTGGCTTGGAAGTGTAGATGCTTCTCGTACAGTTGGGCGAGCAGGGGGCTTTTGAGGTCGTTGCTGGTGTGGCGGAGATGGCGGTTGTAGGCGACAAAGATGAAGAAATAGAGGTTTTTACGACGTGTTCACAGTCTAGCGTATGCAGCAGTGATGCTGGATCTTCGCAGTGGTTTTTGGGCGGCGGCGGCTTGGTGAACGACATTGTTGGGTTAGCCGCGAGTTGGTCGCTTGGTTAGTTCGAAGGGAGATCGGGATGATGGTGGGAGCTGAGTGAAAAGTGGGTGGGTGGTCAAGGTCAAGTGTAACTTGTATTGTACGGGAACGATGTAGAAGAGAATTTGGGGTGGAGGTGATGAAAGTGCAGATTCTGTATACATCAGTTAGACTCGACCTTGGTCAGTTTTGAGCTGAGATCCTCTCGAGTACAGCATCACAATCACGACCGAGCAATCAAGCCTCGAATATTAAGTCTATACAGCAATAATCATTACAACTATAAACCCAGCATATATCCACAAAACCAATGGAGACCACTTCAAGGTCAACATGGCATGAACGCCTATTCCAAATGGTAATGGAAAAAACCACCGAAAGTGAGTGTACAAAAAAAAGGGACTGGAAAGGATCTATTCTCCTGGCTAGTAGCTATGCGCTCTGCCTTACAAGACTTTTTGGTGCTACATGATTTGGTTGGAGAGGGTGCTACGCGATTCGGGTTCGACGGTCGTTTGGGGGGGATGCGCATGGGTGTCGGGATTGGGGTTGGATTGAATGGGGGTGCCGCGTTGTCTGGATACTGTGGGCTAGACATCTCTCGTGTGTGACAGCATTTAAGACGTGCCAGAGTGACCACAGACACGTGAGATCGTATCCATGACTGGACGATAGCCTTCTATACCATCAAGCCGCTCCCAATACCTGGAACCCGTGACATCGTCGTATCGCGACAAGCCAATTTCGCCCTCCCCAACGAGGCGTGACGAAATTGACAATGTTGCTCTGTGAAGAATATCCGGGCGATTGCGAGGGATGTAGACCGATGATTCCATAGAAGCGACGTTCCGTGCGCGACGACAATCTTCGAACGGATGGGCTCCGAATTGTGCTTCGAGGTGCTGGGGTACGCGAGGGAGAGCTAAAACCTATGTTTTAGCCACATGCTAAATGGTACTTCCACAAGAGAAGCTATCCAACATATTGGCCAACACACAGGTCAAGCAGTGCTGGGGAAGGAAGGGATATCAAGACACTCAGGCCATTACGCCTTGGTTGCCGCCTGGGGAAGGGAGGTCAGTGGGCTGGAATACATATAATGGGGATATTGACTCTATTAAAGAGGACCAGGACGGAGGTAGGGGTTGTTGCGGAGCGACGTACCGACTTGACGCTTGATCTGTTCACGTGCCCATCGAGCGGTGTCTCGTGTTCGGCCGCTGAAGTCCGCATTTGCACGTGTCTCCCTCGCCATTGCGGTAAGGAACTCATGGCGGAAGTACTCCCTGAAATCACCAGCTGGGAATGCATCTGCAAGATCACTGGACGATGTTAGTAGAATAAAACCTGGCGAGAAACAATCTTACTCACCCAATAACACCGCATGAAGATCGGAGAAGAGCTTCGGTGCGGTTGCTGTCCTGTTGAATCGTGCGGAGAAGGTCGAAAATCGAGTCAAGGTAAGGAACGATCAGTTGAGCTGTGGTCATTAGTACGTCGTCAACGTTATAAATTGTAAGACTCACTCTTGTTGCTGCTCTTCATGGCGACAATGCATCCGTCCCATGCGTCCATAATGCCCTCCCGGAGAGAGGTGATGTAGTCAATCATCTCGTAGTTGCCCTCGGTGGTCAACGTGACTTGACCAGCCTGTTGTAGCACCTGAGCAACGACAGCTAGGTAAGTCTCGAACGCACCGTGAATAGCATGCGCGATATCACCGAAGCATTGGAGAATAGCCGGCTTAAGCTGGTTGCC